>Ga0209183_1000096_pt1 | contig 42273 bp, 39 predicted proteins | sample LHCtaG_2_FD_184120 | JGI IMG/M metagenome (GOLD analysis project Ga0209183, IMG submission 184120) | Hot spring microbial communities from Little Hot Creek, USA to study Microbial Dark Matter (Phase II) - LHC4sed_replicate (SPAdes)... | ecosystem: Environmental > Aquatic > Thermal springs > Hot... | reverse complement strand
GTCAAAATCAACTAGATGGGCGTCAAAATCAGGGCCATCTACACATGCAAACATGGGTTTACCAGCAACTGTTACACGGCAACATCCACACATTCCTGTCCCATCCACCATTAAGGAGTTGAGGCTGACAATTGTTTTAATCTTGTAGGGTTTGGTTGTCTCTGAAATCGACCTCATTAAAGTCGCCGCCCCAACGGCATAGACTAAATCGAACCTTTCCCCAGACTCCAGCAGGCTTCTGAGAAGGTCATTAGCATACCCTTTCACTCCTTCTGAGCCGTCATCGGTGGTTATGTAGAGTTTGTCGCTTATCTTTCTAAATGCATCCTTAAAAATTAACTGTTTGGCTGTTCGTGCGCTGATTATGGCTGTCACGTTGTTGCCTGCCTCCTTCATTTTCTTTGCCCTTTCATAAGCTGCTGCAATGGCAACCCCTCTACCGATTACACACACCTTGCTGTGGAAGGCAATTTCGCTTGGTTTTCCAAGAGGCCCTACTAAATCGTGAATATGGTCTCCGACTTCTAGTTTTCCAAGCTCCTTTGTGGATGCCCCAACCTCCTTAAACACCAGGGTTATTGTGCCGTCTTTAGGATCCCAGTCTATTAGGGTTAGTGGAATCCTTTCGCCTTCCTCGTTCACCCTTAATATTACAAACTGTCCTGATTTCGCCTTTCTAGCAATCAGCGGAGCCCTCACTTTTATTAGCTTAACCTCTGGGGCCAGCTCTTCCTTGAAGATTATTTCATTCGCCATAATTAACCAGTCCACCATTTATAAAAACCCTTAGAGATTCCAACGACAACATCCTCTGGGGATTTTCCAGCATAGAGCATGTCTGAGAAAGCCCTTTTCAAATCTGTTCTCTCACCAAACGAATGGTGCCTTTCCAGGGCTGCGTCAAGAATTTCTTGGACAATCGGCATTTTCTGTCCATAAACTTTTCTTGCAACGTTCCAACACCTTATAAAGTCGGAGTAGTCTAAGCCTAGACTGAAATATTCGATTAGGACGGCGTATGCCAGTTCTTGAGGTGAAAGCTTCCTTGAAAGCTTTGCCTCCCAGTAAGCCTTACCCTCATCAACCCTGCCAGTGCTATAGAGGTAGCTCCAATAAATATAAGAGTAGAAAATATCTACTGTTCTGTTTTGAAACTCTGGACAACTAACTCCTGGGTAATGTCCCCTAGCGCAGACAACAACCCCATCAATATCCGTTCGGTCCTCAAAGTTTTTACATTCAATGCAGAACCTTGTCTTTGACGCTGTAGCTTTCACACCTTCAAACCGGTCTTGAAATTCAGGGCAAGCAACGCCGGGTCGATGACCCCTTGCGCATAGGACAACCCCGTCTATTTCCATTCTATCCTCAAAGTTTTTACATTCAATGCAGAACCTTGCACCCATATTTCTCACCTACGACAGTATACTTTCTAGAATGCCGTTAGCGGCTTCCTCGGGCAATGGTAGGCCGGTAACCCTTGATGCCCTCTCCGATAACGCTACTAAATCGCTTCTATCCAAAAGGTTGAGTTTCCATTTCCTTGCCCCTGCCATTAGTTGCTGGAGACCAACCTTTATCCTCTCTAAGTAAGTATAGAGCCCAACTGCGCCCCATGGTACCTCTCTAAATCTCTCACCCAGACGAGTTTCAAGATCTGGAACGCTTATAAAGAATTTCTCAGGCAAGTTGCCGAAAAGTTCTTCGAAATATTTCGGTAACCGCCCCCTCTGAGCCTCCTCAGCAAAGTAGGATGATTTCATAACTGCGGTTAATGGTGCTCTGCCCATCAATATTGCCTTCACGTATGGTCCATTGCCAAAGTTGCTCATGGCAATAGCTTTGAACATTTGAGTTTCGTCTATGAAGCCTCCCGCCATTACTATATCGGGAACATGCTTCCCTTTCTTTCTAAGAATTTCCGCACACCTCAAAACCTGTGCCTCCAAATAAACGGTTGGTGTGCCCATTTCGTTCATCATGGGAACCGGGCTCATGCCAGTGCCTCCGCCGGCGCCGTCAAAGACCACGTAGTCGATTTTAGCCTCCGAAGCTACTTTCATGGTGAATGCAACAGCCTCTGGGCTATAGGCTCCTGTTTTTAAGCTAACTTTCTTAGCACCTTGCTCTCTTAGCCATTCGATATCTTCCACGAAACCTTTTTCAGTTGGCATGCCAACGCGGCTATGCCTTTCAAATGTTTTGAAAACTCCTTGTTTGAAGGCTTCTCGAACTTCAGGATCTTCAGGATCGGGTATAACTATGTAACCCCTTTTCTTTAGTAGAATAGCCTTTTGTAGATCGCCAACTCTGACTTCGCCGCCAATAGCCTTTGCTCCTTGACCCCACTTTCTCTCGATGATGTTTACCTCAAGCTTCGATATTGCATAAATGTCAACTCCAAGCCTTTGATCCTCAACGTTAGTCTGAACCGCAACGTCACCATATTGCCCATCCCAGAATTTCCGGAAAGCCTCAACCCTTCTCTTAAGTTCAGGTGAATGGATAACTTTCCCTTTTTCAATTCTTGTCTCAACATCCATTCCACAAACGTTTTCACCAATGGTCACTATTATGCCAGACAAGGCTCCTCCAATCGCTAATCCATCCCAGTTTTGTCTGGCAACGTCTGTTGAGCCATATGCGCCTATCATCACCGGAATCTTAAGGGGGATCCCCCCAACACTTGTCTCAACATCCACGTTTGGAAAAATCGCTAGATCGGAATCTTCTTTTATACCAAGGGCACCTAAAAGCCTGGCTTGAATATTAAAGTGAGACCAGTCTAAGCCATAGTCCTTTAAAGCTCCAGCCGTGCTATTTCCAAACATGTTAGGATCTGGGTAAAGGGCTTCCCTTCCTCTAAACGCCGACAACGAAACTTCGCATAGAACTGGGCATTCTTTGACGCATATTGGACATAAACCGCTGGTTGGACAGACATCTTCAACCCTTGTCCTAGTTCTCGTTGTAGACATGGAATTTAAATACGAAGAGTTTCTATGAATTTGGAACGGCACATTTCATCCCTCACGCACCATTTAACAATTGGCTATCGGTAACCTATTGCCAACGAGCAATTTAAGCATTTCGGAAACGAAAGCCCCAAACCCGAAATTTATTTAAAAGTTAAGTTTAACAAAGTTGATGGATGAAGACTATTTTATAAAATATAGCTTTGTGGCTTAATTTTTACTGGCTCTTGAAGATTTCTCCCTCTTTTCTCCAATTCTATTCTTTTTCTACTGTTTTCTTATAATTCGGGTTTATTTTTCAGTTAAATCTGTGAATTTATAAGGATTTCTTGCCCAATTCAATAGGGAGAGGAAGATTTCATCCTCTATCAATATGGCTGAAAAACTTCCAGAAGCGGAAAAGGGACGAAAAATAACCGTTAAAATAATTAAGCCACAAAGCAGTTTTAATTGCAAATCTTTCACAATCCTAGATCTAATATTCCCTCTGGCTTCTCAAAATGGGTTGGGCATTCCTTATCAGAAATATATCGCTCCATCACCAAGCTCATTAGCACAATATTACTCATTAGAAGAACTTAATTGCGCTTAATATTTAATTTCACCCTTTTACCTCCGAATCTCGGAAAAATTTTATTTTCTAGTGCCTACTAAAAATAGTTGCAGGGAGGTTGTAAAGTCTTGGCTGAAGGCAATTTCCTTATAGGAACCGATATAGGGACTTTCGGCACGAAGTCTGTGCTTGTGGATGCTGACGGCAAAATATTGGCGGAGGCTTTTGAGGAGACAGATATAATCTCGCCTAGGCCTCTTTGGGCTGAGCAATGGCCGCAGGTTTGGTTGAACGCTGTCTGCAATACGATACGTGAGGTTCTAGCTAAGTCTAAGGTTGATCCGGCGGAGATAGGCGGATTATCCATAAGCGGCTTATATAGCGGTTCAGGAGTACCATGCGATGAAAATATGGAGCCCATAAGACCATGCCTCATATGGATGGATAGGAGAGCCGTTGAGGAGGTTGAATGGGTAAGGAAGAATATAGGCGAGGAAGAAATCTTCAGGGTTACCGGCAACACTATAGACACATATTTCGGCTTCACAAAAATGCTATGGCTTAGGTTTAAGGAGCCTAAAACTTGGGAGCGGACCAGGCAGCTGGTGACAACTTACGGCTACTGCGTATACCGCCTAACCGGCGTAGTCTGCATAGATTACTCATCAGCTGGAAACTATGGCGGAATATTCGACATACATAAAAGGGACTGGTCTGAGGAGCTAATGGAAGAGATGGGTATACCGCGCAGCTTCTTCCCAGAGAGAATAGTTGAGTCAAAAACGGTTGTGGGTGAAATAACCGAGGAGGGAAGTAAACTCTGCGGGCTGAGGAAGGGGACGCCTGTATGCGCCGGCGGCGTCGACGCGCCAGTTGCAGCCTTAAGCCTCGGATGTCTAGGAGATGGAGATCACTCAGCGATGGTTGGCACATCAACATGTTGGAGCGTAATTCAGGACGAACTGAGATTAACACCAAAATTGATCAATTACCCGCATGTAGCATATGACCGAGAGAAGATCTACACGTTCGGCGGGTCAGCCACATCAGGAGGCATGCTCAGATGGTTCAGAGATCAATTTGGGCAGATTGAGGTTTCGCTTGGAAGACAGGTTGGTCTAAGCCCATATAAGATATTGGATCTTGAAGCGGAGAAGGTTCCGCCTGGATCAGATGGATTAATAGTCTTACCATACTTCATGGGGGAGAGAACACCGATATGGGATCCGTACTCTAAGGGGCTTATAATCGGCTTAACATTAACGCATACAAGAGCCCACTTATTTAGGGCGCTTATGGAGGGAGCAGCCTATGCGCTGCGTCACAATATTGAAACTGCTAAAGCAGCTAATATTCCGCTTAAGCCCAGAATGGGAATAGTTGATGGCGGAGCGAAATCCCCGCTGTGGCGAAAGATATTCGCTGACGTAACAAAGTTTCCATTAGTATATGTTGCTGAAAGCCCCGGAACACCGCTCGGCGACGCTCTCCTAAGCGGCGTTGGAACAGGGGTTCTTAAGGGCTACGAAGTTATAAACGACTGGATTAAGGCTGCGGGAACCCAGGAACCCGATCCGGAGACATCTAAAATCTACGATAAATATTACGAAACATATTTGAGGCTTTACGAAAGCGTTAAGGAGATTTATAGGGAATTATACAATCTCGTTTAGAACTTAATGTGGTGGAAATTTTGAGTGAGGAAGAATCTAGAATCCGCGGGGAACTTTGCAGAATTGGAAAAAGACTTTACGAGAGACATTTAACAAGCGGCGCTGGGGGAAGCATAAGCGCTAGAACAAGCAAAAATGAGGTTCTAATTAAACCAAGCGGTTTCTCCTTAGCTGACATGATGCCTGAACATGTGGTTAAATTGAACCTTAAGGGCGAGGTTCTTGAGGGTAAGTATCCACCCTCAAGCGATGCACCGTGGCATTTAATGATATATGAGAGGAGACCTGAAGTTAACGCCATAGTTCACGCCCACCCGCCCATATGCGGCGGGTTCGCATGCGCCGGAATCTCGCTGGACATACCCACATTCACCGAGGTTATAATACAGATTGGGCGTATACCCTTAATGGATTACGCAACGCCTACAACGATGGATTACGCCAAGATCGTTGCTGAATCGCTTAAGGATGCAAATGCGCTTTTAATGAAGAATCATGGGGCGATCACGCTTGGTGTAAACCTTGAACAAGCCTTCCAAAGAATGGAGCTACTCGAGGATTTCGCCAGAATGGTTTTAATAGCTAAAATTTTAGGTGGGCCAATATTATTGCCGCCTGAGGAAACATTTAAGCTCCGCAGCCTAGAAAGTGAAAAGTGGAGAATGAAAATCGTAGAGGAACTATATAGGTAAATAGCGGACGTTAATCTCTAAGATAGCCTTAAGCGCACGGTGAATCCTCCATTATTTTTTAACCTTTATATTTGCCAGCTGCGCATTTTCAGCATAATTATCCCCGGTGGTTCATTTGGGAACAAAGTATGCTGAATCAGGCGTTGATGTTAGAAAGAGGGGCGTAGAAGCCTTCAGGGATGTTCTAGATAATCTTTTCCCCGATGCCTTCTGCGTTATAAGTGAGGATCCCCATGCTCCTGGATATGGAATGGTGACTCATGTTGATGGCGCCGGCAGCAAACCTGTTCAAGCGTATCTTCACTGGAGGGAAACCGGAGAAATAAATTGGTTTAAGGGGCTTGCTCAGGATGCATTGGCCATGAATATAGATGATATTATCTGCGTTGGGGCGCTGCCGATAAATTTCGTAGATTATATAGCGATAAACCCTTTCAGGGTTGATAAAATTGGAGCCTTAAAGGCTTTAAGCCTAGGCTTTAAAGAAAGCCTAGAAGTTCTAGAAAGCCAAAGCGTTAAGGTTCTCTTCTCAGGCGGTGAAACGGCTGATCTCCCAGATCAACTTAGAACATTAGATATTGCGGTAGCTATGAATGGGCGTGTAAAGCTCTGTGAAGCCCTAACCGGCGTAGAGGTTAAGCCGGGCGACGTGATCATAGGCTTCAGAAGCGGTGGAAAGACAAAATATGAGAGGAAAGAGAACAGCGGTATAATGTGCAATGGCCTAACATTAGCGCGCTTATGCCTCATGCATAAAAGTTACCAGGAGAAGTATCCGGAGATCCTTGAAGCATCTGATGGCGGGAGAACCTATTACGGCAGGTTTAGACTTGATGATTACATAGATGATTTAGGCATGACTGTCGGTGAAGCCCTACTTTCACCCACAAGGCTCTATGCTCCAGTAATCCTGAAAATAATTGAGCGGTTCGGCGAGCATATTTCCGGAATGGTGCATAACACCGGCGGTGGACAAACAAAATGCTTACGGATAGGCAGAAACATACATTACATTAAGGATGATTTATTTGAGCCAGACCCAATTTTCCTCCTAATTCAGCGTGAATCAGGCGAATCATGGAGGGCGATGTTTGAAAACTACAACATGGGGGTAGGCTTTGAAATAATAGCCAAGCCAGAAGCAGCTGATGACATTATAAGTTTATCTGAAAAGTTCGGTTTAGAAGCCAAAATAGTCGGTGCATGTGGAAAAAGCAGCGGGGGAAACAAGCTGACAATAAAAAGTTCCCATGGGGTTCTTCATTACCCCTAAAAGGGGATTCACGGTTACATTTTGAAAGATATGCACGTTTATCCTGGGGCTTCGTTAGGGACATTAAATTTAAGCATACTTCAGCTTTATATTTATTTGTGAGAAGATTTGAATTTGGAAAGGATTAAGGAACCCTATAGATTTCTCCTTGAGAGGCTCCTTGAGCTTATTCTGGCGAGGCTAGGCGATGATCTTGTTTCGGTTGTAGTTTATGGTAGTGTTGCGCGTGGATCCCCAAAAAAAGATAGCGACATAGATATTCTTATAGTCGCCGACTCCCTGCCTGAAAGCCGTATGAAACGTCAGGAATTATTCCTTGAGATTGAAAGCCCAATTGAGCCGATCCTCAATGATCTTTGGGATAGAGGCTTCCACACGGATTTTTCGCCTATAATTTTATCCGTTAACGAAGCCTTAAGGATTAGACCAATATACCTTGATATGGTGGAGGACGCTGTTATACTCTACGATAAAGATGGCTTCTTTAGCAGAGTTATGGATAGGCTTAGAGGAAGGCTTAGGGAGCTAGGCGCTAGGAGAATATGGGTTGGTGACAGATGGTATTGGATGCTTAAGCCGGACATAAAGTTTGGTGAGGTTGTGAATATTGAATAATATTGAGATGGCCAGATCCTACTTGAGGCAAGCTGAGGAGAGAATAAAGCATGCTGAGGAAGCCCTGAAAACTGGGAATTACGCCTATACTATACGGCAGAGCCAGGAGTCTGTTGAGCTAGCCTTAAAGGGGGCTTTAAGGCTGCTGGCTATAGAGCCGCCTAAATGGCATGATGTTGGACCCGTGCTTAAAAGGCATAGAGAGCTTTTCCCTCAATGGTTCAGAGATAGAATAGATGATGTTGCATCGATCTCTAGGAAGCTTAGGAGGGAGAGGGAGCCGAGCATGTACGGCGATGAAGAAACCGGTACGCCGCCTGATCAACTTTACAGCCTATTAGACGCTGAGGAATCTGTAAGGTACGCTAGGGAAGTTTTAGATCTCTGCCTGAGGCTTCTAGCCGAATATGGGCGATAAATTTTTTAATGTGAATGTAGGCGATCAAGCAGTTTCTCCTTCGCCTTCTCAGCCTTCTCCATAACCTCCTCAGCTTTAACCGTTTTTATCTCCTTATTCTCCATTATTATCCGCCCATTAATTATGACCGTTTCAACATCTGATGCTTTAACCGCATAAACTAGGTGGCTTATTTCACTGTATAGCGGCCGGAGATGGGGCTTCTTGAAGTTTAATATGGCTAGGTCAGCTTTCTTTCCGGGTTCTATTGAGCCTATTTCATTATCCCATGAGAGCGCTTTAGCGCCGTCTATTGTAGCCATCCTTAAAACTTGCTCCGCTGGAAGCAATGTTGGGCTCCTACTTACGCCCTTATGCAGAAGCGCGGTGAACTTCATAACTTCAAACATGTCGGCTGAGTTGTTGGAGCATGGACTATCTGTTCCCAAGGCGACTGTTATGCCTGCCCTCAGCAGCTCCGGAAGAGGGCTTACACCTGATGCTAACTTAAGGTTTGAAATTGGGCTGTGGGCGACCTTAACATTCCTCGTCTTTAAGGCTTCAATGTCTCTCCCTGTTAGATGTACGCAGTGGGCTGCCACAACATCTCCGCCTAAAACTCCAAGAGAATCCATATAGTCAACTACGCCGTTCTCAACGTTAACCCCAAAGGATCCCTTAATCTTCTGAGCCTCATCCTCTGTTTCAGCTAAATGGGTATGCCAGATTATTGGTCCACCTTTAGACGCATATTTTTCATTCAGCTCCAAAGTTATGGCCCTAAGCTCCCTCATATATTCCGGGTCAACAGTGTATGGGGCATGGGGATCAATGCTGACGCGTATTGTTCCATCGGCTTTCCCATGCCATCTTCCAGCCAGATCAACGAGGGCTCTTCTATCATGATCCTTACGCCATGAGAAGCAGACATGCCCTATGACGCCGCGCAGTCCAACCTCAGCGAACGCTGCGGCTTCATTGTAATCCTCCATGTAATGGTACATTGTGTTAACGGTTGTTGTTCCACCCATTACGGATTCAACGGCTGTCAGCAGGGCGCCAACATAAATGTCGTAGCCAGTCATATGCCGTTCAAAGGGCCAGACCCAACTCTCAAGCCACTCCCTTAGGGGATAATCGTCCGCGTAGCCCCTTAATAGGCTCATGGCTGCATGCTGATGCGTGTTGATTAAGCCGGGCATAACGATTTTTCCGCCGGCATAAATCCCTTCATACCTTGGATATTTATGTTTGATATCATCGCTTCTTCCAACATCAATTATTGTGTCGCCCTCAACCACAACCGCGCCGTCGCGTATAATGCCCATCCTTCCCATTGTAATAATTGTTCCGCCAAATATCACGAGGTTCATGAAGCAGCCTCCAAACTAAAAATATTCCTTTAGGATAAACCAAATAAGGATTATTATTTGACCTAGTCTAATTTAGTATGCTGAAAAATTCAGCGTCTTTGGAAGTACAAGTTAAGTTTTTTAGTCCGCATCATCATAGAAAGATTTGGAGCGGTTGAAGATTATGGAGATAACTTTAGCCGGTTTTGAGAGCCTGAGCAGATATTTCCGCGAGGTTTATGGTCCTAATGCTGAGGTTTTAAGGGTTTTAGAGTTAACTTCTGGACGGGAGAAGAGCGGTGGGGAGCTTAAGGGTTTCGGTTACGGCGTTCCATACTTAATCGAGGTTTCCGTCGGCGGCGAGGTTAGGAGGGTTGTTCTAGAGACTATTAGGCCAGGCGGCTTTGGGCATGAGCATTTCTCCGATAGGGCGCAGATTCTTCTTTGGCAGCACTCAGCCTTCAACAATCTCCCAAAGCACGTTAGGTCGATTGATGTTGGAGCATTCACAGCTAGCGGCGCACTTAAGTCGCTCGGCGACTGCAAAGAGTTCTTTATAATCACAGAGTTCGTTGAGGGGAAACCATACTATCTGGATTTGGAGGCGATAAAAGCTCGCGGTGAACTCTCAAGTCTAGATGTTGAGCGCTGCCTGGCGCTCTCCAACTATCTGGTTGAGGTTCACTCCGTTAAGGGCGCCGGGTTAGAGCCGCTATATGTTAGGCGCATCAGAGAACTTATTGGGCATGGGGAGTGCATAATGGGTTTAATAGACAGCTACCCTTCTGGGCTTGAGTATGCTGACGAGAAGACTCTGATGGAGATTGAGCGTAGATGCCTCGAGTGGCGATGGAAACTCAAGAAGAAAACCCATAGATGCGCAAGGGTACACGGCGACTTCCATCCGTGGAACATATTGTTTCGAGATGGAGCAGACTTCACAGCTTTGGACAGAAGCAGAGGCGAATGGGGTGAGCCTGCGGATGATATGGCAGCCATGACGATAAATTACCTGTTCTATTCACTACAGGCTTATGGTGAAATAAAGGGTCCGTTCAAAGAATTATTTGAAATATTCTGGGAAAACTATCTGGAAAAGACGGGGGATGAGGAAATATTAACTATTATACAACCATTTTACGCTTGGAGAGGCCTAGTAATAGCATCGCCAATATGGTACCCGAACTTGGCGGTTACAATAAGAAGGAAAATTTTCAGTTTGATAAGGAACATGCTTAGGATGGAAAAATTCGATATAAAAACTATAGATTCATATCTGAAAGCGTGAAAAATCAGAGAGGCTCTTTCAGCGCAACTCAATATTCTACAATGAAATTTGAGGAATTTAAAAAAGCTTATAAAGATATATTTACACAAAATTGTATTCGGAGGCATATAATATGAGGGTTAAAGCAACTATTTTAACAACTGCAATTTTGATTTCGCTGCTTTCCGCCATGCTTATGGTAAGCGCGCCGGTAACCTTCGCCCAGGAAGCACCTAAGGGACCGTGGATTGATGAAGTTGACTTCTTTGTTGAGGATGATGAAGCGAAGGTTCTCGATATGCTACTAAAAAACGAGATGCAGGTATACTTCAGAGATATAACGGATCCGGAAATATTCAAAACTATTAAGGCTTCGCCGGATCTATGGTATGTTTCATCTTTCGGATTATACTTTGAGATAACATTCAACCCAGCGGGTCCAGTGTTTCCCGCAACGGGCAAGCTGAATCCGTTTGCTGTTCCACGGATAAGAGAGGCTGTGAACTATCTAGTTGATAGAAAATACATATGCGACGAAATAATGGCTGGAATGGCCGTACCTAGATACACAACTTTAACACCGGCCTTCCCAGACTACGCAAGATACGCTGATGCAATAAGGGAAATCGAGAGAAAGTACAGTTATAGTTTGGATAAAGCGAGGGAGATAATTACTGAAGAGATGATAAAGCTAAACGCCACTCTAACCGATGGAAAATGGTATTATAATGATGAGCCAGTTACGCTAATATTCATAATTAGAGTTGAGGATCAGAGAAGACAGATAGGTGACTACGTAGCTTCGCAGCTTGAAAAATTAGGCTTCACAGTTGATAGGCAATACAAGACTAGCAGAGAAGCATCGCCAATATGGCTTAGGAGCAATCCTGCAGATGGAAAATGGCACCTTTACACCGCTGGATGGATAACAACGCTTGTTTCCAGAGATGAATCGGATAACTTCGGCTTCTTCTACACGCCGAGGGGAGGTATGGGGCCGTTATGGAGCGCATATAAACCAAGCGCTGAATTTGATTATGTGGCAGGCAGACTATGGGCTAGAGACTATAGAACCATTGCAGAAAGGGATGAGCTGATGCGGAAAGCCCTATATCTTTCAATGGAGGACTCGGTTAGGGTATGGCTGGTTAGCCAGGTTGCTCCATGGCCGGCTAGAAAAGAAGTTTCATTAACATATGACTTAGCAGCTGGCTTCTCGGGCGCACGACTATGGCCATATACGATCAGGTACGTTGATAAAGTAGGCGGCACTGTTAAAATAGCGTCTTCCGACCTATTTGTGGACCCCGTTAATCCAGTTGGTGGAAGCAACTGGATTTACGATGCAATGTATTACCGCGCACTCTCAGATCCAGCCGTCATGCCCGATCCATTCACTGGGCTATATTGGCCGCAGAGAGTTAAGAAAGCCGAGGTCTATGCCTTAAAGGAATTGCCAATAGGCGTCACTCTCAATTGGGTGACGCTGAACTTCGTCGACAGCATCAGCGTGCCTGAGGATGCGTGGTATGATTGGGATGCTGAAAAACAAGAGATCATAAAGGCGCCTTCGGGAACAACGGCTAAAACGAAAACGGTAGTCTACTATGATGAAAACCTGTTTAACATGAAATTCCATGATGGCAGCAAGCTTTCGATGGCGGATATAGTGTTCAGTTACATTTTAACCTTCGATAGAGCTAAGCCGGAAAGCCCAGTGTACGATGAATCATATGTTCCAGTATTTGAAGCGTTCAAAGAATACTTTAGAGGTTTCAGAATAGTGAGCGTAAATCCGCTAGTTATAGAATATTACTCTGATGCGTTATATATGGATGCTGAATGGATAGCGGCGTCCGCTGCAGGCACCTTCTACCCGGACTACACTTATGGTCCGGGACCATGGCACATGGTTGCTGTCGGATGGCTGGCTGAAGCGGACAATAAACTGGCGTTTTCATCTGATAAAGCCGATGCGCTTGAGGTTGAATGGATGAGTTACATAGCCGGGCCTTCACTGCCAATCTTAGAGGAATATTTAACTAAAGCGATTAATGAAAGGATCATTCCATATAAAAATGTGATGAGCCAATATATTAGCGAGGCGGAAGCTCTAACGAGATACAACAATTTGAAATCATGGTACAATGCCAAAGGACACTTCCTCATAGGCGCCGGACCATTCTACCTGGATAAAGTTGATACGGCAGCCAGAATAGCCGTATTAAAGGCGAATAGAGAATTCGTAGATTCCGCGGATAAATGGCTTAAATTCTCAAAGCCAATGATACCGGAAGTCAAAATTGTTTCAGTGCCAACGATTACACCTGGACTATCTGCTGAAATCCCTGTTTCAGTAACCTTTGAGGGACAACCATACAAGACAGCTGATATTAACTACATTAAGTATATTATTACAAGTCCAACTGCAACCTTAATCGGCGTCGCTGAGCCAGTTGAGGATGGCCTATGGAAGATTAGGCTTACCCCTGAAAACACGTCGCTGTTAACGGCTGGAACAGCAAGCATTGAACTTATAGCCGTATCGAAGCTTGTCGGTATGCCAGCATCCACCACTGGAGCCGCAACTATCATGAGTGAAACTGAATTTTTAATGGGCAAAATTGCTGAAACAAAAGCTGACTATGAGGCTAAAATATCTAATTTAAGAACAACCGTTGACTCGTTAAGCGCCAAAATTGACTCGTTAAGCGCCACGATAAACACGATGATGGGAATCGCTGTAGTAGCCATCATAATCGCTATAGTGGCTATAATTCTACCATTCGTTAGAAAGAAGTAACCGCTACCTTTTTATTTCTCTTTTTTATTTTTCCAGTGACATATGATGATTCCGAGAATCATAAAATATTTACTGAAGCGCGGAATCATAATTTTCCTTACTGTAGTTGCCGCAGTCTACATAACTATTTGGATCGCAAATATGGGCGGATATGTTGATGAAATAGTTAAGGGGGACTTATATATTTCAATCTCCCAAAACATACGTCAGAACCCCGCATATAAACATTTGAATGAGACACAGATTAGAGAATTAATAGATGCATTATACACTAACGAGTTGAAAAGGATAGGTTTCGATAAACCATTCATATATAGAAGCTTCGCTTATTTAAGAGATGCCCTATCCCTTAACCTTGGCAGAGCCCTCTGGCTGAGCAGCGACAGCGGATCTAGAAGCGTCCGCATAATTATTCTGGAGAGACTGCCGAACACTGTGCTTTTATTCACGACGACGCAGCTGATTCTATTCTTCATCGGTTTATTTGCAGGGCTATTTCTATCCAGAAGATATGGCAGCATATCGGATAAATTGTCGGTTCTGCTCGCACCGCTCTCTTCTTTACCCGGATGGTTTTATGGAATATTCCTAATATTGATATTTGCCTCTTTCCTGAGGTTATTGCCTTACGGCGGAATGGTTGATGTGCCCCCGCCGGAGGACAGGTGGTTATATACATTAAGCGTTTTAAAACATATGATTCTGCCAGTTATTTCATGGCTCATAGCATACTCGTTTATAAATGTGTATGTTAGGAGAACGTTTTTCCTAATGTTCTCAAGCGAGGATTATGTTGAGCTTGCAAAGGCAAAGGGTCTGCCTGAATCCCTTATACAGAGAAGATACATACTTAGACCAACCCTGCCTCCAATCATAACAGATTTCTCCTTAACCTTAATTGGCTCATGGATGGGTGCAATAATTACTGAAAGAGTATTTAACTGGCCGGGGATAGGCAGCTTATTCTATTCAGCGTCAGTAATGTTTGACACACCAATATTGGTCGGCCTCGTGGTTATATATGCCTATCTTCTAGCAGTAACCGTCTTCACGCTGGAATTAGTGTATGCGGTTTTAGATCCAAGAATCAGGGTAGGAGGCGCATAATGTCATCAAGGATTAAACAATTTTTTAATCAACTATTCTTCTATAAATCCGCCGCAATCGGGCTGGCAATAATATTCATCCTGGTTGGAATTTCAGTATACACTATTTTCGCAGTGCCCTACAATGAAGCTACAAGGCTATGGAGGGCTGGCGAGCTGCATTGGCTGGATAATCCGCGCAACGCCATGCCTTCCTGGATAAATATATTTTCATCAAAGAAGATGCCTGAAACAATAATATTAGATACGAGTAAATCTCAGCCGGGAGCATCTAAGGCAATAATTCAGGCGGCTGAAAAATTCAGTAAGATCAGAGTTGATTTCTCATTCAACTATCAATATGACGATTTCCCAAGCGAACTGAACCTGTTCTTTAAATCAAACTTTAATGTCTCAGCGCCTAGATTAACAATTTACTGGGTTAAACCTAACGGGGAGGAAATTATTCTAAACACTATTTTAATTTCTAAAGACGACAGATATTATATTTCAAATGATGATAAGTTAGCTAGAGATCTCAGGGTATTAATTTCGAGGAAGATTAACAGAACCATAGAGTATGATGCGCCAATCACGCTTCTACTTTTCGCCCAGGAAGACTTAAGCATACTTGATCCCGGCGCAGCTAAGGTTATGAAGGGAAACTATAGGCTTTGGATAGATGGAATAATTTTTGAGACATCTGCGGATTTAGATGCAAAACTCGTTGTGTATGGTAAGGTTTACGGCTGGGCTGGCACAGACCATTTGAGGAGGGATTTGGGAATAGCGCTTTTATGGGGCACACCGATAGCATTATCCTTCGGTGTAATAGCGTCGGTTTCAATAGCGCTAATACAGATGTTTATCGGCGCCGTCAGCGCATGGTTTCTAGGGGGAGTTGACACAGTAATACAGAGGATCACCGAGATTTTCATGGTGCTTCCCTTTCTGCCTATTCTAATAATGATATCTACATTCTATAAATTTAATATCTGGATCCTCCTGCTCGTCGTCATTGCGCTCACAATATTCGGCGGAGGAGTTAAAAATTATAGGGCAATGTTCCTTCAGATTAAAGAGTTCCCATATGTTGAAGCTGCAAGGGCATATGGCGCTGGCAACATCAGAATCTTAATATACTATTTGATCCCCAAGGTTTTACCCACAATCATACCATCAATGGTCCTTTCAGTAGCCGACTTCGTTTTTCTGGAAGCTGCGTTGGCAATACTTGGCTTAGGCGACCCTCTTGCTCCAACATGGGGGAAAATAATTGATGACGCATACACAAACGGGGCGCTGTATAAAGGCTTATATTACTGGGTTCTAGAACCATCAATATTACTGGCAGCCACATCGCTAAGCTTCGCAATGCTCGGCTTCACATTAGATAAAATCTTCAATCCTAAATTAAAGGAGATGTAAATGAGCGGAGAACATCTCAACGTGAAAAGCCTAACCATGTATTACAGAACGCTGATTGGGGAAGTTAAGGCTGTCGATGACGTCTCATTCAATTTATCCAGAGGGGAAACAGTTGCAGTAATAGGGGAATCTGGTTGCGGAAAGAGTTCGCTGGCAAAATCAATAATAAGATTGCTTCCCAGAAACGTATCGGTGTATAAAGGCATCATACTATTTAACGACTTAAATTTAATGGATCTAGACGAAGAAGACTTCACAAAAAAGATTCGGTGGACCAAAATCACGTATGTTCCGCAGGCAGCATTAAACTCCCTAAATCCAGTCATCAAAATAGGGGAGCAGATGATTGAGCCGCTTATCCTAAATCAGAAGATGAGTAAGGATGAAGCGCTTGAGAGAGCTGCGAAAACATTAAAAACAGTCGGCATAAATGAAGACTTCATACATCACTACCCATTCGAGTTAAGCGGCGGAATGAAGCAGAGAATTATTATAGCAATGTCTTTGTTAACGAATCCGGAGTTGATGATTTTAGATGAACCCACATCGTCGCTGGATGTGCTGACGCAAGCCAACATAATGAATCTGCTGAAAAACATCAAAAGGGAACTAAAAATAAGCATGATATTTATAACGCATGATGTCGGTTTATCCAGCGAGCTGGCGGATAAGGTTGCAGTTATGTACGCTGGGCAAATAGTTGAATTTAACAGTGCGGAAGCCTTCTATCGTGATCCAAAGCATCCTTATTCCCAAAAATTAATGGAGAGTGTTCCAACGCTTAGAACCGATAAAAAGTTGGATTTCATACCTGGCTCGCCGCCGAGCCTCCTGAATCCGCCTAAGGGATGCAGATTCGCTGATAGATGCCCATTCGCTTTCGATAAATGCATTAAGGATCCTCCGACCGTGAATTTAGAAAGGGGCTTTAACGTTAAATGCTGGCTTTACGGGGAGGAATAGGGCATGAGTTCACCATTATTGCTTATTGAGGATCTAAAAAAATACTTTGAGATTAGGAGGGGATTTTTCGGTAGAAAAGGGTACATAAGAGCTGTTGATGGGGTAAGCTTAACCCTTAATAGGGGAGAAGCCATCTCGATAGTTGGCGAGAGCGGTTGTGGCAAAACTACACTGGGCAAAACCATACTTAGATTATATGAGCCCACAGATGGAAAAATAATATTTGATGGAAAAGACATAACTCATTCCGACTGGAAAAGTCTAAAATGGTATCGGAGAGAGACGGGTTTAGTTCAGCAGGATCCATTCGGCGCTCTGCCGCCATTTATGACTATAAAAAGGATTTTAGAGGAGCCGCTGATAATACATGGTATTAAAGATAAAAGGGAGAGGGAGAAAAGAGTAAATGACGCCCTAGAAAGGGTTAAATTAACTCCGGTTGAAGATTTTATCGGCAAATATCCGCATATGTTAAGCGGCGGACAGCAGCAGAGACTAGTTATTGCGAGATCAATAATATTAGAGCCAAAATTTATAGTGGCTGATGAGCCTGTTTCAATGTTAGATGCTTCTGTCAGAATAGAAATCCTTAAGTTGCTGCAGGAACTTCAGGGGAAATACGATTTGAGCATCATCTACATCACCCATGACCTCTCAACAACAAAATATTTCTCAGAGAAAATCTATATCATGTATGCTGCCCAAATAATTGAGAGAGCGGAGACAAGGGATCTGCTGGCCAACCCGATGCATCCCTACACGAGGGCTTTATTAAACGTTATACCTGATCCGGATCCATCAAACCGATTCATAATTAAAGAAGTGCCTGCAGGTGAACCGCCAAACCTAATGAATCCTCCAGCAGGCTGCCGCTTCAATCCCAGATGCCCAAATTTCATGAAAGGCATATGCGACATTAAAGAACCCCCCATGGTTGAGGTTAGCAGGAACCATCAGGTAAAGTGCTGGCTTTATGGCTAAGATGCAGAGAGAACATGTTGAGATAATCGCCGGGGGAATCCTCCTAACAATAGGTTTCCTCATCTCCCTATTTATGGTAATCAATATTTTAGAGAAATCTTTCGCCCTTTCCATCCTTGCATTATCATCCTCATTTTCCGGTTTAACCTTGGGTTTTCACGGAATATACGGACTGGTAATTCTGCATCGTCGTAGAAGAGAATAAAACATATCTAATAATGGCTGGCGTGTTAGGCTTAACCTCTAGGCTACATTCTAGGACCTAGATGCTAGGGAAAATCTGGATCCCTAAAAAAATAGAGGGGGGTATTAATTTTAGCTTGAAAAATCAATCTAAAATTGTAGCTCCGGATCCCTAGCAAAACGTCAAAGCCTAGGATGTATGAACCCCTAACCTAGAAGGCATGAAGCCCTTCATAAAATTCTTGGCTTTTCAAAGGTCAACCCAAAGTTTCTGCAGTAAAGAGCATAAGCATCCGCAAGCTTCTTTTTGTAACTGTCCAAGTCTTTCGTGGATATGAAAACATTCACATCTTCAACATCATTTATGTTTGCTTAAATGCTTCAAAGCATAACCTATGGTTCTCAAAGTTGAAGGCTTATAGCCTTGACTTTTCAGCTTAATCAACAAGTTTATTATGTTCTGCTTTTCATTCTGTTTTGAAGGTAGGTAATCCACTTTGGAAGTTGGCTGGTGTATTTGGATTACCGGTTTACCTGGAAGCGGAAAGTCCACGATCGCCCATCTTCTCGCGGAAAAACTTAGTTCGCTGGGTGTTCACGCGCAGATTCTTTCATCCGACTCTTTACGTAAGGTGATAACGCCTAATCCAAAGTATACTGAGGATGAACGTGACGTTGTTTACGGCGCACTAGTTTATATCGCTAAGATCTTAACGGAGAACGGCGTTAACGTGATTATTGATGCGACCGGTAACAGGCGGAGATACCGTGAACATGCGAGGCGTGAAATTCCACTGTTCATGGAGGCCTACGTCAGATGCCCAATAGAGATATGCATTGAAAGAGAGTCTAGGCGCGGCGTAAACCTATATGGTGCGCCAGAAAACATATATGCTAAAGCCTTTTCAGGCAAGAGTAAGACTGTTCCAGGCTTAGGAGCCCCATATGAGGAGCCTATAAATCCGGAAGTCACTGTTGACTCAGACAAGCTCAGCCCTGAGGATTGCGCAGAAAAAATATTGAGAGTTTTATTAGAGAAGTTTGTGAAGCAACCTAGCCCTTAAATGCTCAATTTAAAGTTCCATCCGACGGCTAAGAATCTTAAATGCGAGAAAATCAGGATAGACGTTGAGTCACGCCATATTGTTTTGAGGAAAATGCAGCGTAAAGTTGGCTCTGGGAAATGAATAGAAGAGTAACCTTCGCTTCCAAAGTTGCCTCAGAAACCTAAATTTTCACATCTGGAGGTACAAATCTTCTCAGTTTCTGAAGCATGTTTAAGCGTTCCCTGTCGCCTAATCGGGCTTTCTCAACAGCCTCTCTTAATATGTCTATTGATTCATCCATGGCTTTCCTATTAACCGGATATGGGACGCCGTCTTTTCCACCGTATGCAAAGGAGTATTTAACCGGGTCTCTCCAGCTCGGCTTATCCCCATATATTATTTCGGATATTAAGGCTAAGCCTCTAACTGTTGATGGGCCTATCCCCCTAACGCCTAGAAGCTCCTCATAGTTTCTCGGCTGTATTTCATATGCTCTTTTTAAGGCTTTCCAGTTTATTGTGAATGGCATTGACAGAAACTCCGCAACGTAATCCTTCCATTCTTTAGTCGGCATATCTGGAAGCCAATCTTGAAGCGATCTTTGGCATGCTGGCCTTATCATCTTAAACATTCTAGCAACTTTCTCGGTTCTCTCCTTAGCCACATCAACCGATGTTTTCCGGCATTCCCCGCTTTCCTTCGCGGTCATGTCTAGGACTATTGGGCGCTTCACATCGCCGACAATAGCCTTATGCGGCTCAACAACGAAGTTCTCCATATTGTCGGAGAGCCAATGATATCTCCGCGCCGTCCTATCATTCACGTTCATACCCTGCTGTATAACAGCCCACTTCCCATCCTCAGTGAGGAAGAATGCGTGGTGATAAAGCGGGTAGCCAGCCTGTATCGCCGCATTATCAACTTTAGCGCTCATCTTACTCGCATATTTAAGGCTCTCAATCTTTCCTGTTGAAAGATTAAACGTTTCACCAACCTTAATTATCTCGGAAAGGGTCTCCCTGGAAGCCTTACCCTTACCGCCGCAAACAGCTACGCCGAAGCCCCCATCTTTTAAGGCTGTCTTCAGCACCCCGGTGACAACGGTTGTGACGCCTGAGGAATGCCAGTCGTAGCCTAGAACACAGCCGAAAGCCTGAAACCAGTATGGGTCTGAAACCCTCTGGAGAAACATCTCACGCCCATATTCATCAACGATTATTGCAACTATCTCTCTTGCCAGCCTTATCATGCGCTCAACTAGCCATTGGGGGGCCTTACCGCCGTGAAGCGGCAGCTCAGCGAAGCCTGTTCTCTTCAATTAAACCACTACGGGCTCGGCGCGCTGCATTAAACACCTTACAAAAATAATATGCGTAGATTTTAACTTAAATCTTCCGCGCCGCATTCTTCTTAATTTCTCTGTTTTCTCAGCAATTTTCCTTCCCTGTCTATTTCACCCCGCCTAATCCTCGTGGTTGATATTGGGATTTGATCCTCCGCCTGAACCATATCTATAACTATTATCTCAAGCGGCTTAAGCCCCCTCTTCAACCTTATGGCGTTCAATTCTCTAGCCCTAGGCTCGGTCTCCTTACTAACAACGATGGCTTCAATCTCACTGCTTGTTGCCGCTGGACCATAGGGATCAGATAGCGGGATTATCCTCGCCCTCCCATAAACGCCCAGATCGTTAAGGAATTTCGCCAACTCCTCAGCCCTATCTTCGTACGGTGCGATCTCATGATTTTTACGCAATTTTTTCGCGAACTCATCGGTGCATAGTCCAATAAGGACTTTTTCGCCATGCTTAAACGCCGTCATAAGTAATGTTTTATGTCCCCTATGCAGCTCATCAAACGTTCCGCCGACGGCGACCACTTTAAACCAGCCCATTCGCCTCAATCTTTCCTCCATGCTCAATTCAGCGAGAATATTAGGGTTTAACGGCTTCTACAGATTTAACTTTTTCTTTTTCCCCAATATTCAATTCCTTAAGCGGGTTCAGGGATGGAAAGGCTTGGAAACAAACCCTTAAAATTGGCGGTCCAAGAACTATGAGAAACGGAATTTCAGTTGCAAAAGTCCATATTAGCCAGATTAGCGCCACATATAATGGCAGATGGGAACCTCCTCCAACAGCAGCTGGGAGAACGAATATTTGGCTGTATGCCCAAACAACGAAGCCTATAATTGTGCTTCCAACACCTAAGCCGGCCACGGATGCTACGCCGTAACTTCTCCATTTCGGCCATAAATATCCTACAGCGACCATTATGGCGTAGCTCGCTATTGAGAGCCCTATAAATAATATTACGGCGTTAAGCGAAACATATGTTAACAATACGTACTCTAATATGGAGAGCCCCGCTAGGAGGATTATGCTTGTTACAGCAACGGTTTTAGTCCAATCTAAACTCTTTCTTGAAATGTACCCTAAAAGATAAAAACCTATAAAGTTGGATGTTACACCTGCTGAGAGGCTGAGCAGCGGATCGCCATGTATCAGCAGATCGCTTATGAATATGCCTATGGCTGCGCCTAAGCCGCCAACCAACGGCCCAAAAAGAACAGCGAAGACTGCTGGTATAACAACCGATGGCCAAAACCTCACTATTCCAACACCTGGGGTTGTTATCGGCGCTAAGAGATAGATCATGTAGCCGACTGCGCCGTAAAGAACACCGCACACAGCGCTTGCGATAACATCAACAGTCCTCATATTAGGTCGATCTCGCGATTTTTAAACAATTGTAGAATTATATGAAGAGATAAGACTTTCGTATGGAATGTTTAAACATATTCCAATTTACCATTAAGAAGATTGCCATTAAAAGCGCAGAGATATGGAGTAAATATAGAGCCCCAATGGCTGACAGCATAATTGCGGCCGCTGCCCAGATTTATAATTGTGCGCGCAGTTGTATCGGACGCCCCGGCATTACAGACCATTAAGGGCTTAAGCATGATATAATGATGGCAACCGAGGGAAAACTCTGCGAAAGAATTTTAACAAGCAAAATAGAATTATCACTTGAGGTTAATTGATGATCATAGGCTTAGATGTAGGAGCAAGCTTCGCTAAAGCAGTTCTTGTAGATGAAAACTTAAAGATTATCGATAAACATATTCTTCCAGTGGAGGAGCTGAAGACCGCTGCTTTAAGGATTCTGGATTTTCTAATCAATAGTTTCGGCAGGGATTATGGAGACGTTATAGATGCTGTAGCCGCGTCAGGCGGGGGTTCAAGGTTCATTGGGAATGAGGTTCTAGGCTTACCAGTTAGGCGAGTTGATGAAGTTAGGGCTATAGGGCTTGGAGGTTTACTTCTAGCCAAGAGAAGCGAGGGACTTATTGTCAGCGCTGGAACTGGAACAGCGCTTATCGCCGCATACGGAGAGGGAAATGTCATAAAGCATGTTGGCGGAACAGGCGTCGGAGGGGGAACAATAATTGGGCTCTCGCGGAGAATCCTCGGCGTAACCGATTTCGAAACTCTTGAGAATATGGCTATGAATGGAAATGCTAATGAGGTGGATTTAACTGTTGGCGATATAGTTGGCGGACCGATTGGAATAGTGCCGGCTGAAGCGACAGCCTCGAACCTCGCTAAGCTCGCTTATGAATCTAATCCAAACGATGTTGCCGCCGGAATCTTCAATATGGTTTCCCAGACGATAGGCGTTATAGCCGCAATGGCTGCGAAAGCATATGGGCTGGAGGACAGCGTCATCATCACAGGCATGCTTGCCAAAAGCAGAGTTGCATCTAAAATCATATGTGAAACTGCCAGATTATTCGGTTCAGCAGCCCATGTTCCGGAGAACTGCGAGTTCTCCTGCGCTTTAGGAGCAGCAGCATTGGCTATTCAAGAAAGAAACATATGAACATGCTCGATTGGATGGAAGATGAAAACTTCGATTTGAAATGTTTTATGCAACGCCGGATAAGGGAAATTTCTAATGGGACCTGGCAACTTAGTATATAAAGCCTTTATATGTTAAGTTGCCACGTCCTTCTAATGCAACGTAAAGTTTAAAAGGGCTCTCTACTTTTTTGGATATACTCTTCCGCGGCGCTGAGGGATGGTTTTGACTCTAAATCCGATCCTTGAAAGGAAGCTGCAGGTGCTTATTGAGCTAAGGAACTATAAACTCCTGGAGAGAGAAGAAGTTAAAAGCGGCGCATTAGTTACAGCCGAAGATTCCAGCGGTAAAAAAATTCTCATATGGGTAATATCAACCGATGAAGCTGTTGGCGTACGATATATTGAGCAGATGGCGAAATACATGAAGTCTAGAAGTATTGAGGAGGGCATAATAATAGGTGAGAAATATACGCAGTCAGCTAAATCAGAAGCCCGAAAAAACAGCATTGAACTTTTATCCCAGGACTTCCCATCCTTCAATATATTTAAGCATCGGCTGGTTCCAAAACATGAAGTCTTATCGCCTGAAGAGAGAAAGGAGGTTTTGGAGAAATATCACGTTGAACCCTACAAGCTGCCGAGAATAAAAACTTCCGACCCAATAATAAGGGTCATCGGAGCTAAGCCCGGGGACATAGTGAAAATAACTAGGAGAAGCCCAACAGCCGGAGAATACGTTTACTACCGATATGTAGTTGAGGGTTAAATCTAAAAATAAAATTATGTTGCCGGAGCGCGTTTTATCCCTAAAATTTTACGGCGGACGGCTTATGGCGGCCTAAAGAAGTATCTAGGCCACTGAGGCCATGTTTGGGGAACATTTACATCGAAGTCAACCTGAAGATCCATACCTACTTTTATGTCTTCATGCTTTACTCCCCGGATGATTCCCGGCAGCCGGACACCGTCCTCAAGCTCAATTATGCCGAAGGCGTATGGAGCGATAGGCTGGAATCTTTCCGGTGCAATATAAATCACGGTATACGTCAGCAGTTTACCTCTATTCTTCAGCTGAACCCAAGTGAAATCTGTTGAGAGACATTTTGGGCATACTGTTCTAGGCGGCGCGAAGATTGCTCCGCACCTATTGCATTTTGCACCCATAATTTTTCCTTCGCTTACAAATTTATAGAACTGATCAATGGTGAATGGATATGCTTCGCTCATCTCTTCACCCCCTCCGGTAAATGTGAACCATACATGTTGCTCCACTTCCACCTAGATTATGTGATAAACCAATCTCGCATCCATCAATCTGCCTACGTTCAGCTTGACCGGTAAGCTGGAGGAATATTTCATATAATTGAGCCACTCCTGTTGCGCCGACAGGGTGACCCTTAGATTTAAGCCCGCCGCTTGTGTTTACGGGCAGGTAGCCGTCAAGCATTGGAGCCCCGCTCTCTATGAATTTTCCGCCCTCACCTGGACTGCAGAAGCCTAGATCTTCATACGCGATTATTTCCGCTATTGTAAAGCAGTCATGCACCTCCGCTACGTCGACGTCATGCGGGCTTATATCCGCCATTTCATATGCTTCCTTAGCGGCGATTCTAGCCGCCCTAAGACTTGTCAGGCTTTCCCTCTCGTAAAGCCCCATGTAATCTGTTCCATGTCCCGACCCAATTATATAAACCGGCATGTCAGTGTATTTTCTAGCGATCTCCGGCTTAGTTAGGATCGCGCAGCTCGCTCCATCAGATATCAGGGAGCAATCGTAAAGTTTTAGTGGTTTAGCGATAACCCTTGAGCTTAAAACCTGCTCCACGGTGACCTCCCGCTGCATATGCGCCTTAGGATTCAATGCTCCGTTATGATGATTTTTAACTGCAACAAGAGCCATCTGATCCTCCCTAGTGCCATATTTATCCATATGGGCTGTGGCCATAAGCGCAAAAAGAGCTGGGAAGGTTGCACCGTTCCACTGTTCAAGAGGGAAATCGGACGCCATGGCTAAATACTCAGTGTTCTCAGATGTTGTTCTATGAGTCATCTTCTCAAAACCTCCAACCATAACGATATCATATATGCCTGAGAGTATCGCGAATAATCCATATCTTATCGCTGCGCCGGATGAAGCGCATGCTGTCTCAACCCTAACAGCCGATGCTGGAATCAGCCCAGCCCAATCCGCCATTAACGGCGCTGAATGGCACTGATGCTCAAAAGACTCACTCATGTTCCCAACTATAAGCGCCTCAATATCCTTCTTAGGCTCTAAATTTGGGCATCTGCTAAAGGCTTCTAGGGCGGCTTCAGCGAATAGCTCCCTGCCTGAAACCCCATCTCTTTTGCCAAACTTGGATAATCCCGCTGAAACTATCGCAGCTAACGGTTTACCCTTCAAATATTCCACCTTCAAGCAGCCTAAAAATAGATAGGTTGGAAAGATCTATATATGAGTAACGTGAAAATACCGATAATTTTTCACCCGATGCCCCTTTTAGAATCAGGTTTACTGCTTCAGCAATGAGGTTTTCGGGAACCGTGAGAATCTAAGAAGATTCGAAGCTGGCTTATTTACCCTTCTTTAAGGATTCAATTATTTCCTCAGTTCTTCTTATACCCAGGGTTGTTATTCTATATTCTCCTTCAGAAACCTTCTCAATTAAGCCCTCCTCAATCAGTCTGGGAAGCTCATTTATCACGGTTTTCTTAGCCTTACCTGTGAATTTCGATAAATCGCTTGCTGCCAGGCTATCCCTCTGCAGCCTCCCAAATTTAGCTCCGATGTATGCGCCGAGAAGCACAAGGCAGATGGCGCTTCTAGCCGTTAAATTCACATTGGGGGCGATTATTTGACCCTCAGGGGTTATCTCCACCAGCCCAGCGATGCTGCTTGAGAGCTTCGCTAAATCAGGCGTGAAAAATATTCTCCGGATGATTTCAATGTTAGGATATATCTGCGATAGAAAACTGATTATTGATTCGAAAACCTGGTTTACATCGCCCTCAAAATCCACCTTAATATCTCCAACTTCTAAATGCGCCTTAACCTTCGCCTCCCCGCTCAACTTTAAGTTCCTCCCTAATCTTCGGCAAAGCCTCATTTAAGAGGAATTTCACGCCTAGGGTTGTCACCCTATATTCTCCACGTCCAACCCGCTCAACAAAGCCCATGTTTGTGAGTTCGCTCAGCCGAGCGGCGACGGTTCCGCTTTTTCCTCCAAGCGAAGCCATAATCTCAGCCATTGAGAGCGAATCCTTCTCTAGGCGTCCCGCCCTATGCCCAATATAAGCCTTAACAAGATTAAGAATTATTGCATTTCTATCTCCACCGAGCTTCTCACGTGGAACCGCTACAACTGGACCTTCAGGCGTAAACGCTATAAAACCCTTCACGCCTCTTAAAAGCTCCTCGAAATCCACTGTTAAGGTTAGCTCCGAGGCAAGGTCAAATGCTGGAAGAACCCTACTTATAAAGCTGGAAAAGGCTCTTATAACCTCATCCGGTTTCCCAACGAATCTTGCTTCAACATCCTTATACTTAATAGTTAATTCAAGATCTGAGGTTTCACCGCACATAAGCAACCACAAGCCCTTTTACGCTTCAGATATATATGTATAATTTGATTTAAAATTTTTGTTTAGCGAAACAGGATTAAGCGGGCACATATACATTTTTATGCCGAGAAGAAGAAATATTAGCTTTAGAAATGTGATTTAGAGGTGTTAGGGCATTATTGAGTTCATCAAAAATTCTCCCTAGGCGTTTAAGCCTTCCAAAAATATTCGATGTTCTGGTTGGATACCTTAACGTTGGAGCGGACAAGGAGTATGTTGGCGTAAGCGAGGTTGCAGGCAGGTCAAGCGTAACCCTGCACAATATTAGCCGAAACAATGGCTTTCTAAAGAGCTGGGGCTTCATAGAGGAAAGCGAGAAGGAGCCTGGGAAATATAGGCTAACTAAGGAGGCGGCTGAATTCGCCTACGCGTATCGGATAGATCCCGAGGGAAACCTAACTAGGCAGCTTCTGAGGAATATCCTGTCCAAAGATGAAGCCATAACAAGGTTTATTGAGCGCGTAAATAGGGAGGGTATGGATAAAGATTCCGCCATACTTGAGGTTCCCAGGGTTGTCGGCGATTTAAGGGCTGATAAGGTGGGATTAAACGCCTTCCTAGATTTAATAGCATATGCCTTTCAAATAAACTGGCCATCAGCCGCGCTTAAGCCTGAGAAGAAAATCGCTGCGCCCAGAGAAGCCAAGGCTGTTAAACCTAAATCCATCATTAAGGGCGCTGGAAGAAGAACATCGGCCCGCATAGAAAAACCCGCTTTTGGAGCCAATATAGCGCTTAATTTAACTATAAGTCCGGAGATAACCCCTGAGAAACTGAAGGAATACATTAAGGCCATACTTAGGGCATATGACGAGTATGCTCAGAGTGAATCTGAATAAAACCGCTAATTGCCCCTCAGTTTCGGCAATACCTTCCCTTCAATCCACTGTTCACCCTTAGGGCTTAGCGTCCAATCTGGGCTTCCCACGTTAAGTTTAAAGACTAAGCCACGTTTAACCATCTCGTTCAGCCTTGAAGAAACCTGAGTTTTCATCCCTGAATACTCAAGTAAACGTCTTATCTGCGAGGATCTATTGCTTCTATTTTTAGAAAAATATAGGATTAAACCGATGGCCTCGCAATGGGTGAGCGCTTCCTTATTCTTAAGAGTCAGGATCGGACCATTCTCTGTTTGCCTCACTATCTCGTTAAATTTCTTCTCCCTCTCATGTCCAGCGATTTTAGAGATTGTTTTTTCCAAGCTGCTCACAAGGTTTTCAGGGAAGGTTTCCAGAGCATCCATTAGATCGCCTACGCTTGAACCTTCAACAATTATTTTACCGAATGACGTTTTTATCTCAATTTGAATCTTTCCCAATCGAGTCTCCCATTCTTTTTCGGCGGATCAACCTTATAATTTTTACTATAATGGGATATGCTGGCTTATCCCTAAAATTTTTGATCGCAGAGCTTATCTGGACGATTAGCCATCAAGCCTTTCAGCCAATTTCTCCCTTAAAATCTTATTCACAAGTTCCGGTTTAGCCTTCCCCCTTAAATCTCTCATTATTATACCCATCAGAGCCCCGAGGGCTCCTAGCTTCCTTTCCGCAATCAAATCCCTGTTCTTGTCTAAATATTCCTCTATGAGCGATTTAAGTTCCTCCTCACTGATCATCATTAAGCCGAGCTCCTTTATGGCATCCATCGGGCTTGAGCCTTCATGCTCAGCTAACCATCTTACGATTTCAGGTATAGACTCCTTCGAGGTTTTTTCTAAACCAACAATCTTGAAGATTTCAATTACTTGCTCCTCAGATAGGTTTTCAATCTTTACTCCTTCACGCTTTAGAGCTTTGAATGTTTCAGTGAGGGTTGCAGCGACAACTGTTGGCGAAACCTTGGTCTCCTTAACCGTAACCTCGAAGAGATCGTCGTATTCCATGTCCAGAAGCTGCTTCGCGAGCTTCTCGTTTATGCCATAGCTGCTCATTAACCTCTTAATCTTCACCTCAGGGGGTTCAGGCAGCTGCAATCTTAATCTTTCCAAATGCTCCTTGGTGATCTTTATCGGTGGAACATCGGTTTCAGGATACATTCTCGCAGCTCCAGGCCTAGGTCTCATATATCTCGTTGTTCCATCGGGATTAGCCGCGCGGGTTTCTTCAGGAACCCCCTTAATGGCTTCGCGAACCCTTTCAACCACGGCTTTTAGAGCATCAGATGCATTCTCAATCTTGTCAGCAACAATTACGACAGCGTCCTCCTCCCCGGCGCCCGTTTTCCTCCTCAATTCGGAAATCTCCTCCTCTGAAACACCGTAGGATCTGAGCTCATCTGTGTGAAGTATGCCGCCAACCCTGCCCCAGAATCTGGCTCTATCAGCCAGTTCGCCCCCAAACCTTAAGCCTGGAATAAGCTCGAAACCCAGTATCCCAGCGAGCTTCGGCAACTTAACCGCTAGGATTGTTTTTCCCTGGCTTATTGCCCTTCGAAGTATTTGGCATTGAGTCTCCCTGAACACTGATGTTACGTCGAAGAATTCCTCCTTAAGATCGTCCTCCCTCAGATTCCGCCGTCTCAGCTCATCGCGTATCCTCAATAGGTTCAGTTGACGCTGAACCTCATACTCAATAACCTTAGAGATTAATTCTAGCTCCTGAACCCCTTTTATCTCCACTAGGGCCCCGTCCCTAATTGATATGTTTAGATCCTGCCTTATTGTTCCGATCCCGCGCTTAACTCTCCTTGTTGACCTTAAAATCTTGCCGATTGCAAGCGCAACCCTCTCAGCCTCTTCAGGCGTGCTTATCACGGGTCCCGTTGTGATCTCAACTAATGGTATGCCGAGCCTATCAATCCTATAGCGTACGAGGAAACCCTCCTCACCCATCTTTCTGGCAGCATCTTCCTCTAGGCATATATGCTGTATAGGCACATTTTTCCCATCGACCTTTATTGAGCCGTCGACCGCTACGATGCATGTTCTCTGGAAGCCTGTTGTGTTGGAGCCGTCTATAACTATTTTTCGCATAACATAAACTTCATCAATGGGCTTCGCATCCATCATCAAGGCTATTATTATCGCTATGTCTAGGGCTTCACGGTTGAGCTCATGCGGGGGCTCCTCATCCATCTCAACAAGGCATGAGGTTTCAGAGTCAGCCTCGTAAAGTATTTTCATACCCTTCTGGAACTCGAAAAAGGCTGCTGGATCCACCTGGCCGAGCTCGCTTTGAGTCGGTCTCAACCTACGTAGAAACGTTATTTCCGGCTCACCCTTAAAGAGCTGGGGTTTGCAGTTGCAGAATAGTTTTCCACGCGTCGCTAGCTGCTGATGGCATTCTAAACCTACTTTAAGCCCAAGAGCATGATAGTCAATTTTCAACTTCCAACGCTCCCTTCAACCCATCGCAAGTTTAGGCGGTTCAACATGCTCAACAGTTCTATCTGAGAATTCGTTGGCGATGTTTGTTATAAGCAGATCTCTGGCTTCATCGACGCTTCTAGATTGGGCTAGGCACCACATCATTTTAACAAGGGCTGTTTCAGCAAGCATATCGCCAAGCGGAACGACTCCCATAGCCAGCAAGTCCCTCCCGTTTGAATAAACGTTCATGTTAATGCGTCCCCAGATGCATTGAGATGCCATTGCAACTATTACGCCTGAGTCTATGGCTCTCTTAATCGATGGGAAAAGTTCTCGGCGTACGTGGCCTAAACCGGTGCCTTCTAGAACGATGCCCCTATAACCCTCTGAAACATACCAATCAATTATTTTAGGGCTCATGCCGGGATAAAACTTTATAAGCGTGGCTCTCTCGTCAAATTCAGGTTTCAAAATCATTCTCCGCTCCGGATCTCTGGGCTGATAATTATCCGCTAAAATGAAGATTTCGCTATTTATGATTTTGGCAAGAGGTTTGGAATTTACGGTTTTGAAGGCATCCCTACGGCTCGTGTGGCATTTCCTAACCTTTGTTCCCCTATGAATAATTATAGATTCATCCGATGGGGTTTCATGCATGGCTACGGTAACCTCGGCGAAGGGCGCCCTTGAAGCCGCATAAACAGCGCCTATAAGATTCATGGGGGCATCTGAGCTCGGCCTATCCTCAGATCTCTGAGCCCCAACAAATACAACAGGCACAGGCAACTTCTGCAGCGCAAAGCTAAGGGCCGCGGCTGAATATCCCATCGTATCTGTGCCATGCGTTATAACGATTCCGTCGACACCTCTAGATATGCGGTCGGCAACAGCCCTAGCCATCGCCGACCAATGCTTAGGCGTCAGATCCTCGCTGAATGTGCTGAACAATATCTCGGCATCGATTAAAGCTATGTCTGAGAGCTCCGGAACAATGCTGTATAGGTCGCTTGCTGAAATAACTGGTCTAACAGCGCCGGTTCGATAGTCTACGCGGCTAGCTATCGTTCCGCCAGTGCTTAGAATAGCCACTTTAGGCAAGCCTGCCCTCTGTTCCGGAGGCGGAGGGGGGGCGAAAAGCGGCTTCATCTCCGCCCTCACACGTTCAACCCTTGTTGTCGGGGTAACTTCTATGCCGATATTATAGCCGGACTTGCTTTTTATCACGATATGTTTGTCGTCGCTGTACTCTGAGCGTGGAATCAAAATCCCCTCAAAAACAACATTATCTTTAGCTATACGTATTAAGTCGCCAATATCCGCTCCAGCTTCCAGAAGCATTTTTAGGGCTAAACCCCTATAGCCAGTTAACCCTTTGCTCACCCCTATTTCCCCCATTGAAGCATTATCAGTAAAGATATCTCTGGATTAATGATGGATTCATAGGCTAAGCTACCAGGTATGGGATAAACGCTGCTGATCCTCATTATTTATATTATGCTGCTGTATATTATTGGCTCATTTAGGAGGAAACTATCCTGTAAACCTTGTCGCCTTCCCTAACCCTCTGATTCACTTTCAGCCCGACGCTTTGTCCACTCTGGGCAATGCTCACATTTTTATGTTCTATTTGCATTGATTCAACAGTTTGCTCAAAGTTTGTCACAGCGCCCTTCACGAGGATTTTATCGCCCACGGATAATGTATCCGTCAAGTTCACAACTGCAACGCCTATTTTCGTGAAGTAATGGGTAACCCTCCCAACCTCTTTAAGCTCCCGCTCAGACATATATTTTCACCAATCAAAAGTCTATGGTTTACTAAACTTAAATGTTTGTGTTTATTATAAAAAAGATTAAATGGGCTAATGCAGCATGGCTTATTTTTCATGTTTTAAGCCTGCTATAAGTATTTCTCCGGGTTTGCCTTAAGCTCCTCTATGCTTATTCCAAGCTCCTTAGCCTTCTTTATCAGCTCCTCAAGCTCAATCTTTAACCTCTTTTTTTCCTCCTCCTTTGAGGTGTAAATCGTGAATGTTTCTAGGGGTTTTATCTCCATCAGCTCAACCGTTACTGATAGAGGGTGGAATTCGCCGCGTGATCCCTTCTCATAATTTATTGTAAGCCTTGCCGGTTTGTCGGCGGCGTTACGCTTATTAATTTCCTCAACGATCTTGCCGGCGAGATCAACCCATACCTTCCTATTTTCCTCCCTAATCTCGGCTGGAACATTAGTGTAGAATGTTAAGTAAAACCATCTTTTAGCCCTGAAGAGAGCGCTTTTACTTGTGGGGGTTATTCTAAATCTTTGTATTGGCATATTAATCACAAAATAAAGTATATTATAATTAGCTTAATAAATATATTGTGTTTAATAATAGATTCGGCTTCCCCCGCAAAAATATGGCTGCTGAAACCGTTCCATCCAGATCTTTCGATAAAGAGAACCACTTATATTATAGGATAATAATGAGGAGGAGAAGCATGGATATAACCGCGCTCCTAGTCAGCATAATTGTAAATACAATAATGATCTCGCCTGTGCTATGGCTTTCAGGCAGAATGCTGGTTGGCAAAGAAAAAGCTAGGTTTATTGATTCCGTATGGATAGTGCTTCTCGGAACCGTGATTGGAACAATGATCAGCTCATCAATCGGCAAATTTGTTGGCGGCATAGCCGCAGCAGTAATCATGCTAATAATCTGGCTTGCGCTGATTAAACACTTCTTTGACTGCGGCTGGTTAAAGGCTTTAGCAATAGCCATAATAGCAGTAATCTTATTCATAGTAATAATTGTCATACTGGCTTTAGTCGGAATCACAATAATCTCCCTGCTATAACATACAGCAATTATTTCCCACGTCCTTTTTTTTATTGCATCAACGCCAAAGAGAAAAGTTTCCTTCATGATGAGAATCTGGTCGAATTTCTCGAGTTATTTCATCACCAAATCATACACTTGACACTCTCCACGGCTGAAGCCGGGAGATTCCTGCTTCTAGGGTGTTCATTGGTTGGTTGTTCACTGCCCTTTTTTAGGCTCCCACCTCATCCCGTTCCACCTTAGAAGTAGGAGGTGTGCCAACACCCACTTTTATTCCATATTCCTTAGCTTTCTCTTTGAACCATAATTCAAAATGATGCGAAAATAGAGAACATTAGAGCAATGACTGAGTTCACACGTGAATATGGCAAATATCCTCCAGAGCAATCTTAAGGTTCAGGATTAAAGGGCCTTTCCAATAAAGATGAGAATAAAAGCAGTATTGCATCATCTTATACTAAATTAAAAGTTAAACCATGTATATGTATCTCTTGGAAGGGGAAACGTAAAGAATTACCGCAGATCTCCGGCGATGAAAGTATATTTAAGAGGATTTGGGAGGAAATTGAATCATACGGATATTTATTCATTTGGCAGATTTTGCTTCTCCTTCTAAAAGGGCTTACCAATAATTAATTTAGGTTTTCCTGAACCTCTTAATATTAGCGGTGTCAACGCTGTTATAGAATTATTTATCATAATTATGTTCGTTACAATCAACGGGTATAGACCAGCTATAAAGCTCTGCTGCATCATCATCTCATTATAAACAAATAAACTTAATGTTGCATTTGCTAAACCAGATCCACACATTAAAGTCATAAAACTTCTAAATCTATAGAGAGGACTGTTGCGTGTTACTATTTTAACTGCGAAATAGCGGATAACAAGGTTAACAGCCATAATTATTCCTGCATAAGTAAGCCCGAGGGGGTCAATCATATAAATCAGCCCTAAGATTACGAAAAATAGAGCTTTAACTAGAAAAGATACTTCCTCATGAAAATCTTTAATCTTCTCTACTATCTTCGACATAGATGCAAAATCTATTTTTACACCTAATAAACTTCTTATTCTCTCATAGTTTCCAAGAGTTATGCCAAAAACTAGTGATGAAAGAGAACCGCTTCCACCCAAAAACTCCGTTCCACCGTAACATAGAACCAGCGCTGCAAGAGTGAGCATGTATGTATACTCCTGCTTCTTAGCAACTTCCAATATTTTTATCCAGATCATCCCCATGATTGCTCCCAACATTATGCCAACTGCAAATCTCGTTATAAGTGAAGACGCAGCCTCTTGAAGGTTAACTGAACCCCCGAGATATATCTGCAAGAATATCATAACTAACACTATGTTGAGTACATCAGTAATAGTCGACTCGAGAGACAGAGTTGCTTTAACTTCCTCAGTCACATTCAGCCTAGTTATTAACGGTATAATTACAATTGAAGATGTCCCAGCAGTCATTGGGCCAAGTATAAGCGCTTCAATCCAGCTCAACCTCAATACAAAATGACCAAAGAACGAAACAAAAATAGTTGCAAGGATAACATATAGAAACCCCAAAACCGTCGCTCTAATACTCTGTAACAAAGCAGCGTGAACTTCCATACTTAATCCTCCTTGAAAAAGAATCAGCATTAAAGATAGAGCCGCAAAGATAGGTATTACTTGCAGAAGATCCTCAGGCGAAAAAAGTCTAAGTACAGGCCCAAATATGACGCCTATCAATATTAAAAATAAAATGTCTGGGAAACCTATCTTTTTGAAGATAACGTTACCTAAAAAACCCACGGATATTATCATTCCAGCGATAATAAAAAAAGCGACAGGAAGCATGAAGTTCGCACCCTAATCCTCCCTATCTTCCCAAGAACTTAAATAAAATTATTCCAGACCGCATATAATAGTTTATGCATAACTTTATGGATCTAATAAAGATTACAAAAAGAAGTGGGAGATATGAGGAAAGAGATTTATCTCTGTTCTCTAACAAAATTTTTATCTTGTTACATTGGGTCTCTACGCGGGGGTGTCCGAGTGGTCAAAGGAGGCAGGCTTAGGACCTGCTGCCGTAGGGCTGCGTGGGTTCGAACCCCACCCCCCGCACCAGCATGTGAAAACATGAGGGGGGTTCATCCAAATAACCCCTAGTACTTCGGCTTTCTGAAGATTTTAACGCCGTCCATATCGCAGACATACTCGAATCCAGCCTCAATAAGGAAGCATGCTTCACCAACAGTCTTAGCAGTTTTAGATGTATTCCTTAACATCCCTGAAGAGGGCTTCTTCCAGCTGCACGTAAACCAGAGTGTTCTTAATGTTCTTGTGGCCTAAGATTTGCATGACGTGGATGATGTCCCTCGTCTTATGATATTCCATTGTTGCCTTCCAGTGGCGTAGGGTATGAAAGGTTATCTTGGTCAGTCTTGGATTCTTTAGTTTACGCTATCTTTACCTTACCCTATCAAGGAGATCCGCTACTCTCTTACTGCATCCGGCTATTAATTGGTTAATCTCATCCTCGCTTGGAATGAATGGTAGGGATTCTTGCCGCTTATATTTAGGCGGATCCCACCTTCCACCGCACATTTTGAGGAAGTTGCTGTAAGCTTCAGCAGCGAGCTCTTTCCTACCCTCGCTCCAAACCAGGATTTTTCCCTGAAACTCAGCCCCACTTGAACCTGCTCTGGCGATAAAATCAAGATTGGGAACCTAAGCACATGGGGTTTGACTTTTCCTTCCAAACTCAGCGTATTTCAACATCTCCTCAGCTGTTGCCAGAACGACATCAACTTTGCCTTCAGCCAGCTCGTCCCCACAGCCATTTATCCCAGAACTTCAGTTCTGGGTTTTCTGGACACCTGTTCTGAAGAGAGTTCTAAGCTTCTCTAGAAGGTTTTTGACGTCCTTTACTGAAAGCTCTACTTCTCTAGGAGGCATCCAGCTCTCATAGAAGTTCTGGTGGAGGTTGTTTGCCCTCCCCCATAAGTGCCTTAACTCAATATCCCCGAATTTTTCAGCTATCTCATCTACATACTCCCATAGACTGGCATGACTTCTCAGCTCTTTACCTTCTTTGGCGGCTAATGCCTTAACCATTTGAGAAGATGCTCCCCAGGCTTTCTCAGATGCTTGGGCGTAGTCCTTTCTCGCCAATAGATCCTCAGCTTCACGCATATACTTCTCGCACAGCTTCAGGTGGAGCTCGGCCTTGGCTTCAGGGTCGGCAATGCCAAGTTGCTTAAAGACGGCTTCGCTGATGAGCTCCTCCAAGGACTTGCCCTCGGACTCCGCTCTCTTCTCAAGCTCTATTAAGACTTTTTCAGGCAACGCCACGTTAATTATAGCCACTCCGTTCACCATTAACAGTTAAAGAGCTCTTAAGTTATTAAAGTTTATAAGAGATTCGGCTCTTAAGTTATCAAAGTTTAGGATTCTCATCCATAATATGGCATATGAGTTCCTAAAGGGCCTAAAACCTGAAGATTCTGGTTTAAAAATTACGTAGTCAATCTACGTAATTTTCATCTATTCTCTTAGATGAGTTTTTAATCCCCCAATGTTTTGGGGGCATTCCAAGCGATAGGCAGCTGTATAAGCGTTTATGGGGTTGAAAACATCTTTAGTCTAGCGTAGCCTAAGAATTAGGCTTTACGCTGTGGCTCCTACAAACGCCCATGGCTCTTTTCTTTTTATGTCTACCGTGTCGAAATGCTTATCGTAACTGATTATGGCTTCCACCCCAAACTTTTTAGCAATGTAATATTGTATGGCATCGTCAAAATCAAGTTTTACTTTATCCATCAGCATTGATGCAGCCATTTCTTCCTCTACGCTAGTTTCATACACGCTGAGCCCCAATGAGTTTTGGACATTTCTTAAGAAGGCAAGGATTAATGTAGGGTTATTAAGCGTGGCTTCGATTGCATGCACTGTAAACTTTTTTAGGGTTTTGGCAGCATCAGCATTAACATGTCAGTTTTGTATTCGAGTCTTAGATGTTCCGTATTACGGTATTCTACGGCGTATCCAGGCGGTTATTCCATAAAAGGCTTAAATATCTGATTTCCAATTTTATGTTGCGCTATCGTCAGAGTGTGGTGCGGATGCCCAGCCAATTTCGCGTCCTCGGAGAACAAGCATAAAGAAGACCTTGGTATATCGCTTAGTCGTAGACCCTGTTGCCCTGCTTATAACATATATTTCAACGGGTGAACTTTCAGGATCAATAATCGCTGTGCTTCTGATAGAAACCTTCTCAACAGTGTTCTATTATGTGCTAGATAGGCTAATGTAGCCTAGAGAAAAATCCCTTAAAATCTACCTCAATTTTTTTCATTACTAACCAATTTAGCAACCTAATCCGCTGCTAAAATTTTTCGAGGGGGAATCGCTTAAGAGGCGGCTAAAGTGTCTGCGAAAGCAAGATATGAAGCACACATTTAACACCAAATGCTTCTGTAGAGACACGGCTCAGATGGGTTTATATAAATTGCCATTTTCGATTCGGAACGTCTGAACATACACGTAGCCTCCAGGGCATGTTAATGCTTTTAAACAGGTTTAACTTTTTATTTTATCGGAGTGTTTGCGATGTCCATTAATGTTCCTCCAGAAGTTGCTTGGATTGTTCCAGTAGCCGTTCCGTTTGTTATTGGGCTGCTTGTAGGCTTGATAGTGAAACGCACCGTGAAATTGGCCTTCGCCATAATAGCTTTAATCATAATTCTGGCCGTAACAGGATTCGTGAGCTTTACCTTTCAAGACATCTTTGATAGCGCAATGAAGTTCCTGCCTAAAATAATAGATTTAGGCGGCGGACTCCAAAATGTGCTTCCATACTCCTCCATAACATTCATCATAGGATTAGCGCTGGGACTTTGGAAGGGATGATGATTCCATTATAAACATGATCCTTAATTTAACGTTACTTTTCCCTTAATACCTCAGCATTTTTGCATGATTGTGTAGAAAAATGTGGGGAGGTTGGAAACGTAACGGTGAATGGTTTTACTTTAACATTTTCTTAGCGATGGCATATGCAATTGGTATCAGAGTTATCCCAAGAGCTATTGCGAAGGCCCATGATACGTTTGCTACGATATTAGCTACCCCGGCGTATGTGGCAAATATTGCGCCTGCACCTATCGTCAGGAAGATGCTGTAAAGCACAAACTTTGCGTATCCCGCAACTTCCCTGAATTCCGGATGGTCATCGGTGATCGATTTTATTAGGCCGTCAGTTAAGGATATGCCCGCGCCTATTACTATGAAGCCCAGTATCAGCGGGTAAATGGTGTTCCCTGAGAGGAGCATGGTGTCAAGCGCCAGCATAAGTATGAAGGCGATTAATCCTATGAATAGCAAGTTCTTCAGCATGTCCGCTATTTCGCTTTTTGCTTCTGGAAACATGGGTCTTATTATTTTACCAATTAACGTTGTTAGAAAATCAACGAACACCATGCCAAATATTAATATTATAATGCCGCCTAGAAGCCGCGGCAGATAATTTGCTATTCCAGTCAAATATAGCCCGAAGGCTCCTGGAATGTTTAATATTTGTATCGCTAAGACTATTGAAAGCACAATAATGAAGGCTTTAACTAGTCCGCCGATCAGATCTGAAAGATCCAGCCCGGAGGATTTAAATGCTTTGCCAGCTATGCTTTGATCAAATGTTTTTTCAATGCCAATTTTCTCCACGATTTTGTTCACTGCCTTACCAAGTACTGTGCCGACAACGTAGCCTATTACTATCACAATTATTGCGGCGATTATGGCGGGAAGCATGTTGATTATGTTTACAAGTATATTCTCCAATGCGTTAATTATGTCGACCATTTTTGATCGTTTAAAAAATCAGCATATGTCATATATAAATTTGAAACCATGCTAAATATTATTGGAGATTCTAAGAAAATTTAAGGAGAGTGCTCTTTAATCATTTCGCTTATCATTCTTACTTTTTCAATATCCCCATCCGGGGGCAGCATATCTGAGATCCCAACTATTATGTTAGGGCTAAAAATGCGGAGAAGTTTGTTTACAAAGGTTTTCAGCTCGTCCTTTTTAACAAATGGTAGAAAATTTATGGCGGGAATGCCGTCTACAAGAATCTTATCTTCTAATGCTTCCTTAAGCTCTTCTAGCGTTACATTTCCTTGGGGAAGCGGGGGGACGCATTCAAGTCCATCTAGGCCGGTTTCTCGGATATAGGGTAAAAGCCTTTTCACCTTTCCATCCCAATGTGAAGTGCAGTATTTTCCGGCTTGATGGAGATCCCTAGTTCTTTTCTTGTAGTAGGGGATCATGTATCTTCTGAATAAAGTGGGAGAACATAAGCCCTCATCGATGTTATCGCCGAAGTTGATCAGTTTAAAAGGTGTCCTTCTGATCAGGGCGAATCTTTCATCATCATTTTCATCGAAGACTCTGAGAAGATTTTCAACATTCTCTTTATGTTTCCAAAGTGCGATGATCCCTCTTTGAAATCCCATATAGAGTATGAAGAATCTTTGAATTGACCCCCATGGAACCGTAATTGAGGGTTCGGAGCGATCCCCCAGGAGCGCTTTCCTCTCCTCATATAGATCTTTATCGAAAATGAATCTCTGGCTTCTTAATATGTATTCAAGCACATCAAAGTCCTCGATGCTCTTCAGTAAATATTCAATCTTCATGCTGGCAGCTCCGAATTCCGTTATTTTCGCAACCTCCACGAGGTTACCCTTAGGCGTTTCATACTTCGTATAAATATAATTTCCATCGCTCTTTTCAACCCTTTTAACCCTGTCGCCCTCAACAACCTTTATTGTATCATTAAAGTAGTGATAGGCGCGTGGTGAAGCATCTAAATCATCGTATATTGCTAGGAGATCCCATCCTTCATATTTTTCCGGAAGGGTTCCTCTCGCCTTGTTCACCGAATACCAGTAATGCAGCCTCGGCTGCCATATCAAACGATCCGGTTTTCTATGCTCAAAAACCGCAATTGTTCGCTCCCGATTATTCACTTTTCAATTCACACCCTCAAGTAATGAAAACTTAAGCGGCATCATTCAATCTGAAAGGCTTCAGCAGGATTCTCCACCAGAATCTTGCCGATTAAATCTTGGTCAAACCCATTCTTTCTCATTAAAGGAACAAACTCTTCAATCAGGTATTCATAACCTCTAATGTTGCCGCCGCGAGGTTGACCCACATTATACCATCCCGCATCCTGGGACAGAAGAATCCGCTCCTCAAAACCGTGATCCACCATAAATCTAAGCAGCTTTAATATTTTCTCAGATGTATTCTGGCTTAAACCATCATACTCAACCCATGCGCCTTGCCTAGCAATCTCCAAATGATACTCAATGTTTTCTTCAGCATCAGCGTGAACAACTATTAACCTATCATTTTCTAAGCCTTCCTCATCTAAAATTTTGAGCAGATGCATTGCCGCCGCACCATTGGCTGTATGACAGGCGATAACAGCTCCTGTTGCAAGACTGCAACGGGCAGCAGCCCTTACAATTTTTTGTTGTATAGGCGCTATTGTGCCGGGATTTACTGCGATTTTTATGAACCCTGCTTTAATAGGGGTATCTTCAACCCCTTCCAGAATCTCTTTGATCCATAAATCTGCAAGTTGATTAGCTGAGTATTCAAAAGCAAATTTTGGTAGATGAGGTTCCTTGTATAGACCCGTGTTAGTTAGAATATGAATGCCTAAAGCCCTGGAAAACTTCGCTAGGAGCTCAGCGTCTCTACCCATATATGCGGGGGTACACTCAACGAAGCCCTTCACACCCAAATTTTTTATTCTAGCCAGATAGGGGAACATAACTTCAAAGACTTCTTCCCGGTCATACCTGCCTCTGCTAAACTTTTCAGCTTCAATGAAATCTACAAGTATATGCTCATGAACTAAGGCTGGACCGAATTCATCCGGGGAGATATCGCCTAGGACTGTTCTAATTTTAGCCATGAAGTAACACCTGATCCCGCAATATTTAGATCTTGGAGCAAGCCGGCATGTAAATTTTTTGTCGCTGAATCTGATGGAATAGTAAACACGATAGGTTTCGGCGATCTACTTTCCAAATTCTTCAAAGCTTACAATTTCCTCAACCTTCTTTCTTCTACGGATTAAATGGAGAGCCTTTTCTGTAAGATCAAACTTTTCACGTGGATAGCCGACGGCCAATAGGGCTACGACTCTATATTTATCTGGGATTTTAAGCATTTTCCTAACTTCATCTTCATTGAAGCTTCCCACCCAGCATGTTCCTAAACCCTCGCTTACAGCGGCTAAAACCATGTTTTGCATGGCAATCGCCACATCAATCATAAACCATTTAGGGGAAGCCTTCTGATCCCCACAGCCAACAATTACTACGGGTGACTCGGCAAGAAATTTAGCCCATCTTGCTTCCGCAAGCCTTTTCCGTTTTTCAAAATCTCTTACAACAATAAAATGCCAAGGTTGAATGTTGCCTGCGGAGGGCGCCAACCTTCCAGCCTCAAGAATCCTCATAAGTTTTTCCTCAGGTATCGGTGTTGACTCATAGGCTCGGATGGAACGTCTCGTCCGTATAGCTTCAAACACTTCCACGCAGATCCCTCCTCATGAAGCGCCATTTCCCCATTTGTAAAATTTTCATCTTTCCATTCTTTAATAAATTAAAAGATTAAAGTTTTATTTCTAAATTGAATATTTAGGAAAAATACTTGGTGCTAGGGGCAAGCAACGAGAGCTTTATCTTTAAGTTTTATTCTTTCATCTATGTTATTGATGGTTTGCTTCTTCCTATGCTTTCTGAAGAACCCTTATCTGCGCTAATTAATTAAGCTGGGGATCCTCCAGGCGTTTTGGATGGTTCAGGCTCCATTTCTAATGGCGGTCTTTTATCTATCATGAGCCCAAGGTATGGTGCTCTTCGCATTCCGTAATTGTAGAGGCGGGCGTAGTAAGTTGCGCTTTTATTTATGAGCTTCGCTTGCCAATCAAAAGCGGTTTTCCAACGTTTTCCATTTTTAAGAATCTTGATGAAGTTGATGATGTTCAAAATTCCAGCAGCAAAGCTGTAAAAAAGAATGATTATGCCAAATGCCAAACCATATATAAAGCCTACTAGGCCGATCAGGAAACTCCATACAATTCTCACTATCAACTCAAGACGCGAGGCTCTTTCATCAAAGAGTATAGTCGCTGTTTGAATTTGATAAGATATGGGAACTTCCACCGTTGCAGCTGGCGGCGGTGGGATAGCTGTTAAACTTGCCCCGCAATATGAACAGAAGGCTGCGTCTGAAGGTGCTTCTTTACCACAATTTGGACAAATTAAAGCCAAAGCATTTCGCCCTCTATGCATACAGA
>Ga0209183_1000093_pt1 | contig 43345 bp, 42 predicted proteins | sample LHCtaG_2_FD_184120 | JGI IMG/M metagenome (GOLD analysis project Ga0209183, IMG submission 184120) | Hot spring microbial communities from Little Hot Creek, USA to study Microbial Dark Matter (Phase II) - LHC4sed_replicate (SPAdes)... | ecosystem: Environmental > Aquatic > Thermal springs > Hot... | reverse complement strand
CTTCTCTGCATCAAACTGCATATTGAATCCAAAGCCTGTTCAGAAGCCTCGCCCGCCTCTATGGACCGGCGGAGAGCCCTCGAATGCAGGAGCTAGTCGTTAAGTGCGGCGACGTATGGTTCTCCTACGGGGACTCGCCTGAGAGTGTGGACGCAAAGATCAGGGGATTTGAGGAGACGTGGGCTCTCTAAGAAGTGTGCCATGACTCCAAGGCTTCACGTTGGAAGGCCCAAGGCCAAAATCGAGCAGAACTTTAAGAGGCCCATAAGGGAGGCAGACCCTGATGTTGTTAAAGGATACTGAGCGCAGCCATAATAGGCACGCCTGATGAGCGTATAAAGAAGCTTGAAGCGTTTGCGAATGCTAAGCTAGATTAAGCTAGACCACGTAATACTCATGCCCTACCATACGCTAAAGGACGTAGAGAAGTTTGGGAGAGAAGTCATGCGGAGCTTCAGATGAGGTCCGAAACCCCGGTTATCTGCATCGTCGAGATCTCTATGTAGTTTGTTCGCTCCCACCGAAGCCAAGACCTCATAGTCGAAGCCCTCACGGCTAAGATAACGTTGTCTGCTTTTACCACTCTTTAGCGGGGCGGGCAACATATCTTTAAGTAGCGGCCCCGACGAAAGCTTAGGGCAGCGAAGACGTATGGTCAAACTGCCAATTAAGGAAATTTTAGAAGAGTCCAAGAAGAATTTCGAAGAGGCATGGATAAATTACGGAAAGTTGATCCCGGTTAAAAGGCTTAAGCCCAAGGACATATTGAGTTGCGGAATTGGCAAGCCCCACCCAGTTTACGAGGTTTGCCAGAGGCTAAGGCAGGCCTTTCTGAATCTGGGCTTTGAAGAGGTCGTGAACCCGCTTATAGTCGAGGAGGAGGACGTGAAGAAGCAATACGGGCCTGAGGCCCTAGCGATATTGGACAGGTGCTACTACTTGGCCGTCCTCCCTAGGCCCGACGTAGGGCTTAGCAAGGAGAGGATCGAGGCGCTGAAGAAGTACGTCGCCGACTTGACCTCCGACAAGGTCCAGCGGCTCCAGCAAGTGCTCCACAGCTACAAGAAGGGGCATATAGCAAGCGACGACTTGATAGAGGAGATGAGCAAGGCCTTGGAAGTCGAGGACACCGTGGCGACTAAGATATTGTGGGAGGTCTTCCCAGAGTTTAGGGACTTGAGGCCTGAGCCCACAAAGCTGACGTTGAGGTCCCACATGACGACTGCTTGGTTCTTGACCGTAGCGGCTCTGCAGCACAAGAGGCCCAAGCCGATAAAGCTCTTCTCCGTCGACGTGAGGGTCCGGAGAGAGCAGTACGAAGACGAGACCCACCTCAGGACCCACAGGGCGGCCTCCTGCGTCGTCGTGGACGAGGACGTCGTGCCAGACGACGGGAAGGACATAGCTCAAGCAGTCCTGGAGAGCTTAGGCTTCAAGGAGTTCAAAGTGGTCAAGAAGCCCGTCACAGCGAAGTACTACGCCCCTGGCACTGAGTACGAGCTGTACGTCAAGTCCGACGGCGACTGGATCGAGGTCGCTAACTACGGCATCTACAGTCCAGTGGCCTTGGCCAACTACGAGATAGAGTACCCTGTCCTAAACGTCGGCATAGGCGTCGAGAGAGTCGCTATGGTGCTCTACGGCTACAAGGACGTCAGGGAAATGGTGTACCCGCAGTTCTACGGCAAGTGGTTTTTGAGCGATCACGAGATAGCCAAGCAAATATCCTTGCAACATAAGCCGGCAACCCCAGCTGGATGGTACCTTGTCGAGACTATTGTTAAGGCCTTCGAGCAGTACGCCGAGGTCCCGAGCCCCTGCGAGTTCAAGGTCTATGAGGGCGATCTCCTCGGGAGGCACGTAGAGGTCTACGTATACGAAAGAGATCCGGGCGTGAAGCTCGCTGGCCCTGCGGCCTTCAACGAAATAGTGGTCTATGAAGGGAACGTCATTGGACTGCCGCCATTGCAAGCACAGTCGATAACGAGCCCCTTAATCGAGGAAGCTCGGCTAAGAGGATATAGGACTGGGATAAGGTACGTGGACGCCTTTGCTGCACTCGCGGCGGCGAGGATAGAGGCCGCCTGCCTAGCGGGTGTGGGTGAGGTCGACGTTAGGGTGAGGATCGTGAAGCTGCCGAGCGACATAAACGTAGAGATAGGCGAGGTCGCTAGGAGGTACATAAGCGAGAACAGAAAGGTCATAGACGTGAGGGGACCGGCCTTCTTAGCTGTCAGGGCTAGGATGGCAGAGAGATGAACTCTATGCCCCGTCTGCTTCTGGGCAACTTCTCCCTCGAGCGGGCTGAGCAAGCGCAAAGGCTCTTAGCTCTCAAAGTGAAGGCCTACGACGACTTCGAAAGACCCATAAGGACAGTTGGAGGGGCCGACGTCGCTTGGAAGGGGGACCTAGCCATCGGTTGTATAACCGTCCACGAATACCCCTCCCTCTCCTTGTTAGACAAGAGCGTGGCAGTAGTCGAGTCTTCCTTCCCCTACATCCCGACGTTCCTATCCTTTAGAGAAGTGAAGCCGTTGATGGAGGCGCTCTTGAGGCTCAAGCACAAGCCTACAATTCTGTTCGTCAACGGACAGGGAATAGCTCATCCTAGGAGGCTCGGCCTGGCCTCCCACTTAGGCGTCGTGGCAGACGTCCCCACGATAGGCGTCGCGCAGAGAGTCCTATGCGGGAGGCCCAAGCGCCCTCTCACGGACGTCGGCTATGTGGAGCTCGTAGACTACGCCGAGGGGCGCGAGGAGGTCATAGGATATCTCTACAAGAGCGACAAGCGCTTCAGGCCCATCTGCATAAGCGTAGGCCACAGGGTTAGCCTCGAGACGTCTCTAGAGCTCACGAGGTTCTGCATTAGGAGAGGGATAAAACTCCCCCTCCCCCTCTACTCAGCACACGTAGAAGCCAATAAGGAGGCCGTAAGCCTTGGAAGATCGAGGTGACATCGGCGTTGCGAACGGCGGGCTCGCCGACTTATCCAGTATAGATCCGAATCTCTGGTTCGCCCTGCTCCACTTGGCGAAAGCGGGGGCTTTGAGGAAGGGCGTATTCATAAAGACCTTCGAGCTGGCTAAAGAGCTGGGGGCCTCGCAGCAGACAGCGTCGCGGAGGATATTGGAGCTCGAGACCAAGGGCTACATTAAGAGGAGCGTTAGCAGGAGAGGCCAGACCGTAGTGATAACCGAGAAAGGAGCTCAGCAACTCATGACAGTCTACGCAATCCTACATGCCTCGCTCAGCGAGGCCCTGAGGAGCGTGGTGATAACGGGGGAGGTTTTCACGGGCCTCGGCGAAGGAGCCTACTACGTGAGCCTCAATGGGTATAGGACGCAGATCATAGAGAAGCTGGGGTTCGACCCCTATCCCGGCACCCTGAACCTAAGGCTGACGGACCCCTCAGACATGTACTTCAGAGAGGTCCTGAGCCACAGGGCTGGGATATCGATTAAAGGGTTCAGCGACGGGAAGAGGACCTACGGGTCCGTAAAGGCCTTTAAGGCCAAGATCCACGGCATCGACGCGGCGGTCTTGCTCATAGAGAGGACCCACTACGGACGCGATACTCTAGAGGTGATAGCCCCCGTCAACTTACGCCGAGCGCTAAACCTAGAGGACGGAGATAGAGTTTCGTTGGAGGTCTACTTGACCTAGCCCTCACCATCGATTAAGCTTAATAGCTCGGCCAGCCAACTATTAACCGGGCACGGCGGGTAGGCCCGGGGGGCTCGGCCTCCCCTGTAACCGCAAACGGCCGCATGGCGGGGGCAGTAACCCCGACAAGCGGCTCGGAAAGCCCGAGATCCTCCCCGGCCCTAAACTATGATGCTCCGCCCTATGGGGGCGCTGTAGGGGGTAGCTCCCCCGTAGGGGGGACGCGAACCCCCTCACCGGCCGAACCAGGTTAGGCCCGGGAGGGAGCGGCCTTAAGGCCGGGCAGCGTCGTTCATGGGTTAACGGGGCTGAGAAAGGGGCCGGACGAGGGCTCGGGTGGACCGAGTCCATTGTCGGGGGGCCGCCGTGCCCGAGGCGCTCGCAACAATTAAGTTCTAGTGGGGCACTGTTTCGCTTTAAATCGGAGCGTGATTTGTTGGAGCAGGTACTGCTGGGGTTCGTGATATTCTCAGGCTTCTGGGCTATCGTCACGTTGGCGTATAGGCTTTTGAACCTTAAGAGGCACGGCTTCTCTCTCAAGCCCTTCTTGCTGATTGCGAGGTCGAGGAGGATAGCCGGGAAGCTCCAAGCCATAGGCTCCGCCAACTCGAGGGCTTGGAGGGTCGTGTCCAACATAGGGGTCCTCGTCTCGGGCGGTCTAGCTGCCTACGGCTTCTACTTTTTAATCACGAGCTTGATGGCAAGGATGGCAAGGCCATCTCATCCCAGCCTATACGTTATAGTCCCGGGAGTCACGATTGGATGGGACGCTATGCCATACTTCGTTGTAGCTGCCACCATAATCATAACGGTCCACGAGGCCTTTCACGCCATAACATTCGGTAGTGAAAGGGTTCCGATTAAGAGCTTCGGGTTCTTCTTGGCAGCCATAGTTCCTGGAGGATTCGTCGAGGCCGACGAGGAGGCCTTCAAAAAGAGCAAGCCGCTATCGAAGATTAGGGTCTACGCCTCGGGCTCTTTCTCCAATTTCTTGGTCTTTTTGCTGGCAATGGCCCTCTCGATCCTAACAATCTCTTCGAGCCCGCAAGGGGTCCTGGTGTTAGAAACCCAAGAGGGCTATCCGGCCCATGGAGTGTTGAGAAGCTGGGACGTGATAGTGGCCATCGACAACCACGAAATACACAACATAGGCGACTTGAACGTGGCTCTGAGCACGACGAGGCCGGGGACGGAGGTGAACGTGACGATCTTGAGGGACGGGGAGTCAATAGTGCTCAGGCTTATAACGGCCTCTCATCCTGGCAACAGCTCGAGGTCTTACTTAGGGGTCAGCATATCCGACTACCGTCCCTCGACGATACCTTGGCTGAGGGGGCAAGCTTACTTGCACTGGGCGTCGACGCTCTACTGGCTCACGATATTGTCCTTCAGCGTGGCCATGATAAACATGCTCCCCATACCACTCTTAGACGGCTCTGGCTTCTTGAGGGCCCTCCTAGAGGGCCCCCTAAAGAACAAGAAGTTAATAGATTTGATTACGAACACGCTCGGCGCCCTCTCGCTATTCCTCCTCGCTGCTAACGTGGGGCTTCCGATACCGTAGGGGAAGGGGCATGCAGTGCGTCAAGTGCGGCGCGAAGGCGGTCTACTACTCGGTCTACTCCGGTCACGGCTTCTGCGCCAAGTGCTTCATGAAGAGCGTGGAGCAGAGGGTCAGGGCCACGATAAATAGGTACAAGCTCTTCGACCCCAAGGACCGCATACTGATAGCGATTTCCGGCGGCAAGGACAGTCAAGTCTTGGCGACCATAATTGCGAAGATAGAGAGGGACTTCCCCGACGTGACCTTGACCGCCTTGATAGTCGACGAGGGAGTCGCGGGTTACAGGGACTTCGGCTTAAGGAGAAGCAAGGAGCTCTGCGAAGAGCTTGGCATAGAGCTCGTAGCGACTTCGTTTAAAGAGCTCTTCGGCTACTCCTTGCCCGAGATAGTTTCCATCGCCGAGAAGAAGGGGATGGCGCTGAGGGCTTGCACTTTCTGCGGAATCCTGAGGAGGAGGGCCATCAACATCAAGGCCAAGGAGCTCGGTGCCACTAAGGTCGCCACAGGGCACAACTTAGATGATGAAGCCCAAACGGCGTTGATGAACTTACTGAGGGGCGATGCCCTCAGGCTCCTGCGCTTGGGCCCAAAGCCCGTCGAAGAGCTCCCGGGCTTCGTGCCGAGAGTGAAGCCCCTCCGCTACATACCCGAGAAGGAAACGACGCTCTATGCGTACTTCAAGGGCTACCCCCTCTATGAGGTGGAGTGCCCATACGTCAGGGAGTCCATGAGGGACGAGATACGCTTCATATTGAACGAGATCGAGAGCAGGCACCCGGGCACCAAGTACGCAATAGTTAGGGCCGTGGACAAGTTATCGGCCATGGCCACTAACCTAAAGGTTCAGGTGGGGTTGTGCAAGTACTGTGGCGAGCCCACGTCGAGAGACGTCTGCAGGGCGTGCGAACTGCTTGAGGCATTGGGTGTGACGAGTTGAAGGTGACCAAATACCTCTCCTACTACGTGGGGAAGTTGCCGAGAGGGTGCAGATTGTGCATGAGCGGCATGAAGCTCGTATACTTCGTGACTGGCCTGTGTAGTAGGTCGTGCTTCTACTGCCCCCTCTCAAAGGAGAGGAAAGGTAGGGACGTGGTCTACGCGGACGAGGTCCCGGTCAGGAGCTTAGAGGACGTAATAGCCGAGGCCAAGGCCATAGACGCTAGAGGAGTAGGTGTGACAGGCGGAGACCCTATCCTGAGGGTCGATAGGGTCGTCGAGACGTTGAAGGCCTTGAGAGGGGCCCTGCTCAGAGGGCTCCACGTCCACCTGTACACGACGACCCAGCCCCACGTCAACGAACTCTCCCTGAGCAAGTTGCTCGATGTGGGCATTGATGAGTTGCGCATCCACCCAAACCTCGAGGCGGCCGACGAGCTCGCCCCGCTCAAGCTGGCGGTCGACATGGGTTTCAAGGCTGGGTTGGAAGTCCCAGCCATACCGGGATTTGAAGAAAGGACTTTGAGGATCATCGAGAGAGCCGAAAAGCTGGGGGCCTCCTTCGTGATAATAAACGAGCTCGAGATGACCGAGTCAAATGCTCTAGCTCTTCAGGTCAGGGGCTTTAAGTTGAAGCCAGGCTCGGTGTCGGCCGTTCAGGGGAGCTGGGAGGTTGCCATGACATTGCTGAGGTATGTAGAGGAGTTAGGGCTCGACGGCCACTTCTGCCCAGCGTACATCAAGGACTCCGCTCAATTTAGAAATAGGTTGAGGAGGAAAGCGAGGAACATAGCGATGCCCCACGAGGTCATAACTCGAGACCCCTTGCTCGTCAAGGGGGTGATCGAACCACCAGAGGGGGAGTCCCTAGAAGAGGCTCTAGAGAGAATTAAATCGATCGTGCCGGAGCTCCGCGTCTACGTCAACGCCGACAGAAACAGGCTAGAGTGCAACTACAAAGAGCTGAAGAAACTGTCGAAGCGGCTCAAGGGCGCGGGCTTTAGGCTGAGCATAGTCGGCGAGTTGCCGACGAGCTTCAGGGAACAAGTCACGCTCAAGCCTCTTTAATCCGATGTGCCTAGCTCTCTTTCGCTCCTCTCCTTCGCCTTAATTATCTTCTCCGTCACCTTTTGAGGGAGAGCGACGTCCTCTCTCCGAAGGGAGGTTGGGCCTATGACCACGATCCCCTTGCCATCGACTATGTCGATCTCGTACATCCGCTTGTCGTGAGATGTCCACCTCATCTTCTCCACCATTATGAAGCGCCTCAAGACGCCGCCACTAACGCTCCTCCTAAACCTGATGATGCCGTCGGCTACGTGTTCGACCCCGAAGCCGAAGGCCTCTGACGTCGTCACGGCGTACTGGCTCGTCATCAATATAGTCATGTCCCATTGGCTCAGGACCCTCTTTATGAAGTAGCTGTGCCTCCTAGCCATGGCTGGGGCGTCGAGCCAGAAGGCCGACATCGAGTCTATTACCAGCCTCGTGGGGCCGTAGCCCAAGTATTTCTTCGCCTCTATGACCTTCTGGACAAGCTCTTCGGGGTTGAGGGCGCTGAGAGTCCAAGGAGCCTTATCACTGCGCATGAGGGCGTCTATTATCACCAACCTCCTTTCTTCCTCTCCTCTCTTGAAGTCAAAGCCGAATTGAGACGCTTGGACTATTATGGAGCCACGACTCTCCTCGGTGGTTACGAATATGCCCTTCTCCCCTCTCTTAAGCCCTTCAGCTATGAAGTGGATGCAGAATATGGTCTTCCCGGTCCCGGGCTCGCCAGTGACGGCTACTGTGAACCCCCTTGGTATGCCGCCAGCCAGCATTTCATCTATCTTTGGTATCCCCGTCGAGACCCTCTCGATTTTTACCGCCACAGTCGACATACGTGTTTAAAAAGTGTTGGAAGAGGTAATTAACGTTTGTCGCAATACGCGCACTATTGAAGTGGATCACGTCCGGCTTCGACCATCCAGGCGACGACACCGTAGAGCCCAAAGCATCTCGAGACTTCGTATCGACGTGCCTGCGACTGCTCACAGCAGTTTTTAAGGGCGATCGCCTTAAGACCCCGAGAGTATATCTATTGCCCTCACATATACTTACGACCAAGCCTTGCCCCTCAGGGAAGGGGGACGTCGAGCCGTCTAGCTGGGAGGCCAATGAGGGGGTTAGAACAAGAGTACTACTCCAAGCGAGAGGTCTTGGACGAAATAACTAGGTTTGCCAAGAACAGGTGGGTAGGCGTCCACTGCATCGAGAGGGACAGCAAAGGAAATAGAGTCATGGTTAGATACGTCGACAAGAAGCCCATAGTCGTAAGCTCCCCGCACGACTTGCTCTTACTGATGCGAAGACTGGGGGAGAAGGGGCTGAGAAGCATTTACGCAACGGCGGCGGTGTACTCTAAACTGTCCTCGGCAGACGACGTGAAGTCGTTGAGTAACGTGATCCTCTACACGCCCACGTGGGACGTCGACAACGAATTCGAGAGATGGAGGTCGACCATTAGGGCCTGCATGGAAATAGTCGAAGCCCTGAAGGAGGAGGGCGTCGAGAAGTCGGTATTCGTAAAGTGGAGCGGCGACGGAGCTCACGTGCACCTGCACGAGAGGTCTATAAGCGGAAAGCCCTTGAGGGGCAGGACGCCTCTCGACGTAGCATATGCAATAGTAGAGTACATTAGGATGAAGGTTGAGCCGAGGATCCAAGAAATAGCCATGGCCGACGAGTGTAGCGTAAAGGTCGAGAACAAAATCGATAGGCAACGTATGTTCACGTGTCCCTTGAGCTTGCACAGAGACCATGATAGGGTGTGCGTGTGCATAAGGCCTAGCAACTTACATCACTTCGATCCCTCATGGGTCGACCCTCGAAGCTACGTCCACGACAAGGGCTGGACCTCGTATGAAGAAGGAGAGGCGGATGAATTAGCGGAGAAAGCCATCAGCGTCGTAGGAGGCTTTCCGCTGAATAGGATCAAGAGGAGGAAGTACCCCCCACTCGATGAGGTCATAGCGAAGTGGCTCGACATAATCAACAGCGAAAGGCGTCAAGGATAGACGACATACATTTCATTTTCGCTTCGACTTCATACTGCGCGCTAAGTGTTGTAGATCGCAGGGCTCAACGGATCTTGCTCATTCGATTGCAGAGCTTTTAATCACTCACAACAATTTCAAGGACGGCATTAAGGCCTCCCAACATTTGAATTGGCTATAAATGTTTAATAGGCTCGTCTTTGAGGAAGCTCCATGAACTATGAAGCTCAGCGACTACTTAATGACCAAAGCGAAAGCGCTGAAGAGCAGAAGACATTGGATTAGACATTGGTACACGGTTTCTTCAATTGAAGGGGACTTCGAAACGTACTTGGGCGACACGTACACGCCCTTTCAATTTGACGATGTGTGGGAGCTAGGCGAAGTGGCATTTGGCTTAAAGGACAAGATAGGCTTTAGCAGCGAATGCTTAGTCCGAGCTGAGAAGGACACGAGCGTGACGATAGAGTACGGCTGTGACGACGGCGCGAGGCTCTTCGTCTACGACCTCCTCGGAAATCTCGTGTACTCGAAGACTGACAGCTGGAGGGTTCAGCTCTACACGATATACAAGGCAGTCTTCAACTTAAAGAAGGGGGTCTACAAGTTCGTCTTCGACTTTTATGAATGGACAGCCTATGGGAGAGTTTCCTTCAAAGTCCTATCAGGGGACATTAAGCCGATCAAAAATATAAAAAGCTTCTAGCTAAACTTCCTTCGGACAACCATGTCTGAGCCGAAGATCGTGGTCTCGAAAGCCAGTGATTATAAGCAGGTGTATGCCTCGGGGGCCTCAATAGGCCACACCCCCTTCGACTTCCACATACAGTTCTTCAGAGATAGCTTTGAGCCTGACGAGGAAGTGCTGACAGGAAGGAAAGCCCCAACTCTCGTCAGGGAGTTCATTATCGAGATAGTCATGTCCCCCAATCAGGCTAAAGCGCTCGCATTGCTCTTGATGAAACACGTTGAAGACTACGAAAAGAAGTTCGGCAAGATACCTACTCCTCAGACGCCGCCCTCTCAGCCACCCAGCGGATACGTGTAGCCTGACTGGTGCTCAAGCCCTCCTCCTCTCTAAGACTGATGACAGTCCCTCCACCCAAGGCTCAAAGCGGCGCATGACCTCTGGTATCTTGTCTATCACGTCAGTCGCTAGAATGTGGTAGCCCTTTTCCTCGGCTGCTAGAGAGCCAGCGGCTCCGCATATAAACGAAGCAGCGGCGGCAGCCCTAAGACAAGAGAACCCCCTGCTCAGGATAGAAGCCGTCAAGCCGGTCAGGACGTCCCCTGTACCGCCCACCGTCATAGCTGGATTCCCGGTCATATTGACCTTGACTCTAATGCCATCCGATATGACGTCCTCAGGATGCGCCTTGACGAGAAGGGTGATTTCATGTTCTCTGGCGACCTTCTTGACCTTTAGGGCTTTTTCTGCCCAAGAACCCTCTAAACTCGCGCCGAAGAGCAGCCTAAACTCTCCCCTGTGAGGTGTCAGGACGGCGTTTGCCCCCCTGACCACGTCGAGGCCCTGGGCGAGGGCCTTCAAGCCGTCGGCGTCTATTACCATCGGCCTTCCCATTCTTCCGAGCTTGCCAACCATGAGCCTAACGGCCTCGAACACTTCTTCGTCAACCCCCATGCCGGGGCCTATTACCACGCAATCGAACCTCTCGGCAACTCTAACGACTTCGTCCACGTGCTTGGGCGTGAACTTGAGCCCCTCGACCTCTTGGACTATTAGGTTTGGCGAGAAGCTCCTAATGGCCCCTGAGACCGACTGAGGAGCGATTATTACAGCTAAGTCACATCCGCCTCTGAGAGCCGCTAGAGCGGCTAGCGCTGGAGCGCCCGAGTACTGCCATCCTCCTCCTACGACGAGTACCCTGCCCCAGTCGCCCTTCTTGGATTCTGGCGGCCTGCGCCTGATGGTGAACCTGACATCCCCCGGCCCGACGATTATCTCTGCTTCAGGTGGTACGCCTATGTTAGCAACGACGACCTCGCCTGTGTACTGTTCGTTGCCTCTGAGCCCCTTCTTCGGCTTGTGCATCGTCACGGTCACGTCGGCCCTGATGGCGTCGCCGTGAACCTCGCCAGTCGAGGGGTTCACGCCGGTGGGCACGTCTATAGAGACCTTAAAGGCCTTACAAGAGTTTATTATCTTGACTATGGAAAGTAGCGGTTCTCTCAACGGCCCCCTCAGGCCTGTCCCTATCAGCGCATCGACTATGACGTCGGCCCCCTCGAGCTCTCTTCGGAGGACGTCGAGGTTTACGTGATCTCCGAGCTCCAAGAGCCTTATGGACCAATCCATTCTCCTTATCATTTCCCAATTGTACTTGGCCTCGCGCCCCTCGATATCGACCCCTCGACCGATTAAGATTACGACGGGCCTCCCTCCCCTGCATGCAATGTGACGGGCAGCTGCGAAGCCGTCCCCTCCTTTATTGCCCCTCCCCGCGACTACGACTATCTTCCTGCCCTTGACGCCGATCCTCTGCTCTATGAGGTCCGCCACGCTCCTGCCAGCGTTCTCCATGAGCAAGAGCCTAGAAACGCCCAAGTATTCAGAGTTCTCGTCGACTATCATCATCTCCTCGGCGGTCAATTCCCCTGACTCGCCTCTAAGCTCCTCTAAGCTCACGGCGGTCACCTCGTAGTAGCTAGTAGCTCTGCCAACGCCTTGTACACGCCGTAAGCCCTGATGACTGGAGTAGCCACTATTATGCTCTCCTCGTTTAATGTTATCCCCTTCTTGTACTCACTCATGTAGGCGTAGCAAACCTGCTCCATCAATATGGTCTTTTCCGTTAGAAACTTTCTAGCTACGCTCCTCAGGTCTAAGAAGTCGTTGCACCTGCATATCAAGATCCCGTTGTGCCAGAGGGGGACGCTCTTCGTAATGTAACTGCAGAAGGCTATGTCCTTTACTTCTCTACGCTCTAGGTTTATTACCTCCACATCATAATCCAGCCACTTAAACCTAAGCTTCTCTGTCCTGCTCATACGATCTCACCACGGTCGCCTCAACGAATGAGACGGCCAATTAGATGAACTTGGGTCTGAATGAGAGCCTCTTCGGAAGCCAGAGCTTGGCCTTGGGCTTATCTGCGCACTCCTTGCTTATAAGCTCGACAAGTTCGTCGAGCTTCATGGCGATGGTCTGCCTCCTCTCCCTTACCCTCACGGATAGAACTCCCTCCCTTACCTCCTTCTCGCCCACGACCACGATGAACGGAATCCACTCGACCTCGGCGTCTCTTATCTTCTTAGGAACGCCCTCGTCCCTGTCGTCCACGTCCACTCTTATCCCAGCCTTTTCGATCTCGCTAGCTATCCTCAAGGCCTCCTCCAAGTACTCTGAAGAGACCGGGACGACCCTAACTTGAACTGGCGACAGCCACACTGGTAGCATTGGCGGTTTACCCAGGGCCTTGTTCTTCTCTGCCTGTTCCAGTAACGCGTAGATCCACCTCTCTATAGACCCCATTGAGCTGTGGACAATGATGCACCCCTTCTTCGACCCGTCTTTGTCTACGAACTTTATGCCGTAGCGCTCGGAGTCCTCAACGTCCAGCTGTACCGTGCAAAGCTGGGCATTGCCCCCGAGAGAGTCTATGAACTGATGCTCTTCCTTGACCACCCAATAGTGCTTCATAGCCGGCAGGACCTCTATTAGCAAGGGCTCCCCCACGTCTCGAGCCAGCGAGGAGAACCAGTCCTTGTTCTCTGAGAAGAAGGACTCAACGGCTCTCAGGACTATTACGCAGTCTATCTCCATCGACTCGACGAGCCTCATGTACTTCTTCAGGAGGTTGGCGAACTCTTCTTTGCCTTGCTCCAAGTAGGCGCAGAAGCAGTGTATGTCCGGCATGGTGAAGCCCCTGAGCCTTCTTAAGCCGACGCACTCGCCTCTCTTCTCTAGCCTAAACGAGTGTGAGAGCTCGTAGACCCTGAGAGGTAGCTGCCTATAGCTCATCGTCACCCTCTTCATCATGCTGAAGAGGCCGAAGTCTCCTGCAAACCTCAGCGTGAACTCTTCGTTTTCTATCTTGAACCTGTAGTCCCTCTCAAGGAACCTCGACGCCTGCTCAGCTATCTCCGGGACGCTCAACCTGTAGATCATTGGGGTCTCGACGACCGTAGCCCCCACGTCGTTGACCGCTATGTCCATAGCCAGCTCTTCTAGCAAGTGCTTTATGAGAGCCCCCTTGGGGAGGAATTTGAAGTGCCCGACGTCGGACGCGGGCTCGTAATCTACGAGCTCGAGCTTCTGCATGAGCTTGATGTGCGGTGGGGCGCCTTTCTCGGGCTTCAAGCCCCTTTCGTTCATTATCAACCTCTTGATCAAGGGGTACTTGGCAACGACCTCGTCGTCCTGAGGCCTCTCTCGGCTCAGCTCCCTCATCTCACCGCTGGGCTCCACCAGGACGTAGTAGCCCTTTTCGACCTCGGGCCTCGCGACCTCGATGGCAACGGCTCGAGCCTCTGCCTTTATGGTCTTCGAAAGCTCTGAAAGGGGATGGCCCTTGCACACCAGCGTGAAGGCCTTGTACCAGCCGAAAGGAGCGCGCGAGACGCGAATGCCGCGCTCCTTTAACTTCTCCTCGATCTTCGCGAGAACGGTCAGGGCCTCTTTTGGCCTGGCCAAACTCGAAGATAGGTGAGCGTAAGGGTACAATAAGACCGAATTAGCCTTCACCCGATCCATCACATCCACTATTTCCTTTGACGCGCTGTCGACCACGAGGTCGATCGACTTCACGTCCTCTTCCTCAACGGCCGTAAACACTACTAAGGTGTTCTCGTACGACCCGCTCCTCCGTCCCTCGTCTATCTCCTCGGCCTCCTCCAAGGCCTCCTCCTTGACCTCGTAGCTCATCGAGTCTGCGTGTATTAGCAGTAGCCTCATGTCGAGCACCCTTGTGAGAACTCGTTGACGAGGCCACAAAATAGGAAATGGTCAAAGATATAAGGCCTTCTGTCTCTAAGCCCGGATCATATCCTGCCCAGCTCTTCCGTAAACTTCTTGACTGCCTCTTCGTAGCTGGCCATGTCCCCGATGTCGTAGACCTCGCCGGCGAACTCGTAACCGTAGACCCTCTCGCCCCTCTCTACCATTTCCCTGAACACCCTGTCCATGCTGTCAACCCCCTCGAGTATGTAGTCGAAGATCTTTGGCTCGAAGACGTAGATCCCGGCGTTGACGCTGTACTCCACTTCGGGCTTCTCGCGCCATGAGAGGACTCTTCCCTGGTCGTCGACTTCTACGACCCCGAACCTTATGGGCTGTCTGAGCTTCCTCAAGACCATGGTTGCAGTAGCGCGCTTAGATCTGTGATATTCCACGAGGTCTCGGTAGTCGATCTTGGCATAGACGTCGCCGTACACGGCTATGAACGTGCCCTTGACTAAGTCCTTTACGGGCCTCAGCTGGCCAGCTGTGCCTAGGGGCCTATTCGACTTGACGTATTTTATGTCGACGCCAAGCCACGATCCGTCGCCGAAGTACGACTCTATAACCCTAGCCAAGTAGCCGCAAGATATTACGATGTCCCTTATGCCCTGATCCCTCAAGTCGATGATTATCCTCTCAAGTATGGGCTTGTCGCCGAGAGGGAGCATGGGCTTCGGGACTACGTAAGTCAGCGGTCGTAACCTAACGCCTAGGCCACCAGCTAAGATTACAGCCTTAATTTTGCTCAAGCAAGACCCCTGGCGTCAGAGCATGTCTTCGGTCAGCCTTTTACTCTTAAACCTCTCTAACATGCTACCGTACTTTTCTTCGTACTTCCTGACCTCTTGCTCGAGGCTCCTGGTAATCCTCCTTTCCATCCTGTACTCGAGTCCGCATAAGCCGCTGGGTAGCAAGGCGCTCCTAATGCATGTGGCGTACTGACACTTACCTCCAAGGCACTCCTCGCCGGTCTCCCTACATATCAAGGTCCCATGGGCTGTGGCCTTCAAGTGGGGGTTCCCGAAAGCCCTCACAAGCACCTTCCTTGCACATCTAAAAAACTCACACTTTGCATCGCACGGTTTGGGCACGGCAATGACTCCCCTAACGGGGCACGGCCCCCTAAAGGCGTAAGAGGTATAGGGAACCTATAACCTTTTCCTCGGAGATACACGATGGACGTGGCCCTCTTGATAATAGACATGCTAAACGACTTCGTCTACGGCTCGCTCAAGGTGCCAGCGGCGAAGGACATAGTCCCGAAGATCAAGAAGCTGACGGACTTGTTCCGCTCGTGCAAGAAGCCTGTGATATATCTCAGGGACAGCCACGTGAAAGGAGTGGACCTCGAGTTGAAGCTATGGGGAGAGCACGCCATAGAAGGCACGTGGGGCTCAGAAGTGATAGAGGAGTTAAAGCCGCAAGCCGGCGATTTCTTAGTCGCTAAAAGGCGCTATAGTGGCTTCTTCGCCACCGACCTCGATTTGCTGCTCCGGGAGCTTAAGGTCGAGAAATTAGTCTTGACGGGAGTCGTGACCGACATATGCATAATGCACACGGCCGCAGACGCCTTTTTCAGGGGCTACGAGGTAATAGTCGTCAGCGACGCTACGGCATCGCTGACGCCTGAGAGGCACGAGAGAGCGCTCGACTACATGAGGGAGGTCTACGGCGCGAAGATTTTGAGCTCCTCGGATGTGGAGGCCATGCTCTCAAGACCGCAACCTTAAAGAGCTCTCAAGAGCCAGCTCCTCGTGGAGGTTTAAGTCTTGTCTAAAAAGGAGGGGCAGTACTTTAGGTCGCGCATATATGAGGTGGACTACAGCAGAGGGACCATAAAGCTGAAGAACAAGCTATGTCCTCGTTGTGGTAGAGTGATGGCAAATCACAAAAATCGCTGGAGTTGCGGTTATTGTCATTACACAATATTTTCGTCTTCTTAAGCCCTCGATGGGGAAGAACCCCTTGCCCGGCCCGCATAAAATCGACGAAGAGGAGTTGGTGGCCCTTTTAGTGAAGCTCATAAGGGCCAAGAGCGAAAACCCGCCGGGCTTCGAAGAAGAGGTCGCGTCGGTCGTCAAGGAGTACCTCGAATCTCAAGGCCTGTCTTGCGCGATCTACGAGAAGAGTAGAGGTAGGGCCAACGTCTTATGCCACATAGGGTCCGGGAGGCCGAACTTAGCGCTTGTCTGCCACATGGACGTCGTCCCTGCGGGCGCAGGCTGGACCAAGCCTCCCTACGAAGGCGTGGTAGAAGGTGGCAAGGTCTATGGCCGCGGGGCCACGGACAATAAAGGGGCACTCGCCGCCGTCCTAGTAGCGGCAGCAAGCGTGAGCGACATCGTCGAGAAGAACTCCAATGGGACCGTGACGATCGCCGCGGTCGCCGACGAGGAGCAGGGCAACACATACGGTGTCAGCTACTTGGTAAACGAGGCTGGCTTCAGGCCCGACTACGCTATAGTCTGCGAGCCGACTAGTTGTAAAGCGGTGGTGGTAGCCGAGAAAGGCATCTTGAGGCTAAAGCTGAAGTCTAGGGGGAAGCCTGCTCACGGCAGTAGGCCGGAAGAGGGGATAAACGCGATAGTGAAGCTCTCCAAGGTCTTAGTCAGGCTCGAGGGTTTCAAGATGAGCTATGAAGAGCACCCACTCTTCACTGCCCCGACGATCAACGTCGGCGTGATACAAGGTGGAGAGGCGGTGAACATAGTCCCCTCAGAGTGTACGTGCATGCTCGACATAAGGTACCTGCCGGGCCAGACTCCCGAGAAGATCTTAGCCGAGATAAAGGCCTTGATCGAGGAGGTTAAAAAGGAAGATCCTCAAGTGGACGTCGAGGCCGAGATAACGGAGTTCGAAGAGCCGCTCTTGGCACTCCAAGGCAACTCCCTAATCAAATTGCTAGAGGAGTGCTCAATGAAGGTTGCTGGCTTCAAGCCAGTGGTCAAGGGCATGGGCGGCGGCACCGTGGCCAAGACCCTCTTCAAGAAGGGAGTTTTGTCTGTCGTTTACGGTCCTGGAGACGAACGGCTCTGTCACAAGGCGGATGAGTACATAGAGATATCTCAGTTAAAGCTGGCATCGCAAATTTACGCCGAAGCAATGCTGAGCTTCTGGAAATACTTGGGGGTCAGCGATGAGCGAGTCAAATAGATTTGCAATCCTGTGGGCTCCGTGGAGGATAAAGTACATAGAATCGCCGAAGTCCCAGCACTGCATCTTCTGCATAGAGGGAGCGGAGGCGAAGGATCGCGAGAACTTAGTGGTGTACAGAGGCCGTAAGTCCTTCGTGATGATGAATAGATATCCGTACAACACTGGTCACTTGATGGTAGCGCCCTACAGGCACGTCGGGGACTTAGTTGAGTTGACTGAGGAGGAGCTACTGGACTTGATGAAGAACGTGAACCTCTCCATAAGGATCCTGAGGGAAGCACTAAAGCCAGAGGGCTTCAATATCGGGATCAACATGGGCAGGATTGCTGGTGCTGGGATAGAGGACCACGTCCACATACACGTAGTGCCTCGCTGGACTGGGGACACGAACTTCATGCCGGTGATAGCACACGTCAAGGTCATGCCCGAGCTTTTAGAGTCGACCTATGATAGACTGAGGAGCTCCCTCTCTAAGGTCTTGGAGGAGGACGAAATCGATGAAGATAGGGATCTTCACACGAAATGAGCATTCTTGGTGCTCTCGCAAGTTAAGGGACGAGATCATAAAAGCGGGCCACGAGCCCTTCTCCATGAGGTTTAGCAGAGTGAGGGTGAACGTAGGCTTTAAGCCGTCAATAACTTATGACGGCGTGGACCTCGTCAACGAGCTCTCGATAGCCATAGTCAGGCCTATAGGCAGGTGCTCAGTGGATGAGTGCTTCTTCAGAATAGACCTGCTCCACAAGCTTGAGAGGTCGGGTCTGCCCATAGTCAACAGGCCGTCGGCCATAGAGAAGTGCATGAGTAAGTTCACGACCCTAGCTTTGCTAGAGGAGCACGGGTTGCCCGTGCCTAAGACCGTGGTGACCGAGAACCCCATAGAGGCATTGAAGGCCTATCACGAATTGGGGGAGGACGTCGTTGTCAAGCCCCTCTACGGCTCCCGAGGCTTCGGCATTTCGAGGTTGAGGGACGAGGACGTGGCCAAGAGAGTCATATCGGATCTCCACTTCCTGAGGCACGTCCTCTATTTACAAGAGTTCATCCCCCACGGCGGGAGAGACATAAGGATTTTCGTCGTTGGAGGCGAAATAGTGGCCTCTATGCAGAGAGTCTCACCCAGCTGGAAGACGAACATAGCCCTGGGCGCGAAGCCAGTGCCCTTCACCCCGAGCGAGGAGCTGGCGAACTTGGCGCTAAAGGCCTGCCAAGTTTTGGGTTGCGACGTGGCTGGAGTGGACGTGATAGAGTCGCCGTCAGAGGGATATTTGCTGACCGAGGTGAACAGCCAGCCGGGCTGGATGGGCCTGCAGGCCGTCACTAAAGTGAACGTGGCCGCCAAGATAGTGAGGTTCTTGATATCTAAGGCGAAGAAGTGATGGGCAGAGTAGTGAGGTGGAGAAACTACATAGCTATACCGTTGAGGTCTAATATTTGGAGGCCTAAGACGGACTTCAAGAACAAAATAGTCGACATGGTTAGGAGCGTAGCCGCAGACCGCGATTACGTGGTCGTCTCTGAGAAGGCCCTCTCGGTAGCCTTGGGGCTCCTCTACGACGAGTCCTCTATAAAGAATGACCTCTACAGCAAAGTCATGACTTACTTGACCACGAGGGTGTTGTGGGGTACTCTCTTAGTACACGTGTGCAAGCTCTCTCCGGAGACGTTACGCTTGCTCAGGAATTACCCTCTCACCGACGGCGCGCGCCACAAGAAGCTCGCCTTGAGGGTCGGCGGCCCGCTCCAAGCCCTCAAACCGACTTCGGAGGCCGGGATAGATACGACGAACCTTCCAGGCTATCTCGTCTCCCTCCCTCTCAAAAAGCCCTTTGAGATCGCTCGCGAGATTCGAGAACACATAGCAGAGAGGTTAAAGATAGACACGCGCGTAGTGATAGCAGACAGTGATAAGTGTTACAGGTTCAAGCTCCTTCCCAAGCTCGTCTTGACCTCTAGGAAGACCGATATGCCCTCCTCCGTGAACTTGGGCTTCTTATCCTTCTTAGCGGCACGTGCGCTTGAAAAGCTCTTCAGCCCCTACGCGACACCTCTAGGCTTTTCGCCATGCGACATAGACTTGGAAGAGCTCCTCTTAGTCTCTGAGCTGGCCGACAGGGCTCGAGGGCCAGGAGCCGGGAGGACCTTACTTGAGGTTGAGAGAAGATTAGGGATCAAGGCCTCCGAGCTCACGTGGGAAGCCCTAGACTCTCTACCCCACTACCCGGTCGTGGTCGTGAAGAAGGTTAAGAGGTCTCGGCGAGCTTGACGGCGTCTTTGAGGTATATTTTATAGGGGCCTAGCTTGCCCCCGTAGTTACCCGCTGTTATCTTGAGGACCCCCTCAACGTTGCAAGCAGCCCTTACTCCGACCCCGACGGCCCTCGCGACGGACTCCTCGTCGAGCCCATTGATTACTATTTCCATGACGCTCTTCACATTTTCCGGGATCTTAGTGTCTGGAACCTTGTCCCTTATCGTCGGGCAGTAGAGGTGGTTTGTCGTGGCCGTCAGCTTGGGGTATTTCAATGAGCCGACCTTGGAGCCTGACCTCACGATTCCTCCGGGGAATGGCAGGACCACGTTCCTGCACCTCTTGGAAATCTCTTCAACGGCCCTCTCGGCGGCCTCGAGAGCAGCCTCGTGACTCGAAGCCAAGATGAAGAGGTTCCCTCCAGCGACCGCCTTGACCACACCGACGGTGTCCTCGAGCACGAACTCTCCTTCCATTACCGGTATCCTCCAGACCACCTTGCCGTACATCGTGTCCTTGACCTCAAACCCGTCCCCGAACTTCGCGAGTGCCTCGCCTATGTGCATCTTCCTCTTTGACCTTGGTATCCCATCGAATAGCGCGGTCGTCGGGCAGGTCAAGATGCATTGACCGACCCTAGCTATGGTCTGCAACTTCAGCTCGGGCACCGACCTATGGTATATGTGTATCAGCACGCCTATCCTCTTGTCCGGGGTCTTTTCAGGGGGGACGAGCCTCTCGATACCGGCCTCTGCTGGGGACATTATTATCGAGGTCGCGAACCCGGTTGATACCTTGGCCGCTGTCAAAGCCCACTTCTCGTTTAGAGCGGTTATCAGAAGCCTGGTGGCGTACATGGGGAAGGCTTCGGCAAATGTGTCCTCGATTTCTACATCCCCTATCTTGAAGGACAACCGTATCACCTAGCCCTAAACTCTTAACGTAGTTGGAGCTAAAAGCTTTTGGCTTTGAGGGAAGAGAAAAGCTTTTCTTTTCTTTTCTTTCCTCGCTAAGAGAGGGAGAAAAGGCACGCGGGAGGTCTTATTTTGAGCCAAGAAGCCCCCATTAGGGTAGGCATAGTGAAGTTGGGTTGCATTGGCTGTGCGCCCCTCCTTGAGTACTTGCTCGATGAGAGGGCCGACAGGAACGACATAGCCGTCAGGGTCGTGTCTAGCGGAGCCAAGTTGACGCCTGAAGACGCCGAAGAGGTCGTGAAAGCGCTCGAGCACTTTAAGCCGCAACTAGTAATAGTCGTAAGCCCTAACGCCGCTCTGCCCGGACCGACCAAGGCCAGGGAATTGGCTAAATCGCTGAACGTGCCCGTAGTGGTGATATCCGATGCTCCGGCGAGGAAGGCCGTCAGCAAGCTCGAGGAAGGAGGCTTCGGCTACATAATAGTCGAGGCGGATTCCATGATAGGGGCTCGAAGAGAGTTCTTAGACCCCACCGAAATGGCCCTCTTCAACTCAGACATCATAAGGGTGCTAGCTATAACTGGCGTCTTCAACCTAATAGTCAAGACCATAGATGAGATCATAGCCTCGATTAAGAAGGGAGAAGAGGTAAAGTTGCCGAAGCTCATCGTGACCAAGGAGCTAGCGCTGGAGAGCTCTGGCTTCTCTAATCCCTACGCCTACGCCAAGGCCATGGCCGCCTTCGAGGCCTCTCGAAAGGTGGCCGACCTAACTACCGAGGGTTGCTTCAAGGTCCAAGAGTGGGAGAAGTACGTTCCGCTTGTTGCCGCTGGCCACGAGCTGATGAGGTACGCAGCCAAGCTTGCCGACGAAGCCCGAGAAATAGAGAAGGGCATAGACCAAGTGTTTAGAATGCCGCATAGGGCTAGTGGTGAACTGGCCACTAAGAGGAAGTTAATGGAAAAGTTGCCTCCCAAGCGCGAGTGAAGTGCATGTCACGCCTTGAAGTCACGCTTGTAACAGGCAGGACTCTGAGGCAAGGGGCGCAGATAGAGACAAGTCGTCACGTCAAGGACTACGCCGACGTAGCGGCCGTTTGCTTCATGAACCCGGAAGACATGGCCGAGCTTGGAGTCAAGGAGGGCTCCAACGTCAAGGTGACGACCGAGGCTGGTTCAGTAGTTGTCAGAGCGTCTGCCTATAAGGGGAACCCAAGAGGGCTGGCCTTCATACCCCTCGGCCCTTGGGCCAACGCCGTGATACCGGCAAAGACTAGGGGTACTGGTATGCCCTTCTTCAAGGACTTGAAGGCAGTGATAGAGCCGGCGGACGAACCAATACCATCGGTGGAGGAAATGGTCTTTAGGAGTTCGGGCAAGAAACCCCTCAAGGTGTCAGTGGATTACTTGATGAGCCCCATGGACTTCGAGGGAAAGGGGGTATTCGAAGATCACGTATGCACGATATGCGCTTGTTGCTGTGACGACCTAGTACTAGAGGTCAAGGGAGGGGTAATAGCCAACGTTAGGAATGCATGCGCAAGGTCTTTGGCCAAGTTCAAGTCCTACGCGGCTGAAAGGGTGAAGACGCCACTTATAAGGGCAGGAGACAGCTTAAAGCCTGCGAGCTACGATGAGGCGATAGCCAAGGCGGCCGAAATACTTGCGAACGCCAAGTACCCATTGCTCTTTGGCTGGAGCTCGACCTCCAACGAAGCAACTAGGCTCGGCATCAGGCTTGCAGAGCTCGTCGGGGGCGTGATAGACTGCCTAGCCACGTTCTGTCACGGGCCTAGCATCATGGGCATCCAGCACTACGGAATAGTGACGTCGACGCTGGGTAACTTGAGGGACTACGCGGACCTCATGGTGTTCTGGGGTTGCAACCCCCCTGCGTCGCACCCCAGACACTTCGTGAGATACTCAGCGCTAGCTAAGGGCGCAAAGGTCAAGGGGAGGGCTGATAGGAAGGTGATAGTAGTTGACGTGAGGGAAACGGAGGCCGCGAGGATAGCAGACATGTTCGTCAGAGTTGAGCCTGGGATGGACTACGAGCTCTTGACAGCCTTGCTTATGGTGGTCAAGGGACTCGAGCTAGAAGAAGAGGAAGTGGCCGGCGTGCCCAGAGAGACCATAGTGAAGATGGCCGACCTCATGATGTCGGCGAGCCTCGGGGTCATTTACTACGGCCTAGGGCTGACGGCCACATCGGCAAGGAACAGGAACATAGAGGCTACCATAAGGCTTGTTCAAGCACTGAATGACTGGACTCTCTTCAGCTTAAATCTGATGAGAGGACATTGGAACGTAGCTGGCAACAACCAAGTCTTTGCTTGGCTAACGGGCTACCCTTACGCTATAGACTTCAGCAGGGGCTACCCGAGGTACAATCCAGGCGTGACGTCCACCATAGATCTCCTGGCAAGGGGGGAGGTCGACGCGGCGATGGTTATAGCGAGTGACCCGGCCGCCCACTTCCCCGCCCAAGCCTTGAGTCATTTAGCCAAGATCCCCTTAATAGTCGTGGACCCCAAGTGGTCGCTCACGGCTAGCATAGCCGACGTGTACATCCCGACGAGGATGGTCGGAGTGGACGCCGAGGGCTCTTGCTATAGGATGGACAACGTGCCCCTGAGGGTTAGGAGGGTCCTCGAGAATAAGGGCTTGATGGATGACGTCGAGGTATTGGAGAAGCTCATAGAGAAGGTTGAGGAGGTCAAGGCGCGTGGAGCATGAGCCTCTGATAATAAAAGGAGGTTACGTAATCGACCCGTTAAACAATGTGAACTGCGAGGTCATGGACATAGGCATCGCCAACGGCAAGATAGTCGACCCCTCAACTATAGAGGGCAAGGCCAAGGTAATAGACGCCAAGGGCAAGCTCGTGATGCCCGGAGGAGTCGACCTCCACACTCATGTAGCAGGTCCCAAGTTCAACGCTGGCAGGATAATGACCCCCTACGATCATAGAAGGTCTTGGTTCAAGGCAACGTTGACGAGCAGGTCCGGAGTGGGCCTCACGGTCCCCTCGACGACCTTCATAGGCTACAGGTACGCTCAAATGGGGTGGACAACGATAGTCGAGCCAGCGACGCCTGCCTTTAAGACGAGGCACACCCATGAGGAGCTCGATGACATCCCCATAGTCGACAAGGCCTGCCTCCCGCTCTTCGGCTCTAGCAGGATAGTAATGGAACTTGTGAGCAAGGGGGACCTCGAGTCCCTTAAGGCCTATGTGGCGTGGGCTCTGAAGTCGGTTAAGGGCTATGCGATAAAAATAGTCAATCCGGGGGCCTCTGAGCCCACTTCGTGGGGCAGGCGCATAGGCCTAGACCTAGATGACCAGCTACCCGAGTTCGGCATAACCCCTAGGGACATAATAAGGGCGCTGTGCAAGGCCTCTATGGAACTCAAGCTCCCTCACCAGATACACGTGCACTGCAACAGGCTCGGCTTCCCTGGGAACTACGTCTCGACCCTAAAAACTATGGAGTGCGTTTCTGACCTCTATAAGGGCGGTAAGCCCATAATCCACATAACTCACGTGCAGTTCACTGGCTACGCGGGCACCTCTTGGGCCAACCTCGCATCGGGAGGAGAGGAAATAGCCAAGTACCTGAACTCGCACGAACACGCGACCGTAGACTTAGGGCAAATAGTCTTCGGGAGCATCTTAACTATGACCGCTGACCTGCCGTTCGAGTTCGTCTTGTTCCACATAATGATGGGCAAGTTGCACGGCACGATGACTGAATCCGAGGTCACGGCAGGCGTCGTGCCCTATACCTACAGGAAGAACAACTACGTCAACACCGTGCAGTGGTGCATAGGGCTAGACGTGGCGTTGCTGACCAAGGATCCCTGGAAGATAGTCTTCTCGACCGACAACCCTAACGCTGGCAGGTTCACGAAGTACCCACTGGCCCTCTCTTGGCTCGTGAGCAAGAAGGCGAGGGAGGAGGTCATGGCGAAGGTCAATAGAAGAGGTCTCAAGCACGCGGCCCTGCCGTCGATAGACAGGGAGTACACGCTATACGACATGGCGATAGTTACTAGAGCTGGCCCGGCGAAGATACTGGGACTTGAAGATCGTAAAGGCCACTTGGGAGTCGGAGCGGACGCCGACGTGGCGATCTACGATCTAAACCCCAAGGAGGTGGACGTCTCGAGGGACTACAAGGCCTTCCTCAAGGCCTTCAAGAGGGCTTACTACACAATAAAGTCCGGAGTGGTGGTCGTGAAGGAGGGCAGGGTCGTAGAGCCGAACTTGTACGGGGCCACTTATTATGTCGACGCGACGAAGCAGGTCGACAAAACTGTCTACGACGAGACCGTCAAGCGACTTAAAGAAACCTTCAGCCAATACTATAGCGTCTCCTTCAGCAACTACATAATAGATGACAAGGAGCTTAGGAATCCCATCAAAGTGGAGGTGAGTTGACGTGTCCGTCTTGACGTTAAGTCTGGTCAAGGATCCGGGAGTCCCCGTAGAGGTCGAGGCCGTAATCCCGGACAAGATAGCAGGTCTCTCCTTAAGCGAGGTCTCGAACGTGCCGATATGGGTGGGCAATAGGCAGCTGAGGCTCGCAGACATCTTCCAAGTGGAAGGAGAGGTGGGCTCGAGGCCAGAGGAGCTCAAAATAGTGTTCAAGGGGTACACCAACAGGCTTCGCCGCGTCGGCGAGAAGATGAGCGCGGGAGAGGTAGAGGTTCTAGGAGACGTGGGGCCCTACGCTGGCAGGAAGATGAAGGGAGGCAAGCTGACGGTCAGGGGCTCTACCGGTCCCTGCCTAGGGGCGAAGATGTTCGATGGCGTGATAGAGGTCTTCGGATCAGCCGGAGATCGAGTGGGCGGGGCCTATAGGGGCGAGTTGCCGCCTAAGGGCATGAGGGGCGGGACGATAATAATCCACGGCAACGCTGGAGCTGAAGTCGGTCTGGGCATGAGGGGCGGGACGATAATAATCGACGGCTCGTGCGACATAATGCCCGGCCTAGAGATGAAGGGTGGGACCATATTAGTGAAGGGGGACTGCGCTGGCAAGGCCGGAGCGAGGATGACCGGGGGAAGGGTGATAATCGTCGGGAGGTTGCCAGTAATACTGCCAAGCTTCTACGTAGACGAGGTAAGGCCCTCGCTGAAGGTCGCAGGAGAGAAGGTAGAAGGCCCCTTGCTCGTGTTCGTGGGCGACGCAGTGGCAAGCGAGAAGTGCGGCGGCAGACTGATGGTCAATCTCAAGAACAATCCCCACTTTAAGAAGTACGAAGTCCTTGTAGCAGAGAAAGTCGAAGTCGAGCTTTGAGACCCCAACCTTTGCCCTCTTTTCCCTTCATAATCATAATATTTAAGCGAGAAAAAGGAAAGGAGGAGAGGTTTTATTTGAAGGCTGGTATTATCTTCTTTCCTATCATTTCCATGGCGGCTTTCTTCTTAGGACCTAGTGGCGATCCAGCTACGAACTGCGTTACGCCTACCTTCACTAATTGCTCGATCTTTGCTATGCAGTCCTCGGGCGTCCCCGATATCGAAAAGGCGTCTATGGAGGCGTCGGAAACGGCTTTGCCAGCTCCGGGTATATCCCCCTTGGCTAAGGCCGCCCTTATCGCCTCGACCTCTTCCTTCTTGATCCCGTGTCTCTCGAGGACCTCGTCTGGTGAACCGGCCACTATAAAGGCTACTACGATCTTAGCTGCGTCCCTTGCCTTGGCGGCGTTCTCGTCGACTGAGAGGGCCGCGTAGGCTGTGACGTCTATTTTCTCAATGCTTCTCCCAGCCTTTGCAGCCCCTTCCTTAATGAATTTTATGGCCACCTCGAAGTCCTTGGGATGAGAAGCGTTGATGAGCACGCCGTCGCCTATCGCTCCTGCGAGCTCAAGCATCTTGGGCCCCTGAGCGCCTATATATATTGGTATCGGAGCAGGGGGCTTGAAGCTCAGCTTGGCGTTGGACAGGCGGAACACGCTTCCAGCGAAGTTCACCGTCTCGCCAGCCCACAGCCTCCTCATTATCTCTACGGCCTCTCTAACGGCCGTCAAGGGCCTTTCCCAGCTTATGCCTATCTGGCCCAGCGTGGAGCGGTCGCCGGGGCCAAGCCCCAAGACTGCTCTACCATTGCTGACCTCGTTCAAAGTAGCTATCGCAGAGGCAGTCCAAGCTGGGTGCACGTGGAACGGGTTCGTAACCCCTGGGCCGAGCCTTATGCTCTTCGTGTTTAATGCTGCAACCGTTAGGGCGATGTAGGTGCACCTGTTAGTGTAATGGTCGGTTACCCAAACGTGGTCGAAGCCCAAGTTCTCCGCTTGGACTATGGAGCTCACCAGCCCATCGATCGTAGTCGTGGGGACGAACTCCACTCCAAACTTCAAGGGCACTTAAAACACCCTCCACTTAGTGTCTGACGATGCATTACGCTTAAAGGTTTCCCCCTCATGACCTTGAGGCAATAGCCGAACCATAATTACATCCTCCTAACTCTAACACTTTCAACGCTTACGCGGTAATGCTAAAAAGTGCCGGGAGAGGGGTTCACAGTTCTAGTGTTCTTTTCAGTACCTCTGGGTTCACTTTTCCGCCTACGTAAGTCTTCCCGCTTCTCTTGCTAGTCAGCAAGAACTTGCCAATGGTGAAGAAGGAAGGGTCGAGCTTTGACCAGTCGAAGTCCACGGCCTTTAGCGCTTCGTAGGAAGTCTTCCCGTAGTCGGGCCAAGCCATCGCAGGAGCCTTTTTCACATACTCCATTAGCTTGGAGTCCTCTTCGTCTATTACGTAGCAACCTATACCGCCGTATATCAAAGCGTCCTCCTCCTTAGCCGTTGCCATTCCCGTATCCGGGTGTGGAGGCATTATGGGAGCCGAGCCGTTAGCGAAGGCAACTTTGTTGGGGTCTAGCCCTAGGTACTCGAGCCTGTATAGACCGGTCTCGGCGACCCTCCCTGATACCTGCACCGAGCCTGCCATGGAGGCCGTCGTCGTCAAGAGGATGTACAGGTTCTGCGGCGACACCTTGCATTCCGCAGCAACTCTTTGCGCTACCTCGTCCGTCGGCTTCCTGGAGGTCTCCATGACTATAACGGCCTCGTCGTGCTCGTCCCTATATCCTATCTTCTCGAAGACCTTCTTGGGCTTCAGCGCTAGGGCTCGCGCAGGGCCTGAGGACGCCGCGAAGAAGTCCCCCACCTTTACCATCCATCCAGCTAGCTGGCACCCCAAGAGCGACAGCGCTGGGTGGTCAGTGGCCACGACTATCGCGGGGAGCTCGAGGTCGCCGTAGGCCTGATATGTAAACCAGCACTTAGCCAAACCGCCCAAACATATCTCCGTCAGCTTGAGACCAGCCATGTAGCCCCCTGCGACCTCAAGCCCCGTGTCTATTACCGTAGCCCCGCAGGCGAGCTTCTCCGCCTTTACTCGGTACTCCTCTTGATTGTCGATGAGTTCTTTGACCAACCTCATCGTCAAGCGGTTAACGCTAACCACCTAGATCACCGGTGAGTAGGTTTCTATGGAAAAGACTAAATAATTCTTTTTCACCACGCCCTCGAGCTCAAATGAGCCCGAGAGCCCTGAGCTCTTGAGCCCGTATTTTTCCTGAGTATAGCGCCGAGGCCACTAGGGCGCCCGAGGCCCCCACCTCTCGAAGGTCGATGAGGTCCCTTAGGTCCCTGACCCCGCCGCCTACGTAAGCTTCGAAGCCATCCTCTACGAGCTCTCTGGCCCCCTCAATGTTCGGTCCCGCGTAAGTCCCTATTCTGTCGAAGTCCACTAAAATGACTCTATGAGCGCCTAGTGTCCTGAGGAGCCCGCGGCACTCGCTTAGAGCTTTGCCAGAAATCTCGGGAGCTCTGCTAACGATCCTCCCGCCTCTTAGGTCTAAGCTGACGAAAGCTCTATCACCGTAGCTCTTGAGAGCGCTCGATAGGAAGCTCAAGCTTGGCACGCTCTCAGTAGCTATGATGGGGTAGTCGACGAGCTCAGCAGCCTTCCTCAACTTCTCCTCGCCGGTTACGCCTATGTCAGCCATCAACTCAACCCCGAGCCCCTTTAAGGACCTGAAGACCTCCTCATTCACCTCTCCACCCATTATCGAGTCTATGTCGGCAACGTAAATGACTCTAAAACCCTCAAGGATCAGCTTACTCGCTAACTCCACGGGCTCGCAGGTCCCGTAGATGTTACCAACCATGGGCTTGTAGCGTTCTCTAAGCCCTAGAACGGCGCGAACGACTTGCCCTCCCTTTAGGTCGATGACTGGCACCACCTTCATCGACAGCACCACGCTCATAGTAGCTCGAGGCAATGCATTGTACTCCCTGTCAGCTTAAATCGTCAACGCCCAGAATAAGGCTTATAAATTGGTGTTACGCAAACTCTACACTAATAACACTAAGCTTGCCTCGACGGGGAAGCCGTGGCGGTGGATGACTCTCGACACCGCCTCAAACTATTTTTGTCACGTTCGCCCTAGTCGTGTTGGTGAAGGGCGTTGTTCCTAGCTCTAGACGTCGGGGGCGCCAATATCAAAGCTTCGGCATTTGAAGTCGATGGCGCTTTCGCTTTAAGATCCGCTAAACTGCACTACCCGCTTTGGATCAGGGGCGTCGACGGGCTTCCCAAGGCCATAGAGCAGACCGTAGCCCTGCTGGGTTGCGACCTTAAAGGCGCGAGCGGAGTAGCCCTGACGATGACGGCCGAGCTCTCAGACGTCTTCAGGGACAAGAAGGAGGGGGTCGATAAGGTCCTGCGCAAAGCTGAAGAGGTCTTGGGGGGCTTTAAGGTCGTAACCAACGACGGCTCGTTGCTTGACCCTGACGAAGCCGTCAACCGCTACATGGACGTGGCCGCTGCCAATTGGTGGTGCGTCGGCTGGCTCGCCTCTCTATTAGAGAGGGACTGCTTAGTCGTGGACGTCGGGAGCACGACGACTACCATAACGCCCGTCGTAGAGGGGAAGGTCGCTGCCAAGGGCCTCAACGACGTCGAGAAGATGACTTTGGGCGAGATAATCTACGTGGGCGCTCTTAGGACACCTATATCCTCTGTAGCCTCTATAGTCCCGGTTAATGGGCTGTGGTGTAGGACGTCTTCTGAGTACTTCGCCAACGTCGGCGACGTGAACCTAGTGCTCGGCCTGTTAAGAGAGGAGGAGTACGACGTGGCTACGCCCGATGGAAGGGGCAAGAGCGTGGAGGAGTGCCACGAAAGGCTTTCGAGGGTAGTTTGCGGCGACCGCAACATGTTGAAGCCCCTTCAGACCAGGCTGGTGGCTCGTTTTGTATACGAGAAGGTCGTGGAGAAAGTGTCCGAGGGGGTTCTGCAAGTGCTAAGCAGGCTGGCCTCGGAGGGCCGTTACCCCGAAGTCGGCTTTGCGGCGGGCCTCGGGGACTTCATAGCGCTAGATGCCGTCAAGAGGGCTGGACTTCGAGGGGTGCTATTGAGGGACTTGCTGGGCAGGGACAACAGCATAGCCCTCACCTCCGCCTCTCTGGCCCTATATCTAGCTTACAAGACAGGGGTCGACGTCGGGAGATGGATCTCGTCGTTAAGATAGGAGGCTCGCTCTGCAAGTATCCTCGAGAGCTCAGAGAGCTCTGCCGAGGGCTGTCGGAGTGGCTTAGGGGAGAGAAGTGCATAGTCACCCCCGGAGGAGGGCCCTTCACGGACGTAGTGAGGCAAGTGCAGAAAGTCTATGCTCTTTCAGACGACGTGGCGCACGAAATGGCTCTGCTGGCCGTTGATCAATATGGGCTGATGTTGAGCGAACTGATAGATGGATCGGTGCCCGTCAGGGCGTTGGCGGAGGCCAAAAAGGTGTTGGGCCGTGCCATCCCGGTGCTCTTGCCGAGCAACTTGATAGCCAGTTCGGACCTACTAGAGCACTCTTGGGACGCGGGCTCCGACTGCATAGCAGCTGTCGTGGCTAAGGCTTGCAACGCCAAGAGGCTCGTGCTTGTTAAGGACATCGACGGAGTACAGGACCCAGAGGACCCGGCCAGCATCCTCTCAAAGGTGTTCCTAAGCCAGCTCGAGTCAATGAGAACTTGCCTCGACCCAGCGCTGGCGCGTCACCTCAAGGGCTCTGGTATAGAGTGCGTGGTCGTGAACGGCCTCGTACCTCAGAGAGTGAGAGCCGTAATCAAGGGCTTAGAGACTCTATGCACCATCATCACGATGGCTTAAAAGTTCTCGAGCGATAGGAGTTTAAGGAACGCTACTTGAGGGTCTAGCCAGTCTTGTACGTGCTTACCAAAAGCCTCACGTTGTCCCTCGTAACCTTGCCCCTGACTCTATTGCCGTTGCAAGCGGCGCTTCTGAATCCCACGACGTCTGGCTCTATCTCACGCACACTCGCAGCGTGCTCCAATCGCAGGGACCCTGCTAGAGCGAAGATCATCCCCCTTTCGCGAGCGCATCTCTTGATCTTTAGAATCTCGGCTCTGCTCAAGTGATCAAACGTGGACCTCCCATCCTTGATGAGAGTATCGATCATGAACACATCGTAGTCAGATTTATAAGCAGCGTCCAAGACGTCCGTAGGGCTCAAGCATTTGGCCGTCCTGTAGTCGGCATAAGCAACCGCGACGAGCTTCAAGCCATCAATACTGCCCTTTAAATCTTTGTACGCCCTCACGGCCTCGCTGATGTTCCTGAGCCCCAAGCTCCCCACTTTGGCGTAGTCCACGGCCATTTTCTCAGCGACGAGCGCTATCTCCATCGCAACTCCACTTCTCGGATCGTCGCCTAGCGCAACGCTGATAGCAATGCCTTTGCGCTCGACGTCGCGTAGGGCTCGAACTATTAATGCGAGGAGAGGGCCCTCAGGCGCGCCAAGAGAGCCCTTAGACGGATCTTTCATGTCTACTACGTCGGCCCCTCCTTCGACGGCCTCGACGGCCTCTTCAGGGCTCACGACGCTTATTAGTACCTTCATTGTGCCCAAGCCCGTGGAAAATCTCTTCTGCGCTGAGCTCAAAAGTTTTAATGAGGGAGGAAGTCCCTCGATCGAGGGAGGGAGCTTGTCGAGCTGGAGAGAGGAGATCCTAAATTTCATAAGCCAAGGCAAGGGGTTTGAGGTCCGTTACGAGGGCGGCGAGGTCAAGGTGTCCGAGGCCAAGGGGATATCAAAGGTGTCTATAAGCCTGAAGGAGATAAAGGGCGTCAAGAAGGGCAAGGCCAAGTTGCCAGCCAAGCTTAAGGACTTAATAGTAAGGTTGGCTTTGAGGCTCGTCGAGGCAGGGAAGAGCTTTAAGGTCACATTCGGGCAAGGAGACTTCATCCTGAGGTTCGACTTGGACCGCTATGTCAGGGTCGACTCGACGTCATCGAGCGTCGTCGGCTTTAAGAGCTTGGAGGAGGACCCCATAAACATCATAGCTGATATACTCAAAGAACATAGCGAAGTGAAGATATTGAGACCGTTGAAGTAGCGGGTCATGCGAAACCTCCTTCATCATTATCCAGGAAAGGACTCCCAATCATCCCCAAAACAATAGTACTAGGACCCTTGAGATAAAGCATCATCGGGCTTTCCCCGCATTACCTAGTGTTGCTGGCTGTCAGCACGAAAGGTATATCGTCGCCTGAGCCAATGACTTAATTGCCCGCCCTCGGGTGTCGAAGTTGCCAGCCAACCTGCCAGCCGAGGCCAAGGCTAAGTGGTTGAAGGTCCTCGAAGCCAAGGACCCTCAAGAGAAGCTAAAAGCCCTTCAGGAGTTCCTATCGGCGGTCCCTCAGCACAAAGGCACGGAGAAGCTCCGCGCTCAGGTGAGGGCCAAGATAGCGGCTCTTCGGAGGGAGATAGAGGAGAGGAAGGCCAAGAAGGCCGGAGGAGGCCTAAGGATATTCCCTGAGAAGGAGGGCGACGCCCAAGTAGTCCTGGTGAGTGTGACGGGGGCTGGCAGGAGTAGCTTGTTGCGGAGGCTGACGAATGCTAAGCCCGAGATAGCCTCAAGGCCCTTTACTACTACGAAGCCAATCCCTGGGATGTACGTGAGCAATGGAGTCATGTACCAGCTGATCGAGGCTCCTCCGATCACCGAGAGGGCAGCTGAGGGGGAGGCTTGGGGGCCGATAATAATGACGCTGGTGCGCAATGCCGACGGCATCATAATACTTCTTGACGCCTCCAAGAACTTGCTAGAGCAGTTCAACCTCATAGTCGAAGAGCTCGAGGAAGCCGGGATAACTCTGAAGAAGCCTCAAGCCAAGATAGAGATAGCCCGTGGGGCAGTCGGCGGGATCCAAGTGATGGTCAACGGCAAGCTCGTGGACTGCACAATCGACGACGTCAAGAAGTTGCTCATGAGCTACAAGATGTTTAACTGTCGAGTCCTGATAAGCGGCGAGGCCTGCCTAGACGACGTCGAGGAGGCCATATTGGGAGGGAAAGTGTACAAGCCAGCCATAGTGGTGGTCAATAAGGTCGACTTGTTGCAAGATAGGTCAGCCCTTGACGAGCTGAAGAAGGCGTGCGATTACATTCCAGTAATAGAAGCGTCGTGCCTGACGGGCGAGGGCTTAGACAAGATAGGGAGGGCGCTCTTCGAGCAACTTGAGCTCATAAGGGTCTACACCAAGGAGCCTTGGGAGGAGGAGCCAGCGCACAGGCCCTTGGTGCTAAAGAGAGGTGCTACAGTTCAGGACGTGGCCGAGAAGATACACAGCAAGCTAGCTAAGAACTTAAAGTACGCAAGGGTCTGGGGTTCTTCAGTCAAGCATCCAGGAGAGAAAGTCGGTCGCGACCACGTCCTAGCCGACGGAGACGTCGTGGAGCTCAGGGACTAGCTTCACCTGAGGGCCTCTGCTATCGCAAACCTGGACCTAACGCTGACCACCTTGACTCGAAGCCTCTCTCCGGGCTTAGCGCCTGGGACGAGCACGACGAAGCCCCTTATCCTCGCAACGCCCTCGCCCCTTTGATTGACGCTCTCTATGACCACTTGGTGGACCTCGTTTTCCTTCACTGGAGGGCTCTTAGACTCCCCTCTCTTACCCCTCTTCGCCAAACCGCCTAAACCTCCGCCTAAACCTCTAAGGCATAAGTTACTGCTATCGAAGGACTTTAAGGGCCCTCTATATTTAAAGCGTTCTGGCCCCTCTAAGTCTGCTTCGACTAAATTTTATCTCTTCGAGGTAAGTAAGTGTCCGAGAAGGTGGAGAGCAAAGCCATGAGGCTTCACAGCCCGAAGTGGAAGACGCACAAGGTGAGCGAGGTCTTCCAGCTGCCTGAGGAATTCGTAGTGAGGGTGGCTGGCTGGGTACATGCCGTCAGGGACCTAGGGGGCATAGCCTTCTTACTGCTCAGGGACTCTGACGGATTGGTCCAAGTGGTTGCATCTAAGTCGGAGCTGGGCGACGAGTCATTCAACAAGTTCAAAGACTTAAGACCAGAGACAGTCGTTTCGATCGAAGGCAGGGTTAAGAAGTCACCCAAGGCTCCCGGCGGCGTCGAGGTGAGGGCGCATGCCATTGAAGTCCTAAACGAGGCCTCGGTGCCTCCGCACTTAGAGCCCGCCAGTAGGAGCAAGCTAACGCTCGATGAGAGGCTCAACAATAGGGTCGTCGACTTGAGGAAGCCGCGCAACATAGCTATATTCAAGTTCCAGTCGGCCCTCTTGAAGTACATCAGGGAGTTCTTGAACGAGAACGGCTTCGTAGAGGTCTTCACCCCAAAGCTCATAGCCACCGCTACTGAGGGAGGGGCGGCCCTCTTCCCGATAGCCTACTTCGACATGGAGGCCTTCCTGGCCCAGAGCCCGCAACTATACAAGGAGCAGCTCTCATCAGTCTTCGAGAGGGTCTACGAGATAGGCCCCCTTTTCAGGGCTGAGGAGTCGCAGACCGACAGACACGTTTCGGAATACGTGGGGGTCGACGTCGAAGTTGCTTTCGCTACGTACGAGGAGGTCATGGAGCTCCTCGAAGAGCTCTTGGTTTACAGCGCGTCGAAGGCCTTCGAGGAACTCGAGGGAGAGTTGAAGAGGGCCGAGCTAAGCTGCCTCAAACTTGAGAGGCCATTCCCAAGGATAACGTATGATGAGGCCTTGTCGATACTGGCTAAGAGCGGTGTTAGGATTGAGTGGGGCGAGGACCTGTCGACCGAGGCCGAGCGGAAGCTCGGCGAGGTATTTAAAGGCCCCTACTTCATCGTCGACTGGCCCACGAGGACCAAGCCCTTCTACATAATGCCGAAGCCCGAGAACCCCGAGGTCAGTCTATCGTTTGACTTGATGATAGGAAGGATAGAGGTGGCGTCCGGGGGGCAGCGGATCCACGACAAGGACCTTTTAATATCGCGTTTAAAGAGTTCAGGGCTTGAACCCGAGTCCTTTAAGCACCACTTAAAGTGCTTTGAGTGGGGCATGCCCCCTCACTCAGGTTGGGGCTTAGGCCTAGCTCGCTTGGTCATGGTGTTGTTGGGGCTGAGCGACATACGAGAAGCGATACTGTACCCGAGAGACCGATGGAGGCTCGTCCCCTGACGGCGCTCGAGTTTGACAAGTTAATTTATAAAGTTCCTGGGATAATGTTCTAAGCGCTTTGTCATCATTTAGCCCTAGGGCTAGGAGGACATCACATTGAAGGGCTTTACACAGCTCTCGGTGTCGGACTGGTTTTACAGGAACAGGTACATAGCTGGCTTTAGCAACCCAGCGCGGTCCCTCTATCAAGCAGTCCGAGAGCTAGTCGAGAACAGCTTAGACGCCTGCGAAGCGGCCGGGACGTTGCCTCACATAACGATCGACTTGAAATTGGTGAGTGAGCGGAAGAGCCCCAAGGTCTACAAGCTGACGGTGTCGGACAACGGGACCGGCATACCTCCGAAGTACGTCCCGCAGGCCTTCTGCACGGTGCTCTTCGGGAGCAAGTTCGTCCTCAAGCAGCACAGAGGCCTCTTCGGGCTCGGGGCCAAAATGGCGGTCCTTTATTCTCAGATAACCACGTACAAGCCCATAGAGGTGACCACCTGCCACGACGGCCAGAACGAGTACAGCTTTCTCTTGCAGATGGACTTGAAGAACAACAAGCCAATAGTCTTGTCGACCAAGACGAGGAAGCTCCGAAAGCCTAGGACCGGGACGACGGTCACCCTGCACTTAGTGGGGGACTACGACCGCAAGCTAGGCTCGAAGACGGCCGGCGAGCTGATAGTCGAGTACCTACGGTTGACGGCGGTAGCGAATCCCCACGCCACCATAGTCTTCTCGGACCCCAACGGCGTCCTCTACAAATTTGATAGGTCGGTCGCCAAGGTTCCTTCGCCACCCAAAGAGACGGCCCCACACCCGCACGGCGTCGATGCCGAGATGCTCAAGAGGATGATAGAGAGCAGTAGGAACACGAGCCTCCAAACCTTCTTGTCCAAGAACTTCGACAGGGTCGGCCCCAAAAAGGCCCTCGACTTCTTGAACTGGGCTGGCCTCGACCCCGACAGAGACGTCAAGGAGCTGACGAGCGACGAGATAGTCAAGCTCGCCAACGCCCTCAAGGCCTACGACAAGTTCCTCCCGCCCTCGCCAGACGTCTTGAGCCCGATAGGGGCCGAGGAGCTGAAGGCCGCCATCGCGAAGCTGTTCGCCCCCGAGTTCGTGGAGACCGTCACTAGGCCTCCAAAGTCCTACTCCGGCTACCCGTTTCAAGTCGAGGCTGGCATAGCCTACGGGGGCCCGTCCATAGAGAGACTGTGCGCCGAGGAGGGCAACTACAGGTTGCTCTACAGGTTCGCGAACAAGATACCCCTCTTGTTCGACGAGAGAGGAGACGTCTGCAGGAAGGTCGTCGATAACATGAACTGGAGGCAGTACAAGATCAACGACGACACCCCGATAGCCATCTTCGTCCACGTGTGCTCGACGAGGATTCCCTACAAGACCGCTGGCAAGGAGATGATAGCCGACGTCGAGGAGGTAGAGGACGAGATAAGGCTTGCCCTAATGGACTGCGCTCGCGCGGTCAGGAGGTACATAAGCGGGAAGCTAAGGGCCGAGAAGGAGCGGGAGAGGCTGAATCTCTTCAAGGCGTACATAACCGAGATAGCCGAAGACCTCGTAAGGGTCCTCAACGAGGACAAGGAGAAGCTGGTTGAGCTCATGTGGAGAGTGGTGACCAAGAATGTCAGGTCAGGCAGGTCAAAGTAGTAGAGGAAGAGATTGGATAGCGGACAAGATAGTCCAGCTCTTCGAGAAATCGGTCCTGAAGTCCCTCAGGGCGGAGAAGGCGCCCCACTTTGAGATGCTGGCCAGGACGAGGGACAACGTGTACGTAGACCAAGAGCTCCAAGTGATAAGGCTCGGGGATAAGAAGGTGAGGAGGAGGCTCAACGACGTCGAGGAGGCGAAGACGTTCATGAGGACCGTGCTGATAGCGGCGATAATATACGAGGCGATAAAGCACAACAAGTACCCGACGATCAGGGACGTCTTCTACGACGCCAAGCACACCATACCGGGGACCGACATAGACACCGTCAATGAGCAGTCGGAGTCCGACGCCATAATAGAGGACCTAGAGGTCATGCTGGGGGCCAGCAGGGAGGAGATGGGCCTTCAGACCGACGTGAAGTGCAAGGTCGTGGGCTTGATGAGGGTCAGGAGCGGGAGAGACGTGATAGATTGCTCTAGGCAGGGAGAGGGGGGCGCTTACACCCCGCCCTCCAACGTCGATAGACTCGAGTTCCTCGAAGTTGATGCTGAATACGTCCTCGTGGTCGAGAAGGACGCGGTCTTCAACACCCTGAACATGGAGAGGTACTGGGAGAAGAACAAGTGCGTGCTCGTGACCGCTGGCGGCCAGCCAGACAGACCGGCTAGGAGGCTCGTGAAGAGGCTGAACGAGGAGCTCGGCCTGCCCGTCTACGTCTTGACGGACGCCGACCCCTACGGGTTCTACATATACAGCGTCTACCGCATAGGGTCGATAACGCTGTCGCACGAGAGCGTTAGGCTGGCGTGCCCTCGAGCGCGGTTCATAGGGGTGACGGTGAGCGATATTTATGAGTACGAGTTGCCGAAGAACGTCATAATCAAGGCCAAGGAGGCCGACGTGAAGAGGGCCAAGGAGCTAAAGGGCTACCCCTGGTTCCAGTCCCCCGCGTGGCAGGGGGAGCTCGACCTCTTCTTGGAGAGGAGGGAGAAGGCCGAGATAGAGGCCCTCAGCTCGAAGAGCTTGGGCTTCTTAGAGGACAGGTACTTGCCGGAGAAGATAAGGAGCGGGCACTTCATAGTCTAAGCCCTTGGTCTAGATCCATAAACTTTAAAGGCCAGTTTTCAACGCAAACCTTAAATCCACCTCGACGGCCTAACAAAGATTTGTATTAATGCCCTTCAACTCAGCGTTTTTGGAGGGTCGTCTTTGGTAGTACTCACCTACGATGACGGTTATCACGTCGCTAAGATGATAGCCAAGGGGGTCGACGTCACGAAGCTACGGAGAATACACGACGTCTTAAAAAAGGCTTTGGATAGCTTTGCCGAGGAAAGCGACGAAAAGGACTTCATGCTAGGCCTTGTGGAGGGACTAGGCGAGATAGCGAGGTTGAGAGAGGAGCTCACGAGGCTAATCAGCTTGGCCAAGTCTCTAGGCATAACGATCGAGGTCAACATGAGGTACGACGAGGAGTAAGCGCTCACTCTTGTCGACTTGATTGCAATGGCGAGGATTCTTCTCGAGTAGCTGGAGAGCTTTTAAGTCAAAGCAAAGTTTTTAGATGGCTGGGGCTTCCGTCGGCGACTTGAGAGGTAATCTCGGTGAAAGAGCACTGGCTAGACGAGTTCGTCGACTCGGTCTTGGAAAGGTCCAAGGAGCACGCGGTGGCCAGCGGCACGTCAATCTCGGGCTCGGCCCACATAGGGAACGTGGCCGACCCGCTCTATGCGCACGCGATCGCGGCAGAGATTAAGAAGAGGGGAGGGAAGGCCGAGGCCCTGTGGATAGCTGATGACATGGACCCCCTAGACAGCGTGCCTCCGCCAATACCGAGGGACTTTAACAAGTACTTGGGCATGCCCTACGTCGACATACCAGACCCCTTTGGGTGCTGTCGAAGCTGGGCTGAGCACTTCACCAAAGAGTTCCTAGACGCCATCGAGAAGTTGGGGCTTGAGGTCAGGTACCTCTCGGGGGCGTCGATGTACCGCGACGGAACTTACTTGCCCTGGATAAGGATCGCTATGGAGAGGGCTGAGCAGATAAGGGACATATTGTTGAGGGTGAGCGGAACCTCGAAGCCGAGCGATTGGCTCCCCTACATGCCCGTGTGCGAGAACTGCGGCAGAGTGGGGACGACGTACGCCTACGGCTTTCAAGGGGACAGGGTCTTGTACAGGTGCGACCTAGACGTCGGCTATGCCAAGGGGTGCGGACATCGAGGAGAGTGCGACGTCAAGGAGGGTAGGGGGAAGCTCCAGTGGAGGGTCGAGTGGGCAGCCCGCTGGGCCGCTCTAAACGTAACCATAGAGCCCTTCGGCAAGGAGCACGCGGCGGCCGGGGGCTCTTACGACACCAGCAAGCTCATAGTCAAGGAGGTCTTTGGCAGAGACCCTCCGATACCGTTGACCTACGAGCACGTGATGATAGGGGGAAGGAAGATGTCGAAGTCGAAGGGGAACGTATTCACGCCGTCCCAGTGGTTCGAAGTGGCCCCTCCTCAGACCTTGAAGTTCTTCCTCTTCAGAGTCCACCCTATGAGGCACAAAGACTTCAGGGTCGAGGACTTGCCGAACCTCGTGGCTGAGTACGAGAGGGCTGAGAGGATATACTACGGGTTTGAAAGGCTTCAAGACAATAAGCTGACGGCCTTGGCCAAGAGGAACTACGAGCTCTCCCAGATTGGCGAGCCGAGCCCCCTGATGCCGATACAGCTACCCTACGACTTCGCGGTGGTGTTGGTCCAGCTCTACCCCAACATCGATGTAAAGAGGCTCCTCGAGGTATTGAGGCTCACAGGACACCTCTGGAGAGAACCGAGCCAGGAAGACTTGGAGAGGCTGTTGACTAGACTGAGGCACGCGTCCGCGTGGGTGGAGAAGTACGCCCCTGAGAGCGTCAAGATCAAGCTCCTCGAGGACCCGTCAGTCGTGAGGGACAAGCTCTCAGAGAAGCAAAGAGAGGCTCTTAAGAAGGCCGCCGAGCTCCTGCTCGAGAGGGAGTGGGACCTGAACGAGCTCAACAACAAGCTTTTCGAGCTTTCCAGGTCTTTGGGCCTGGCCCCTCCGGAGTTCTTCGAAGCGGCTTACTTAGCCCTCATGGGGAAGAGGTCTGGCCCGAGGCTTGTGAACTTCATTGCTGCGATAGGGAGGGAGAGGGTCGCTAAGCACTTTCTCATGGCCGCGGGAAGGTATGCACAACGACCATAAAACTCGACCTATTCCGTTTCGGGTATCGCGAGCGTGCACATCAGTTGGAGAATGCCAATGATCATGATTTTGAGTTTGAAGTTTGATGGGCTTCGGCGACGCTAGCGGGCCATCATTCCTCTATGCAAGCTTTATTAGCTAGGCCTGTTTAAAGTTAGCCTTGCTAGGATAAAAGGGAAGGTGATGTGAATGTATTGGCTAGCCCTTCTAGCCTCTTGCGTAGCCTTGGCAGTCGCTGCTAGTACTACGATCCTAGTGCTCGCAAAGCCTAAGGGTAGCGGGCGCATGGTCGAGATATACGAGGCCATCAAGGAGGGCGCTAAGGCCTACTTGAACAGGCAGTACAGGACGCTAATGATATTCATCATTCTGCTCGCCGTGATCTTTGCTGTAACGGTAGACCACTTTGTGTCGGGGCGGTCCGGATCAGCCTACTTCCCCTATACTGGCCTGTCGTTCTTGGTGGGCGCCCTCTTCTCCGCCTTGGCTGGCTACGTCGGGATGAGAGTCGCCGTGGAGTGCAACGTCAGGACCGCTAATACGGCGAGTGGCGGGCTGAGGGCTGCTCTAGGCATTTCCTTCAAGGGAGGCCTTGTCATGGGGTTGTGCATGGTCGGTCTAGCACTTCTGGGGGTTACGCTGTTTTACTGGGCTTGGAGGGATCCTCTCCTCTTTGCTGGCTTTGGCTTCGGCGGTAGTTTGGTTGCCCTATTTGCTAGGATAGGTGGAGGCATATACACCAAGTCGGCTGATGTGGGAGCAGACCTAGTGGGTAAGGTGGAGGCGGGCATACCAGAAGACGACCCCCGAAACCCTGCCGTGATAGCTGATGCTGTCGGCGATAACGTAGGCGACGTGGCTGGCATGGCTGCTGACGTCTTCGAGACCTACGCCGTAACGCTAATAGGCGCGATGTTGTTGGGCTGGTCGCTGTACGAGGCGACTAAAAAAGCGGTATTTCTAGAGTATCCGCTAATCTTGGGGGCCATTGCCATATTCTCGACAATAATCGGCGCTCTTACCGTTAGGGCTAAAGAAGGTGGCGATCCGACTCCAGCTATATTGAGAGGTATAGCCGTTACGGCAGTACTAGCGATCATAGGCTTCTTCTTAGCCACGTGGCAACTCTTCGGATCCTTGGACCTGTTCTACTCGGCTCTCATCGGCGTTGTCATAGTTGTGTTGCTAGCCGTGCTGACTAATTACTACACTTCCTACAGATACTCGCCAACGAGGTCCATAGCAGAAGCCTCTCAAGCGGGCCCCGCAATTAACATTATAAGGGGGTTGGCCAACGGGCTCGAGAGCGCCTTCTTGCCAACGCTTGTAATAGCGCTCGGCGTCGTTGGAGCATATCTGGTCGCCGGAGGATACGCTGGCAACATCGACATGGGGATGTATGGAGTGGCCGTGGCCGCTATGGCAATGCTCTCTATATCTGGCATAATAGTCTCCGTCGATGCTTATGGCCCGATCGTCGACAATGCCGGTGGCATCGCCGAGATGGCTGGGCTCGACCCTAAGGTCAGGGAGGTAACAGACGTCCTCGATGCCGTCGGCAACACAACAAAGGCCTTAACTAAGACATTCGCGATAGGCAGCGCAGGTCTGGCGGCGCTATCGCTCTTGCTGGCCTACATGAAAGAGGTTGCGAGTTATAAGGGGGTCTCCCTCGGCGACTTGACATCAAACCTAGCGCTCACGAGGCCGGACATGATCCTCGGTCTCTTGCTTGGAGGTGGCATAGTCTTTCTATTCGCGTCCCTATGCATGAAGTCTGTGGCCAAGGGAGCGTTCAGCATAGTCAACGAGGTTAGGAGGCAGTTTAAGGAGATAGCTGGAATCATGGAGGGCAAAGCCAAACCAGATTACGCCAAGTGCGTCGACATAGCCACCCGCACTGCTCTTAGGGGCATGGCTCTACCAGGGGCTCTAGTGATCCTGAGCCCCATAGTCGTGGGCCTCCTGTTCGGCCCCTATGCTCTTGCGGGTCTGCTGATAGGATGCATCGTCGCAGGCCTAGCCTTGGCGCTGATGATGGCCAATGGAGGAGCGGCGTGGGACAACGCCAAGAAGTACATCGAGACCGGCGCTCTTGGAGGGAAGCGCTCGCCAGCCCATGCGGCGGCGGTCGTAGGAGATACTGTTGGAGATCCGTGCAAGGACACGGCCGGCCCGGCCATAAACCCGATGATAAAAGCGATAAACATGGTATCGATAATATTCGCCGGGCTTATAGTAATGCTGGCGCTAATATCGATCTAGCGCTCACATAAAGTGCTGTAAGGGACAACACGATTTTTCTTTGCTTGGTCATTGAGCTAAGGGACGTCCTCAAAGTGCTTGGTATGCGAACGTCCAATGGCAGGGATTTGAGCTCTACGGCCATCTAAAGCCATTTTTCGATTTAAGACAGAGACACGTTTAAATAGCCCCCTTTCGCTGGAAAGACAACCTCCACGGGTGCAAGCTCCTTTTGGGCTTGCGCTCTTGGGGAGAACTCCGAGGTGAGGTGAAAGCTGGGATGAGGTTTAAGGGTGGAGTTAGAAGGACTATGCCGAAGCCAGTAGTGCTAGGGCAGGAGTACGACGTCGAGATCTCCGAGATCAGCAGACGAGGTGACGGATTGGCTAGGATTCAGGGCTTCGTGATATTTGTGCCGGGCACGCAGAAGGGCGATAAGGTGAGGATAAAAATAACGAAAATAGGTAGGAGTTACGCGATAGGTGAGGTAGTCGAGTAAGCCTGCTCAAGCTCATAAGACGACGATCTTATTCCCTCCTCTCTTCTTGGCTTTTTTGAGGGCCCTCAAGGCCATCATGACCTCTGGCGCTTTCTTAGTTTCGCTTAGGGGCTGGGGCTTTAGGGACGTTATGGGCCCTACGTAGGCTCCCACGCTTATAGTGGCATTTGACCCACTCTCCTTGCCTATCCTCTCTATCTCGAGGCGCACCCTCTCGAGCTCCTTTAGGACCTCGTCGACGTCGGCGTCGACGAACTTAATCACGGCCTCCTCAGTACCGCGCTCCTCGTCGAGCCCGTGTATTACGATGCCGCCTAGCCTCGAGGCCACTTCCTCTACCAGTCGCGTCAAGCTCCCAGTGACGACGTTCGGCTCGTACTCATTCCAGCCCATGGCCTTCATGATCTCCTTAAACCTGTCTAGGTCAAGGATCACGGTGACGCCGTTGGATTGCAAAGCCCTCACCGCGCAAGCTGACTTTAGCGCACCACTTTAGACGAGGCGAAGCGGCCTTATCAATGCTCGGACCCTCGCAACTGGTAGGTGTGGGGCTTGCCCCACAAATCTCAAGAACGCCAAGCTTAAATTACGTCGGACAGTCGTTAGCTAGGCTTGAGAGAGTGCCGAGCGTTGTCTCCAGAGCTTCAGCACGTGAAGAAGGTAGCGATCGAAGCCCTGAAGATAATTGAGCGGTACGACACCAGCCTCCAGAAAGCGTACTCGAAGGCCCTCCAAGACTTGAACCTCAAGCCAAGCCGAGCGTCCTATGAAT
>Ga0209183_1000092_pt1 | contig 43832 bp, 50 predicted proteins | sample LHCtaG_2_FD_184120 | JGI IMG/M metagenome (GOLD analysis project Ga0209183, IMG submission 184120) | Hot spring microbial communities from Little Hot Creek, USA to study Microbial Dark Matter (Phase II) - LHC4sed_replicate (SPAdes)... | ecosystem: Environmental > Aquatic > Thermal springs > Hot... | reverse complement strand
TAGTATACGATAAGGTGGCTCGGGTTCTTGATGCAGATAGAGCTGTGGTTAAGGTTAAAGTATATGGTCTCTCTAAATCTAAGGAGCTGAGCAGTATTGAGAAGAAACTTAGAGAGCTCAAGATGAGAGTATATAGATCTTCTGGCGATAGCAATATAGAGAATTTAACTGTTATTCTCACCACTCCTATTGAAATATTGAGCGATAAAGCGTATAAAGCTATTTATGGTGGCGGTTTATTGGCTGACCTCCTTCCCACCCTAAAGGGGCGAGGCTTTCAGTTGTAATCCTAAGAATATTTTAGTTATTTCGCCGGAACCTAATGTTATAGTTTCTTTATGTCGTTACTGGTAGTGGTTTTCGCAGGGGCTCATAAGTTTTCTCCTAGTGGAGGAGTTATCTAGTTCCCGAGACCGTTCTCAAGTAGATGCTTATTAGTATTAGGAGGAGCCCGATCAAAGAGAAGTATAGCCCATTCAATAAGCCACTAGTGTCGATGTATGTCGGGAAGCGTAGATAGTAGAAGTCTGTGTCTCTAGACCAATAGTTTATTGGGAATGGAAGTGTGTAGTTAAATAAACACGTCAGAGTGCTAAAAACCTGGAGCTGATCGATAACGAGGCCTCTGGCAGGCTTAACAGTGATATTTATGTGCTTGTATTTTAGTATGCTATCACTTAGGTTAAACATAATTTTACAATGGAATTTCCCATTAACTCCGCACACACCCTCCTCATCACTTAATGACGCTGTATCGCGAGAGAGTAGTAATCGATACCCTCCGTCATTAAACCCATACACCTCTATAGCCACATATGGCGACGTGTTTCCCGTGGTGCTATACCCCTCTAGTGCAAATGCGATATTTTCTCCACCAGTACAGTTACTCCAAGGTATTGAAACGTTGTAAGTATAACTCCACTGCTCCGTTAAGGGTCGACCCATTACTTCGACCATGCGTATGGGTATATTAACGAATTCAGAGTAGTCACCAGAACACTTAGTTGAGACCTTATATACAGGGATGGTAAGGTATAAGTCCTTGTAGTACACCTTAATGCCCTCTACGTAAATAAAGTATAAGCCAACAACGAAGACAATAACACCGATCGCTAGTAGAGTGAGAGACAAGTATACGAAGTCCTTCCGCAATACTAGCCACCTATGGTAATATATAGCGTGTGAGCTCTAAAAACTTACCTTAGTATACTTAGTATACTATGGATTAGCACTCATGATTTCACTAAGCAAATCATCCAGTAGTTCACATCCCTCCGCGAAATCGTGAACCAATAGAGACTACTCCGTAGAATTTATCTAGGTATTTAAAGGTAGCGGGCCCGCCGGGATTTGAACCCGGGACCTCCGGCTCCGCAGGCCGGCGCCCTATCCTAGCTAGGCGACGGGCCCTTAAGCCTGTTACATATTAGTGTTTTCTCTTTATTAGTTTTGAGTATTTGTCTGCTTCGTGGAGTGGTATTGGTAGCTCTACTCCTTTAACTAAGAGGCTTTTCACGACGTTAACAGCGTCTTCGAGGCGTATTTTATAGCCTACGCTGACATATAGTTTCCTTCCTTCATGCTCTAATATCTCGCCTACTACTAGTCCGTGAGCTCTAATCTGCCTTCTCCCATTACTAGTTTCAAAGATCTCGCCGTAGAGATGTTTTTTAGCAACGCCTATACTCGGTAAACCTAGTACTAGGCCTAGGTGTGTTGCTATACCAAAAGATCTTGGGTGAGATAGTCCATGACCATCTACTAGTATAAGTTGTGGTTTAACGGGTATTTTCATGTAAGCTCTCATATAACCTGGTACTTCTCTAAAAGCGAGTAGTCCTGGAATATAGGGCACTTTTACGTCTACAATAGCGTAGTTCTTCTCAATTACAGCTCTCCTAGCATAATCATAGAGCACTACAACAGCATATTGTTTTGAATTCGCGTAAGCAGAGTCAAAAGCAGCTATGTAGATTAATCTACTAGTATCTAGTGGAGGAGTGTTATAAAACTCACTTAGAACTCTAACCGAGAGCTCTTCTTGAAGTTTTTTAGCTCGTTCAACATCAAACAAAAAATCCACCAAGTACTATTAAAATACCTAGTTATAGCTCTAAAAAATTGGTGTTAACGTGTTGTATAAACTAGAGAACCTATTATACGTTTACAGAGAGCTTGTAAAGCGCGGTGTAAAGGCTGTCATAATTGGTGATACCGTTGTACAAATAGCTCTTGGATACAAGAAGTTGGAAGGCGACCTAGATTTATTCGTACTAGAGCCAAGTCCAATTATGGAGAGAGATTTTTACGAGAACATTGCACACGAACTTGAATGGGAGACTTCGCTAACAGAGATCGGAACACCCGCGCTGATTATACCACTAGTAGAAGGTCACTTAGTAGTAGAGCTATACGAGAACTACATGGATATTGAAATACCAAGCGAGATCCTGGAGAGTGCTGATGAAATGAGAATCAACAGTGAGAAAATAGTTCTCATTAAGCCAGAACACTACTTAGTTCTCAAAGCTCGTCAGGGCGTAGACATTAGTAAACTTAAGAAATATATTTCTGAGCTTAAATCTAGGGGGATTCTCAATAAAAAGCTAGTAGAAAATACTCTAAGCCTCTACCCCGAGGAGGAACAAGAGTTAATAGTAGAGAGACTTGGAGAAGCAGGACTTAAACTTTAAACTACTTGATTTTAAAAACCCATTGACATTATTCTTACTGTGATTAAGTTTAAAAGGTGCTGGAAATGCCTATAACAAACCCCGAGCTCTTAAAAATAGTTGAAGAAAGAGTTTTGAAAAAACAAGTGTGTAGAAGGTGTGGTGCTTTAAATCCACCTGGAGCAGTGAAGTGTAGGAGATGCAGGTCGAAGGGTACACTAAGACCTAAAAAGATACTTAAAGGAGGTCCTAAATCTAAGTAATTTTCTAGCTGAGTACTAGCCCTTAACAACACCTATGGGTACGAGTTTAACAACTGGTTTTGCTATCTTAACCTTCTCAGCTACAAATACAACTTTATCGACATCTTTATAGGCTTCGGGAGCTTCTTCACTAACAACTCTCTTAGTGGCAGCACGTATAGCTATACCCTTCCTCTCAAGCTCTGATATCACGCGGTCAGGCGAGTACGATCTTATAGCTTCACCTCGACTAAGCCACCTACCTGCACCATGTGGTGCACTATACCACGTTCTCGCACCTTCACGTATACCTACTAAGATGTAACTCGCAGTACCCATACTCCCAGGTATTAGTACTGGTTGACCTATAGACTTGTAGTCCCCTGGTATGTCAGGGTGTCCTGGTGGAAACGCTCTAGTAGCTCCTTTTCTATGTACTACAACCCTGTATTTTTCACCTTTAATCACGTGTTCCTCTATTTTAGCGATGTTATGCGCTACATCATATATTACTTCTAAGCCGAGCTCTTCAGGATCTCTCTTGTAAACTTGTTTAAAGCTCTCTCTAACCCAGTGTGTTATTATCTGGCGATTAGTCCATGCAAAGTTGGCAGCAGCAGCCATGGCTGCAAAGTAGTCTTGTGCTTCGGGGCTCTTAAATGGAACAGCTGCGAGCTCTCTGTCTGGAACACTAATACCGTACTTCCTCATAGCCCTCTCCATGATCATGAGGTAGTCACTTGCAACTTGGTGTCCCAACCCCCTACTACCAGTGTGGATCATGACAGTGACCTGCCCGACGTGGGTAATACCCATGATCTTAGCTGCGTGAGGGTCATAAATCTCTTCGACAACTTGTATTTCTAAGAAGTGATTACCAGCACCTAGAGTACCGAGCTGTTCATGGCCCCTTTGTTTTGCTACTCTACTAACTTTATCTGCACGTGCTCCTTTCATAGAGCCCCCCTCCTCAGTGTGATCAGCATCTCTTTCCCATCCATAACCGCGCTCAATAGCCCACTTTACGCCGTGCTCGAGAACCTCGTCAAGATCTCTAAGTGTTAGTTTTAAATAGCCTGTAGAGCCAACTCCACTCGGCACATTTCTAAATATCGCGTCAACGAGATCTCTTAACTTACCTTTAACGTCTTGAAGCGATAAATTCGTGAGGAGAACTCTAACACCACAATTAATGTCATAGCCAACACCACCAGGACTTATAACACCATCCTCTATGTTAAAACCCGCAACACCACCAATAGGGAAGCCGTAGCCTTGATGACCATCAGGCATAACATAGGAGTATAACTCTATACCAGGTAAGCAAGCCACATTAGCCGCTTGATCTAGTGTAAGATCACTCTCCATTTTTTCCAATAAGTACTCATCGGCAAATATTATTGCATCTGTCTTCATGCAGGGCTTAAATCCAGCAGGTATTTTCCACTCATAGTCTCCTACTTTTTCAAGTCTAATTCTAGTCAAGAGACTCACACCTCTATGTTTCTCTACATGTCAAATACTCTTAAAATCTCTCTCCATGTAACAATAAACTCTTTAGCTCCAGGGAAAACCGTTTCCCGCCTACGGTTTTTGTGGGTCTCCGTAGGCTGGTTTATCACGGCTTCTGAGTGTGCCCCCTCTCACCTACTCCTTCACGCTAGAACCTCTCCTCATAGAGATATTGCTCGGAGCGGGTGGTCTCGGAGACACCCCAGTTCTCTACCATATAGAGCAGTCAGATTTATAAACTTTTGCAGTAAAAACTCGGTATAGGTGAGCACACAGCATCAGCCTATATCCTAGCCCTAGAGCACCTTGAGTTAAACCATGGAGAGCTATATCAAAACCTAAGAAACATTGAAAGACCTAAAAACCAGAAAGTGTTGAGCATCCCCTACTCTAGGTAGAGAGTTCTGATTGTAAAAACTCGGGTAAAGAGTTCACATCTACTAATACCTGAACACCTGTTCTCATGTTTTTAATTAATACTTTATTTTGCTTATACTCACTACTACCAATAATTATAGTGAAATCACAGTTAATTTTATTAGTGTACTCAAGACCTCTTGAGAGAGACCTAGTTCTGTACACAAAACTCCTAAATGATGAGGGAATTAGTTTTAAGACGCGGTATCCTGCTGATATAGGCACATCTCTCAGCACCACTACCCCTACACTCTCGATTCTCTGTGGCTTAAACGAGCCGGAGAGTACAAGTGCTATTCTATCAAGTCCGAGTGCTAATCCAGTAGAGTACTCAAAAGGCCCATTGTACACTGTTGATAATCCATCGTATCTACCACCTCCACCAATGCTGACCTCGAGATCTCCACTAGCAGTCTTATATTCAAATATTAGCCCAGTGTAGTATGCTAGCCCTCTCACTAGCTTAGAACTAAATACTACTTGGTATCCAAGTTCTTTAAGAGCGCTAATAAAATCTCTTGTTCTATAGTGTTCTTGGAGAGTTTTCTCATAGAGATCTCCAAGTTTCTCGTTCAAGTCGTACAAGTAATTTTCCACAGTATCTAAGTTTTCTGTAGAGAGTATTTTCGAGATTATTTCAGCTGCCTCAACACCTCCCTTTGATTTTACTTCTTCAATAGCGCTCTCTATTCTCCCCTTATCTATTAGATGTAATATGTGATCTTGCGTGTTCTCATCTACGCCGTAGCTTCTCAAAATACTCCTATACATTGACACATTTCCAACTACATACACGTGTTTAACTCCAATATTGTCTAGAAATTCGCTAGCAGTAAGAGCAGCAATTAGATCAGCATTAACATCAGGATCTCCAAGTACTTCTAATCCACCCTGCCAAAACTCCCTATACCTCGCATACTGAGGCTCTTCATATCTAAAACACTGAGCAACATAGTATAGTCTAATTGGTTTCGGCAATGCTCGCAGTGCTCTGAGATAAATTCTCACGACACTAGCAGTTACTTCTGGTCTTAGAGCTAGTACACGTCCTGCTTTATCTTCAAAGATGTACATTGAATTTCTTATCTCCTCACCACTCTTAGCTTCAAACAGCTTGAAATACTCTACTGTTGGAGTTATAATTGGCGAAAAACCCCTACTCTTAGCAGTTCTCTTAAACTCAGAGAATAGGTACTCGTAGAGCTCAGCTTCTACTCCAATAATATCGCGCATACCTCGTGGAGGCAAATATTCACTAGTCACTTATGTCACCCTGAGATCTGCTTGTATTACTTCATAGTACGTTAACTCACCCTGTAAACTCACAATTGCTAGTGTTGCGAGCAAATTATTTCTACGCGCCTCCTCAACAAACCGTGCAATTGTCTCAATACTCACAGGACTCTTCTCCTCCAAAATGAGAACTAGCCTTAACCGACCACTCTTATCTTTAACGAGGAATTTTAGAGGTTCAAGTACCCTAACCCTCCTTCCACGCTCACGTAGATCTTTGAAAACTGTAAGCATGGGCCAGAAAAAGCTCTTAAAGCACTCGCCGTGAGCGTGAACAAGGTCGCTTAATTTGTCAAACTTGTTATTACTTGTAACTACGAGTGCACGTTCTGTTAAGAGCAAATAAGCTATTTCAACAAGGTCGAGAACAAGCCTATTATCCTCGTATTTGCCAAACCACCTCTCAGCAAGCTCTCTTGACAAATCTCCCTCTACATAGCCCCTACAACTATTATTATCGAATATAATAGTGAAGCTCCTCGGGAAGCTCTTCATACACTACACCTAGTTAAAACTAAGAACTAACTCCACGCTCAACAAGCCTAATTACTACTTTTTCGCGTGGCAACACATCTAAAATTTTATAGACAAAACTGTCTTCTCCACCTAACACGTCAACGAAGAGCTCTTTGTGTAACTTGTATAGTGTTAAAATTGCCTCTCCACACTTATATAAAGATATTAAATTACCTTTAATGTCCTCACTTGAACATGCTAAGACACATTCATCTAGAATACTAGTTATTTTTTGAAAGGATTCACCATCTTGATCTACAATGTCTATTAGTATGTGTTGAACCACTATTAATTCACCACTTCTTTCACAGTACAAAGAGCTCTTCTAAAACTTCCCTAAGGGAACCACTTCTCACTATTTGTACTTTTACGCCCATATCTTCAATAATGTCTCTCACGTACTCGGGTATAGAGGTTGTTATGAAAACCCAGAAATCATAGCCTTGATCCTCAAAGATGTCTTCGAGAACCTCAATACTGCTCGGCTTTTTTAATGAGAGTTTTACAACTCTACTATCCATATCATACACTACGAGCTCTTCTGCCTCATCATAACTTGTAACAATATTGCCTTTACACGTTAATACAGCAATACTCAAATTAAACAACCTCGCAGAGAATTATACTAAGGGGTTTTTATAAGTTCTCTTAGTGTAGAGGTGTAAGCGTATATGCTACTAGTAGAGATCAATACTACTAGGATAAGGGAGCTAGCTGAGCTCTTAAAACCATATAAAACACTGTTGAAAACTCTCTATAAGAGAGATCCTCAGTACATAGCTATAAGAGACCTCCTACAAACTAGAACATGTAGTGAAACAGTTATTTTAGTGATTACTAATGCAATAGTATCATATCAACTCACTACTCCAGGTGAACTATACTGGTTTAATTTTGCAAAGTATTTTAAAGAAAATACAAGCGACGAGTACTTAGATGTATTTAAGACCTTCTTATCTACACACTCACCCAGACTCTTAACGCAGAAACTTAATAGGATTAGGAAGATCCTAGAATCTGAACTTGTATTAGAGCTCCGCGAAGATCCCCTTCAATATTGTAATAAAATAACTGAATTAGTGGAGAAAATCACTACTACGCTTAAAACTACATCGCTCTCAAAGACTACTCTTTTTGCAGCTAAAATGTATGGTTACGTGTGTGACCTCTGCGGTATTGAGCCAAACTATTGGGGTCTAAGTATTCCTCTTGATCTTCGAAACGCCTTATTAGCTATAACGTGTTGTATCATTAGTACTAGTGAGACCTGCAAAGACGCGTACAAATGTGCGAAAATACTTGTAACTCGAAAATACTTTAGAATTGTGCAGGATGCTTGGAATGAACTGTGCAAAGAGCTAGAAATACCATGTGCTCATTTAGATACTTTTACATGGCTACTCACAGGTATTATTATTAAGACAAAATGTAATTTGGAAAAAGCATACTTTCAGTTGGAAAATATTCTAGGTGTAGAATTACCACGAAGACTACTAGGGGAATTCACTAAGTGTGGGTGTTTATAAGTGTGTCTCAGTAGAGTACAATTACTAATAAATATTGCGCAAACACTCTACGGGAATTCTTTTGACCACGGGATACTACACGTAGAGAGAGTACTTAACTGGGCTAAGAGAATTGTAAAATATGAGAAACTAGACTTAAAAGAGGACATTTTAGTTCTCACAGTGTACTTACACGATACAGGTCGCTTTATTGGCGAGCCACATGCTTATTACTCAGCTCTAATAGCTGAGACATTACTCAGAGAACTCAGGTGCCCCGATGACATAGTCTCAGAAATTCTAGAGGCAATAAGTACTCACAGTTACAGCTATGCAAGAGCGAAAAGCAGACCCCCTCAGAGTGCTCTTGGAAGAGTACTCAGCGATGCTGATAAGCTAGACGCTCTTGGAATAGTAGGTTTTCTAAGAGTTTTTATATATGGTGAGAGAATAAATAGAGGCATCGACTACTCAATTAATCACTTTTACGAGAAGATATTTAATTTAAGATATAAAATGTACTACGAATACTCGAAAAGAGTTGCTGAGAAGCTTACAGAGAGAACTATGAAGCTTTTAAATACTCTGAGAAGAGAGCTACAGTAGGAGTCCTCGCTTTCTAAGGTGGGAGGGAGGTCAGATATATCTTAGTTTTACCTATTTGTATTTAAGTGGATGACTAAAATGAGCTTGAATATAGCTAAGACACTAATACATGGCGCTATAGTGGGGCTTAATGCCTATATAAAACCTGGTGGAGTTCATAGATACTCTCCCGGTACACTATTTGACGAAGTGCTTTGTAACTTAATTTCTATTACTGATAACGTAGTAGATGCTGTAGAACTAGGCTATAAAGTGCGAAGAGGTGAGCTTGCTGCTAGTGGTATTGGATATAGGAAGCTCTTAGTGGATCCTCTAAAAGAGGTGTTTAGATCTTGTAATGTTGTCCACCCACAGTTTATAATACCCCTAGTAATTGGAGGAGTAGCTTTAGGTATTAGTGGTGTAGAGAGTATTCTTGAAGAGAGTTCAAAGTTCAAGAAAGCTCTTGAATTAATAATGCTGAGTAGTGTGTGGAGTGATATTAAGTATTTTATTGACGCGCTGAGAACAATTGGTAGACACGACATGTACGATCACCTTAAAGAATCAAGCTACGTGGATATAGCTATCTTGAAGACCTCTGTAAATTTAAACGATGTGTGTAAAGCTCTTGGTTCTCGATGGAAGGGGTTTCTAACTATTGAAATACACGAGGGCATATTATTCACATACTTAAAGAAACTACAAGAGATCTATAAGAGTGAGAGAAGCCTTTCTCATAGTGTAATTAAACTCTACATGGAGCTCATTAAGCCACACATTCCTCTAACACTAGCAGAGAGAGTTAAAAGTGCCGAGCTCTGTGGTTACATGAAAACACAGGAGTGTGCAAAGGTAATGTATGAGCTCGAGTTACTACTTAGAAAAAGCAAATTGTTTTTTAACGATATTAGTGAAGTTGTAGTATTGATAGCAGCGTTTGGGTCTTTCGAGGGCTTAAAGTGAGAGAGATCTAAGTGTTTATTAGCACGAGTTTACGCCTAGCTGGAAGTGATACGTTGTAAACCAGTACTCCGTAAATACTCATGACTTCAAGAGCTCCTCTATGTGCGTGTCCGTGGATAACAATGTCTACTAAACCTCTCTCTATTATGTACTCAAAGCGTGAACAAGCTAAATAGGGATATATACTGGGGTCTTCTCCGCTTAAGTTCTTATATGTAACACCGTAGTGTGACACCAATACTATCTTCTTACACCCAGAAGTTCTAAGCTCTCGCGCGATCCTCTCAATTTTACTCGGTAATTCTCTATAACGCTTTTCGAGTAAAGGCATTTTACGCTGCTGCCAACTAGTTAATTTATCTAGAGCTCCTCTCGTGCCAATAATACAGAGCTCTTCTCCGCAAAGCTCTACCCGTAAGTGGTCATCATTTAACCACGTGATCTCTTTGTAAACAGACATGTAGAGCTCTTCATAGCCCAGAAACTCCTCGTTACCAAAAATACTAATTATCTTAGAGCCTGGTAGCTTCTGCTTAACAGCATTAATGATGGGTCTTAGCGCGACAATATTGTTTCTCTTAACCATATCTCCTGCAAATACTACTAGTTGAGGAGTGATGGAAACATTGTTTAAAGCCTCGAGAAATAATTGGAGGTTTTCGGGACTGTGCACATCAGATGTTGCTAGAATTAGCAATTCTACTTCACCTCTACTTTTAAACCCTTCTAGTTATAAACTAAGTAGTTAAGGTGCTTAAAATGACTGGAGGAATGCTTAGAGGCGTAAATAAATCTGGTCACAGAGGCTGGACTACTGAGAAGTGTATACTCTGTGCGACTACGCTTGATTTTCTACAAGGATATGACCTTAAAAATATATATTACTGTCCAAGATGCTTAGAGAATCATGTTAAAGCATATTTCTGTGTTGCTGACGCTAGAAAAGTACACTACAAATGCCCCTTCTGTGGAAGCGAGCTCAAACCCTACTACTAAGAGATCTCTATTTTAATAACACCACTTGGACACAGAGGTATACATCCATAGCACTCAATACACTTCGAGCTATCAGCTACAATTCTATTCTCTATAAGACTAAACACATGAGTAGGGCAATACGCAATACACATTTTACACAGTGTACACTTACTCAAATCTACTTTAACATGTATGTTATTTGCAGTAGTTAGTGACATTGGTAATACCTACATTTATTACTCCACTCACTTTTAAAATTATTTCTATGTGAAGCACTATCATGTTTGTGTTATTCGGTGAGTAAGACAAACAAGTAGGATGTAAAGTGATGTATTATGTTACTAAGAGCAGATCTCCATATACACTCGACTTTTAGTGATGGTCGGGCTTCCCCAGCAGAGATACTGTATGTTGCGAGCGAAAAGGGATTACACGTGATCTCCATTACGGATCACAACACTTTTGCGGGGAGTCTCGTTGCCAGTAGATATCAGAGTAGGGTAAAGGGCTTGCCACTTGTCATCATAGGTGTGGAGGTTAGGTGTGTTGAGGGAGATGTTCTCGTATACTGTGAGAAGGAGATAGACTTTCCTAGAAGAGTAGATCTGTTGCTAGAGAAAGCTCATGCAGAGAGCTGTCTAGTTGTACCTGCACACCCATATGACATCGTCCGACTAGGTATTGGTGACTTAGTACTCAATTACAAGGAGTGGGATGCTATTGAAGTGTGGAATGCTTCATCAACTAAAGGTGCTAATTTAAAAGCTATTAGGGCGGCTCAACTAATGGGAAAACCAGGCTTAGCTAATAGTGACGCGCATATTCCTGAAGAAATAGGTATATCTTACACTTACATAGAAGTAGATGAGCTATCTCAGTCTTCAATCATGGAGGCAATTAGAAAGGGTAAAGTTAAACCTGCCTATCACCCACGCCCTTTTAGTACAGCTATTAAGAGGGCATTGTGGAGTGTTGAACATATAGTTAGAGAATTCACAGAGAGAACTTGATGTAAACGTCCTCTTCTAGTTTTATAGCGTCTGGTGGGGGCTCTTTCTCATAGAATATTAAGTGCTCTAAGTGGTGTAAGTCTACAAGCTCTTCTGCAGCGAGCTTTAGTTTTACGGGTAAGTAGATCGCCTCTTTGAGCGGCGCACTTAGCTTAATACCTCTAGCCTTCTTGTACTTCCAGATCACGTGGTTTACACGTTGCACATCTATAGCTAGGTCTGGGGATGTCTTTAAGTATCGCTCTTCGGGTTCAGGATATTTCTCACTGTGAACACTATGTCCATATAGTTCTCTGTAGATGGCATCTGTAATAAAAGGCATTATAGGAGATAGCATAATGAGTACCCGTCTTAGCGTATAATGTAATGTATACCACGCACCTCTTTGTTCTAGTTCACTATATTTACCGTTAAGATTATATGCTCTATTCTTTACGAGTTCTAGGTAGTGTGAAGCGAAATAATTCCACGTGAACTGATAGATCTCATTAATAGGCCCGTAGACGTCGAGCTCTTGATACGCATTATCTACAGTGACCACTAGTCTATTAACTAGTGCTAGAGTGGCATTATCTATAGGTCTTAGAGCGCAGTTTTCAGGTTCAGGGAAACTAGATATAAACCTAGCAATATTCCATAATTTGGTCGCAAAGAGTAGTCCAGTCTTAATAGTAGCTTCACTAAATCTATAGTCATATCCTAGTTTAGCACTAATAGCAGCCCAGTAGCGAAACGCGTCTGCACCGTACTTTTCAATGTAGGGTTCTGGATCAATAATATTGCCTTTTGACTTGTGCATAGCCTCTCCTTTCTCGTCAAGACCCATGCCTGTAATTCTAACCCATTTAAATGCAGGTTTACTTGTTAATTGGTATACTCGTAGAAGTGAGTAGTAGAGCCATGTTCTAATAATATCTAGTCCTTGAGGTCTAAGTGTTAATTGAAAAGCCCTCTCAAAGAGTTCCTTGTCTCTCATGTAGCCTGTCACGTAGAGAACACTTATACTACTATCAAACCACGTGTCAAACACCTTAGTCTCCCCTACTAGATTTGATCTTGGAGCACCGCAGCGAGGACACTTCTCCCAAGGTGGTGGGTCTATCCACGGCCTATAGTACTTACCCGGTTCAGGTACGAGTATTTCACCACACTCTTTACAATACCACACTGGTACTTCTGTAGCATAGTATCTATCTCTGCTAATAGGCCAGTCTGAAGTCACACTTGTGATCCAATCTAACAATTTTGCCTTATGCATAGGTGGCTTGAATTCTACTTGGTCAACAAGTCTTAAAAGCTCATCTTTATATTCGAGTTGCTTTAAAAACCACTCAGTAGCGTGAATAATCTGGACCGGTGTCTTACATCTCCAACAAACTGGAACTTCATGTACTATTTTCTCTTTTTTAACTAAGAGGCCTCTTTCCTCTAATATCTCAATTACTTTCTCCTTAGCCTCCTCTACAGTTAATCCCGCTAACACACCAGCATCCTCTTTTAATCTACCATCCCTATCAATTATAACTAAAGGCGTTAATGCGAGATCTCTAAACATCCTCACATCCTCACGATCACCATAACTACATACCATCACTAAACCACTACCAAACTCTGGGTTTACCGATTCGTGTATTAAAATTGGCACTTCATGTCCATACAGTGGAACAATAGCATGCAGTCCTCTAAGCGACTCGTATCTAGGGTCTCTGGGATTAAACACGAGAGCCATGCATGAACGTAGAAGCTCTGGCCTCGTAGTGGCAACTACGACCTTATCCCCAGTCTCTTCTACTGTGAAGAGAACATAGTAGAGAAAGTCTTCTCTCACTTCATACTCTAACTCAGCATCTGCTAGTGTTGTCTTGCAGCGGGGACACCAGTTAACTGGTCTCTCAGCTTTATAGATCAGCCCTTTCTTGTAGAGTTCTATAAAGGTGGCTTGAGTAATTCTTCTATACTCTTCGCTATCAGTTCCACTCCTCCAGTACTGGAAAGAGCATCCAGCTCTCTTCCATATTTTTACCAGCTCATTCTCTATCTCATCGAGGAATTTTCTACACAAATTGAGAAAGTATAGTCTCCCCTCAGGCGACTTAGCTATCTCGTGGGGGTTAATTTTATAGGTCTTCTCTACTTGAACTTCTACGGGAAGGCCGTTTCTATCAGCGTAAAATGGTACAAGTACTTTGTAGCCTTTTAGCCTGAAGTACCTAGCAATCATGTCTATTTGAGTATAGTGTGCAACAGCACCTACATGCCAGCGCCCACTAGTATATGGTGGTGGAGTATCTATTGCTATAATTTTGCTATCTTGTGAAGTATATGTAAATACATAAACTCCCTCTTCTTCCCATTTATTGATAAGCTCGAGCTCTCTACTAGGCTCCCAGCGAGTAGCTATTAGTCTAGGCCGAAACTGCTGTGACATAGTAAAACTCCTCTTTATTGTCACAAATAGATTATTACGATTACTTTTAAATTCACAACGCATTTTAATTTTATAGTGTGTTTATAAGCCCCCATGATTCTTTATAAATATGTTCTATCTCCTCTCTACCGGGCTTGTGATCTAATATCCACTTCACACTCACAACTTCAACCGGGTTTTCACGCACTTTAATAGCTACCACTAAAACCCTGATCACACCTGGCAATGCTTTTGAAGCTTCTTCAACTTCTTTAAGTAGCAAGCAGATGTCATCAATACAAGTCTTCTTAGAGCTTTCAAAACTAGTTTTCTTCATATATACATCTACAGATACGATAAAACTACTCTTTTCACTTAGGACTAAGACTCTGTAAAACTCATCAAAGTAGATCTCCTCGTAGTGGTGTGTACCAGAATTTATGATCATAACATATACCCTAATTGTGAGTTAAGTGTAATTAATCATTAAGACACAGGCTCGTAGACTATACCAAGCTCCTCTGCTATTCTATAGGCTTCTAGTATTTCATCCCGTGTGGGTCTCCTGGCAATATCAGAGTACATTCTTGGATACTTTGCAACTAGGTGCTCGGGGCGGTATTGATCCATGATGTTTACAAGTGCACGTGGCGTGTTTTTAGCTATCCACTCGAGTATTGGGTGTGTACAGCACTCTAAATGGTTAGGCATAACGAGGTGTCTTATAATCATGTCTCCTGTGTCGTGAGCTCGCTTAATATTTCTTGTTACGACTTCCCAGTAATTTCTCACTTTGCTTAATCTCCAGGCACAATTATTATTACCGTACTTTAAATCAGGTAGCCATATATCAATGAGGTCTTCGAGGAGTATTATTGACTCGAGAGACATGTACATATTACTATTCCACAGTTGAGGCACGTTAATATCTAAGTACTTAAAACTCTCTAAGATAAACGGCAAGTGTGGTGTTGGCTCTCCTCCTACATGATTTATATTTCTAGCACCACGCTTTCTGAGGTGTGTTTGAATACTTGCGAGCTCTTTAGGACTTATTTTCTCGCCTTCACGAGCCCTTACCTGGCTAATATCATAGTTCTGGCAAAAAACACATTTAAAATTACAACCACCATAGAATATAGTACCACTGGGGACTAGTGGGGCCTCCTCTCCCATGTGGTGGAAGAAGCTATGAACTATTATATCTTTATCGACAAGACACACTCCCAGCTTACCTTCAAGTCTTAAAGCTCCACATGCTCTTTCACACAGTTTACAAGGATTCATTAACTTGTAGGCTATTGCTATTTTTACATCTAAGTAGCTGTATTTAGGATTTTCAAGCTTCTCAATGCTTAACTCACCGCTCTTTACAGCTCTCAAGTATTCCGCAAATGTTCGAGAAGTTTTTTCGTGGAGTCTCCATAAATCTTCAAGCTCCAGTTCTCGCAAGTGTGGATTGGTTTCTGCAGGAGTCTTTTTTGCAATAAGAAATTTTGCAGGCTTCTCATTTCTCATAACACTATAATACCACGAAAGCCTCTCTCTAACTACAAGATTAGACCACACACTTAAGGCATCAGGCCTCACGTTCAATAGTGTAATAAACCACTCCATATGTGTTCACAGATAAACAGGTCTTCCAAAATCAATAGTTCTCTTAGAGGCTATTATTGGTTTAAACTAGTCGTTGAGAAGGTCGAGTATTTCCATTAAATTGCTCACAACATACTTAGCGTAATTACATACCTCTCCACAAGGTTTAACAGCTATAGACATTGGCACTATTTTAAACACCTCTATGTCCCACCAACTGTCTCCTATATAAACAACATCCTCTAAATTAAAGTTTAAAGTGTGTGCAAGCTTTTTAACTATATTAGGTTTTTCACGTAATGGAACACGGGGAATTCCTCCTGGCACTAATTCATCGTTAACAAATAGTAGCTCGTTAAATAAACAGAGCTCTATGCCAAGTTCGTTACACACTCTGCGTACAAGTAAGTCTACACCGCTACTAACTACAGCTGGAATATGCCTATTTTTCTTTAACTCCTCAACGACAGTACACGCTTCTCTTTTGATCTTCACGTTTGTGAAAGCTTTTTCTACATCGCTTCTCGTTATTGGAGCACCGTGACTGTGTATCATTAAAGCTATGTCTATAATCATCCAGTCGAGATAAGAGATCAGCCCTCTTTTGTAAAGCTCAGCAAAATACTCGTTACCTTTACTTCCAAAATACTCGTGTAAAACACTCCAACTACTCTCAGCCGTCGTTAAGACACCATCACAATCAAATATAACGAGTTTTCTCGACATATCTCTCGATCACCTCTAAGAGGTCTTTCCACACCGGTTTCTCAATTACCCTTTTAACTAATACTTCTAAGACAACTCTCCCTCTAAATACTCTGACTTTTAACTCTGTATTCTCATCGATGATGAGTCTAATAGTTCTCTTTGACATCTTTACTTGTTTAATGCTTAATCTCTTTTTAAGTATTTCTGCTAATTCTTCAATACTTCTAAGCAGCTCTTCTTCCTTGTTACTACTTCTAGTAGTACTCTCTTTCACATAATAGAGTGCTCTCTCTATAGTTGCTCGCAAATCTTCAATCTCACTATAAGCATTCTTAGCTCTCTCAAGTACTTCTACTAAGACGCCTACACAGCCGCTTAAACGCAAAAAATCAACTAGATCAACAAATTCCCGGGATTCTAGGTAGAATTTTAAATTACGCACGTCTCCATCATACACACTAAACTTGTATTTAGCTTCAGCTTGAAAAATTCGTTTCCTCACCTCGCTGGCCACTTTTACAGGCATTCCATACTCTATGTACTTGTTTAATACGGGGTTTACTAAGCTCCTTAAGAAGTCTTGTTGCAACTCGACTCCCTCCTCATTTATAAACCCCTAGAACTATATTATAGTTCAGCACTATAGGATTGTTAAAAGAGTGTTAGTGTGTTGAGAAACAAGAGACGAGAGGAGCCATATATTAGCGATGTGTATAAGTACAGCGTATATCCCAGAGTTAACTATAAGAACTTAGATGAAGAGATTAGAGTAGGTCAGCAACTAGTAGTAGATATTTATGATGTTGACGATAAAGGCCGTGGTGTAGTTTTCTACAAGGGCAAAAAAGTCATTATATCAAATGCTATGCTAGGAGCAAGGGTGAGGATAAAAATTGTGAGAGTTGAAAAAGACTTTGTAGTAGCTAATGTTCTCAGTGTTCTAAGAGAAACTGATAATGCATATTAGTTAGCCAAAGCTCACAAATAATCATTTACATTTTATAACCTATTTTTCGCAGAAATTCTTTTCTCTCTTTTTTATCCTCACTAGACTCTACACCAAGTGGTGTATACCCATCAACGATTCCGACTATAGCTCTTCCCTGGTCTGTCTCAGCCACGATCACTTCAACTGGATTAGCTGTTGCCGCGTATAGTGACACTACTTCCTGGACGTTTTTCAGGTGATTTAATATGTTTATAGGATAAGCGTTTCTAATGAATAATACAAATATATGACCTGCACCGATGTTTAAAGCGGTTTCTACTGCTATTTTAACTAACTCCTCGTCATTACCTTCGTACCTTACAAGTCTCTTACCACTAGCTTCATTAAATGCTAGTCCAAATTTTATCCCCGGAACACTGGTTACAAGGGCTTCATATAAGTCTTCAACTGTCTTTATAAAGTGACTTCTACCAATAATAACGTTTGCTCCTTGTGGAATTTTAACTGGGACTACGTGAAACTTTATATTCACGAAAACCCCCTATAATAAAATTAGATGACGAAGTCTAACTAAAAAATTTCTGGAGAAGTTGCATGCAGGTGGCTTCGAGAATAGAACTACTAGAACAGGTATTTGAGAGCGATAGTTGTGTTCGCGTAGGGGCTTTAAGAATAGTCGAAGAACTATGGAGTATACACGAAGTAAATGCGGCTAGAATTACTATAAATGAACTTGTTGAAGTAGGAGCCGAGAACATTATTAAATACCGTACTAGTGGAAAAGTCCTCTTAGTTACTGCTGAGATACCAGGACTAAGAGTAGTTCTTGGAGAGAATACTTTAAAGAACACTTCAACTATTATTTCACCTAAACCTTCGTACTTAAGGAGGCTATTATTTGTGAAGTGTAGAGGTAGTGTGAAGTGTGAAGTTGTATATGAATTTAAGCCAAGATCACAGGTTCTAGTTTACGAGGGATCCATAGAATTACTGAAGAGTATCGATTACGACTTCATTATATTAGAGTGCGAGGACTATAGGAGAGTAATATTACGTCACGAATTAACACTACCTGTTATTAAGAACGCTATAAAAACAAATAGGAGAAAAAAGAAGAAACAGAGAACTAGAACTAAGAGAAGGCGTAGAAGAGGGAGGTAAAAATGCCTATTCACATAAAAGCCCGTGAAGAGCACATAGCACCTAATATTATAGCCTCAGGAGATCCTACAAGAATAGAACTACTAGCTACTCTCCTAAGTGATGCTAAAGTTGTAAATACACATAGAGGTTTCATAGTTATTACTGGATATTATAAGAACACACGGGTAACCCTAGCTACTCACGGAATAGGAGCTCCTAGCGCAGCAATTGTTTTTGAAGAGCTACACCAACTCGGTGCTAAGAGAATAATTAGGCTGGGAACTACTGGTGGTATTAGAAAAGACACTAGAATAAGAGACATAATAGTTGCCACGGCGGCTGCTTATCCTCAAGGTGGCTGTGCACTAGGACAATACATGCCTGGAGTGTGTGGTGCTACCGGACCTGATCCCAAGTTAACATTCCACATCATGAACACGTTAGAGGAGCATAACATATTGTATAAGTACGGGCCGGTATTTTCAAGTGATGGTTTTTATGCCGAGTCTCCTCAATTCGCGGAAATCATGAGTAAATATGGTATAGTCTCAGTGGAGATGGAGGCAGCAGTACTTTTCGCACTAGGCTGGATGAGAGGTTTCGCGACAGCATGTGTTCTTGTAGTCAGCGATGTTCTCCACGGAGAGGAAGCTGTGAAAGAGTTCTTGACAACAGAGGAGCTTGCAGACGTATTTTTAAAGGTAGGTAAGATTATACTGGATGTGTATGACAGGTACTACAGGGCTGACTAAAATTGTGTTACCCACTATAAGAATATATGACACTCTAAGTAAGGAGGAAAGTGAACTTAAGCCTGTAGAGCCAAATATTATTAAAATGTATGTTTGTGGTCCTACAGTCTACGACTATACTCACATAGGTCACGGAAGGCCATATGTTGTATACGATGCTTTCAAGCGATATTTAGCACTTAGAGGTTACACTGTTATACATGTAATGAACATTACAGATATAGATGACAAAATAATAAAAAGATCAGCTGAGGAGAAACGAGATTGGAGAGAAATAGTTGAAGAGTACACTAAAGACTACTTAGAAGCGCTTAAGGCATTAAGGGTTAGCGTAGATCATCATCCTCGCGTTACAGAACACATAAAGGAGATCGTGGAGTTTATATCGGTGTTAATAGACAAGGGCTACGCATATGTAGCACCCAGTGGAAGTGTGTATTTTGAAGTAGATAAATACGAGGATTACGGCAGACTCTCAGGCAGACTTGAAAAAACCTTATGGAGTCAGGAACAGGAGTTTCTCGGCGAGAAGAAAAAACCATATGATTTTGCTCTATGGAAAGCCAGTAAACCTGGAGAACCATACTGGGAGAGTCCATGGGGTAAGGGAAGACCAGGATGGCACATAGAGTGTAGTGTAATGAGTTCTAGGTATCTTGGTGAGAGATTCGATATTCATGGTGGAGGAACAGATCTTATATTTCCACACCATGAAAATGAGAGAGCGCAGAGTGAAGCTTTCTTCGGTGTAAAACCCTGGGTTTCGGTGTGGATGCATGTGGGCTTAGTAATGGTGGGAGCTGATAAAATGAGTAAAAGCCTAGGTAACATTATACCATTAAGAGATGCATTAAAGAAGTGGAAGCCAGAAGTACTCAGATTATGGTATCTTCACGTACACTATAGAAAACCACTTTACTTTTCAGAGGAGAATATTGAGAGTACTAAGAGACTCTGTGAGAGAATAAACTCGGCTTACAGGCTTGTGGAGAGGCTTCACAGAGAGGCTAAAGAGCTCCACTATTTAAACAACAGGGATCTTAATATTCTTAAACAACTTATAGATCTAAACTCAAAGTTCCACAGGGCTCTTAGCAGCGACTTCAATACTCCAGAAGTACTTGCAGTAATAAGTGAGCTTACATCTATAATTTACAGAGAAGTACAATATAATCCTAAATACATGTTAACTTCACTTTCACTAAAATTGTTTAGATTATTTAACAGCGTTTTCGGCGTGCTCGAAGAAGAATCTGAAAGAGCATTAGAAATAGAACCTTTAACAGAAGAGTTAATGAAAATTATTGTAGAGACTCGCAGAGAGCTTAGAAAAAGAGGTTTATACGACTTATCAGATCGCCTGCGCGAGGACTTATCTAGAATAGGTATACAGTTAATGGATAAAGGCCTCGAAACTACGTGGATTATTAAGAGAAAACAGCAATCCTAGCTCTTCTGTACATTTTTCACTATTTCAGATCCAAGGTTCTTTATGTCATCAATAGATGTGATAGAAGAAAGTTTCTTCGGCAACAAGTAAAGCACTACTCTATTAGTTTTTTTATCAAGCACTCTCAATAAGTCTTTTTTCTCAAATACATATATGTCTAATAATTCTATTCCATGTTTACTCAAATCCCTCTTAAGCACTTCAGTGAGAGATTTAGGCATTGTTTAACCCCTAAATACTTATCTGATCCTAATTATGTTTAATTAATTTATTACTTAAAAAGTATTTCAAATTAGCGTGGTTATTTTGAAGAAATTATTGCTGAGATTTAACGACGAGTGTCTTAGTGTTGAGTACTCGGGAGAGTTAATACGCTTGATAGGTGAGAATTTCTCTTTTGAGTTTAGACAGCGCGTAATTATTTTGAGAAATGCTGGTAATGTAGGGGTATATTCGATTAGAGGTGGTCGTAAAAAAGTAATTTATGCTAAATATTACGGTAGATTACTATCATGCTCGGAGCCTGGAGAACAGGTTAGAGACGAGGTATCAACACCTCTTTTTACTGCTCGTGTAACTAGGTGTGCACTTGGTACATATCTGACAATATCATTTTCAGGCGTGTTTCTCGTAGACTACGCTGTCATTAGCAGAGACCTAGTAGGGCTTCTCATGCCGGGTAAGAGGGAAGTATATGTAGAGGTGTCTGGTGGTGTCATAACAATGTACTTGGTTTAAGCTGATGGAGATATTATTGTCGCACGTTTGGGAAACTGCCCTCTTATAGCGAGTATAGCTGATTCCACGTCGAAGCCCGATGTTATGATGACTTCAATGCCTGTTTTAAAAGAAAAAGTGCTCATTGAGAGGATCTTACCGTAAACTCCACCAGTAGCATCAATTGGTGAGGTGTTTTTGAGAACTTCTAGCACGGAGTTTAAATTTTCAGGTGTTATTTTACTAATTAACTCAGCAGTACTGCAAGTTTTAGGATTACATGTGAATATTCCGCTGACATCTGTAAGTAGAACTATTCGAGATGGCCTAATGTGTTCTGCTAAGAGCTCAAAGATCTTTTCAGTAGATAAGACCACAACTCCTACTTCGCTTAAAACGCACTCTCCATATACTACTGGAATAATTTTATTTTCTAACAACACCTCAATAGGTTTAGTATAGACTTCGAAGCCCTGTTTACTCATATATATTATTGAGCTCGGCTGTATACTTGTAGCCCGCACTCCACTCTCAACAAGGTAATCAACAAGTATTCTATTGAGAGATCTAGTAGCCTGGTGGCACTTTACAAGGAGGTCTAGAGGAGGCTTATTGCGATATTTTAAAACAGCATAGTGGGCAAAGCTACCCCCGCCATTACCTAGAATTAAGGGGATATTCTCTTTTACCTCGTGTACTATTTTAATAAGGACACTCAGTGCTCGTGAATTAACTTTAACAGGTTTATCCTTATGCGTGATAAAACTACCTCCAGCTTTTACAAAAACAACTCCCATAGCAAACCCTATCCTGGTAGCTATTAATGTTGTAAAAACTAATTAAGGAGATTTTAGCTAAAAATATTCGTGTGTAGTTAGAGTAGAAGATATCTCTGTACTCACCACCGATAGGAACTGGAGGTTTAGAGATGAGTTATCTCTACATAGTTAAGTATATAGCGAGAGTGTTCTCAATAATGCAGAAAACAATATCTGCTAGAAGGAAACCCGTAATACTGATAATAGTAACTATATTAGTATTTTGGTTAACCCTGTCTGGCTGGAACTACTATGATGTAAGGTACTTTTTACGCTGGTATGAAGAGTACTTTAAGCCAGGTAGAATACTGGATGTTTATACTAGTCAAGATCCCACTTTTAAAGCCGCATATCCACCACTAGCTATTTTAATATTTACAGTAATGTATCACTTAGCTACTACACTGTCTCGCGATATAGTCGTGCAGATCTTTATAACTAAACTACTACTAGTAGTGGGCTTTTACTCAACATACATAATACTAACTAAGAAATATGGTGAAATAGCCGGTTACTTATGGGTCATAAATCCCCTAGTCTACGTGATTATCTCCACATTTCAATTCGACCTCATAATAACACCATTATTACTCCTCGCACTATATTATCTAATTGAAGAGAGGAACTACTACTTGTACAGTGTACTAATAGCTCTTTCAGCTCTTGTTAAACAAATAATAGCACTCCTACTCGTAGTTCCACTAATACTGCTTATTAAAAAGAGGAATTATACGACATTATTCAAGTATATTCTAGTAATAGTACTTATAGCAATGCCAATACTACTCCCATTCTTTATTAGAGATCCCTGGGGATTTATTGAGAAGGTTGTTTTATTTCACATGAAGAGACCTCCACAACAATTAAGTATATGGGCTATACCATACTATTATGTAGCATATAACCTATACGCTGTGCCCTCTATATTTACCAATATATGGTTCCCTTGCTTTATTGTATACTTGATTTTTATCATATTTATGAGTTTTAGAGAGAAAATTTATGATGAAGGGTCTTACATGTTAAAATATACTATTCTCGTAGCAAGTGGGTTTTTTATAATTAGTAAAGTAGTTAATGTTAACTATTACTCGTGGTTTCTGCCTGTAATTATAATATTATTGAGTAAACTTCGCTGTGAAGTAGTAGTATACAAGAATGCTATTAGAAACTACATCTTCGCGTTTTTATGGATCTCTAGCTATGGTTTCTTCGCCTCATTTGCACCTATAATTGCAGGAGACCCGCTTTTCATATTTGAAGATTGGTGCTGGATTCCTCCAGAGATACTGTATTTAAGTATACAAGGCTTAGGTTTTTTTGCACAATCTTCAATGTCTTTAATATTGTACATAAGATCAACACCTGTCTTAAAGGAGTTTTTTGGTATTTTGTCTAGAACGCACTATTATGTATTAATAATAATTGTAGCTATTCACACCGCATTTCACATATACTTAGTTAAGTTAGCTTTGAGATTCTTAAACTCTGGGAGAGGGAATAGTGTGGTGTTATTATCTCGGTTTTTAATGAGAAGTATGTAGAGAGTGTGAGTTTAAATGCTAGTGTTTTTAGGACTGGGCTATTCGTTGAGACACATAACTCTAGAAGCTCTCGAAGTATTAAAATCTGCTGATATAGTCTACGTAGACACGTACACTTCGATGTACGAAGATCCGTTAGATGAAATTAAACAATTCAATCCCAGCGCGAAGTACGTCTATGCTTCTCGAAGAGATCTTGAAGGGCCTTCAATCGACGGCATTATTAACGAGGCTAGGTCTAAACTAGTTGTCATAGCAGTACCCGGAGATCCATTTATTGCCACCACACATGATGCGCTCTGGATTAGTGCCATAAAGAGTGGTGTTAAAGTTAAAGTAGTAAACGGTCTTTCATTTATAACCATGGCTTATAGTAGGCTGGGATTACAGTCTTACAAATTCGGTAAACATGTAACTTTAGTGCATCCATCGCTCTTTAAATCATATAGTACAGTAGACACCATATACGGCAACTTGGAAAGAAATCTTCACACAATAGTTCTACTAGATTTGCAAGTCGAAAAAGGCTATGCAATGACTATCAATGAGGCTGTTCAAGTACTTTTAGAGCTAGACTATAAGGGCCAACTAGGAGAACAGCTGGCGATCGGAGTAGCGAGACTTGGTTGGAGAGATGAAAAAATATGTGCTAGTAAATTAAAAAATCTTGTTAGTTTTAAGTATCCTCCACCACCACACAGCTTAGTTATTGTCTCTTCACGCTTAGATCCTATTGAAGAGGAGTTTATTAAAATGTGGTCTTCTACGTGTTAGCTTCTCTCAAAAATATTTAGAACATCTTTATGTTCTAGAAGGCGAGCTCCAAGGACTTTCTCCATATAGCGTAATGCGTACTCATGATCTTCACTACTAAACGCGGTTACAGCGTCTTTAACCACTATTATATTAAATCTCTCGTAAAAAGCATCTATAGCAGTGTGTAACACACAGATATGTGTGTGAATACCAGTTAAAATAACGGTGTCAACACCGAGATCTCTGAGAACACTACTAAGACCAGTATCTCTAAAACCACTATAAGACCTCTTGTAAAGTACAATGTCTCCTTGCCCCGGTTTAAGCTCATCTATAATAAACGCCTCTTCACTGTCTTGCATAGCGTGAGGACCCCACATACTAATTTCTTTGTCAAAAACGTAGTGCCTATCAGCTAAATATATTACTGGAATATTCTTTTCACGAGCTTTAGCTACTAGGGCTCTAATCGCGGGTATTATTTCAACAGCGGTGGGGCTCTTTAACCTACCATACACAAACTCCTTTAACATGTCAATAACAAGTAGAGCAGGTCTCATGTTTATCACCTCTCCTAGTTAACTTAATAAGAGTGAAAATAAAATTTCTTAATGGTGATGAGCGACACCGGTTCTGAGTCTTTTGTGAAGAGCCGTGTGAGGGCTGAGATTTAGAGAGATATCACTATATTTTTAAACTAGTATCGTTGATCACGTCCTTGTAGTCAATATTACTAGTAAGTATGCCTATAGTTGATATATATCTATACATACGCACTTATATTTATAAACTCGCACTATTCTTAACTTTTTTACAGGTGGTAGACGTGGCAGAGCACACGCCCTATGCATCTCTATATGAAAACGACCCTGTTTACCAAATGGCCGTAAAACAGTTACGCGAATCTGCTAGTATACTTGGACTCTCAGATGATGTTGTAGAGACTTTAAGACACCCTGAGAAACTCATACAAGTAAAGATCACCATTAGGAGGAATAATGGAAAACTAGAAACGTTTCTTGGCTGGAGGAGTCAGCATAATAATGCTCTTGGACCATACAAGGGTGGTATTAGGTATGCTGAAACTGTAACACCAGGTGAAGTAGTAGCTCTGTCAATGTGGATGACTTGGAAGTGTGCACTAGCAGGTCTTCCATATGGTGGTGGTAAGGGCGGTGTGAGAGTTAATCCTAAAACGCTAAGCTCTCGTGAACTCGAAGAACTCAGTAGAAAGTACTTCGCCGCTATTGCGAGAGAAGTTGGACCCGACATAGACATACCAGCACCAGATGTAGGTACTAATCCACAGATTATGGGGTGGTATTTTGATGAATACAGTAAATTAGCGGGATATCCGGCATGGGGTGTAATTACAGCTAAGCCTGCGGAGCTCGGAGGCCTCTACGTCAGAGTAATTTCAACAGGTTATGGCGTTGCACTCTCAGCTAGAGAAGCAGCTAGAAAACTATTTGGCGGGCTAGAAGGTAGAACAGTCGCTATTCATGGTTTTGGTAACGTTGGTATATATGCAGCTAAATATCTCGCTGAGTGGGGTGCTACTGTAGTTGCTGTTAGTGATAGTAAAGGTTATGTTTACAGCCCAAAGGGTCTAAATGTAGAGAAGGTTATGGAGGTAAAAGCAGAGACAGACACAGTGATAAATTACAGAGAAGAGGGTGTAAAGGTCTCTAATAACCACATGGAGCTCCTCGAACTACCCGTAGACATACTAGTACCTGCAGCAATAGAAAACGTCATTACGAAGGATAATGTTGAGAGAGTTAAGGCAAAACTTATTGTTGAGGGTGCTAATGGTCCTACTACTCCAGAAGCAGATAAAGTTCTACATGAGAGAGGTGTTGTAGTCGTGCCCGACGTGTTAGCAAATGCTGGTGGTGTAGTAATGAGCTGGATTGAGTGGAGTCATAATAGAATGGGGTGTTTCTTAACAGATGAAGAGGCGATCTCAAGATTAGACAAAATGATGACATTAAACTTTAATAGAGTATTTGATGAGTGGCAAAAGAAATACTCAAATTATCCAATGAGAGTTGCTGCTTATGTTATCGCTATTGATAGAGTAGTAAAGGCGATGAGGCTTAGAGGGTGGATCTAGGAATTATCTTCGCCTCTTATACACCACAACACCATTTTTTCTTCTAATCTCCTCAACTCTATGTATAGGTATGATTTCACCTTGCACTATCATAGAGCCTCTGCGAATATCTGTTATTAAACTACCTGGTATAGGCCGTAAGAACTCCTCACTGTTCTCTCTATGTCTGATAAAAATCATGTACTCGTCCTTAAAGCCTCCAAAAACAATTCTCTTCAACCACTCTTCTATTTCACCTCGCTTTCTACCACACAAAACTATTAACCCTCGCAGTAACCATAGATAAGTGTTTTAAAGTAACCTCTTATACTATTACATAGCGTCTAAAAGTATAGATAATTACTACTTGGTGTTTCCCTATGAAGAGGAGGATTCTAGGAACACTACTCATAGTGATAGCGCTAGTGATTATGGCGACATATACGTACCTGCTCTTCTTCACTGAAATAACTATGCAGTTACGTGTCTTGAGATTAACTGTATATATAATGGTAATGATGTTGCTCGCGATTTTAATCGCTACAGGTTACATGTTTCTGAGAACTCCTAGTTTCTCAATAACTCTGCCAGATACGAGTGAAGACGAGGAGAAATGCTCTTGTAAAAATACCACCTAGTTTTTCTCACTTCTCCCGATAAGCTAACCTCATAGTAATAAACTTTAAGAAGTCTTTGGCTTCTCTACATATGCTCTTTGAATATTCAAGGGCGTTTAAAGCCTCACTAACATACTTGTCTATTAATTTTTCACTATAATTCAGACTTCCAGTGGCTTCGACTATTTCACGTACTCTATTTATATGTAAGTCATTTATTTGCTGAGACTCTAGAACTTCGTAGACGTTTCTCAAAAATTTTCTCTCAGCTTCTTCTGCAAGTTCATAGGCTTTAACTACAAGGAGGGTTTTCTTCTTACCTTTAACATCACTACCAGCAGGTTTACCAGTAACTTGAGGGCTACCATAGAGGCCTATTATATCGTCTCTAATTTGAAAAGCTATACCAGCTGGTATGGCATAGCGAGATAAATCGTCAAGGATCTTAGCGTGGTCAACGACACAAGCTAAAGCTCCTAAGTGCAGTGGTAGTTCAATGGTATATGAAGATGTCTTTAACTTATATACGAGAAGAACATCTTTCTCAGAGATCTCGGCTAGAGGTAGTTGAGATAATATTACATCTAAGAATTGACCATATGCGACTTTTCTCAGCCCTCTACTATAGGTTTTTATTAGTTCTCGGATTACATGGGTAGGTATACGGGGTGCTACTAGTAACCCCACTGCACACGCTTCTAAAAAATCACCTAGTGTAATAGCTTGTGAAATTCCATAATGTAAGCACTCTCTCCACCCCTGCTCTATACACCTCTTAGTGAATGTTACATGTGCTGTAGGTCCTCCGCGCCTCAGCTCATCCTTATCCATTATATCGTCGTGTATTAGTAAGTAACTTTGGAGGAGCTCTATGGCCGCTCCAAGATCGAGCACTCGATCAATTTCTTCTAGGCTACAGCCAGCGCTCCAATAGCCAGCTACTATTAGTAGTGCTCTAAGCCTCTTACCTCCTCTCAGGGTGAACTCTTCTCCAACTCCTACTAGTTCCTTTGTTCTTGGAGATTCTTGAAGTGCTTCGCAAGTGATTTCCCTAAAAAAATCTTGTAAGCGAGCATTTATACTGGAAACTACTAAGTTGAGGAGGTCTCTATAGTCGCGTTGATCAATATTTGTAGTCAAATTCTAGCACCTTCTTTCACTTTAACACTTAGATTTTATAAGTTCTCTCAATTCTCTTATAACTTCTAAGTTCCTATGTTCTTTGCTAAGCAGCTCCCAGAATACTCCTCTTGGTTTATAACCTCTAGGTTCTACTCTTACTAGTCTTGTTGGTGTAGCAAAGTAGTCTACGCTTAAATCATGTAACTCTAGGGGTATTTCATCTACTAATTGTACGTCATGTATTGTAGTCACTACAGGGGTGCTTTCTGAGATTACTCCAAGTTCTCGTAGAATAGCATACTCTAACTCAGCATAACCACCACCTTTACCAAGTCTCACACCGCGCTTATCTACAGCTACACACCCTGTAACTACAAGGTCTATTAGCGGTAGATCTCTTAACTTTACTAGTGAGCCGTATTTAAAAGCTCCACTAATAGTGGCGGCATAGCTCAACTTACTTGAAGGTATACTTAAAGGATTTAGTAGTATAAATCCACTTTTAAGCCTAGGTGAAGCCATTATAATGGTTTTTCCATCACTGAGAGCTTTAAATCTCAAATAGTACTGAGGAGAGTCGGGATTAGCTTTAATAACACTAGCCCTCACCCACTCTTTTAACTGAGTAATTCTCTCAGCTGCTCTATCAGCACCTTTGAAATTCGGTATTCTCCCAAAAACAGGTCGTGGAAATACTGCTATGTTACTCTCTTCCATTATTCTCCATATCCTCTCTCTAATTGAGACTTTTACGTTGTCAATACTCTTAGACTTCATCATTTAATAATACCATTTATCTTGTAGAGTAAAACGTATTTTATTTTTACCTTCTTTCTAATATACAGGGTGTAGTGTTTTGAAATCAATATTACAAATAGCTTTAGACCTCGAGGAGCTTGTTAAAGCTGTTGAAATAGCTACAAAGGTCTCATCAACGTTTAAGTGTGAGAATATATGGTTAGAAATAGGAACACCTCTACTTAAATCCTGGGGTAAGATCGCTGTGAGATCTATTAAAGAGCTGACTAAGTGCTTTACTGTAGCTGACACAAAGACTATGGATGTCCCACTACTAGAAGCTAGAATAGTGAAGAGTGCAGGTGCAGATGCTTTTACTGTACTTGGAGTAGCAGACGAAGAGACACTAGTAGAAGCTGCCACTGCGAAGAGAGAACTTGATATACTACTCATTGTAGACTTAATTAGTAGTAAAGATCCCTACAAGAGAGCACTTGAAGTAGCTAGGTATGAGCCTGACATAGTACTCTTCCATGTAGGTATAAGCGTGCAGAGAGCTCGTGGTGTTAGCGTGGTGAAACTAGTTGAAGAAGCTGTTAGAGTAAAAGAAGAAGTGGGAGTTAAAGTAGCAGTAGCTGGAGGACTTAAACCAGGCACTATAAAGCCTATAGTTGAACGTGGAGTTGACATTATAATTGTAGGCTCAGCTATAACCTCAGCTAAAGACCCAGTAGAAGCTACACGTATTATTCTAACTGAAATGAGTTCTATCTAAATATCTTTCAGGCTTATTAGTAACTTCTCTAAAAACCACTACACCTACCACAGTGAACAGCTATTTTGCCACATCAACAAAAATATTTAAGTGCACTTACACCACACTCAAAGTAAGCTTAGAAAGAACTTCTTGCAAATGTTACTCGCGAAAGGGAGCTTTTTAAACTTCTCCAGAATATAAGCTTCTCCTAGAGAGACCAAGTCAACAACCACTATTGATCATCGTGGCGATCGTGGCTACAATCCTGACTTTAGTGATCGTGTGGAGAATTGCTCGGAAAAGGACCAAGCTTTGATCTCTTCAATCCACTAAACTCGTCTCTTCACCCTAAATTATCCTAGATCATTAATGAGTACACGTTACAATTACAAATAATAGATTTAGATTGTATTACATCAGGGAATCTTGAATAAATGATAAACTAACTTTTCTAGTGCTCTAACAGTAGTCTAAGCTCGCTTTTGTATTTAAAGATCATGGAGCTAGATCTAGAATAAAGGTTTTTTAACTAGTTTTTCGACGAGATGGTTTTTGAGTATTTCTTTTAAGTTATCTTGATGGTTTTTAAGTAGTTGTTTTAGTAGTTCACAGGCGTTTCTCTTACACTGTCCACACAGTATTTTCCCGGTAATGCAGTCACGGTATATTTCCTCTAACTGCTTATCATCTCTAATTAGGTGGTATGTGAATAGTTCAAATACTGTGCATTTCCATGGTTCACCACCTAAGCGCCTCTGTTCTTCGGCTGTAGCGCGTCCACCAGTCAACGCGTTCATAACCTTCTTTTCCGCGATTTCTAGAGGTTCATTTAAGTGTATAGCGTATTCCGGCCTACTCTTGCTCATTTTATTCCCATCTAGACCCCTCATTAACTTGTGATAGAGTGATGCTGGCCTCTCAAATCCTAGTTCGTATTTAAATCTGTCAGCTAAGTCTCTTGTAAGTCTTAAGTGGGGGTCTTGATCGACACCTACGGGGACAATAACGTACTTATAGCCTCCAAACTCATCTAGCTGTAAGTGGAGTATATCAGCAGCTTGTGTGAGTGCAGCCATAATTTTTCCTGGTGCTAAGTCACCGTATATGGCTTCTATTTCAGCTTGAGTTACTTTCCTCGAGAACATTTGAATAAGTCTATAGTAGCTACTGGGCATTTCAGTCTGGAAGTAGAACTCTGCTTTGTCTGGATTAATACCCCATGCTATAGCGTGTGCTATGAAATCTAACCCACGCTGTATAGTATCTTCTCTACTCTCACGTCTCACAGCATAAGCCTCTGCATCTGCTATAACTATTTTAACAAAAACACCTTTTTGCTGAAAGTACTTTAACTCCTCGTAAACCATCGCTGTACCTAGATGTGGATATCCGCTAGGCATAAACCCCGTTAAGACAGCGGTCTTTTCACCATGTAAGAACTTACTAAACCACGCGTCGAGATCTCTGTGACCAAAAATCACTCTGCGAGTAAAATAAATGTGCTCTAGCGGGTATTGAGATAAAACCTGATCTATAGGCTGTATGCCAAACTCTTTTAAAAGCTTCTCATAGTCTTCAACCGCGAGATACCCCCACGGATCCAACCTCACACCCACATCAAATCACCAATCCCCCTATAAACTCCAAGTGCTCGGCCCCGGAGCTCTCTATCACCTCTCAACCTGGACTAGGACTCCTCACTGCTAGACTACAATTAAAAACTTACCTTTATAAGAGTATTCTAATAACATTAGTTAGAATATGCTTGTGCTATGTCGTTATAGTTTTAGCTAATCCCGGCGGCGTATCTACAGGTAGCTTCTTTGTTACTCCTATATGGTATGCTAGTAATTGTAGGGGTATAACAGCTATCATTGGGTACAAATACCTCTGTACTTGAGGCAGTGTGATTACCGCGTATGTTGTATTTGCACTCACCTCAATGGTGTATAGTCTAGCACGTCTATTTTCAACTTCTCTTAGTGTTTTAAAAAAGAGCGGTTTAGCAGCTTCTTCTACGGGCTCTATGAGTATAACTGGAAATCCAGGCGTTGACAGCGCTAGTGGACCGTGTCTTAGCTCTCCTAGCTGTAACCCCTCAGCATGAACTAAAGCAGCTTCTTTTAATTTAAGTGCACCTTCGAGAGCGACCGGGTATGTTATTCCACTGGCAGCAATATACATACTTTTTTGCTCAGATATCTCCTGTGAGAGCTTTATCATTTTAGAGTCATATCTTGGTATAAGTTCTCTTATTTCTTCAGCTAAATTCTTAATAGAATCCACGATTTCTCTATATTCACTAATAGATAACTTACCACTATATATTCCTGTATAAGATGCTAACATTAGAAACCCGGCAAGGGTTGAAACATAAGTTTTTGTTGCGGGGACAGCTATTTCCGGCCCAGCACCTATAGGCAGGTATACATTAGACTCTAAGGCCAGTCTAGATCCAACGTTATTCGTTATACCGACAATAACGGCACCACGTTGCTTAGCCAGTTTAACACTAGTTATAACGTCAGTTGTCTCACCACTCTGACTTACAGCTACTACAACAGTACCTGTTTCTACGCTTTCGAGTAGTGAGTATGGGAACTCGGCTGCTGATATTACACTAATGCTTAAACCCGCAAGTTCACTGAAATAATAAGTTGAAATCATACCTGCATGTAGACTTGTACCAGTTCCGATAACAAACACTTTCTTAGCCCCCTGAATAATCATCGCGGCAAGTCTCAAGTACTTTTCCATTATTGTAAGTGGTACTTTTTTAAGCGCATCTGGGATATCATATATTTCTTTAAGCATATAGTGTGGAAATCCGCCTTTTTCTACATACTCAACCACGTACTTTACACGTTTTAATTGTAAAGAATTCATTTCAATCCTACTCCCACTCGGTATATTGAATAATTCTATTAGATCACTAGACAGAATCCCCGCAGTGTTGTCTTCAAGAACGTAAGCAATATCAGCAAAACCATATAGTGAAGGTAAGTCGCTTGACACGTAAATAAACTTTTTATCCTGCGAAAACCCGATCACTAAGGGCTGCCCATGTTGTATAATAAACAAGCTCTTTGTTAAGACATCGAGAAAAACAAGTGAGTACATACCATGAAGCTCTCTTGCCACCTTCAAGAGAGCATCTACTCTACTACTTGTTTTTAGATATTCCTCTAATAAGTGAACAGCTACTTCTGTATCTGTTCGAGAGGAGAATAAATGTCCACTTTTCTCCAATTTATTCTTAACTTCCTCGTAGTTTTCAATAATGCCATCTCCTACAACTGCGAGTTTACGAGTACAGTCGAGAAATGGATGCGTGTTCTCGAAAACAGGCCAACCTCTACTAGCATATCTCGTATGCCCCACAGCTATATTTGAATCTATATTTATGAGATCCACATGCCTTGAAACATCTTCTAAGTGTCCTGGAGCTTTTCTTATCTCCAAGAGATCTCCTCGTGGAAAGACAACACCAGCTCCATCGTAGCCTCTATAAACAAGTCTACGGAGACCCTCGTAAATAACGCCTTTGGGAATAGTTCCCTCTCTACAGAGCACAGCAAATATGCCGCCCACATGTACACACCTTAAAGATGCCATATTAGGTCTATTAAAGAACAAACTAAAATTTATCTAGTTAGCCCGGTCTAGGATTTAAATGTAGCTGGTGTAATGTATTGAGTAGATATACTATTTTAATAGTCAATCCGCAGAGGGGTGTGAATAGAGAAGTTATCAGTTTATTTGAAAATATGTATACAGAGCTTTCTAGAAATATGATCAAATATGGGTGTCTAGCTTATATAATCGCACCATGGACTATACTACTACTATCTAATGGTGTTAGAGACCACGTTCATCAAGAGCTATTCGAGTCTCTTAAATCTAAAAACTATCTTAATGTTAAGCTGGCATCTATTACTAGCAGTAGCCCTGTACACGCTATCTTAACCGCTATGAGAGTACTAAGTAGAAAAGACTATTATTTCCAAGATGGGGTAGAAGAGCCATATACTATAGGCGTCTTCGCCTCGAAATGGACTACTGGACAAGTCGATCTACTCTCTAATATAGCGCTACAAACACGAACACTTCTGGAGATTTCACAACTAATACTTAACAGTGGAGGATTACCATTGAGTGTGAGTTTAAACAAATTAGTTAGCATTGTAAAAAAAGATAGCTTAACTGTTCTCAAGGACCTCATTAGACACGTAAAAATAGGATTTGGAGTTGACTACTTAGCTATTAATGCGCTAAATAAAGCAGAAGAAAGCCTCTTCTTACAGGAAACTACCAATTCTTAGCTCATATGGGCGTTCTCTTTTACTTTAAATTCTACTATAATCACAACTGCTGAGATCACTAGAGCTACTATTAATAGTAGTAATAGTGTTAATGGAAGTGGAAGATGCCATGGTAACATATTAGGAGAGGCACTTGTGCTATTCAATGGGCTGTCCTTGGTAGGGGGGAGTAGTGTGGTATTTGTGGTGAGGCTAAAGAGCAGTTTATTGATATACATGTAATATCACCATAGGTAAAATCAGCTTTAGGGGCTTGATCATCTATATATCACAGGTAATACCGCTCATCACCTATTATTTAATATCCTCTAAAAAGCTAAATATACTTAGTGCTATTTTTCTTCAATTCTCACAATAGTCAATTTACCAAGCGACTCGTTTTTACGTGCAAATTCAATATACGTTTTAATGATTTTAAGTGATTGTTCGACCTCCTCTGTGTAAAAACAGGCTGAAGTCACTATTTTACCATTAACAAGTTGTAAGAGTATTCTTTGAAAACCCTTTACATCACAGTTTTCAATATTGACACTACTAGCTAAACCAATCATTGCAAGAGATTCTACGTGTCTTAGCGAGCAATTCTCTAAACACGCAATATACTGATCTATGCTCACAAAGCACACCGGACTCTTATTCATACATATCGACTCCCTTCCCTTAAAAGTGTAAGTTAAGACATTGCTATGACGGGGTGCAAGCTAGTATGGCTTGGAAGAAGCAGGAAACTATTGGTGATAAAATTAAAAAGCTATTTACAAACGAGCAAGAGTCTCTCGAGAAGAAGGCTATTGTCGCACAGTACAGGTTAAAGACAGCTCTTGGTAGAATATCAAACTACGTTGACAAGCTTTCGGAGAGAGATAAAGTGCTCTTTGAAGGTATTGTAGACTCTCTCCTAAAGAAAGATGAAGCTAGGGCGAAAATGTACGCTAAAGAGGTTGCAGAGATCAGGAAAATAAGTAAACAACTACTTACTGTCCAGTATGCTCTTGAGAATGCTATGTTGAAATTAGAAACATTCCTAATTTACGGTGGAGCTGTTTCAGAGGTCACACCAGTACTCGGAGTATTGAGAGAGGCTATCGGAATAGTTAAGAATGTTGCTCCGGATGTCTGGATAGATCTTCAAGTCGCAACGAGAGAGCTTGAATCTGCTATTGGGGCGAGCGTTGCAGATCTCTCAATAGATGTTGGTGTCGGGCTAGACACAGAGGCTAAGAAAATACTTGAAGAAGCTAGAATTATCGCCGAGCAGAAGATGAGAGAGAAGTTCGCGGAACTACCGAGAATATCAGTAGCTGAAAGTGAGCAGGCGAAAACTCAAGCTACATAGCTAGTAGATTTTTAAATAAACTACTTTTTCCCTATTTTTGCGAGTACACTTAATTTTCTGTGTAGAGTATTCTCAAAAATTCTTAGTGTGTTTCTAATTTCACTAAGTTTCTCCTTGTACTGTTCTTTCTCAGCAGGATTAATTGTTACACTTACTCTCCCAGCCCTGATCCTTATAAGTTCGGTTGAAACTTCAAGTTCGCCTCTTCTCGATTTAACGGAGACAATGTTTTCAGCGGTATTGACTGTTATTACTAAGTGTTCAGCTCTAGTTCTCATAAATACCACTTCTCGCTCATCTATTTGAAATACATATGTATAAGGGGCGATTTGCGCGATTTTTGTCTCGGATTGATCGATCCTCCGCGAGATAAGCTCTAGTATATTTGCAAGTTTCTCTAAAAACACAACTAAGCGTGCAGCTAAACTTAGTACTCTTATGTCAACTTCGCTTTTCCTGATCTCAATAACCTCTGTTCTAATTACCGACATAGTGCTTCTAAGTATATCAATTCCCTTCTTGAATCCTAGAGCTATATTTGGCATGTACCCTAACCCCCCTATTCACTCAGCTATGACCACAATTTATATATCTCATCAATAATATCCCTATTAATAATTTCTACTAACTGCGAGTTTCTAAACAAATATACCTCACCTTTACCACTTTTAACATCACCGACTACACTGTAGGGTTTCCTCAAATTTTCTAATGTATTTTCAAGCTCACTCCTATATCGTGGAGAAACTGTAGCAACTAGGCAACCACTACTTAGAAGTTTGAGTGGATCTACATTCACGGCCTCAGATATGGTATTAACTATGGTGTCCACAAAAATCTTCTCTAAATTAACGGTGATCGCCTTATTGCTGGCAACTGCTATTTCGCGAATAGCCTGTAAGATCCCGCCTTCGGTGGCGTCATGCATAGTATTTACGAAATCTCTGATCTCCAGAGCTGTATTAACAACACTAATATCAAATATAAAGTTCTTTGCAGCTCTAATTATGCTCTCGCTCACACCTCTACTAGCTAGCAACTGTTCAAAATCCCACGCAATAACACCAGCCCCTTCACCACCAACTCTGCCAATAATATACAAGAGATCTCCTTCTTGAGCATCGCGCGTGAAAATTACTCTAGATGTTGTATAACCAGCAGCCGTCATTGATATTAGCGGTCTCTCTAATCCTGGCGTGATCTCGGTGTGCCCCCCTACGACTACACCGCTAATTTCTCTAAGTGCTTTATTCATGTCTTTAAAAATAGCCTCAATGTCATTCACGCTGTAGTGTGGAGGGATTAGTAATACTGGTAAAAACCACCTCGGCCTAACACCTCTTACAGCAATATCATTAGCGGCAACGTGTACAGCTAAGTAGCCTATGTGTTTAACACTGGCGGTTATTGGGTCGCTATGTATGACTAAGAAGCCGTCTCTTACCCTGATGACGGCGGCGTCTTCGCCCTGAGCAGGGCCTACTAACACGTCAATATCTTCTGAAATTATATATTGAAGTAATCTACTCATAAGAGTCCATTCTAACTTACCCGTCTTCAAAATAGCAATCACCTGGTTATACCCTCTACACTTTTCTTTTCTTTAAACACTCTAAACACATATACTCTACTTGTGATATTTCAACAAGACACTCCTCACAGCCTTGTCTTCCACATGAAATGCAAGTAGCTATTGAGAGATTCTTCCCACATATTCGACATAGAGCACTCTCACATACGCTACAAATACCCTTCTCGGCATTATAGTCTTCACAACAAACCTTCCTACCGCAAATCTTACACTTATATGTTGCTTGTTTAAAGCCGCAGATCTCACAGCTCACTATTTGTCACTCAAGGTGGCTTTACATTCATGTATTTAACTACATTATCTACTAGAATTCTATAAGCTTGCTCCTCACTCATAATACCTTTCATGAGCAGGTTTCTTATGACAACCGGTATATCCCATGGATATGCTGAAACTCCAGGTCTCATGGGATCATCTAGGAAATCCGACTCTAACATGCAGTATTCTACACCACTCTTTAAGTATTCTTCATTGAAGTATTTCACCGGAGCTGTAAAAGGAAACTTGTAGTTACTAACCCAAGAGCTTGTCTCAGTATTTGTGTGGTGTAAAATAACCTGCCTACTACTCACGCCAAGACTATCAATTAGGGTCTTAATAGATAAGACTGTAATGAAACCTCCCTGTTCTAGGTGTAGTTGTAATGGTACCCTGAGATCCCTGGCTAAGATCATGGCCTCTCTCATCAAGATCTCTGAGAGTACAAATCTTTCAGGACTTGTAGTATAATGCTGGCGACCAACTTCACCTATGCCGTCTATTAAGCCATTTCTTATAGCACTTTCTACTAGTTTTAAAACCCCACTTAGAATGGAGTACAGTCTCTCACCTCTAACTCCACGTCTATAATACTCATCTATCTCGGCGGGATGTATTCCCATAAACCTAGCTACTTCTAAGCCTAGCTCCCTAGCCCTAGTAGCCTCTCTTGAGATTAATTCAACCACACGCATATAAGATTCTACAATTATCTCCTCAAAGCCATAATAGTATGGTGGTAATGCAACAATAGCTATAAACCAGCCGCCTAACCTCTTAAACTTCTTTGCTACTCTCTCTGCTCCAAGACCCCTCATAGGGTTCACGTGAAGGTGTACATCGCTGAAAAGCATTTTTTCACCAGTAGTAGTATGAATTAATAGGCCTATAAGATAAAAGAATATCTTGATACTAACACAGAGCTGATAATCTAATGTCTGAGAGTAAACGCGTGAGAGAAGTAAAGTTAGACTTACCATTAGAATTGTATAGTGAGCTGGAAAAACTAGCTTTAGAAGAGGGTTATAGTGGCGTATCAGAGTACATTATGACGATTATTACAAATTTCATAGCAACTAGTAAAAAAACTTTACCAGAAGATCTTAGCAAGTTAAAAGCTCGTATTGAGAGATATGTTCAAGATGAGGTAAATAAGAGACTAGCAGTTATTGACACTCTACGCTCACAAGTAGCTGAGCTATATGAGAAACTAGATGTTCTACAACAAAAACTAAACGAGCTAGAATTAACTATACAGAAGCAGAAAACAGAGATATCTAGTGGAATTGAAGAAATGCCACGTGCTAGAAAACCATACAAGACAGGTATAGAGAGACTTAGAGAGGAGAAAGTTGTATTTGAAAGTAAGCTTCCTAGAAAAATTCAGCGAGATAGATTATTTGCTTATTTTGAGCGTGAAGGAGCTGTTGTTCTCAAGCTCACCAGAGAGAGGATTGCTATTGATCCGGACTTCTGGAGAGACTTCAAGTATAAGCTACTTAATGAGCTCACAACTAGTGGAGAAGATGAAATAAAGAACATTCTTGGAGATAAAGGGTTTGTACTGTGGAAGGCCTTATATAGTGATAACGCTATAATATACGATCCCAAAACGAGGAGGTGGAAGTTTATTTTAGATAAAGTACCATGAGTTTAAGAGGGGTTATTGGGTGTGTCAACTAGTACCGAAGTACCTAGAACACGTAAAAATACTTCCTAGCGGGGCAATATTAGTAGGTAAAAATATCGTTATTGATGGACACGCCAAGAGATCTCTAAGAATAATTACACACATACATGCTGATCACATAGTCGACTTAGATTATAGTATACGTGAATGCAGAGAAATCATTGCCACGAAAATAACATTAGACCTCCTAGAAGCTCTCGAATATGTAAATTCTAATCTGCTTCCAATATTTAGAGTAAAAAAGAAACCACTTAACTATTGCGAGTGTTATTCACATGAAAACGAAGAAATATGTCTTCTACCAGTAGACCATATACCTGGAGCTGCACAAGTGCGCGTTGAGTTGAAGAATGAAAAAGTGAGTATTGGATATACTGGGGACTTTAAATTGACAAGGAAAACAGCAATTATGAGAGATCTAGACGTGCTCATAATTGAGGCTACTTACGGTCACCCCTCATATAGAAGATCATATAAAGACTCCGTCAACTCTCTCTTAGCAGATCTAGTGAAGGAGGGGTTAAAGAAGTATAAGCGAGTCTACATATACGCTTATCACGGTAAAATACAGGAAGCTATGATTATTCTTCGCGAGTATGGATTAACGGAACCGTACATAGTACCTAGTAGAGTCTACAATGCTACTAAAATACTCGAAGAAAGATACCAGTTCAATATTGGCAATTATTACAAAGATACCGAGGTTTTGAGACTAAAAAACACTGAGGGAGTAGTGGTTTTTAAACACTTTAATAGTGCTAGATATCGCAGACTCAACGGTAAGGCTTTACACATAGTATTAACCGGGAGAATTTTAGCAGAGCCATTTAAGAGACTAGATGACTACACGTATGCTATATCGCTCAGTGATCACGGCGATTTCGATGATCTTATAAACTATGTATTAGAAGCCAACCCGAAACTTGTAGTAATTGATGGATCACGTAAAGGCTACGCAGAAATCCTCAGAGAACACCTTGTAGAAAGAGGGTTTTATACGATCGTATTGCCAGAGAGAAAAGGTGAAGATTACCAGTGAAGTGTATATCTATAAGACATCACATGTTGAACGCGTATTTAATGGGTCCTGGAGGATCTAACTATGTAATGCTAGAAACAGCCATAGCATTTGCCGAGAGAGGCTATGAGGTATACTTAGACTCTGTTATTATTAAATCTCGTAGAGACCTCTTAGATCTTGCGGGTTTTTTCGGCGTTAAACAATCAGAAGTAATAGATATAAATATCGGAGAACCACGGTGTGATCCACTTCTTACAATAAATACTAGTGGAGATGTACTTTCAGGTATAGGAGACGTTATGTACATTCACTACCCCTCATTCTTAAACCACACAGTCTATTATCCCGGCTTAACCGGCATTTCGCGTCTACTTGGCGACATATACTCTCTAGTAAACGCCTCACTATTTCCACTAATAAAGAAGCGAGTGAGACTCTTTATAGCAAACTCAAAGTTTACTGCAAATTTTCTCAGAGAACTCTTATCAATAAATCCTATTATTATTAATCCACCTGTTAATCTAGACGATATACTTGAGAAACAAGTCTTAGACCTCGCAGAAAGAGAGAAAAAGGTCATTACTGTAGCGCGAATAAGCCCTGAAAAACACCCTGAATTAGCAGTCTACTTAGCCTATTTATTAAAGAAGTGCAGGGTTTCTACTATTCTAGCTGGCGCATTTTCGAGTCATAATAAACCGTTATACGACGAATTAGTGGAATTGTCTGTGAAAATGAATGTAGATGATTACTTTGAAATTAAGACAAATATCTCGCGTGAAGAGCTTATAGAGCTCTACAGAAAATCCATAGCGTATGTTCACATAACGCCAAAAGAACACTTCGGTATTAGTATTGTTGAGGCCATGGCTGCTGGAACACCTGTAATTATACCAAGTAACTCAGGTAGCTGGATCGACATAGCAAGAGAAGATGCGAAGATAGCTATTCCATATTGCAGCTTAAAAGAAGTCAAATGCTACATTAAAGCACTTCTTGCTAATCCGCAATTATGGAGACTCTTAAGTACAAGTGGACGTGCTAGAGCTTTAGAACTAAACAGAAAGTCTTTTAGAGAGAAAATATATGAGGTAGTTAAGCCACTACTAGATATTAAGATGAAGAAAAACCGCGATACTGAGAGAGTGATGTAGAAGAGCCGTGCTGAATTTTTATAATGTTCTTATGTGTTCGTGTTTAGCACATCAGGTACGCTGAACACGCCAGGTATGCATATCTGCAGGTTTTAATTCAACTTTGTATCTCACTCGAATATCTCGCAGTATTGCGCTGATAACATCGAAGAGAGTTTTTTGTATTAAGAATTAGTACTCTTGTGTCTTCTATTAGTCTTGCTGCTACGTCTACTTTATGTCTCACTCCCGGTATTAGGGGGTCTGGATAGTTTAGTACTTTAATTCCCTCATATATGGCCTCCATGATCTTCAAGTATTTTTCTGCCTCTTCTACGCGCAACTGATCTAGAAGCCTCAACACGAGCCTCCTTAACTCTCCGACAAGGTCGCCGAGTCCTTGTAGATATGGGACTATTAAAGTGTCTAATTCATGTAATGTTAGAAAACGATGTTCTACTACTACTGAATAGAATAGTGATGCTTCCACATACTCACTTAGGCTATTATAAATTATGCCGGAATATTTTAAGTCTTCATGGTCTTTGACAAGGTCAAGTAATTTACGTACGTGCTCTCTTAGTGCTGTGAGCTCTGACTTAGCTTCTTCAAATTTCTCTCTATGAACATAATTCACTACGAGACTACTCAGTCTTGTAACATTTCGCGACAACTTAATAATCTCCTCTCTCACACGATCTTTTTCACTTAAAATACCATTAATCTCCTCTAGATCTCTCCTAAGAATTTCACACATAGTCTCAACATTGCTCATTAAAACAACCTCTCCACGAGACATCTCATTAAAGTTTCAAGTATTAGAAAAGCTTTTATAGGTGTAATAAAAAACACTTTATAGGAGTTCCCGCCGTAGCTCAGCGGCAGAGCGCCCGGCTGTAGTGAGGGGCGGTGACCGGGTGGTCGGGGGTTCGAATCCCCCCGGCGGGACTTCATATATGTAATGAGGTTTTTCAAATATTGTAAAGAGCTTTAAATTTAAAAACAAATATATTTCTCACATTGTTATTTAGAGAAATCTAGATTTGAGGGCCCGTCGTCTAGCCTGGTAGGACGCCGCCCTTACAAGCATCCCTGAGAGAGGCGGAGGTCCGGGGTTCAAATCCCCGCGGGCCCATTTTAACCTCTAACTTTTGTATTTAGAGAGGAGTATATAGAGTGTTAGTGTAAATATGTACTCTTAATGGTGATTTCATACTATCCTAATTTAACTTATTTATATAAACCTGTTATGTAGTTTACTATAATACGTATAGATGTGGGTGAACACGTTGATTAGTATAGAGAAAAGAAGAATTCAGAGAACAGGCTCGTCTTCGTATATTATTACGTTGCCTAAAGAGTGGGTTGATTCTATTAAATTGAAAAGCGGAGACTATGTTATCGTAGAAAAATATGGAGATAAACTAGTTATTACGCCACCTACAATTGAGCCTCTAACTCTGAAAGCTAATATAAAAGTGTACCCGGGGGCAGACTCTCAACAAGTATTAAGAATGATGTTGGCTACTTATATTATCGGATACAATCTGATCACTGTAAACTTTGACAAGAATATTCCTGACTTAGCTAAGCTTATAAGCGAAGTTAAAAGTATTGCTCGAGCAAAACTTGCAGGTGTAGAAGTTATTGAAGAGTCTTTTAACACGGTAGTATTTAAAGTACTCTTAGATATTCGTGAACTACCATTACTTAGTGCTATTAGAAGACTTCATTTAATAGTAAATAACATGCTACAGGACTGTTCAAATCTCCTCAAAAGTGGCGATCTCAACTACGCCCACGCAATTATACAGAGAGATGATGAAGCTGACCGTTTCCACCACATGTTAGTAAGGGAACTATCTCTAGCTCTCTTAGATGTAAAAATACAACATGAACTTGGAATAACAAATATTACCGAGATCTTAAGCTACAGAATTATTGTCAGGAACTTAGAGAGAATAGCAGATCACACTGCAACTATCGCTAGGAGAGTACTCAATATTGGAGGTCTCAAAAACCCGGAGCTAGTGTATAAATTTTTAGAAAAAGATATAGAGCTCTTTAATAAAGCAATGGACTCACTATATAATCTTAGTAGGAGAGGAGCGGAGGATGTTATAAGTGAAAGTAGGAGAACTGTTAGTGAAATTGAAGAGGCTCTTCATAGTGAAGTAATGCCTATGCAAGCTGATATGCGTGAAAAAGTCGCTATAACGCTAATATTAGATAGCCTAAAGAGAATAGCCAGGTATTCAAACGGCATAGCTGAAGCATCTCTAAATATAAAAGCAGCTAAATCAACTGAATTAGATATAAAATAAATTTGATGTACAGAATAAAGCGTTTCTAGAAGTAAAGTTTTAAGAGGGATATAAGTTATAAATTAATAAGTGGTGCCGGGGTGGCCGAGCGGTCAAAGGCGGCGGGCTGCAGGGCTACTGTGCCGGGTACCCGTTAAATCGCGGGTTCGAATCCCGCCCCCGGCTCTTTACTCTATAAATCTTATATTCTGGCACCGAAGCTTCTTAAGGAACTCGTCTAGACTATTTAATGGTATTTTAATAGTATACAGGTATCTTCTAGTTCTAGCTTTAACTTTAGCTATACCCCTGT
>Ga0209183_1000084_pt1 | contig 45690 bp, 35 predicted proteins | sample LHCtaG_2_FD_184120 | JGI IMG/M metagenome (GOLD analysis project Ga0209183, IMG submission 184120) | Hot spring microbial communities from Little Hot Creek, USA to study Microbial Dark Matter (Phase II) - LHC4sed_replicate (SPAdes)... | ecosystem: Environmental > Aquatic > Thermal springs > Hot... | reverse complement strand
AACTAAGCCCCCTTTGAAGATTCCGACAAGCCGCCGGCTTCCAACTGCTCAACGCGCGCGCAATGACACATCTGTTGCACTGCTACCGACCGTTCGGGTTAAATACTTATCCAAATAACGTGGTAGCCAGATGGCTCGCTTTATTTACGTTAAAGTAGTTCTCACCCTTTTAGCAAACAGCACCCAAGATGCTGAAACGATCGCCGCAGCCTTAGCGGTTGACGACGAATCAGACTGTTGCTCAAAGGTGTCAACGAAAAGGGTAGAGGAAAAGGTTGTTGTCGAAATTGAGTGCTGGTGTCGCTCCCCGCTTGCCTGTGCTCGCTCGATAGCGGATGACGTGCTGAGAAATTTGAACGTCCTAGCTTTCATTCCCGCGGAGCTGGATAGCCATATGGGGGCTCGGGCGGGGAGTTTCCGCAGCGAAAAGTTTAAATAGAGTCTTTAAAGGCCTTAAAAAGGTTTTCGGATGGGGTGAGATCGTGGGGGAGAAAAGCAGCGAGAAGGCTGTAGACGAGGAGCTTGTAGAGAAGTTTATCCCCATCGAGGAGGTGAAATCATGCCCCCAGTGTGGGAGCGACAAGCTGATCTACGACCCGGTAAGGGGTGAAGTCATCTGCGCAGTTTGCGGCTACGTTGTTAGTGAGCGCGAAATCGATAAGGGGCCAGAATGGCGTGCCTTCGACGGCGAGGAAAGAGAGAAGAGAAGCAGAGCTGGAGCTCCGATAACCAGGTATACACCTGACGCTCTGGCGACCGATATCGATTGGAGGAGCAAAGACGCGGCCGGCCGCGAGCTCGGTTTGAGGAAAAAAGTGGAGATGTTCAGGCTGCGCAGATGGCACATGAGAGCGCACGCGCAGTCGAGCATGGAGAGGAACCTAGTTCAGGCGCAGCAGGAGCTCGACAGACTAGGGGCCCAATTGGGGCTTCCGAAGAGAGTCCTAGATAGAGCACAGGAGATCTATAGGAGAGCGCTCGAGACCGGACTAGTCCGAGGACGCTCGATCGAGTCGGTGGTCGCAGCTGCCATCTACGCAGCGTGCAGAGAGCTGAGGGTACCGAGAACTCTTGACGAGATCTCTAAGTACACGAGAGCCGGTAGGAAAGATGTAGCTAGGTGCTACAGGTTGATGCTGAGGGAAACATCAATTAGAGTCCCATTGCCAAACCCGATAGACTTCGCGCCCAGGATCGGCAGCGTTTTGAAGCTGAGCGCCGCCTCTGTCAGGGACGCGATAGAAATATTGAAGCAAGCGCAGCAGATGGGCATAACCGCCGGAAAAGATCCAGCTGGGCTAGCCGCTGCAGCGATTTACATTGCTGCACTAAGGCGGGGAGAGGTGAGGACGCAGAAAGAGGTTGCGAGAGCAGCACAGGTAACTGAAGTTACCGTGCGCAACCGCTACAAGGAGTTAGCTAAGAGGTTAAGGATAGACCTTCCTGTCAAAAAGTAACAGAAGCAAAGCGCGCGTATACGATGGCTGCGAGGGAGCCACGCCTCAAGGAGCTGAAGCACTCGCTGGAACCGAAAGCCGTCATAGTATACCCTTCTGTCGAAGCCTACAAGGAGTTAGAGGAACTCGAGCAGATTTTAGATTCAGCCGTACACGCTTGAAGAGCTGGAGGATATTTGCAGAGGACGGGCCGCTCGGCTAGCGCTGGCTGTTGACGACGATGTAAGGGCTGCTGCTAGGGCTGGCTTCGAGCACTGTGGCGACGCGCGTGTCGCACTGATTATGTTTGCAGAGAAAACAGCAGTCAAATCTGCAACGCTACGCTGCGTGGCGCAGCTAGCCGCTATCCTTTGTCTGTAAGCACAGCTTCCTCGATCACCAAGACAGCATCGTACTCGGAGCCTTCCACCCTCCACCTTAGCGGGGTTACCCTTTTCTTGAAGAGGGGCGAATCTAACACGAACGTTTCGTACTCACCACCTTCACCGGACGGGTTAACGTACGATTTTAGGCGAGCCAAAAGTTCCACGACACCGCTGTCTATGCGCTTTCCCAGGAGAACTTTGCTGAGCGGGTAGCCAGCAACACGCGTGAAGATCGCCTCAATCCCTCTTTTCACAACATCTTCAAGCAGCCTTACTTCGTCGCGCCCCCAAAGTGGGTTTAGGCACTCTAATCTCAGCTCGTCGCACACAGCTGAGAACTTCCGAGCTTGGTAAGTCGATTTCACAGCTCCCGTTACCACAGCTTCCACTCCGTACATTTCTCGCGCTCTCTCTAGGGCCGCTCTCAAGGCTTGGAGACCCCCTTTCTCATCGTCGGGACATGCCTGCTCAATCAGTGGAAGGCCGAGGGCTTCAGCCTGCAGCTTAACTAGGTGTACGTTCGGGTAGTGAAAGAGCCAACTCTCGAGGGACGAGGGCTTCATCGTCACCAGACACGCAATCTCGTAGTTTCCGCTGGCTTCGAGTAGGGCTAGATTCGAATCCTTCCCTCCCGAGTACAGGACAGTAGCCTTCACAGCCACTCCCCTCGCCCCCTGGTCAAACGTTCGAGAGCGATAGCCTTAAGATGCTTTTTGAAAGGTTTGAGAAAAAGAAAGTTAGCAGCTGGGTATAAGGCTCCGGTTTTCTCCCTAAGGATGCTCTCCATACCCTTGTAGCTTAAGAGCAGGTACAGTTTAGCGGCTGCGGCAGCCAGCTTCAGATTTAAACCGCGAGGGTCGCAATTGGCGAGCTCGCAGTACTTTAGGACGAAGGCTTCGGCAGCTTTCCACCCCGCTTTGAACGCTATGAAAATACAGGCATATGCCACGTCGTACATGGGATCACCCAGCCTAGCTCCTTCAAGGTCCATCACGTATATTCCTCCGTCCCCCACGATGATGTTACCGGGGTTGTAGTCTCCGTGGATTAAAGTAACCCGATCAGTCTTTAGGCTACCCAGCTTGTCAGCTAACTCCGAAAAGACCTGCTCGATTGGTGAATGCAGCTTCTCAAGCAACCTGATCGTGCTAGCTTCCTCTTCCCAGAAACCCTCTTTTCCTGCGAATAGCCTTGGCTCGAGGTCGCCGGTGTGGATGCTGTGCAATCTGGAGAGGACCGCGCCCATTGCCCTTGCCGCTGCGTAGCGCGAGCAGGCACCCTCTAGAGCTTTTTCGACCGCAATACCTTCCACCCACTTCCAGGCTAGAACGGGTTTGCCAGCTAGCCGCCCTTCTAAATCAGCTAGCACAACGCTAGGAGCTCGCAGCCCGTACTTGGGCATGAGCTTGAATACCGTTAGCTCTCGCTCAGCTTTCAGCTTGGAATTGCTCCCCTTGTAGAGCTTCACTGCGAACTTCTCGATTCGACCAGCTGCATCTACCTCAACCCTGTAGCTCTCGTTAGCCAGCCCACCCAGTTTCGAAAGTCTAACGAGCCTTCCACCGAGAGCATCAGCTATTGCAGTAAAATCCACGTTGTCGACAAGATAGTTGCAGTATAAAAATCCTTGCTAAAACGCTTAGACGTTAAGCCGTCGGCGAAGCGCCATCCCATCTGGCTCTTCTTTTCTGAAGCGTTTCTCTCACTCTAAGCATAGGAAGAATCGAGAGGAGAGCTATCGCAGCACCAACCTGGAAGATCACTGGTGCTGGAATCACGGCTTCCTCGCCGTTGATCAACCTCCGCTCGCCGAATGCGTGGATTAGCCAGCTGCCAATGAGCGGTCCTGGGACCATTGTGAACGCGACGTTGAAGAGTATCGTGTATCCGCTGAACTCGCCTCTCTTCTCCTCCGGGTAAAGATCCCTGAGCCACGCACCCATCGCCACGCCTAGGACGGACGAGAAAGAGACCCACGCGATTCCAAGCGTTACCGCGTCAAGCAAGCCCCTTGCGAACGAAAGAGCGAAAACAGCTGCGCAATTTAGCGGGAGAGCGATTAGAGCTACAGTTCTCCTCCCGAACCTATCGACGAGAATACCCGCAGGCACAGCAGCGAGGATACCCGATAGGATCGCCACGAAAATTACCAGTGACGCTAGGTGCAGCGGAAAGCCCAGGTAGTGCTGTATGTAGAGGAGGATGTAAGGAAAGTAAACCTGGTATCCCATACCCTGAATGCCGCTGGCGAGCAGAAGGAGGAAGACATCTTTATGCTTCTTGACGAACTCTGCGCTGAAACTCTCCCTAATTCGAGATAGAACCCCAGACCTGCTTTCAGCCCGGTGTGGAGGTTCTACAGCGAGTAGCGCTCCAAGGGTACCCAGCGCGCTCACGACAGCCCCCACGAGGTAAAAGAAAGCGAAGTAACCGAATGTCTCTATGAAGAAGCCTGCGAAAGCATAGATCAGGAGGAGGGAGACGCTACCTAGCAAGGTTACGATTCCAGTCACTAAACCCCTATTTTCAACCGTAGTAACGTCTACTATGTACGCATTGAAATTCGCGTCGTAAGCTGTGGATCCGAAAAAGGTCATGATACAATCCCAGAGTATAGCGATCCAAGCCGCGAGAACTGCTGGCCTCAGCAGAGCCGCCGTAGGGAAAAGCGCGGTAACAACGCCCCATACTGGGTAGCCGAAAAGCAAGTACGGCTTCCTTCTCCCCCATCGCGTTGTGTGAGCGTCGCTGTAGGCCCCAACGAGAATACTCGTTACCGTGGCGACTATCGCGCTCAGAGCAACCATGTAAGAGATGTACGTGGGATCGGGGATCACCGCGTTGTAAAGGAAGATATTGAAGTACTGGTTCTCGACAGTCCAAGCTACCTGCCCAGCGAACCCCATCAGGATTATCGAGAAAAGCACCCTTCTTGGTAGGCTCCTCGAGCTTCCCATACTATAGCATCCGGAAAGCCACGTAAATAAAAATTAGTAAAGTAGGGACTCTACAGCATGAGCTATTCAATTCTTCAAGGGCAAGTGGCATGCTTTTTTACCTGGACAGACGATTAGCGCGTGTCAGGGTTCGAAGAGCTCGTCTCACGACTCAGCTACGAGGAAGCGTGGCAAGCACTCCTAAAGGAGATGAAGGGGGAGATAGAGGGTGTTTTTGATCGGGTTGAGAAGGTAATGTGTGTGCAACCCCACCCGGACGACACAGACGTCGCTGTAGGGGGTACTGTGGCCAAGCTGGCGGCTAGAGGCGTTGAGATCGTCTACGTCACGCTCACGGACGGCAGGTTGGGGACGTACGATCCCAAGGTGCGACCGGAGGAACTCGCTGAGGAGAGGAGGAAGGAGCAGGAAGAAGCCGCGAGAATCCTTGGTGTTAAGGAGCTTGTATGGTTAGGCGTGAAGGATGGAGAGCTACAACCAACGGTAGAGCTCAGGTGGAAACTTGTTGGGCTCATTCGCAAGTTCAGACCCGATTTGATCGTGGCTCCCGATCCTTGGCTCACCTACGAAGCGCACCCGGACCACAGGTACACAGGAATCCTAGCCGGCGAAGCCGCTCTTTTCGCCCCCTTACCGCACGCTGCGTCGCGCGAGGATTCGCAACCTCATACAGTACGCTACGTAGCATACTACTGGACTAGGAAACCTAATACGTTCGTTGACGTCAGCGATTATGTTGAGGTTAAGCTCAAGGCTGTTGGAGCTCATAAGTCGCAGTTCGGCGAAGCTCCGGCGATCAAAGACTTGCTGAAAGCTTACATGCGGCTCATGGGTAAGCGTATCGCTGCTAACTACGCGGAAGCTTTCAAAGTTCTCTCGTTCTCGCACCTTCACTGCAGCGTGTTCGCCGAAGACATCTAGTGGGTTAACCGCTACATAGCGAAAGGAAGTTCCGAGCGTACTCTTCGACATAAGTATCGTCAACGTCGAGGGGTTCCACTGGTTCGCCGCTGACTGCCTGGAGCTCGACATCGAGCTGTCGCGGCTCGCAGCCCTCTAGAGCCGACAGCGCCGTGAGCGCCGCACCCAGGCTGGTAGCCTCGGGGTATTCTCCTTTGATGACCTCAGCCCACCGAGCCAGTGTGGCCAAGTAAGCTAGGTAAACATCATTTTTTGCGAACCCCCCTTGCACGTATACCCTCACCTTTCTGCCGCCGGTCAGGAGCTTTAGTGCGTGCCAAGTTTGCACCGCTAGGGAAAGGTTGAGATAGTGGTAAGCACGGACGAGGTCGGTTAAATAGCCCACAACTCTCCCTTTCGAACGAGGGAATTGACCGGTTCCTGGAGTGAGAGTAGGGACGAAGAACGCCTCACCCGCCTTGAGCACCTTCACTGCAAGCCTCCGGTTGAGCCGCACGGCCAGCGGATCCCCGCCGAAGGTGCTTTTCAACAGGTTCACATAATGCTCGAACTCGAAGCCGCACTTAAACCTCGCAGCCTTGACAGGTCGGCCGTACGCGTCCACGTAGTAGAGCACGTCCCTGTAAACGTCTTCTCTCGAGGGAGCGAAGGGGGCTCCGGGGTACATAAGCACACACCACGTGCCGGTTGATGCCAGCACGAAATCACCCCGCTCCCGCACCAAATAGGGGAGCAGCGCGGCGTTGGAGTCGTGTATGCCGGGCGTGACAACTACCCCTTCTGCTTCACCTAGCCGCTCCCAGACACTCCTGATAGTAGGCGAGCGGGAAGGCACATCCAAGCCTTCAGCTACGCTGCTCCAACTACCTTCTGCGAGATCCCAAAGGTATGTGTGGCAACCTAGCGAAGTTAGCTCAGTAGCTTCGAGCTTAGAGAAGCTGTGGATGACGTACTGCGGGAGAAATAAGATACGCTTCACCCTAGTGTACCGTTCGGGAAATTCTTTACGGATCCAGAAAAGCTGGATACCCGCGTTGAGTAGCTGCCCTAGCGGCGGTGTGCCCGTACACTCGTAGAGCTCCTCGGGGCTACCAAACTCTTCGAAAAAAGCCCGTTTGACACTCTCACCCACTTCGTGATTGTAGGAAATGACCGGCATCGCCAGCCGGCCTTCGGCGTCGAGAAGCGCCAGGGTGGCGCCATGCGTGGACACTGCTACTGCGGATAATTTGCCGCTCCACTCAGCGAGCTTTGCTTTAACCCAAGCTGTTAGGGAATCAACGTCGTCGCAAATTATGCCGCTTACCTCTACCTCCCCTATCCTGACTGTTTCGCTATGTATTGCGACGAGGTGGCTGTTGTACACTACGAACTTCTTGTTTGTCTTTCCTACATCGAAAACCGCTAACAGTTTCTCTTCCATCACAACGCGCCCCGCCCTTCATCGAAGGATCGATAGTTATTGTCTCCTTCGCTCCTTAAAGCTCTTTAGCGTCGCGTATCTGGGGTTTACCACCTCTTACCATAACCAAGACAGGCTCGTCGTCGTAAAACAGGATGCAGAGGTCATCATGACACATAACTATGTTTGTCTCTAAGGCTATCTCCTCCCCTACTTCACCCACGTACTCGCCGTCCTCGTAGTAATAGTATCGCTGGAAAGGAACCTTTGCTATCGCAATCTTGTTCACATTATAACCTCTTCTCTTAGCTTCCTCTACGAATTTCCTCACGTCGTCTGGAATCTCCACGCTCGCGCGGCGAAAGCGCCCGATTTATTCTTAACGCTGCTCGGTTTCGCGCACGCAGCAAAGCATTAAAGCTTAACCGCTTTTGCTCCATGCGTGGTGTACCGCCTGCACGGCGTGGAAGTCGGAGTCTCTAAGGTTCCAATAACGCCATACAAGCCCGTCTTCTTGGCAGGTCTCGGCTATGGACGGTTAAGCGAGGGAGTTCACGACGATCTGTACGCTAGGGCATTCGTCCTTTGCGAGGGGTCTAAAAAAGTCGCGCTGGTTGGTGTAGACTCAATCGGTGTTATGCTAAACCACTTGGCCCCGCTTAAGGAAAAACTGAGAGCAAAAGGTATCGCGTTGCTTCTTTGCTCAACGCACGACCATTCAAGCCCCGATACGATTGGCTTGTGGGGGCCTGAACCCGGAGTCAGCGGCTTCGATGAGGAGTACGTGGAGTTGCTATTGTCCGGTGTAGAGGAAGCTATCGAAAAAGCCCTTGAGGGAGTTGAAAGAGTCGAGCTTGACGTAGGCTCCACCATGCTGCCGCACGGTGTGGCGAAGAACACAAGATCCCCCGACTTACTGGACAGGGAGATCTGCTACATCATAGCTAGCCATGAAGGACGTGTCGTAGGCGTCCTTACGAACTTTGGTCTCCACCCCGAGGTCCTCTGGAGCGACAACAGGTTAGTGACAGCCGACTTCGTGCACTACTTCTGCCACGAGATCGAAAGAGGGTTAGGCGGCGTAGCGGTTTTCCTCAACGGCGCTTTAGGCGGCATGGTGACACCCGATGTGAACAGCCATACTTTCGAAGAGGCTGAGAGGGTAGGTAAGACGATTGCGCTCGCAATTTTGAATAGCGTTTCGCGCACCAGGCCTCGCGCAGAAGCCACGTGCGAACTAGCCCTCGTCTCCAAGCCGGTAGAGCTGCCCGTACACAACACGTTGCTCATCGAAGCAGCACGAATGAACATAGTGAAGAGAAAGGTGGGAGATCCGCCTACTCTCGATACCGAAGTTTCGGTGCTCGAACTGCGCCCCTTCGCCCGCATAGCCACGCTGCCCGGAGAACCTTCGCCCGTTGTCGGGTTGCGCGTTAAGGAGATACTTGGAACCTCTCGCAAGTTCCTCGTTTCACTCTGCAATGACGAGATCGGGTACATAATCGGTAGGGATGAGTGGAGCCCGAGCCAGTACGAGGAATCAATGAGTCCTGGCCCGCTCACGTGCGATATCCTGCTCAGCTCTCTAAGCGAGCTCTTGCAACTGCTCCAATACACTTGAGAGAAAACCTCACTCGTCACCTTCTGGCTCTACATGTACTACTATGTCCACTGGTATCCCCTCAAGAGCTCTTTTCACTCTGCTCTCGACTTCATCGCTTATCCTGTGCGCTTCTTCAACGCTCAACCCTCTCTCCACGACAAGGTGAACGTCAGCGAAGACGCCCTCTCCGGCTCTCCTAACCCTTAGGTTATGGTAGCCTGTGACTCTCTTAACCTCCCTTAGTGCAGACTCGATACGCGCTACAACTTCTCTTGGAGGGCTTGCTGCTGTGATCTCAGCTTCCAGCTGCCTGAGCGTCTGTGCGACGAAGAAAGCTACTAAAGCTAGCAGAACGAAGGCGGCCGCCACGTCATAAAGAGCCGAAAAGGCACTGCCGAGAGCCACGCCTGCTAGCGTTACAGCACCCTCAACCACATCCAAGCTCACATGGCGCGACTCGGTTACCGCGATAGAGCTGCCACGCCCGTAAACTCTGAGCGAGACACTTACGGTCAAATTGAGAACCAGGGAGACCATTGCGAAAATCACACCGATCGGCAAAACCCTTTCCTCAATTCCGTGAACGAGCCTGTCGAACGCCATGAAACCCACAAAAGAGAATGTAGCCACCATCAGAACTAAGATCAAAAGCGAACCATAAGTCTCCACCAGCGCATGTCCGTAGGGGTGCTCTCTATCCGGTGGCCTCCTAGCCTCCCTCCGGAACCTATAGGCTAGGCTGGCGCTCAGCACATTGAGCAACGAATCGCTGCCGTCGGCGAGCAAAGCCACGCTACCTGATAAAGCGCCACCAGCTAGCTTCAGCAAGCATACGACGGCGTTTCCAACGGCAGCGGCAACAAGCACCCGCTCAACGCGCTCTCTATCCACTGCGTTAGCCCCAAAGCCGAGCCTGGTTTAACCCTTTCTCATCACAGAAGCTGCTACGCGCTCAGCCAGCTCCTCAAGGATTGAGCCGTCAACTCCCCCCATGCTAAGGCTCAAGGGAGTTAGTGCCACACCTCTTTCCTTGAAGACTACGTAGGAGTCGGTACCTGGCTCCGGCTCGACAGCTTCGCCGTAAAGCCAGTAGTAGGGCTTTCCTCTAGGGTCTAAACGCCGCTCCAGCTTCTCGATCCACCTCAACCTGGCAGGGGGTACGACCCTGACCACGCCGCTGAAGGTGCGCGGTATGTTAACGTTTAGGAGATCGACACCTTCCGGCAAGCCCCGCTCTAAAACGTAGCAGACGACGGCCTCGACTACAGCCACTACGAGCGTTAAGTATTCTGCTCTCGAGAAGGCATCCGGACTCTCTACATCGGCTGAGAAAGCCACGGCTGGAATCCCGAAAAGCGAAGCCTCAGCTGCCGCCCCAACAGTCCCGGAGACGAGAATATTCTGTATGCTCGTGTTTTCCCCAACGTTAACGCCCGCAACTAGCACATCGGCTCCACCCAACACCTCCCGAGCTACGTGCACCACGTCACGCGGCGAGCCCGTGATACCGTACGCCACTGTGTAGCCTAGATCCACTTCGTAGACCCTTATCGGCTCGTCAAGTGTTAACATCCCACCGCGTGCTGATGCCTGCTCGATGGGTGCAACAACTACAGCTTCTCCAAACTCTCTCACTGCCTCGTATAGCAACTTAAGCCCTGAGCTGCGTAATCCATCATCGTTGGTCACTACCAACCGCATAGCCCCTAGCCGCTCCTACCCAGCTTATAATGTTTTGCATTCGCGCAAACGTTATTTCGATCCCGTTTCAGGAGAAATGATGAGGCGTACAGCTCTCCTAGCCGCGTTGGCTATTGCGGCTTTAGCGCTAGCGGTGCTCGCGCACTACATGCTGCAACCCCGCCTCCCACGCGCTAAAGCTCGCGTAGCAGTAAACACAAACCGCGCTCTTCACTTCAAAGACCTCCGCGGTGCCAACAACGGACCCCTAAGCCCACGGGGCTGGGATACAGCCTTAACGCTCAACCTCAACTCAAATTACGCTCAGCTCGGCTTCAGAGCCCTAAGGTTCCACGATCTGTGGCGCGTCGACGAACTCGACACCATATTTCCCGACCCCCAGTCCGATCCGGAGGACCCGAGGAGCTACAACTTTGCTGGTTTAGACCGCTGCGTAGCGGAGGCGCTAAAGCACGCCGATCTGCTGATCCTGAGGATAGGCTACGACTGGAACGACCCTCCCAAGAACAAGCCCCACTTGGATGCGGGCAAGCTGGCCGAGGTGGTCAAACACATGGTCCTGCACTACACGAAGGGGTGGGGTGGCGGCTTCCACCTGCCCGCTAGCTCTCTTTGGATCGAAGTGTGGAACGAACCCGATATTCAGCAGTTCTGGGGATTGAGCACTGAAAAGTACTTCGAGCTTTACGACATCGTAGCGAGAGCAGTCAAAGAGGCAAACCCTGACGTGAAGGTCGGGGGGCCCGCCATAGCGTTTAACCTGACATTCCTTGGCAACTTCCTCGACCACGTTAGGAAATCTGGAGCGCCGCTAGACTTCGTGTCATGGCACGCGTATGCGACCGAGCCCTCGGCTGTCGTCGAGAGAGCTCGCCATGTGAAGCGGTTGATGGAAAAGTACGGCTTTGGCAACCTGCCGAGCGTTCTCACGGAATGGAACTACTGGTGGGATAGGGAGCCGTGGGACTTTTTCAGGAGCCAGCGCGTAGCGGCCTTCCAGGCGGCGACGCTAATCGAGCTCGAGGATGCGCCGGTGGATGTGGCCACCTTGTACCGAGGCGACGCGTGGAACTGGGGCGGGATCTTCTACAGGGATGGCACGCCTGGCAAGCCGTTCTACGTCTGGCTCGCCTACAGGCGCCTTGTGGAGGGAGCTAAAAGGCTGGAAGCCAGCGTGGTCAGGCTGGAGCCCGGCGCTGCTCGTGGCCTAAGGGCGCTCGCTGGCTTAGGGAGCGACGGGGTACTTCGCCTAGTGGTGGCAAACTACGCTGATGAGGAGGTGGCATACGAACTGGAGGTTGATGGATACGTTGTGAAACAGGTTCTAGTGCTGGACGATAAAAACGACTTGAGTGAAATTAAGTACGATGATAACATCTGCGTGATAGGCCCCTACGCTGTCCACCTGGTCGAGCTCACAAAGCACTAGCGCCGCTCGTAGGCTGTAACTTTCTCGATATTGCTTTTTTCGCTGGGATCGGGTTCGCGCACCGAGATCCACGCGTCAATAATTTCTTTAGCCACCTCCTCGGTTGTGAGGCGGGCGCTCAGCGCCAACACGTTCGCGTCGTTCCACAGCCTAGCGCCTCTTGCTGTCTGTGCATCGAAGCAGAGGGCGGCACGCACCCCCTTCACCTTGTTGGCAGCTATCGAGACCCCTGTCCCTGTGTAGCAGACGACAACTCCAAAGACTACTTCCCTTTTCGCCACCTTTTCCCCCACCTCGAAGCCAACGTCTGGCCACGGCACAGGTTTTTCCTCCTTGAGCGCGCCCAACGCCTCTACTTCGAAACCCTTAGACTTGAGGTACTCGGCTACAAACTTCGCGACAAGATACGGCTCGTCAGAGCCTACAGCAACTTTTGCCACAGGGATGGGAAGCGATCGGGGCTATAGACCTTGCGTTCGCAACCGAGCATCCGTTTTCGAGTAAAAACGCATCGAAGAACCTTCGCATGGTAGGACAAATGCGCGGCAGAATAGATTTCGTAGGCTTTTGGCTGCGTTAATTTCTGAAGGTTCTGCTTTAGCTTGGGTCCTAACTGTGGAAGCTGGTAACACAGCTACGAAGTTGGGGTAGAGCGGATCGAAGAATGTCTCGAAGTCATGCGATCCAGCTGGATCGGGTTAGGCGCGAGCTCACTGGTGCACAGAGCCTGGTCGAGCTCTCCAGCAGTGCGTCCTGAAGATGCTTTCGGCTCACCGCTTTCATCGCTGGTACATGACGTGCATAACACGGGCAGTCTGTAAAGTGCGCTCTAGATCTCTCGTCTGCCCGAGACACGTTTATTAGCAAGTACCCCGAGCTGAACCCCTTGAGAAAAGGCCATGATGCTCGGTTTCTTCACGGGCGGTCAGCTAGGCAACCTGAAGAAGACTTTGGAATGGGCTCGTGAGCACGGTTTTCAGTCAGTGAGCCTCGCCGCCCCACCAGGCTCAAAGTTCTTCGACGTTGACGAGGTGGTAAGAAACCCTCACGTGATCAGAGATCTGGAAGAAAAGACGGGAATTTTCATCAGCGCAATTGGCTTCTACGGGAACCCGATCGACCCTGATCCATCCACGAGGAGGCTGCATTCGGAGCACTTTGCTAAGTTAATCGAAGCTACCTACAGGATGGAAAAAAGCGTTGTCACCGGCTGGCTCGGGAGATACCCAGGTGATGTTGACAAGAACCTTGAGGAGCTCAAGAAAGTTTGGCCCCCAATACTGAAGAAAGCTGAGGATTACGGCGTGAAGATAGCTATTGAGAACTGCCCTGGTAACATAATGTACAGGCCTGACATCTGGAGGGCGGTATTCGACGAACTGGGCTCTCCCAACCTTGGTCTCGAGTTCGACCCGAGCCACCTCGTCTGCCAGATGATCGACCCTATAAAAGCCGCGGACGACTTTGGCGGGAGGATTTACCACGTGCACGCTAAGGACGCGGAGATTCTATGGGAAAGGGTTAGAGAGGTAGGAGTTACTGCGGGAGGCTGGTGTCCGCACAGGCTCCCAGGCTTTGGGCAGCTCGACTGGACCAAGTTCTTCTCGATCCTAAGGAAGCACAAGTACGACTACGCCATCAGCATCGAGCACGAGGATCCCTTCTTCAGCTACGAAGAGGGGTTAGTGCTAGCTAAGAGGTTCCTAGAGCGTTTCATCGTCTAGCGCGCGCTAAAGAACCTTCAAAGGACTCACGTAAAGCGTTAACTTTTTCTACCCCCTTCAACAGGGAGCGGGCCAGGGTCTTGGAAACACGATCGAGCATAGGCTCCTTTTCGCCGCTGCAGGCTTCAGTGCCCGTGGTAAAATCCTCGGCGCCGCGCCGTATGGATGTCCGCAAGGTTTTGCTGCTAGGATCCGGTGCCATCAAAATAGCTGAGGCAGCTGAGTTCGATTACAGCGGCTCGCAGGCCATCAAAGCCCTCAAGGAGGAAGGGATAGAAGTTGTTGTCGTCAATCCCAATGTCGCCACAATTCAGACATCGAAGGAGTTAGCCGACAAGGTATACTTGCTTCCTGTTCAGCCGGGCTTCGTAGAGAAGGTTATCGAGAATGAACGCCCTGACGGGATTCTTCTGGGCTTCGGCGGGCAGGCTGCGCTCAACTGCGGTGTCGAGCTAGCCAAACGGGGGGTGCTGGACATGTATGGGGTTAAGGTGCTCGGCACACCGGTTGAGGGTATCGTGAGAGCGTCTAACCGCGACCTATTCCGAAGAACAATGACTGAGCGTGGTATTCCAATTCCGCCATCCGAAGCTGCGACTTCTATCGAAGAAGCTCTAGAGGCGGCAGAGCGGGTAGGTTATCCGGTTATGGTGAGGGTCGCGTTCAACCTGGGGGGTGCCGGCTCGTTCGTCGCTAGGAGTAGGCGGGAGCTCGAGGAAAAGGTGTCGAAGGCTTTTGCTCAGTCCCCGGTAAAGCAAGTGCTGGTGGAGAAGTACCTTGAGAAGTGGAAAGAAGTAGAGTTCGAGGTTGTACGCGACTGGGCTGGTAACGCGGTGGCTGTGGCGTGCCTGGAGAACGTGGACCCCATGGGGATTCACACAGGAGACTCGATAGTCGTCGCGCCCTCGCAAACGCTGACGAATAGGGAGTATCAAGCTCTGAGGGACGCTTCGCTCGCTGTGGCGGAGGCCGTAGGGGTGATAGGCGAGTGCAACGTCCAGCTCGCGCTGAATCCGCGGTCCGAGGAATTTTACGTGATCGAGACGAACCCGAGAATGTCTAGGAGCAGCGCGCTCGCGAGCAAAGCGACTGGCTACCCCCTCGCCTACATCGCCGCGAAACTCGCGCTCGGCTACAAGCTGCCCGAGCTGATCAACGGGGTGACGGGGATCACGACCGCACACTTCGAGCCGTCTCTTGACTACGTGGTAGTCAAGGTGCCTAGGTGGGATTTCGACAAGTTCCCAGGAGTCGAGCCGGTGATTGGAACCGAGATGCGGAGTGTAGGCGAGGTTATGGCGATAGGCAGGTGTTTCGAGGAAGCACTCCAGAAAGCCCTTAGGATGCTGGACATCGGCGCGGACGGGCTTGTAGCGAACGCCTGGGAGCGCGAGCCTAAACCAGCTGATGAGCTGAGAAGGGAGCTGGAGGTGCCGAGACCCTACAGAGTTTTCGCGATCGCAGAGGCCCTGAAGGCTGGGATCACAGCCGAAGAGATTTCAGAGCTTACTGGGATCGACCCTTGGTACATCTACAAGATAGAGAATATTGTGATTCTTGAGAAAAAGCTGAGGAGTCTCGAGCGCCTAGACGAAAGGGCGGTTGAGCTGATTAGAGAAGCAAAGCGCCTCGGCTTCTCGGACAGGCAGATCGCCAGGTGTCTGGGCATCAGCGACGACGAGGTTAGAGCCTACAGGAAGAGACGAGGGATTGCACCTGTCGTGAAGATCATTGATACTTTAGCGGCCGAGTGGCCATCAAAGACCAAGTACCTTTACGTCACGTACGGTGGTAGCAGCCATGACGTCGAACCCTCGAGGAAGTCGATCATCGTGCTCGGAGCGGGCGTCTTCCGCATTGGCGTCTCTGTCGAGTTCGATTGGAGCGTTGTCCAGCTGACGTGGGCCCTGAAACGCATGAATGCGGGAGAGGTTGTAGTGGTTAACTACAACCCGGAGACTGTTTCAACAGACTGGGATATCGCCGATCGCCTCTACTTTGAGGAGCTCACGCTGGAGAGAGTCCTCGATATCTACGAGTTCGAAAAACCCGACGGTGTAGTAGCTTGCGTCGGCGGACAAATAGCCAACAACCTTGCACCCATTCTGGAGAAGAGGGGGGTGAGGCTCCTAGGCCCTAGCGGCCTCGCGGTGGAGACAGCTGAGGATAGGAGGAAGTTCAGCGCGTTGCTAGATAGCTTGGGCATTCCGCAGCCCCCGTGGGCCGAGCTTGAAAAGTGGGAACAGGTTATCGAATTCTGCAGGAGGGTCGGCTACCCCGTTATCGTGCGCCCATCGTTTGTTCTATCGGGGACTGCGATGCGGGTTGTGCGGAGCGAGCGTGAGCTCCTTGAATACCTGGACGAGGTGTCAAGGAGGTCGGGTTTACGATCGCTCGTTGTCAGTAAGTTCGTCGAGAAGGCTAGGGAAGTAGAGGTAGATTGCGTCTCGGATGGAGAGCGGGTCCTCATCGGCGCCGTGATCGAGCATTTGGAGCCGGCTGGCGTGCACTCGGGCGACGCCACAATGGTAATCCCTCCCTTCTCTCTAAGCGAAGAGGTTTTGGACAAAATTAGGAGATACACGCTGGATATCTGCAAGGCCCTTGGTGCGAAAGGGCCTGCCAATATCCAGTTCCTCGTGAAAGATGGGGAAGTATATGTCATCGAGTGCAACTTGAGGGCTTCCAGGTCAATGCCTTTCGTCTCAAAGGTGAAAGGGGTTAACCTGATGGAATACGTTGCACACGTCATCGTGGGCGGAAAGCTCGAGCTTCCTAGCATAGTGTACGAGCCGCCAGCCGAGCGGTGGGGCGTGAAAACTCCGCAGTTCTCGTGGTCCAGGCTCAGAGGCGCGCATCCGCTGCTGGGTGTCGAGATGCGGTCGACCGGCGAGGTTGCAGCCGTTGGACGCTCTCTCTACGACGCCCTTTTGAAGTCGTGGTTAGCAGCTCAGCCGAACAGATTCCCAGAACCCGGTTCCAGCGTTCTTCTCGTATCAAGCGGGGGTGACCACTATCAGGAGCTTGTAGCTGAGCTGGCCCGAAAGCTAGGCGAGCTCGGCTTTAAGGTCTTGGCTCTAGAGGCGAGGCCGGATGACGGACGACTGTTAGCAGAGGCAGAGAAAGCCGTGGTAGGAGGGGAAGTGAGTATTGTAGTGGCTCTCGGCGACAATTACCGGCTGAGGAGGGCGTGCGCCGACTACATGGTGCCTCTCGTGCTGGATGGGGAACTGGCTCGTCACCTGATTCAAGCCATCAAGTTGGTGGCTGATGGGATGGAGCTTAGCATAGAGCCACTCTAGGTGATAAGCGTGAAGGCTTTGTTAGTGCTCGAGGACGGGACGGTGATCAAAGGAAGGGGCTTAGGAGCCCCAGGCGTGAGAGCTGGCGAAGTAGTCTTCACCACTGGGATGGTAGGTTACACGGAGTCGCTCACAGACCCTTCCTATGCTGGACAAATCCTAGTCTTCACATACCCGCTCATCGGCAACTACGGCGTAGCTCCATACACTATGGTAGACGAATTCGGCCTCCCAGCCCATTTCGAGTCCGTTGGCATCAAGGTTGAAGGAGTAGTTGTGCACGAGGTTTGCGCGAAGCCTAGCCACTGGGCTTCCCGGAAAAGCCTCGACGAATGGTTGCGGGAGGAAGGAATACCTGGAATCTGGGGAATCGACACCAGAGAGCTCGTGAAGAAGCTCAGGGAAAGGGGTGTGATGCCTGGCGCTCTAGCCGTGTTCGAAGAGAACGAGGACCCGGATCCGGGTCAGCTCCTAGAGTTGGCTAAGAGAGTGAACTACAACGAGACACGACTGGCTGAGAGGGTTTCGGTGAAGGATCTCACTGTTTACAGGACAGCGCGGAGCCGAGGTCTTATCGCGGTGCTGGACTGTGGGGTAAAGCTGAGCATAGTCCGCGCACTGCTCCGCAGGGGGTTCGACGTGGCTCTAATACCCTACGGGACTCCTGCTGAGCGCGTTGTTGACCTTGAGCCCCTTGGCGTTGTTGTTAGTAACGGTCCAGGTAATCCAGAGCTGTACACCGAGGTTGTAGAGGCTACAAAGGGCCTAATCGAGTATGGGGTGCCGATTCTGGGGATCTGCTTAGGTCACCAGCTGGTATCGCTCACGCTTGGGGCGCGTACTTACAAGCTCCCTTACGGTCACCGCGGCGTTAACAAGCCCGCGGTGGACGTGCGGACTGGGCGCTGCTATGTGACCTCCCAGAATCATGGATACGCAGTCGATTCGAGGACGCTCAAACAAGCTGGACTAGAGCTGTGGTTCATAAACGCTGACGACAAAACCGTAGAGGGAGTTATTGACGAGGAGAGAAGATTGCTATGCGTTCAGTTTCACCCCGAAGCATCACCCGGTCCGAACGATACTGCTTGGGTATTCGATTATTTCGTAAAAATCATAGAAAAAAGAGAAAAGTAACTCTGAAAACTCGGCTACCTTCGCCTGGAGGCGAGGAACTGGCTGACCTCTTCGATCATTTTGAGCCTGCTCCTGTACTCATCCAGCTGCTTTTCTAGAGGTTCAGCCGCCGCTTTGAACTCGGCTTCGCTGAGCTCGCCCAGCTCGTACGCGACCTTGTGTTTCTCCAACTCTGCCTCCAGCTTCCGTATTTCCTCCCTCAGCTGGCCCACAAAGGGCTCGAGCCTCAGCGATAGGGTCAGAAGCTCCCGTATCAAGGAGTTTAACTGCCTCCTGTACCTCCGCTCATACTCTGTGTACAAACTGGTGGATATTGTAGCTTTCATCTCGTCTAGCCTTCTCAGCTTAAGCTCCATCTCGCGGGCTTTCGCCATTGTGTCCTTGCACCGCTCGAGTAGCGCATCAAGGGTGAGGGCTTCTCGTCTCGGAGCGTACCTGAGTATCTGGTACCTGAACTGGCTGTCCCTCCACTTCGAGTAATCGAGAAGTTTTGTCTCTAAAGCGTACACTACGTCGCTTAAGTACATGTAGCTTTTATACTCCTCAGGCACCTCGAGCAGGAGCGCTAAGCTGTCGCCGCGCTTGACGGTCCTCAACCTGCACGTGACAAGCGCGCCGCGCATATGTGGCGGGAGTATGGCGAAAGAGATAGCAAACGTTCCGTCAAGGTATACCTCCTCTCCAAGTATGTCCTTCTTCGGTAGAATCTCTTTCAAGTAGCGGTAGAGGGCTTCACTCTCGAAGACCGAAACCCTAATAGGTAGCTCGTAAATAGCCATCCCGCTGACGAGCTTCAGCTCGCTCGGCGAGATCACCTTCCGCTCCTCCCTCCCCATCCTGGAGAGACCGCTAGCCCTTCTCGACGGCACGTAGGCCGAGAAGACAGAGACCGCTAGGCCGATACTTGCGGCGTAGAACATACTTTCAACAGGAAGCGGTGAAACTGTCAATGTTATCCCTCCCCACCAGGAGCTCATCGCGCTGAGGACAGCGTTTATCAGGGGGGCTACCAGCCAGCCCAGATATGAGGCTACGATGCCTAAGATCGCGGCCTCCACGAGCATGGCATTGAATAGGCTCTTGGGGTCGGCACCTAGCGTCGCCATCGTGTACACGTCCCTGCGTCTGTCCTCCACATGGCCAAGCATCACGACTGAGTTCATCAGAGCGGCTATCAGCAGGAGAACGATAGCTTCCATGCCTCTAAAGGAGAACTGGAAAGTGCTCTCGTAGGTCATGACCCTCTTGCCCTCGAGCACATGCACTGTAACCGGTAAGCTCGAGAAAACTAGCTCTGCCACTTGCCTGACAGCTGTCGCGTTCGCTGTGATAAACCAAATCCTGGAAACAGCAAGTCTGCTAGCGAATGGGTTACAGGGAGCAACGACGAGGAAATTGACCCGCGATAGATCCCCGAAGAGCGGTCTGAGCTCTGGATCAAGCGTGGAGTTCAGCACCAAAGGATCGAAAAAGCCTGCTATCTTGACCGGAGTATCCCATACCGGCCCGGCAGGCGCTGGTGGTCCCTGCATGCTGGGTTGCGCGAAAAACAGCCATACCGAGTCGCCGACCCTCATAGTCTCGGAGAAGCCCTTCGGCAGCAGAACCTCAACTGCGCCATCACGCGGCAATCTCCCCTCGTAGACTGCGGCTGTTAGGTTAAAGTATCTTGCTGCGAACCGCATATCTAGCGCTATCAACTGCGCGAATATCATCGCCTGCGAGTCGCGTCCGCTTACCAGAACGCCGATGTACGTGGGCGGAATAATTGCCATCCGCCCCACGTCGGAGGCGTTAAGCAGCGTCTTGATCCACTCGATCTCGGTGGCGTTGAGGCCGTAGGGCCTTCGAATAGTGTTAACCTCTAAGTCAAGGCCATAGAGGCCTGCGCCAGTGGATGTTCTGACTTCTGTAGAAGCTCCCAGCGAAACCCCTGACACAGCCAGCGCTGAGGCTACCACGAGGGTCATTGTTACAAGCACGAGCACTGTTCTCAAGCGCTTGGATTTCATGTACCGGATCGCTAAGTACAGCCAGAAGCCCCTTACGGGACCTGCTGCTAACGACACAAGCATAAGGAATGCGTATGCAAGGAAACCCATCGTCAGGACGCCAGCTGCTAGGGTGGGTAGATCCAAGGCTGCTAGAGGTACGCCCAAAGCACCCAAAAGGCCGGCTGCCGCCAACCTCATCGTAGGAGACGTTAAGGTTGCTGCAAGCAGGAGCGTTACGAGCAGTGCCAGCCTAGAAGCGTAGAGGGCGCGCCCTCGTTCGAACAGTAGCATTGAGAATGTGTGCGAGAATGCTAGGGTGAGCAATATAATGCCGAGCGCGGCAAATTGGGAGTAGCTAAAAAGCCCGTCCACTCTACTCTTTAAGGCGTTAGTTCCGCTGACTAAGCTGAGCAAAGCCCCTATAGCTGACGTGTAGTTCCCGCGCTCGAAGAAGAACAGCGCTTGCTGTGCGATCGCCTTTAGCATGCTCGCGTCGCGTCTCAACTCCTCTGTGGGATACCCTATCGATTCAAGCTGCCTCAGCGAGTCGTCGATCACGGTTAGCTGGGATGAGAGGAATGCATCAGCGGCGTAGTACGACCAAGGTATCAGCAGTGTATCGTTCAATACCCAGAACCTCAACCGCCGGGCTTCGGCTAAAGTAGTATCAGCTGTTACGAGTACTGGGTAGTTGATGGGTACTAGGTAGGACACCAGGTAGCCCCTAGGCGTAAGCGGAACACCAGGCTTCACCGTCAACCTAACAGGCCTTCTCGTCACTGGGTCAAGCGCGCTCACGTTAACGGGCTTCGCTGGAGCCAGCCAGATGGCACACCGCACTACGCTTATGTTGGCCTCTCGCACCACCTGCAGCGGCACCCTTAGATCGGAGAAAGACGTAATATTGGCACGTGGCTGGAAAGACGCTCTGTAATCCATCTCCTCGATGAGCGTGTCGGCGACGCGCACGGGCACGGAGGGTTGTGGAAGCGAAAAGCCCGTGAAGTTGGCGGGACCAGAGGCCACGCCCAACAAATAAGCTTCGCGTGGAACAGTCTCCAGCTGCTCGGCCCATATCCCGACAGGATTCACTCTAGCGCTGAGCACGATAGTCCGACCATCAAGCCACAGTGTCACATTCAATGCCACGCCGCCTAGGGGCTTGCCCGTGGGGTACTCCCTAGCAACAATCAAGAGCTGAGCCTGAGGTTGTGCTGCTGCTAGCGCTGCCGCCAGCAACAGAAGCACGAGCGAGTAAATGAGCCTCACATGGCCTCACCTCTGCTTAACTCGTTTAACTTGCTCTCGTATTCCTGCTTAAGCTTCAAGTAAAACCTTTCCTCCACTTCACCCCTGCTGTACATCTCCTCTAAGCGTTGGAGCAATCTCCTGTACCTCTCCCTCTCCTTGTAAATGTAGCTCGTCCTCCTATGCCATACGTATGCGGTTACGGCCCAGAGGGTCGCTGTTGCAGCAATGAGAATCCAAAGCGTCGGTGCCAATTGCAGCTCGATCCTAACGTGTTGCTCGACCCTTACGTCCGCTATTACGCTCGCGCTGTACTGTCCCTTCGTCACAGCGAACCGATAGGGGCCTGGTAGCAGGTAAAGCACAGCTATCCCGTTTTCGTCGGTGCGCGTGCTCTCTATAGGAGCCCCGGCCGTCGAGTACACGTTCACCGTAGCACCAGCCGCGGGTCTCCCGCCAAGCATGGCAAGAACTGTCACACGCCTAACAGCCCCCCTAAGTGCAACCTCCGTGTCGTTTACGAGCGAAACTCTGGAGGAAGCTGCTATAGCCTCGCGCCATCTAACGGAGACCGTATAGTTGCCCCGTGGCAGGCCCTCGCAGAGTAGCGTGCCGCTCGAGTCAGTAAAACCGGCACAGACGAGACTTCCGTTCTCATCCCTAACGTACACTGCGGCTTGTTGAAGCGGAAGCCCTTCAGCGAGTTCGACCCGAACCTTCAGGCTTGCCAAGCCGACGGTTACAGTCACGTTCCTGTCAGCGTAAACGAGGAGGAGCTTCCGCGTGCTGTACAGGCCATCTGTAACCTCGAGCTGGTACGCCCCCGCCGTTACATTGGTGAAACGCGCCAAACCGCTCCCGTTAGTAAAGCTGACAGCAACAAGGAGCCCTGTGGCGTTGTTGTAGAGGTTTACCAAGTGGTTGGAAAGAGGTCTACCCTTTAGGTCCACACACGCGATCGTCACGTTGAAACTTCTTGGCACTACTACTTTGGGCACCACCGGCGGTAGCGTTACGTTAATCACCCTCTCCATGATCAGAGACCCTCCACTGCTTGTCACGTTGAGAATAAAGCTCCATACTCCCTCGTAAATTGCGCGGAGAATCCACTCGATTCTACGGCGCCCGTCCAAGCTAGTGAAATTAACTTCGTCGCTGCCTTCGACTAGCCTGAAAGCCGTTTTCGGATACGAAAGCTTAACGCTCACATTCTTCAGCCTGGTTAGCGCGCTTACCTCCGCGCTAACCGTGATATAATCGTCGACAGTGGTCCCTACCGGTGCATCAAATCTAGCCGCGAGCGGCGCGTAGAAGACTGCAACGCCTACAGAGCTGGCGAGGAGGCGCGTTCTGACCGCTTCCACCGGGTTTTCCCCGCACGCCGTGAGAAACACCGTGGCAGTTATGACGCGCGGAGCGCTGCTTAGCTGGTACGCTGCGTTCAGCACGCCCTCTCTAGGTACGAGAATAAGCCGGTAAGCTAGAGCTTCCGGCTTCTCGAGCAGCGAGGTGAAGTTCGCAAATAGAACCCCCAGCTCGGTGGGAAAGCGGGTCGAGAGCGAAACAGCTTCGTGTGTGAGCGCCGTTAGGTTGACTCGGCCAGCAGCTGCCCTCTCCTTGGCTTGCATTAGGTTACTGAAATTCGCGTAGAGCTTCAACAGGCGCTCGTAAGACGACTTGCGGAGCGGGTTGGTCTCGTTAACGTAGTGCCTCCAGATGGAAAGCCTTAACTCTTCGAGCAGGACCCTCAACTGCGGGTTGGTGTAATTGATTGTTGCGACCAACCACCCTCTTCCACCCCGTAGAGCGAGCCACTTGGGAGCTGGGACAAAGCTGCGATCCCTAGTGAGGTCGTAAAGGCTGCCGTTAACGAAGGTTTGCGAGAAGCCAGCAAGCGATAGCCTAAGGTAGGGATAGAAGAGAAGCCCTTCCCCACCAGCCTCCAGCTTTGCGTCCACCCTGACATCCGGTCTCAAACCGCTAAAAGTGAACACCTGTGTGAGCATGTATCCCTTCCCCGAACAAACCTGCTCAACCTGAGAGAGAAGTGAGCCGTTGACTAGGAGCCTTACCTTGCAGGAGGTTAAGTCGTAGCCACTTGCCGCTATCGTACCGTTCCTGAGCACGACGAAACCGGCGAGAGGCCAATCGGAAAACACCAGATTAGTCCCGAGATCGTCGAAGCTCAAATGCAGAAGCGTTGTGTTGCTGAAAATAGCCGTGTAGCCAGGCCCTTTCACGAGCAAGGCATTTGTTACATTGACTGCGTAGGAGCCGGTCGCGTTAAAGGCCACGACCGTTAAGTTGGCCAATCTAACCGATAGGTTGCCGGCAGTGCTCACGTTCGACTTCATGGGTGCTGAAGTGTAGGTTACGAAGTATCGAGATGCGTTGTAAGGCGGAACGGTAGCTGGGAAAAGGAGCTTGCAACTGCGGTAGTAACCAGAAGGGTAGAACGTGCAGTTCACAAGCTGCAGCGGTACAGTGTTCCCGAAGATGTCCAATACGCTTAGCGTGCCGTTGTAGGCTTCCCCATCTAAGAAAGCGAGATCCACCGTAATAAGACCACTGTAGGAAAACGGCAGAGGGTTGAAGACTGCTAGCTCGCGGACGCCGAACCCCTGACTCAGGGCGGGAAACGGGAGCACCATTAACAGTAGCAGAACAACGGGTTTGCGCCAACCCATAATCTCACCTCGTCAGGTACTCGCGGCAGCGAGCTGCGATCAAGTCGAGATCCTCAAGCTTCTCTTGCAACGCTTCAAGCTGTGCTTGCAGCTCACCCATTTCTCTTTCGATCGCCGACCTTCGCATCTCGTATTCGCCTCTCTCGAACTCGCCAACCGCGAACCTCACTTCTAGCTCTTTCAGCGAATCATTCAGGCTCTCTATCCTTCTCTCTATCTCTTCGATCCTGCCCGCATAGGAGAAGCGGGCGCGGGACCAGGCCTCGACAACCTCACCGAGTGCTTGCTTCCACACGTCCGCTTCTTCCCTCGGTAAGGCATCAAGCAACACATCGAGCATGCGGAGCTCCCGCTCAACGTCAGCGTTCTTCAACTCCCTCTGCACGTCCTCTAGCGCACTGCCCACCCTGCTCAACGCTTGCCTAACCCTCTGATCCCTCTCGAAGCTCGCCCTGTACACTGAGCTCTCTGAGGTTTTCGCCTCCAAGCTCAACCTTGTGACGAGGAGTCTAAGTTGCGACTCGAGCTCGCGCAACTTCGCCTTAAGCTCGAAGTACCTCCGCACAAGAGGGTACATCTTTTGCCTCAGCTCGCTCATGAGCCCTTCAAACACTTCCCTAGATACCTGGCCAGTGGAGTACATGCGGAGGATTTCGCTCCTCCTCTTTTCGTAGTCGCGCAACTCGTACTGAAGGTCGCTCATCTGCCTCAACACGTTTCGCGCCTCCTCTACCAGCTTCTCACTATCCTCCATCAGGGATCCCCGACGTGCTGACCTAAGAATGCACTTATACGCTTTTCGATACAGTTAAAAACTCCAAGTGCGAGGAACTATGTGCCAGCGAACGTAATCGATACTTCGAGGAGCCCTTACGCACGCCTCAAGCCCGTACCTATCGAAAACGTGAAACTTGAGGATGGGTTCTGGGCTTCCAGGCTTAACATGCTCCTTAACGTGACGATACCCACTCAGTACCAACTACTGGAGGAGTCCGGGCGGATTGACAACTTCAGGAGGGCTGCAGGCAAGGTGAAAGGTCTCTTCCGTGGCCTCTACTTCAACGACTCTGACGTTTACAAGTGGGTGGAGGCAGCGTCTTTTGCCCTCGCCTACAGGCGCGACCCACGCGTTGAGGAGCTCACCGACAGGGTAGTGGCCGAGATCGCGGCCGCGCAAGACGAGGACGGGTACTTGAACACCTACTTCACCTTCGAGAGGAAGAAGGAGAGATGGAGCAACCTGAGGGATATGCATGAGATGTATTGCGCCGGCCACCTATTCCAGGCCTCGGTCGCCAGGCAAAGGGCTCTAGGTAAGATGGATCTCCTCGCCGTAGCTGTGCGCTTCGCCGACCACATCTATGACGTCTTTGGTCCGGGCCGCCGCGAGAGCGTCGACGGTCACCCCGAGGTCGAGATGGCCCTAGTTGAGCTGTACAGAGAAGCTGGCAAGCGCGAATACCTCGAGCTAGCCCAGCTGCTGATCGAGCAGAGGGGGAGAGGCCTGATCGGAGGCAGCCCTTATCACCTTGATCATAAAACCTTCAAGGAGATGGAGGAGATACCACCAGGAGCTCACGCAGTCAGAGCCCTCTACCTCTGCTGCGGCGCGGCCGACGTCTACATGGAGACAGGGGACCTGGGCTTGATGGAAGCGCTGAAGAGGCTGTGGCGCGACCTCGTCGAGAGAAAGATGTACGTCACGGGCGGCGTGGGCTCGCGCTACGAGGGAGAGGCGGTGGGCGAAGCTTACGAGTTGCCGAACGAGCGCGCCTACGCCGAGACATGCGCAGCAGTCGCGAACGCGATGTGGAACTGGCGCATGTTGCTCGCAACCGGCGAAGCCCGTTTCGCCGACGTGATGGAGCTGGCGCTGTACAACGGGGCCCTCTCTGGCATCTCACTAAGTGGCGACCTGTACTTCTACGTGAACCCGCTCGCCGACCGCGGCAAGCACAGGAGACAGAAATGGTTCGAGTGCGCTTGCTGCCCACCAAACATCGCCAGGCTCATCGCCTACGTTCCCAGCATGGTTTACGCGAGAGAACGGGATGGCGTGTACGTCAACCTCTATGCCGCCAGCAAAGCGTGGATCGAGCTAGACGGCGGGCGCATCCAGCTGATTCAGCGCACACGCTACCCGTGGGATGGCCTCGTCGAAGTCGAGGTTCGACCCGAAAGTATTGACGAGTTCTCCCTGCTCCTGCGCGCGCCTGGTTGGAGCAAGCCAGCTCGCGTTGAGGTGAACGGCGAGGGCTACGGGACAACGCAGCCCGGCTCCTACTTCGAGGTGCGGAGGAGGTGGAAAGAGGAGGACGTAGTTCGGGTGAGGTTCGACATGGGCCCCATGCTTATCGAGGCGCACCCGCGCGTTACGTGCAACACGGGCAGGGTGGCGGTGAGGTACGGGCCGCTCGTCTACTGTCTTGAGCAGGCCGACAACGAGCACGATGTCTGGGACCTGGCGGTCGTGCCGGGCACGCTGAGGGCCGAGTGGAGGCCCGACCTGCTCGGCGGGGTGGTCGCAGTCAAGGGCAAGGCGCTCGCGCTCGACACCAGCGCGTGGGCCGGGAAGCTATACGCTCCGCTCGGCGAGGTGCGCGCGCCAGCGAGAGAGGTCGAGCTCACCGCGATCCCCTACTACGCGTGGGCGAACAGGGAGCCGGGACCCATGATCGTATGGGTCAGGTTGGCAGAGCAGAGGACCGCGCAGCAGCGGTCAGCCTAGAGTTCAGCTCTTCACAGATCCGCTTTGGTACCCTTCATCACTCGCCCGCACTGCCGTCGCTCCCTATTTAAAACCTCGCGAGCCCCCGCCAGCGGGCGCCCAGGGCGCGGATCGAGCAGCGAGCGCGAACTCACTGGCTCGCGCGTCGAAACACCCCATACCCTACCTCGCCAGCAGCGTGCGATCACTCCCACCCCGCGCGTGGCGGCAGTCCACTTTTGTCCAGGAAAGCGCAGAAGTCCGAGAAAGAGCGAGCGATCGTCAGGGGAGAGAGGTTGCGCGTTCGCTCTCGGGAAGGTACGCGAGAGTGAACCGAGGTTGTGGGTAATGAGGACTAGGCGAGTTGCTTTACGTGAAAATGCTCCGGAAAAAAGATGGTTTCAGTATTTACTTTATGTTAATTAGGGGCTAACCCAATTACAGCGCGTAACCACGAAGGTTCCATCATTCGATTCTATCCTAACTTTATATCCAGGTAACCAAGTTCCAGCCCATACGGTTAAAGTGCCTCTAGGCGTGGGTGCCTTACCCACGCCCAAGCCGACAGAGACGCCGACACCAGTGAATGTGACCGACACGCCTACCGAAAAGGTGTAGGAGGGGGCGACTCCACCTGTGATGTCAAATATTCTTTCTTCGTTTTGAGGAAATGTCACGGCGTAACTCCATCCGGGTAGCTGACCGTTCCAACTCTGGAAAACTAAATCGCCGTCTACTGGGTCTGGGTACGTATCTACGGCGTAAATCTTTTCAACAACCGTTCCAGGGATGTTAGTGTATGTTCTGACAAAGTAGTATTTGAAGTAAAATCTCAGCGTGTAGACTGTCCTCCCCCGTAGCCACTCCGCTCTTCTAACGCCGACGTCGAGAGTTACAAACGTGACTCCAGCATCGGACCAACCAGTAAGGTAGTTGCAAGTGGTTGCAGACCAGTATCTTTCTTTGCTCTGAACCATTATCTGAGTTCCTATCGGGTAATAGTATTTAGCGCTAATGTTGTCCCACGTGCTAAACTGCAACACGTTCGTCCAAGCCCACGACTCTTCGAAGTAAGGCACCGGAAGGTTGCACGCGCTCGAGGTTTTAGCTTCAGCACTCGCACTCAGCTCCACGCGCCTGACGGTCACCTTGAGCCTAACCGTGTCGCTGGGCGACCTCATCGCTGAGATGTCTAGGGGTTGGGTGAGGGTGCCGAGCAGGCCGTCCTCCCTCGCTGCGATCACCCAGAGGTTGATGGGCGCGTAGATCTTCGTCCCGTCCTCCAGCTCGGCGACAAGCTTCTTCAAAACCTTCACGTTGAACCTGTAGAACCCCATTGCGTCGGTTCGCCCTTCAACGATAAGCTTCGGTCCACCATCTGCCAGCTCGAATACGACAACGTTCACGAAGCCTGCGGGCGGCCCATCTTCTTCCACAGTTTGAACCTCTACCCCCACGTACTGCCAGTACGTGACGTGAACTCCGTAAGCAGCCACTAACGCTAGCGCCACAGGAGCGGCAACTATAGCCAGCAGCAGTGCCAACGCGATGGCGGTGAGAGCCTTGCCTAACACGGGCACGTAGCCCCCTTGAAATATCCGTGACGGCCCTATTTATTTTTGCGCTGGTACCGGACCATCGCGCTGCACCTATATCAGAGATGAGACAGGCAGCGTACACCTGTCGCTTGGTCAAAAGGCGAGCTGCCGCTTCCGAAACAGCGCCCGGATGATCTACGAGTCCTCGCTGTCGCTGCCTCGGTCGGCAACAACCTCACGCTGACGCAGGCTAGCGTGAGGCCTCGCCGAGCGCACCGCTCTTCAGCAGAGCCTTCTCCCGCGCGCTTACGATACAACTTTGAGGTGGCAGATCCCCAAGCCCCGCCAGCTCACTCAGCGGTGTCTCTTCACGTTGACACAGGCGGGAATCTTGGTAAGTGCCGCCTTCCCGGAACCCTCGGATCCCAACTGGCAGACGAACTCGCCCCTCGACGACGGGGTTCACGCTGCTCAGCGAGGGGACGTCCACCTTCTTTGCGATAGCCTTCATGAAAAACTAAAGAGCCTACTACCGAATGCCTCGTAGAATACCGGTCGAAAAAGGCCTTCCCAAAATCCGGTAAACTCTAACGAGCCCCTCCGTGCGGTTCGCGTACCCGCACGACTGGCCGCGCGACGTCTCACATAGGCTCTTGTTTCAGTTAGATGGCGTAAAAGTGTTAGGGTTAAGCGCTGTCGCGGCCTAGCAGCCGAGCTAGCTCTTTTGGACCTGCTCGGGCTCCACGACCACCGCGGTGCCCGTGGCCGTCACAATTATGAAGCCCTCGAGGATCTCGCTCGTTTCGAAGTCGATTCCTATGACAGCGTTCGCGCCTAGTCTAGACGCCTCCCTGATGAGATCCTGAATTGCCTCGTCCCTAGCCTTCTTCAGCTCAACGATGTAGGACTCAGCGCGGCCCCCAATCGCCGCCTCGATTCCGGCCATGAACCTGCCGAGCATACCGCGCGTTCTGATGCTCATCCCGTTCACGATCCCCAGTACTTTCACAATGCGGTAGCCGGGAAGAGCTTGCGTGGTGCACAAGAGCATGAAAGAGCTATGAGCGCTGGCATATAAGTTTGCTGCGCACAAGCGGCCGTGAGCGCGATAGCTAAATAGCCCCTCGCGCGCTGGGAGGACCGTGGAGAGCGCGCTACCGGAGCTCATCGAGAGGGTTGAGGTGGTTTGTCAGTCCGCGGCCACGTTCCTAGCGCTTATCAAGAAAGGCTGTGAGGGCGAGGTGCTGAAGAGGCTGGAGGCCAGGGCGAAACAGTCCATCAAGATAGGCGCTGCGCTGGCCAAGTTCGACTACAAGGGCCACTCGCTGACGTACGTAGCGCCCGACCGCTTAATTGTGAGGCTCAAAGACTCTGGGACTCTGGACGATGCGAAAACGCTGCTAGCCGAGATCTTCTCTTAGTGCTTGTACGGGTGCGAGACGAAGAAACCGAGACTCCCCCTTAAGCTCGTCGCAAGTCTCTTTTCCAGCTCCCTCCTGGACTTCGCGGCGAGCTTCGCCACGAAAACTATCTCGACCGCGTCGAGGTCGCTGCGCTGCTCGAACAGCCTGTCCACCTTCGCCCAGAGCAGCTCGAAGCTCTCACCCTTCAAGACCTCGGCGAGCCACTCCACCCGCTGGTAGTCGCGCCTCGGCACAACGACGCGGAACAAGTAGCGTTCGGCCACGCGGAAAAAGCGCCATGAGGGATAAAACTCTTTGCGCGCTAGCGCTTCACGACTTAGCGCGCGCCCGCCAAGCTCTTGGCACCGATCTCGCCCACGACACCGCTCGCCGAGCTAGCTGGGTGGGCCACCAAAAAGGCAGAGGCTTGCCTCGACCCAGTGACCGCTCTCTACCTTGCCGCGACTTGGTTCCTGCTTTCAGCCGTTGCTCTAAAGAGCGTGGTGAAGTGAGGCTCAAATATTGAAACACCGCTTTATGCTGAACTAAAATACCTTAAAAATTTGTTTCATGCAGGGAGTTTGTGTCGGAGAAGACTAACGTTGCACGCGAGATCAGGAACAACGTTGCGAAGCTGGTGGTGTGGATCGCCCTCTACATCGTCGTTTCCGCGCTCGTGTTCACGGCGATACCCGGCTTCATCCCAGCCGTGAAGGAGCTGATGGAAGCCTACGGCAGCTACGTGGGCGTGGCTTTGGCCTTAGCGTTCGGCTACATGATCGTCCGCGCCTTCGCCAACACCGTGTACTGGATGCTGCGAGTGCGCTACCCGCACTCGACAGCCGCCGCCGTAAGGAGCCTGTTCACAATCCTAGGCATCGGCGCCCTAGTGGCCGGCATAGCTGGCGGAGCCGCCGGCGGGGCGGCCGGCGTAGCTCTAGGCGGCTTCATCGGCATGGTCATAGGCTTCGCCACCCAGCAGGTGCTGGGGCAGGCTATAGCTGGCCTCTTCGTACTCCTCGCGAGACCCATCAAGATAGGCGACTACGTGACCGCCGCCGGCGAGACCGGCGTTGTAGAGGATGTAACGTCGCTCTTCACGATCATAAGGAGGGACGACGGCACCCTTGCGCTGGTTCCCAACAACTCGCTGATAGGGTCGAAAATATACATAATAAAACGGGAATCCAGTCAAATATAAGGAATATTTTATTTCTTAGTGATTGTTAATTTTCTGAAATAGATTTATTGGAATACCTTATCGCAATACTCACTAAAGTGAAAGGAAAAACTTTAAAAGGATTAAATGCTAAGCATTGTGAGGAAAAGAAAAATGTATAAAATAATAGGTAAAATAATTACGAGCTTTTGGATTATATTATTAATTTTATCGTTAGTTATCTACACACCCCTTGTACAATCACAACCCACAGGAAGGGACGAGGTCTTGTTGCTGCTTACCAACGTGAGAGCAGCTAAGTACCGGATTGCGTCGAGCGCTGGGAGCGTAGGAACTATAGGCTTCCAGGTTTTGGGAGAGGAGGGTATAAGCGGAGAAAATACCTGGAAAGTAAAGTGGGAGGTTGTTACTGAGGAGGATTCGACGACTGCGATCCTATGGGTTTCAAAGTCTACCGGCAGCGTATTGCAAGTTGATTTCGATGGGGAGACTTTTACCGGCGATTTGGCTGAAAACTTGGGGACGATGCTGTTAGGTATGTGGTTTTCATGGGTAGGTTCTAAAAGCGAATCTTTCAACGCTGAAGATATCATAGAGGATTACGAGGTACTGGCTTACGGAAGGTTCACTTTTGGAAGCGAGCAAAAGACTATAGGAGGCAGCCGCCTGCTAGTCTACAAGTTGAGGTGGGAGAGTTATCCGACAGCGCCCGAGGAATACCGAGGAGTTTGGGAGGCTTGGTACGCCCCCACAGGCCTCGGCGATTTGATAGTGAAATACAGGTACGAGTCTCTTGACGGGAGCGAGTGGGTCGAACTCGAGCTCCTGTCCGTGGAGCTCGCTCAACCGCAGCCTTTGCCTAACATGCTCGTTAGAGTTGAAGCCGACAAGAGAGACTTAGGGCCGGGTGAGAGCGCCGTAATCATGATCACGTGCACAAACGATGGAAACGCTGCTGGCGTTGCGAATCTCACCCTTAGCGTCGATGGAAAAACCTTAAAGAGTTGGCTTTTCGTATCGAAGCCGGGCGAAGTAAAGAGCTTGAACTACACCATTTCGTTCGCAGAAGCGGGCACCTACACTGTGAAAGTTGGTGACAGTGCTCTCGCGTTAACAGTTTCAGCGCATCGACCAGCTAGCTTCAAGGTATCCGAGCTGGGCGTGACGCCTAGGTCGCTGCCGCTCGGCGAATCAGCGATGATTACTGTTAAAGTTCAGAATACAGGCGAAGAAGCAGGCTCCTACGGTGTAACACTGAAGATCAATGGTCAACCTGTGAGCACTAAAACGGTTAGCCTAGAGCCCGGAGGCGCCGCAACGGTGTCGTTTCCCTTTACGCCCGCCAACGTGGGAACGTACGAGGTCGACGTCAACGGCTTGCGTACAAACTTGATAGTCAATGAAGCGGAAGAGAAAACTACAGGCAGCCAAACCTGGCTACTCATTTCGGCCATAGCTGTAGCAGCCGCGATTGCAACTGGGGCACTGCTATTACTGAAAACGAAAAACAAAGGGCGCCGCCTCCTCTATAGCAACGCAACAATAATCAAGTTTTTCTCTTTTTTGTATTTTCCCTTTGTTTCCCCATTAAGCGCTGGTGTTTACTCAGTAATTGTTATTAACCCAGCCTCGAGCTAGCGCATTCGTGCCCAAGCTCACGCCCCAAGAGGTAGAGCGGCGTCTCTTCGACCTACTTGCTTCAACAGTTGTGGACTACAAGTCTCTGCCCGATTGGAGCCTCCGAGGCAAGCGTGTCACGCTCCCCTACTTCTCGCAGGCGACCCCCGATATCGAGTTGGTGTTCGAGGCTCGAGCGTCCCTCCCTCCGCTCGAGGGGGCCAGGTGGCTGCTCCGATTCGACTTGACAGGTAACGCTCTCCTCAAGGTGGACGGCGAGCCCTACCAGGGTATCGACGAGCAGCACAAGCTAGCGGTCGTTGAGCCAGGAAACCGTAACCTAACGCTTGAGGCCACGCCTCGCCGCCTTTTCGGCGAGGCCGCTTGGTTCTTCGCCTTCCTCTCCTCCTCCGCCACCGCCGTGCTGTGGGAGGGCTTCAACCTAGCCCTGACCCTCCTTGACCTCCTTCAGCTCGCCCGGCGGAGGAGCGAGATCATGCCCGTGCTCGAGAAGGCCGCCCAAGAGATCGAGCTGACGCCCAGCGTGCTGCAAGCTCACGCAGCCGTGAGGGCGCTTTACGGCTTCCTCGTCGAGGGCTCGCCGGAGTATAGGGGGCCGAGGTGGGAGCACGCTTACGTCTCCTCAGTCTACGGCGACCCCGTGGCCGCGGGCCTCCTACCGGACACGCCGAGGCCTAGCGTCAGCGAGGTGCTTGACACCGTCGAGCGGGTCAAGCGGGCGCTCGATTTTGCGCCAGCCGGCGCTAGGGGCCGCGTGTACCTGTTCGGGCACAGCCACATCGACACGGCTTGGCTCTGGCCCTTCAGCGAGACGAGGCGCAAGGTGAGGAGGACGTTCTCGACAATCGTTAGGCTGGCGAAGATGGGTTACCGTTTCACGTTCGTCCAGAGTGGCGCTCAAAACTACAAGTGGTTGGAGGAGCAGGATCCGCAGCTGCTCGCGAGGGTTAAGAAGCTGGTCGAAGCTGGAGTTTGGCTGCCCATCGGCGGGATGTGGGTGGAGTCGGATACCCAGCTCGTCTCCGGCGAGTCGCTCGCGCGCCAGTTCCTGTATGGTCAGCTCTACTTCGAGGAGAAGTTCGGGAGGAGGAGCAGGATCGGCTGGCTGCCCGATAGCTTCGGCTTCAGCGCCCAGCTGCCGCAGGTCATGAGGAAGGCGGGGATCGAGGTGTTCTGCACCCACAAGGTGATGTGGAACGACACCAACGAGTTCCCTTACCACGCGTTCGTGTGGGAGGCGCTGGACGGCAGCGAAGTCTTGGCCCACGTGATCGTAGCCACCTACAACGGCGCGCTCACCGCGAGCGAGCTGCTCGGGCTCTGGGAGAGGTACAAGCAGAAGGACGTGGCGCCGGCTGTGCACTCGTACGGCTTTGGGGACGGCGGCGGCGGGCCCACGTTCCTCATGCTCGAGCGCTTGAAGCTGCTGAAGCGCGTCCCGCAGCTGCCTGAGCCCGTTGAAGCCCCCTCGGAGCGCGAGTACGTCGAGGAGCTGCTCAAAGTGAAGGACCAGCTGCCGAGGTGGAGGGGGGAGATCTACAACGAGTTCCACCGGGGCGTCTACACCACAAACCTCAAGGTCAAGGAGCTAATGGCGAAAGCCGAAAACGAAGCCCTCTGGGCAGAGGCCGCCGCAGCCGCCGCCAGGCTGCTGGGCCTGCAGGAGTACCCGAGGGGCGAGATCAGGGAGGCGTGGGAGCGCGTGCTGCGCTGCCAGTTCCACGACGTGCTCCCCGGCTCCTCCAACCGCGAGGCTTACGAGGAGGCGTACAGGGACCTCGAGGAAGCGATCCGCGCATCCTTAAGCGTCTCCTCGAAGGTTCTAAGGGCGATCGCGGAGAGCGTCAACGCGCCGATGGGTAGCGTGGTCGTCTTCAACAGGCTCGCGTGGCCCGTCGAAGCGCTGGTGGAGGTGCCGGGGCCCAGATTCGTAGCGCCTAGCGGGGAGCCCGTCGCCGCGCAGGAGGTCGATGGCAGGTGGCTGGCGCTCGTTCGCGTGCCCGCGTTCGGCTACACCACGCTCGCGCCGAAGGAGGCGCCCCCAGCGCCGGGGGGCAGCGCGAAAGCGTACAAAGAGGGCGAAAGCATCGTGTTGGAGAACGAGCTGGTTAGGGTGAAGGTGGGACCCGACGGCTCCCTGCTCTCCATTTACGACAAGCAGCTGGGCGCGGAGCTGCTCGCGGCGCCGAGCAACGTGCTGAAAGCGCACCCCGACAAGCCGGGGAACTTCGACGCGTGGGACGTCGACCGCTCGACCGTCGAGTCGCTCGGCCACCCGTTCGAGGTCGCTGAAGCCCCAAGGATCATCGCTTCGGGCCCGCTCGCGGCTTCGGTGGAGTATACGCTCAAGTTCAAGTCCTCCACGGTGAGACAGAGGATCACCCTGCGCAGCGGCTCCCGCCTCATCGAGATCAAGACGAAGATCGACTGGGGGGAGAAGAGCTACCTAGTCAAAGCGTGGTTCGAGCTCAAAGCCAGCATCGAGAAGGGCTGGTACGAGGTGCCCTTCGGAGTCGTCGAGCGCTCCACTGTGCCAAAGGACAAGTGGGACGAAGCGAAGTACGAGGTTCCAGCGCTAAAGTGGGCGGACTTCTCCGACGGCAAGGTGGGACTGGCGATCATCGCCCCATCGCGCCACGGCTACAGCGCTAAAGGTGGCAAAGTCGGGTTGAGCCTGCTAAAGTCGCCCTTCCACCCCAACCCGTGGAGCGACCTAGGCGAGCACGAGGTAACCTACTACCTGTACCCGCACCCAGGCGACTACAGGAGCGGTGAAGTGTACCGGAGAGCCTACGAGGTTTGGAGCGGCGTCAAAGCCGTCGTGAAGGAGGGCGGCGGCGGGTACCTGCCGCCCGAAGCCAGTGCGCTCGAAGCCCCGAAGGGCGTGGTGGTCGAAGCGGTGAAGCTCTGCGAGAAACGCGACGCGCTAGCGGTTAGAATCTTCGAGGTCGAGGGGGTCGAGAAGGGGGTCGAGGTGAGCCTGCCAAGGACCTTCGTTGTCTACGAGGCGAACTTACTTGAAGATCGCGAGCGGCTGGTGGTCAGCGGCGACCGTGTAACTCTGTATTTCAAACCATTTGAGATTAAAACTATAATCATAGAGTGAATTTTCTCATTTTTATTTCAGATCGTTATCATCGGCAGTATGCACAATTCTCGCTGGGCAACGTTAATACAATGATTTAACGCTGTAATAACGTGGCGCGGAGGGTTAAGACGCGCGCGCCGTCTCCGCGAAATCTTTAAGCCCCCCGCAACGCGCTCTCCCTGAGGGCCCGTAGCTTAGCCCGGTAGAGCGCCCGGCCGCGCGTGTAGCGGGGCGAGGCTCATAAGTTTCCGGAGGAGGCGGAGAAACCGGGAGGTCCCGGGTTCGAATCCCGGCGGGCCCACCAGCCTTTTAGTTCGCAATATTTTGCTAAGCTTGAGCCCGAACCTTGTTGCCAGCTTTTGGCTCTGCTCGGTTGCGAAGTGGACAAGGGTCTCCTCCACCAGTGCAAGGGGGTCTCCTCCCGTTAGAAAGTAACGCTCTCCACTCCTCTGGGGAGGCTAGAATGCACCGCATGCCTTGTGCTGTATGCTGATAGAACGGGCATTTAACCCTCTCCACGCTCGCTCACCTCGCAGAGGTTGGTAGGAACTACTACGACATCCGACCAGAGACGCGATAGAAGCTCTTGCACGGCGACCCGCAGGGATTAGTCCTTAATGTACTTAGCGCTTATGAGTCACGCCAAAATTCCTGTCTTGATGCTGAAACTACGAATTCTTCCACGTTTTCTTTATTTTCCGGCGATATTTCCGCTAAGCGTTCTAGCGGCCGGTGGTACCAGTGCGTATAATACTGTGCTCGGTTATCGGAGTTCGCATCAGCAACCGTTTTTAGCTAGATCTCAGCGCTGCTTGCGTGAAAGGAGGAAAGTTGGTCCTCATCGCGCACACTCACTGGGACAGAGAATGGTACTACTCTTTCGAGAAATTCCGCTACAGGCTGGTTAAGAGCCTCGACGAGCTGATCGACATCTTAAGACGGGATCCTAGCTTTCGAGAGTTCCTACTGGACGGGCAGGTTGCCCCGCTCGACGATTACCTAGAAGTGAGGCCCGAGAACGATGAACCCGTGAAGGATCTGGTGAAGAGCGGGCGCCTCATTGTTGGACCGTGGTACGTGCAACCTGACGAGTTTCTCGTTCACGAGGAGTCACTTGTCCGCAACCTGCTCTACGGTAGAAAGCGAGGATCCGAGTACGGCGAGGTGGCGCGCATCGGGTACTTACCCGACACGTTCGGGCACACGGCCCAGCTTCCGCAGATCCTTCGAGGTTTCTGCATCGAGACGTTCGTCTTCCACAGAGGGTTGGGACCCGAGTTCGAGAATGTGGGAACCCCATTCGTCTGGTTAGGGCCGGACGGCAGCGAAGTTGTTGCGCTTTACCTCCCCGACGGCTACTGCAACATGGCTTGGCTACCGCCCGACCCGGAAGCCGCTGCCGAGGGGGTGCGGGAACTTTTACAGCGCTGGAGCAGGTGGTCGAGGATCAGCTCGGTACCTGGGATGGTTGGGTGCGACCATCACTTGCCTAAGGAGTACCTGGCGAAGCTGGCGAGGGAGCTCGCCGCGCGGGGCGTCCCGGCAAAGATGGGATCGCTGCGCGAGGTTCTCGAAGAGGCGCTGGCCGCTAGGGACAGGCTAGGAAAAGTGAGCGGGGAGCTACTGAGCAGCCATTACCACTGGGTCCTCTATGGCGTCTGGTCGACAAGAACGTACCTTAAGAGGTTGAACTTCGAGTGCGAGGCGCTCCTCATCTACTACGTTGAGCCGCTGTGGACACTCGCATGGGTTCTCGGCGGCCCCTACACGGAGCAGGAGATATGGACAGCGTGGAGGTACGTACTGCTCAGCCAGCCTCACGACTCGATATGTGGTTGTAGCGTTGACGAGGTTCATCGCGAGGTAATGACGAGACTTGAGAAGGCGAAGGCGCTGGCTTCGGAGCTCCTGGAAAGCACGGGAAGAGGGCACGGCGCCCTGGAGTGGTTCCTGGGAGGAAGGGCTGGCTACAGGTACGAGTGGCACGCGATGCACTTACTCGCCTCGAAAACTGACCTTTCCTTCGCTGGTTTCGACAAGCCTTACGTCGTCGCCTTCAACACGCTACCCTGGAGGCGGAGAGTAGTCGTCACAGTTCGCTTCAGGCCTTACACGGTTGTAGCTCCTATGCTGGACGAGCTCTCGCGCGTGGCACCTCGCAACGTAACTGAGGCCGCGGCTGAGCTCCTGCGCTCAAGCACCGTGATCAAGTTCGACTTGAGGGGGGCCGTACTCAGGGACACTTCGGGGCGCAAAGTTCCCGTCCAGGTGAGAGAGCTGGAGGGTGGGATGGTGGAGGCTGTTTGGGTGGATGAGCTTCCTGCGCTTGGCTTCAAGGCATACGCTGTAGAGAGGACGCGGGGCCCCGAGTGCAGCAGCTTGGCATGGGGCGAGACTTTCATCGAGAACGAGCATTTACGCGTTGAGTTCGACTTAGAGAACGGAGGGGCGCTTAGGGTGGTTGACAAGCGGACTGGCGAAAAGTTCGAGGGATTGGCGGTTCTCGAGGACGGTGGCGACACTGGAGACGAGTACGACTACTCGCCGCCCGAGCGTGACAGAATCGTGACAAGCAGGGGCGTGAGAGCCAGCTTCGAGGTCGTCGAAGCCGGCCCCGTCCGCGTGCGCGCGAGGATCCGCTGCGCGCTCCGCGTCCCCGCTTCCGCTTCGCCTGACCGCAAGTCGAGGAGTTCGGAGGAGGTGGAGCTGCCGGTGGAGCTCGTAGCCACGCTGTACACTGGTATCCCACGCGTCGACCTCGAGGTGCTCGTGGACAACAGAGCTAGGGACCACAGGCTCCGCATCGTCTTCCCCACCGGCGTGAGGAGCGGGGTGCACGCGGCCAGCACCCACTACATGGTGATCGAGCGGCCGAACGAGCCTCAGCACTACTACGTGAGGCGCGATGGCAAGGTCCCCGTGGCCACGTGGCCGACAAGGCTGTGGGTGGACGTGAGCGACGGAAAGAGGGGGCTCTGCGTCGCCGCAAAGGGCTTGCACGAGTATGAGGTGAGGGGGTCGGGGACCGAGATAGCTTTCACCCTCCTCAGGGCGGTTGGCTGGCTGTCGAAGGGCGACCTGCTGACGAGGCCCGGCCACGCGGGGCCGGAGATCCCGACGCCCGACGCGCAGTGCCTAGGGCCGCAGAGGTTCGAGCTCGCCGTGTTCCCGCACGCGGGGGCGTGGAGCGAGACGGGCGTCCACAGGGCCGCCCTTGAGTGGGCTGTGCCGGCCGCCGCCCACGAGGACATCCCGCATAGGGGCGAGCTGCCGCCCGAGTTCTCGCTGATCGAGGTGCGGGGCGACGCGCTCTCCTCCGCGTTCAAGCGGAGCGAAGACGGGAGGTGCGCGGTGCTCCGCTTCTACAACCCTTCCCCGCGCGAGACTGAGGTGGAGGTTGCCTTTGGCAAGCCCCCGGCGAGGATTTGGCGCGCACGCCTCGACGAGACCGAGCTGGAGGAGCTGAAGGCCGGAGCCTCCCTGAAGCTGAAGCTGGGACCCTACAAGGTCGAAACGCTGAAGCTCGAGTTTTAGTTTATTCTTTTTTACTTTTAACCTCCCCCTTTCTCCACTCTCCACTCGGCGACGCGGCTCCAGATGCCCCTGAGGTGCCGGAGGACCTCCTGTGCGCTCCCCCTGTCGAACTTGATCTTCACCACGAGGACACCCGAGTCGGCTTCGCTCATCCTCTCCCTCACCAACTCCAGCTCGGCGGGCAGCGCCGGCTGCCTCCACCCCTCGATCAGCTCGGCTAGGTCCGCGAAACCCCTTTCCCTCGCTACGTCCGCTGAGGTTTTGCCGCTGCTCTCCCTAAGCGAGGGGTCGGCCCCCCACCTCAGCAACGCTTCCACGACGCCCCGGTGGCCGCCGTACGCGGCCACATGAAGCGGCGTCACCCCCGCCCCTCCCACCGCGTTGGGGTCCGCGCCGCGCTCGAGCAGCAGCTCGACGAGCTCCTGGTCGCCTCTAGCACACGCCAGGTGGAGCGGCGTGAAGCCGCGCTCGTCCCTCGCGTTCGGGTCTGCCCCTTCCTCGAGGAGCCTCCTCGCCTCCTCCACCCTCCCGGCTTTGACCGCGGTTATCAGCTTCGCCCCCAGTTCGGGGCGCCTAACCGGTGGGGCGACAGGCGCTGCTGCCGCGGGAGCCGCTCCCGGGGCTCCGTAGGCGCAAGGCGGTCTGCTCGTATCCAGCACCTTGACTTCTAGAAGCGCACAGTACTTGCTGCGGGGCATGTAGTGGGGGCATGTGTCGCACGTCCTCCTAGGACGCGCCGCGCACGGCGGGCTGCTGACGTCTTCGACGGGTACTCCGAGCAGGATGCAGTAGCTCGCCTCCCTCGAGTAGTAGACACACCCACCGCAGCTCCTGGCCCTTCCCGCACCCACGGCTGGTTGAAAGCTAGCATGCGCTTTTAAAAGGCCAGCGCCGAAGAAGCCGCGCTCGGGGGTTGCAGCAACCTTTTTTACCGAAGCTTTCACGTGCGCGATCGTGGCGAAGCTCAAGTACGCGGTTGTGGGAGCTGGGGGTATAGGCCGCCACCACGCCGAGGTCGCGAGCAGGCTGGAGGAGTACGAGCTGGTGGCCGTCGCGGACGTCGTGGAGGAGCGCGCGAGGGAGCTCGCTTCGCGCTTCAACGCGAGAGCGTACGCTAACTACGTGGAGATGCTTGAGAAGGAGCAGGTGGACGTGGTATCGGTGTGCACCCCGCACCCGACGCACGCAGAGGTCGCGATCGAGGCGATGAAGCGCGGCGTGAACGTGCTGACGGAGAAGCCGATGGCCGCTACGGTCAGCCAGTGCCTAGCGATGATCGGTGAAGCAAGGAAGAGGGGAGTGAAGCTTGGTGTCGTGTTCCAGAACAGGTTCGAGCCCAGGATCCGAAGGGCGAGGAAGATCATCGAAGCGCGGGAGCTGGGCGACATCTACCGGGCTATGCTCCGCTACGTGACGTACAGGGATATGGCCTACTTTCTGAGCGGCGCGTGGAGGGGAAAGTGGGCGACAGAGGGGGGTGGCGTCCTCATCAACCAGGCCGTCCACTACATCGACCTTTTCCTCTGGCTGCTCGGCAAGCGGCCGAAGGAGGTTTTCGCCTACGCGGCCACGGCTGGCCACGACATCGAGGTGGAAGACCTCGTCAGCGCGGCTGCGGTCTTCGAGGGCGGGTGCCAGGGGGTGATGCAGTTCTCGACTCTCGATTACCCGGACATGACGAACATCGAGCTAAGGGGTGACAAGGCGATGTTGCTCGTAGAGACGAGCCCCAAGCGCGGCGAGCAAGGCTTAAGAAACGAAACTTCAGTGTTCGTCTACAGGAACGCGCAGCCTGTCCGCCGAGCCGTATACGCCTCCCTCAGACCTGGAGCGCCGCGTATCTCCTGCATGATCGAAGAAGTAAGAGCCGAGGAGCCCTTTACCGGGCACGAAGCCGTGCTGCGCGACTTCGCCAAAGCTGTGCTGGAGGATAGGGAGCCCGAGGTTCCCGGAGAGGAGGGGTTGAAATCTGTGGAGCTCATCAACGCGATCATTATGTCGGCCGTCGAGCGCAAGCCCGTGGAAATACCCTTCGACCCCACCCGCTACGACGAGCTGCTGAAGCGGCTTGAGAAGCTCGGCGGGCCCCCCTGGCCCTCCTTCATCAGGTGAGGGCTTTGGCCATCAGGTTCGGCAGCATCTTAGAGAAAGGGTTAGGCAGCGCATTCTACTGCTGGGTCCGCGAGCCGACGGAGGGAGGGAGCGAGCGGTTCAGGCTCGAGGATCCAGAGAAGTTCTGGAGGATCTCGCGGGACGAGAGAAGGTACACGGAGTTCGCGCTCGCCAGGTACGCGAGGCCGCCCGGCCTCATCACGCTCTCGCTCCGGTCCCGCGAGACCTTCAGGTACGGCGTGTTCCAGCTCAACGCGAGGCTGCCCGACTGGGGGCCTGAGGGACCGATGCTATGGTTCGGGTTCGAGGCAGAGGACCTGTTCGGGGGCGGCGTCGCCCACTTCATGCTGCAGGGCGGAACGCTCAGGGCCTTCGCGGGCGCCTGGCCCACACCGGTCGCCCTCAAGCTGCCGGCGCCCGGCGACTTCGCGGCTAACCGGCACGCATACACGGTCAAGATTCACCGCAACCTGGTGCTCTGGTTCATCGACTACAAGGTCGTCGCCGCGGTGGCGCTCGTGGACTCGGAACGGCCGCTCGCTCTGCACGAGGGGGAGCCGTACTCGGTGGGGGTCACCCAACTCCGACCGAGCTCCTCGCTCGCCGTGCTCATCGACATCGACGGCGGGCCCGTGGACCGCGAGTGGGTGTGGGACGATCTGCACCCCTGGGGCATACGAGTGCTCGAAGGCGACGAGCGGCCGAACCTAGCGCTCAAGCTGTACCGCTACGGCTCTGAGGAGCCGCTGGAGGGGCCGCTGAGGGGGCCTGCAGTCTCGCACCCGATCCCAGGGGCTGGCTCGGAGGTGGAAGTCGCGCTGGCTGTGGATGCAGGCGGGGTAATTCGCGTTGAAGCCTGCTCGCTCGACGGGAGGTGGTTCGAGCTCGAAGAGCTTGAGCTGCGCGCGGGCAAGCCGCTCCGGTGGCGCGCTAGGGTCGGTGCTCCCTTTATCCGAGCTGCAGTCGAGCCAAAGGCCGAAAGCCGAGTCGAACTGGCCGAAGCCTACGTCTCGTAAAGCGCGCGCTGGTGCATCTGTATTGCGCTTTTGCGTTTCTTTAGCCCGCCTAATAGCGGAGCGCGCGCTTAATCAGCGAGCACGGTAACGATTGTAGGCGCCTAGCACGCGCTGAGCCGATAAGGTGGCTCGTCGGAGCTGCATTCGCAACGAGAATCTCTCCGGCCTGATGCATGTAAGGTTGGCGAACCCGCGCCTCTAATTTAACCCTCAAGCTTTGTGAGATATATAAATTATAATAAAAAATATAGAACAAAAACTATAAAAACTTTCTTCGCTTATATTTTTGATGCCGAGGTCTAGGAGGCGCGCGCGAGCATCTACGGTATTACTCCTTGTAGCTCTTCCCCCACTCTTGGCTGTTATCTCGGCTTTAGATCCCGACCTCCAGAGAGTGTTCTACATAGCGCAGAAGCGTGCGAGCTGCTCTGAGATGGATGGGAGCCACGCGCTCTGCCTCCTACTCGGCGAGCGGGGGACCGGCAGTATAGGTAGGTTTGTCAGTGTGTACAGCAAGATCAGAGAAGGATGCGGGCCCGAGGTGGAAGCTGTAGTTCTGTTTTCGCGGAACGCGTGGTACAGGGTGGAGGACGCGGTCAGCTACCTCAAGAGCCTCGGCTTCAACGTGAGCGTGCAGGATCTAAGCGGCTTTACGATCCAGATGAGCTTGGTGGTGAGAGTGTACCGCAAGACGAGCGAAACAAGGCTCCCCAACGGCACCGTGATCAGGGGGGAGATCTGCGAGGAGATCGCGAAAAAGGCTGTTGAGTACTTCATCCTGGTCTTGGGCAACGTGACTTCCAACACGTACTTTGCTCTCAAGTTACAAGCTTCAAAGGGTCTCGAGAAATTCGTCGACGCTTCGCCCATCACGCTAGTCCCCAAAGCCGTAAGGAGCATGCGCAACGCTAGCGGGTGCGCCCCCCTAGCGGATTTCCTGAGGGAGCGCTTCAACCTAACCCCCGAGGATGCGGAGCGGCTCGCTATGAGAGCGAGGGAGCGGGGCGCCCCCGACGATGCGTGCGAGTGCGTGAGCGTGTACAGCGAGATGCTGCTGGAGCCGAGAGCGCTCAACAGGGCTGCTGCAACAATCACCGTCGATGAGCTAGGGCTCGCCTACGACGCGCTCGAGCTGCTAGCTAATGCTGTCATCACGAAGCAATTCTCTTACAAGCAGTCATACTGGGCCGGCGCCTACTCGCTCGCTAAAGTCACTGTTTGGATGGACCCCGATACCGGGCAAATATTCCAGTACCGAGACGATGGTTATTGCAGTTTAGAGCTATACGCTCCGATATTCGGCTGCTGCCAGGCCATCTACTGTAGACACACAGCGTTCACAACTGGCCCAACGTCGGTTTACGCGGACGCCTACGGGAAATGGGGTCATTTCTTTTGGCCGATCTCCGAAATCGTGTGCACAAGCTCTTGTCTAGATGTCCCGGACGTTCGTGGACAAGGTTACGGGTATGGCCGAACGTGTACATCGAGTCAAAACTCGAGAGTTATAACCCAGGATTGCGAGACTGCGTGTCCGTGCTATTACCTTATGTCGACTGGGGACGCTTGCAGCTTCGGCAAGCCTTAACGGTCTCGTAACCCCTGATTAAAAGTAAACGTCAAAGGAACTCGTCAAAATTTAGGCGCGCGCTACAAACCCAGCTCTCCAGCCACGTTTTTCATCGCGTCTAGCGCGAGGGCTAGGAACTCCTCCAGCCGCAAGCCGAGGAGCTCGATCTCCCTTATGCGGTCCCTGCTGACTCCCCTCGCAAAGTCCTTCTGCTTGAACTTCCTGAGCAGGGTTTCGAACTTGACCTCGGCCAGCCTCTTCCCCGGCATGACGAGCGCCGCGGCGACGATGAGCCCGCTCGCGTGGTCGGCCGCGCGCAGCGCATGGAGCAGCCGCTCAGCCTCGCTCCCCGCCCGGAAGCCGTTGTGCTCGTTGTGCGCCGCGATTGCCTCGAGCGCGTGCCTCGGCAGCTTGCCCTCGAGGATCCTGAGCGCCTCGAGCCCGTGCCTGCTCGGGTCGCGCCCCACCTCGTCGTAGTCGATATCGTGCAGGAGGCCGACGAGGCCCCACAGCTCCTCGTCCTCGCCCAGCCTCCGCGCCAGCGCTCGCATGATCGCTTCCACGGCGACGCAGTGCTTGACCATTCTCTCGTCCTTCAAGTGGCTCCTCAGCAGCCTGAGGGCCTCCTCCCTGTCCACGCGGGGCGCTTGCGCCCAGCCGCGTATTAGTGTTTCGCGCGCAAACGAAGCGCACCGTATTAATACGCGCGCAGCGAGGGGTTCCCCGTGAGGCTGCCGGCGAACGGGTGGGTTAAGGCCGCTCTGCACACGCATTCGAAGCGCTCTGACGGCAGGCTCGAGCCGGAGGATGTTGTCTCGTTCTACCGCAGGGCCAGCTTCGGTGTTGTTGCGCTCACCGACCACAACAGGGTGACGAAAGTGGCGCAGCCGGGCTTCGTGCCCGGCATCGAGCTCGAAGCGAGGGTTGAGGGGGCGAGCGGGAGCTACCACGTCGTGATCTTGGGGCTGAGCTCGGAGCCCCCGGAGGGCGTAAGGCGTGACGCGAACAAGCTGCTCGAGTGGTCGCGCGACAACGGGTGCTTCGCGTTCATCGCGCACCCGTACTGGAGCATGCTGAGCGGCGAGGATCTGCTCAGAGTGCAGGGCTACGCGGGCGTTGAGGTCTACAACCACGGGTGCGAGGTCGAGATCAGCCGCGGCTACTCGGGCCCCCACTGGGACTACGCGCTCTCTCACGGTGTGAAGAGCTACGGCTTGGCGGTGGACGACGTGCACCACTACTCCCTCGACGCGCTGGGCGGCTGGGTCTCCCTCGACATCGGCGAGGCTGACGCAGAGGGGGCGTTGAAGGCGCTCTTCGAGGGGTGCTTCTACGCGTCGAGCGGAGTTGAAGTGAAGAGCTACGAGATCGGTGAGGGGCTGCTGCGCGTCGAGACGAGCAGCGCTTCGCAGATCAAGCTCCTCTCGGGCAACACGAGGGGCGCATACCTGAGCGTCGAGCTCCTCGAGAAGCTGGCGAAAGCGGAAGGGCTGCCGCTTGAGCTTGAAACATGGGAGGAGGATGGTGGGCGCTTCTATAGGGTTAAGGCTGGGAAGCTGCTGGCGGAAATCCAGCTGCGCGGCAGGAGTATCGTGCGAGTAGAGCTGAGGGGGGAGCTGCCGGTGAAGAAGTACGCTAGGATCGAGATCTACGATAGCGAAGGGAGGAGGGCCTGGCTCAACCCCACCTTCACCGGGTGAGCTCGGGTGAGGCTGGCTGTTACGTTCGACGTCTGGAACACCTTGCTCTCCATCCAAGCCTTTTACGGGGAGGCGGCGATCCAGCTGGCTGAGCTCACCTTGAAGCCGAGGAGCGAGGTGGAGGAGGCGCTCCGCAGAGCTTACCGGCGCGTCAAAGGGTTGAGGGCGGCTGGCAAGATCCCGGTGAGCGGGATCGTGGAACACTGCGTGGGCTTGCTAGCGGCCGAGCTGGGGTGCCCTCGCGAACTAGTGAAGAGGGGCTCGTCCAAGCGGCGCT
>Ga0209183_1000083_pt1 | contig 46088 bp, 38 predicted proteins | sample LHCtaG_2_FD_184120 | JGI IMG/M metagenome (GOLD analysis project Ga0209183, IMG submission 184120) | Hot spring microbial communities from Little Hot Creek, USA to study Microbial Dark Matter (Phase II) - LHC4sed_replicate (SPAdes)... | ecosystem: Environmental > Aquatic > Thermal springs > Hot... | reverse complement strand
AAAGAGCTTTATGACTCAGCATACGATATTGAATCCATAAGGGAATGGCTGAGGTCGATGAATGTTGATGCAAACATACCAGTGAATCCTAGAAATGGAAGGAAGCCTAAACCATACAAGGTCGAGCTATACAAGAGGATGAGGTCTGCTGTTGAAAGATTCTATGGATGGCTAAAATCATTCAGAAGGATTATCATAAGATACGAAAGATTGGCTGAAACATACAAAGCCTTCACAACTATAGCTTGCATAATAATACACCTAAGATACGGAGTTTAGAGATGAGTTCTAAGACTAATACGTCTTATTCAGGGAACTGTCACTATGGATGGCAATTTCTAGGAAAAATCTTTTAAACAACTTCACATTCCTCTCTAAGGAAGGGACTATGTATTTTAAAAACTCTAGAAAAGCGTTTTTCTTAGGGGTAGATTATTATCCAGAAGAATGGCCACCAGATATATGGGATCAAGATGTTAACCTTATGTACGAAGCTAAGTTTAACATCGTCCGTTTAGCCGACTATGCATGGCCTATGTTGGAGCCATCACCTGGAAGATTTACTTTCGACTGGCTTGACGAAGCTATCGAAAAGCTTAACGCTAAAGGTATTAAAGTCATCCTAGCTACACCTAGGTATCCTCCGATCTGGTTTCCAAAAATGTATCCAGACGCCCTCCCCGTTGACGACCAAGGCCGTAGAATTCGCTTCGGTAGAAATGGTGCATGGATGTCTTATTGTCCTCATAACCCCAATTTTCTCAGATGTATTGAGAGAATTGTCAGAGCTCTTGCAGAACATTATAAAGATAACCCTAACGTATATGGTTGGCAAATAGATAATGAGACGCAGTGGTCAGATCCATATCCCAACATGGTATGTTACTGCGAGTATACGAAGGAGAAGTTTAGAGAATGGCTTAAAGCAAAATACGGTTCTATTGAGAAACTTAATGAGAAGATCGGAACAAAGTTCTTCCCAATTCAAATATACAGTGATTGGGGAGAAATAGACCCACCTTGGCCACCTTTGAGGGAGAAAAATAGGGGATTAGCTTTAGACTGGTTAAGGTTTAGATCGGATTCGTTAATAGAGCTCATCAGGTTTGAAGCTTCCATAATACGTAATATAGCGCCCCATCAAAAGATTACAACGAATCGTATAAGCCATCAAATAGATAACTATAAATTATCGAAGTTTCTTGATTTCATTTCCTATGACTCATATCCAAAGTATAGGAGAGAGCCAGACCCAGCCGTAGCGTCAATGTACTATGACTGGTTTAGGTCTATGAAAAATACTAGCTTTTGGGTAATGGAGCTTCAATCAGGCATATTCTTTCTCGGAAAAATGCCCAGACCGGGAGAAATCAGAAAGTGGACGTATCAGGCTATTGGACGTGGAGCTGATGGAATTCTATACTTCCGTTGGAGAACTACACCCTATGGGGTTGAACAATTTGTCTATGGAATACCAGGGCCTGATAATAGACTCGACCGCAGATATTATGAGATAAAGAAAGTTGGTGAGGAAATACGTAAGCTTGAAGAGCACATATGTGAGACCGCGTGTAAATCTGATGTTGCTATACTATGTTCATACGATAATATATGGTCTACCGACATAGAGAAAGATGACTATGGTAGAAACTTCCTTGAAGACATGTTTTCTGTATATAAGGGGCTTTGGTTAAACCATATACCAGTTGACATAGTTGAACCGCTCTGCGACTTAACCAAATATAAAATCGTATTTACTCCATTCTTCTACATCATGAATGAGGAAATAGCATTAAACCTTAAGGAATACGTTAAGAATGGAGGGATTCTCATTTCAGACGCAAGATTAGCTGTTAAAAACGAGTACAATGGAATTTTCTCAGAACCTCTACCAGGGCTACTTACAGACCTATTTGGTATAACAATCGATGACCATGATATTGTCGAAGTTGGCGATAATAGAAGAATTTTAGGACTGGAAGGTGCACCTATTTTTGCACAGAAGGAAGCTTCACCTGTTGCTTGGGTTGAAGCTTTGGGGTTGTCAGATGCCGATGCTCTTGCAATCCATAAAGGCACGTGGCTGGATGGAGCACCAGCAATAACTATGCATAAATATGGAGGGGGAAGGGCAATATACATTGGAACATTTTTCTCAACAGAGCTCGTTAATTTAATGGTTAGAGATTTTATAAACGGAGGTTTAATCAAACCCATAGCTAATTTAGACGATTCAGAAGTAGAAGTGGCAAGAAGAGACGGCAGGGATTTCAGCCTTCTCTTCATAATAAATCATTCAGACAAGTATAAAAAGGTCAAGCTACGCCTAGAAAAAACATATAGTATTGAAGATCTATTTGATGGCAGGTCTTTTGAATCGAATGCTCTAACAGTTGATTTGAAACCAGACGATGTAAAAGTCTTAATGGTCAAATGATCATTTAGAAAAACCCGTGAAAAATTTTAATTATTTCCAGCGACTCTATCAATAGGGGGGTTGTGTGTTGAAGCTCATATTTATGTTGACGCATCATGATAGAACGGTGCCCAACGCTCTTGAGGTGTTTGAAGAGGTAAAGGATACTGGGGTTCAAAATGTAGGCTTCAAAGACGTAGGCCTTCCCTTCGACGAGCTTAAGAGGTTAGCCAGTATGATTAACCGTGAGGGGTTAAACTCTTTCCTAGAAGTCGTCAGTGAAACCGAGGAGTCTTGTCTAGCTGCCGTTAAGCAGGCTATGAAGATTGGCGTTAAAAACGTTATCGGCGTTAAGAGAGAGTATGCTGAAAAAGCCTTTAACATCCTAGGGAAGAAGGTGAAGTTTTACCCTTATGTTGGTAGGGTGGTAGGGATACCTGAAGTCCTCGAAGGAAGTATTGAAGAGATGGTTAATGATGCTAAGATGTTTGAGAAGATGGGAGTAGATGGAATAAACCTCCTGGCATATCGATATGTCGGAGACCCTGATAAGCTGATGAGAGAGGTCATAAAGTCCGTTAACATAGGCGTCATAGTCGCCGGTAGCATAAACAGCTTCGATAGGATTAGGAAAGTCGTGGCCGCTGGGGCACGTCTGTACACTATCGGTAGCGCTGTATTCGAGAGGAACTTCGTCCCAGATGGAGGCATATCAGACCAGATTAAGGCTATCCTGGAGTTTGAAAAAACGGTAATCTAACACTCATAGGTGTACGTAATGGAGAACGTTAAACCTAAAATCGGGCTAGTTGTAATGGCTAATGAGTGGTTTTGGAAGTACAAGATGTTTGGTTCAGAGTTCTTAGAGCTTATTGAGAAGGACGCCGAATCTATAAGAATTAAGCTGAGCGAGTTTGCAGACGTTGTAGACATGGGGATAGTTTTAAATGAAAGGCAAGCCATAGACGCCATACGGAACATCAAGAGTAGAGACGCCGACCTCCTCCTAGTATGCCCGATAATATGGACTTCAGACCTACCTTTCATCGATATGTTAAAGGAGACGCCTAGAGATATGCCGACCATCCTATGGTTCTACAGCCCCTACGAAAGGCTGCCCAGTAAACTAAGCGTTAGCGACTTCATCAGAGCTACAGGCACTGTCGGAGCCTTCCAATTCTCAAACGTACTAAAGCGTGAAGGGAGAAAATTCATGGTGGTAGTCGGTACGAAGGGTGAAGATCGTGTATACAAGGAAATCTACGAATACTCTAAGGCTATAAGGGTCGCTAAGGAGCTTAGAAACATGAAGATCGGATTGCTACCGTGGAGATACCCGGATATTGCAAACACATGGTGTGATGAGTTTAAGATAGCCTCCCGTTTAGGCCTTAAGGTTGTGAGGATTTCCGTGTCAGAGCTCTATAAAGTCGCACAGAGCATAGCTGAGGAGGAGGTAAACTTATTTGTGAATGAGCTGAAAGAAAACTATGAGGTAAGGGTCTCAGAGAGAAGTTTACGGGTGGCGGCCCGCGCGTCTCTCGGTTTAGCGAAGGTGTTCGACAAGTACGACCTTAACGCTGTTGCAATACAGGATTTAGAGGATGAGCTACATGAACTGCTCAAAACGCGGCCATGCCTATACGTGGCTTCAATATTTGAGAAGGGCAGGGTTGTCGGAATGGAGGGCGACATCCATACTGTAATAGCGATGCTTATTCTAAGGAAGTTGACAGGTCAGCCTGTGCTGTTTGCTGAAGTATACATGTTTGATAAGGTTGAAAACGTGATGCCAATGGGCCATACCACGATGCTTGACATCAATATTGCGAAGAATCCTAGGGAGATTAAAATAATACCCGATTGCGAGTATGAAAGTTTTGACGAAGTTGAAGGCGCGTACATGTACTTTACAGGGAAAGAAGGTGCTGTAACCTTGCTTTCACTGGTAGACGATATAGACAACTACAGGCTTATCATAGGTAGGGGCGAATCTATCCCAATAAACGGAGCACGGATCGATGGATATTCACACATACTGGTTCGGCCGAGCTTGCCGGTTGAAGAGTTTCTTAAAAAGGCCGCTGAGGCTGGAGCAGGTCAACACTGGGCTGTAGTATACGGTGACCACGTATCCATTCTCGAGAAATTCGCCGATTTAACGGGGTTGAATAAGACCGTTATAGAATGAGGAATCTCCGATGATCTTCCAGCTTTTAACAAAAGAGCAACTGGATACGCTTCATGCTTCTGCTCTTCAGATACTTGAGAATGTAGGTGTAAAGGTCACCACTAAAGAAGCATTGAAAATATTTTCAAACGCCGGATCGCATGTTGATGAGAAAAGCAAGGTTGTAAAGATCCCATCATACCTTGTTGAAGATGCTATTAAGAAGACCCCTAGAGGCTTCGTATTGGCGGGTAGAGGTGAAAAGACTGAAATAGTTCTCGAGAGGGGTAAAACCTACACTAGACCTTCAACTGGTCTCGTAAACGTCATAGATATGGACAATAGAGAGTGGAGGAAGGCGAAATTTAAAGACGTTGCTATTGTTGCGAGGATTGTAGACTACTTAAAGAACATATCTATTAATGCCACGCACCTATTTCCATCAGATGTGACGTTGGAAATAAATGACGTATACTCTTTCAAGGTGGTTTTAGAGAATTCTCAGAAGCATATCGTAGTCTCCCCACTCAGCCTAGAAAATCTCATATGCATGTGGAAAATGGCTACAGTCATCAGAGACGAAGAAGAGGTTTGTAGAAGACCGCTCTTCAGTGTACTTAACTGCCCAAGCAGCCCACTAGTTTTAAGGGATGACATTTCAATCTTCTGCGCGGAAAAAAAGATACCTACAATCGTAAACTCGGCACCCGTCATCGGGGTCTCCTCACCTGTAACGTTAGCGGGTACGATGGTGTTGCAGAGCGCCGAAGCTCTAGCAACGATCACACTTATACAGCTGGTCAACCCGGGTTCACCTGTGATATGGGGCTGTAAATCAACCCCCCTCGATATGAGGTATGGGTCACCGCTCTCAGGTGTGGTTGAAATAGGTCTACTATCTGCTGGTGCCGTTCAAGTCGCTCACTACTATGATCTTCCAGCTGAAGGTTTCGGTCCCCGTACAGATTCAAAAGCTCTAGATGAGCAGGCCGGGATCGAAAGGGTATTCGTTGGAATACTGCCTGCATTAGCTGGAGCTGAAATAGTCTCAGGTGCTGGATGCGTAGAGGCCGTTGCAACATTCAGCGTAGAACAGCTATTGATAGATAATGAATTCTACGGCATGATGTTCAGAATGCTCAGGGGGATATCTTTTGATAAGGATAGGCTCGCGGTGGATGTAATTATGCGAGTAGGCCCTGGAGGCAACTTCCTAAAGGATATTTCAACGGTCAAGTACTATAGGACGGAGTTCTTCATACATGATCTTTTCGATAAAAGAGATAGACGTAGCTGGGAGGCTTCAGGGTCTAGGAGTGTTGAACAAGTTGCTAATGAAAAGGCTAGAAAAATACTCTCAGAACATGAACCTTCACCATTAACCAATGAAGAGAAGAGGAAACTTGATAGCCTAGTGAAAGAGTTTGAGAAGAGCATAAGACCTTAAGTCCACTTAACACCGCAGTCGCTGTGCGAGGCTGATGGTTTTGTATCTAATGGGGATTGACGTGGGGAGTACTGTGTGCAAAACCACCATATATGATTGTGGGGGCCGTATAGTCTCAGCTACGGGTAGAGAATATGAGGATGTTTTCATATATCCTAGAGAAGACTGGTGCGAATACGATCCCGAGAAGTTTTGGAAGACCATAGCCAGCTGTATAAGCGACTGCATTCGAATGAGTAAGCTTAACCCGAGGGATATAATAGCGTTAAGCGTATCCGTTAGTGGCGAATCCATCATACCCATTGGTAGAGATGGAAAGCCCGTTTACAATGGAATAAACTGGACGGATAGACGATCTAAATCATATGAGCCACAACGTGAAGAAATCGATAGAAAGCTGGGTGCTTTAAGGATTTACAAAATCACAGGCTACCCTTTAAACCCAGTCCCATCATCCGTGAGAATTCTCTGGCTTAAAGATGAGAGAGCTGATGTTTATAATAGGGTTTGGAAGTTCATGCTTTGGGAAGACTTTGTGAATTGGAAGCTCACGGGTGAGGCGGTTTTAAGCTATTCAACGGCATCATCTTCGCAACTGTTTGATATAAGGAGGAGGGAATGGTCTTCGGAAATACTTGACGCACTGGACATAAACGTTGATCTCCTTTCTAAGTGTATGCCGTCTGGTAAGATTGTAGGCGAAGTGTGTTTAAGGGCTTCAGAGGAAACTGGGCTTTCAAAAGGAACGTTGGTGGCTACCGGCGGATGGGATCAGACATGTGGGGCTCTTGGGGCTGGAGTAGTAGAAGAAGGACAGGCATGCAACACCACGGGTACGGTAGAATGCGTCACACCAGTTATGAAGAATCCCGTGGTTGACGAGAAGACGCTATCCATCGGCTTATACTGTTCTCCCCACGTAGTTGGGGAGTCGTATGTCTATTTTGCGTGGTTTCCAACATCAGGTGCAATATTGAAATGGTTTAGAGACAACTTCGCTGAGAAAGAGGTTGAAATAGCCGATAAAACTGGTCAGGACGTTTACGATATATTGACCAGTAAAGCCGCTGAGTCTAAACCCGGTGCAAATGGACTACTTCTACTACCATTTTTCGAGGGGAGTGGGGTTGGACAGCCTCCAGCCTTTAACATAGATGCTAGAGGCGCTCTAATAGGTTTAAGGCTTCACCATAGGAAAGGCGACGTTATAAGAGCCATATTGGAGGGCGTAGCCTTCCAAACACGCGTAATAATTGAGAAGATAGAGGAGTTGGGAATTCCTATCAGAGAGTTGAGAGCCATAGGGGGTGGAGCGAAATCAAAGCTGTGGATGCAAATTAAAGCAGACGTGACGAATAAGAAAATAGTCTTACCAGATGTAACGGAGGCTGGCACATTGGGAGCCGCAATACTCGCAAGCATCGCTGGCAAAGTCTACACAGATGTAGAAAAAGCGGTTAGAAAAATGTGCAGAGAAAAAAGCATATTCCATCCACGGGCTGAAATAGCGGAAACATACAACAAATATTACAGCGTATACAAGGAGTTATATCCGAGTCTCATACCGATATTTAGTAAGATGGTATAATTGTAAGAATTTTTAGAATTCAGCAAAACCTTACTTCCTCTAAGTCAAAGTAATGGTTAAGCTAACTATTCGATTTCCTTTAATAACATTTCTGCCTCTTTCCTAGATTTACACCGGGTGGAAAAAGTAAGCCCTTTCGGATCCAAATTTTCTAAGACAAACCTTATCCTATCTGGTGAAACATGTGGCAATTGTAGGTTTTTACAAGCCTTCTGTATTTTCCTGTATAGTGGAAGCCATTTAGGATCGTCTACGGGTGGTTGGCCCGCACCTGGAACCCATTGAATCCCCGTAAGCTCGTCTATTTCAAGTAACGAGTCGACATGGGGTATTTGCCCAACCCCATCCAGATGGTAAATGGCATAGTCTAATCTGAGGCAGTATTCCTTCAAATAGGGTAGAACAAGTTCCCTAAACTTTGATGGGGGCAACATATAGGCGAAGTCTGCGTGAATTGGGTAGTAACGTTTATGGCACCAGAGGCTCATCCAAGACGACGTACCGTCTTGACCATATGCTTTCATGAGTTCGTGGAGTTCTCCGTAAACCTTAAACCATACCTCGAACAATCTATCACACAATCTTTTAACTCTCTCCGGATTTCTGTAAAAGTCTACTATGAGGTTTCTACCTCCTCTTAATGAAGATGCTATATCTGTCACTGCACCCATATCTGGAAACCCTACTATAAATCTTCCTCTACCTAACTTGCAAGCATCCACAGTTACTTCCTTCGTATAACACCACCATTCGTTAGCGGGATTAAAGTCTAAACTTTCAACCTCCTCCCAAGATAGTGCCTCATACCAGACGGTTTCCGCGCTAAACCTAGGCTTAGCCCCCATGTAAGCGGCTATGCTACATGGTCCAAGATTTATCCAAAGATTTGGATATGCTCCACCTCCGAAGAAAGTATTTCTACAGTAGTTTTCAAACTCCTTGATAGCTAGATGCGGATTATTCTGATTTTTCACGAAAGCCCAAATGTCCCATACAACGGTTTTAGTTTCCTCTTTGGGAGCAAAAACCTGTACAAGGGGTTTATCTAGCTCCCTATCCCACCAAGCCTTAAAATCTTCCTTTGCCTCACTCCAATCCTCCTTATAATATAGCAATTAAACCACCAAGCAACAGAGTCTAATTTCTGAATTTTAATTTAGCTGTAAGATGGCCGATATCTTCCATATTTTCTCACACTTTCTATAAAAGTGCTAACGTTCTTCACTGGAGTGCCTGGAGCTAATGGGCTCCCATTGGAGGCGATGAATCCTCCGCCAGCCGCTGCGGCAGAAATTTGTTCTCTAACTTCTTTGGTGATAGATTTTTCATCGCCATTCAAAAGTACGTTAACTGTATCTAGGTTTCCGAAAACGCATACTTTTCCCTCTAAGGCTTCTTTAACTTTCGCCAAATCTATGATGAAGTTTTTCCGGCTTTCCTCAATCATCAGCCCGTCTATATCCAATTCCCTTATGTATTGAAGTATAGGCATTACGTTTCCGCAGAAGTATAGTATGGGTATCATTCCAAGCTTACGAATCTCATAGAAGTACTTTTTCTCCGGTTCTAAGAAGAATTCCCTGTACATTTTAGGAGATATAATATCCGCGCCTATTCGGTCTTCTGATATGATAAATGCATGGCAACCAGCTGTAGCATATGCCTTGGCCACTTCTACATGTGCTTCATAAGCTCTTTCAATCAAATACTTCATGAGATTAGGTTTCCGGTATAGCATTATGAGTCCATTAGCAAACCCATTGGCATAGATTATCCCACTTGGACCGCCTACGTTAACTGCAATTAATACAGTATCGCCATACTTCTTAACTATTTCCTCTACGTGATCCGTGTACCCCTCTTTAATTAAGTCTTCACATTTCCTAAAGGCTCTCTCCACGAGAAGATCAACATCATCTTTCGTTTCCAATACTGTTTGAGTCCTTGATTTTGACTTCTCCCCTTCAAGAGGCTCTAGTGTTTGGTTTGCTCTAATTCTATAACGATTGCCAGTTGGTTTATGAACTAGAAACAGTTCTCTACCTCTCTCTTCAACCTTATAATCTCTTCCACTTTTAGGGACACCTTCATCTAAGTGAAACCAATCTGGTTTAAAGTGCTTGTAAAAATACATATCGATTTGAGCCAACTGGTGCCCGTCAAGTGCATACCAAGCCCAACGGGGATCTCTACCGTAAAATTCAAACTTGTACACCCCCCACCAATGCGGCGCTACGGGAATGACATCAGGCTCCTCACAGTTCAATGCCGATAACATACGTTCCTTAGGTGTCATAAACCAACCTCCACATAGACAATGCTTTACAGTTTAATTTATTTTTCTAATTTATATGTTAGAGTATTACTAATGGATTCTTGCTAAAATGTCTGCCTATATACTATCCATTAAGACTAAAGGAAGAGTCACGACTGCATGTTTTACGAAATCTATAACTTAATGTCTTAAAGGGGGTTTTGGTCAATTTGTATTTGTTTAGAGAGACCCAAACTTTGAGAATTGATCATCTTAAAAAGGGTTGAAAGAAAAATATGGGTTAAAAGGGTATATAGAACCTGATCACACCTACAACCGCTCCAATTGCTGTAAATAAGGCTGTCCCCCCTATGAAACCGCCCACCGTCGGAATGACGTATTTTTCATATAGCACGCTTCCACCTATCTTTAAGATTATGGTTTTAATTATCCAAGCGACCAGAAATACGCTCCAGATTTCTTGCCACATACTTGACCATGAAGCCGCTACTACAAAGCCAATGGGGTCTAGTGGAAACCATATAAATCTGGCGTGAAGAATGGATAGGAGGGCTGTCCAGAGAAAGCCTATAATCATGTAGGTGGCGTAGATAGAGACTGATGGACGAGCCGATTGAGACGCGGGACTAGTCTCACAGAAGTAGTCTACTCCAGGGCTACAGGTTCCCCAGCTTGCAACTGTGACTCTATTACCATATAGGTTTGCCGTCCATACAGAAGTGGCATAGAAGACTGGAACCGCGATAACCATGCATATTGTGGTCAGAAGGAAGACTTTTTTATTGCTAATTCCAGTCAGGTTGGCCATTTTAAGTGCGTGTGCTGTTTCAAAGAAGCCATTTCCAAAGCCGTATGTTGGTATACATGCTCCGATTTGAGCCCAGAAATGGCTCATAACGTAGTCTAAATTTGCAGGGGCAACCGAAGGATCTGGCCATAGTATCCTTAAGAAACCTGCAACCCACATTAATCTTTCGGAATCTCCGAATCCAGTTGTACCCCATATTATTGTTAGTGCAAACCAAGTGGTGAAACAACTTATAAGAAGTATTATGAAAGCCGCTAGAAGATTTATTCCGAAGATCGTTAAGCTAGCTATGCTTACTACTGCTGAGCCTACTAGCATGATATACATGGCTCTATAACTCATAGCTTCATTTTTTTCAAGCTCGGAACCGCTACGAAAGGCTAGCTTCACAGTTTCAACTATGTAGCTTTTGTGTTGAAAGAGATACATTGTAGTTATAGCTAAGTAGCCGCCCGCCATGCTCAAGATGGGCCAGTAGAACGGAGCGGTGGTTGCAACGCCATCGGGGCAACACAATTTAGCATAACCACTTAGACTAAGGGCACCGGTATAGAAACCCATGTAGTATGCAATCTGCTGTAATATGAGAATCACCAGAGACCAAAACCAAACGTTAAATGATACATTTACAGGGGCTAGTAGAAATATCGCTACAAGGACAGGGTTCTTAGAGTACCCTGAATACCAAACTAATGTAGACCCTAGTATATCGCCTTCTTGTGAGCGCACCACGCCTGATGGGCATCCGCCCACTATGCGCCATCCATAGATATCGGGAAACCAGGGGAAAGTTCTAGTCATAAAGACTGGCACAATAAAGGCGAGACCCAGTATAAAGCCGATTAAAAATAGTGTTCTATATTGATTTCTATTCTTCTTTTCAGTATATACAGTTTTTAGAACTTCGTATCCTGGTATAACAACTGGAAATGGCATTTTATCTATTTCAATCCATGAGCGTCTGAAGATCAGAGCAATCGATGATGTAAAGAACCAGAAGCTTATATGTAGTAGACTCATGACAAACACTATTGGCCCCCACTCTATCCAGTCGGTTAGTACACCTCCTTTTACCATAGCTTTGACTGCTTCTACAGATGGTACCCACCAAACGCCTTCTAAAATTCCAAGGCTATCGTAAAGTCTTATGCGTGTTAGTGTGACGCAAAAGTCCAAATAAGCAGCGCCGAGAGTATAGGATGCCACCAATCCGACTAAGTACAAGTACAGAAGTAAAGATTGCGACACTCTAAACAATCGGCGAAGAGGATATGCAAGTAATAGTAGTAGATAAGGATATATAGGGATAAATGTTACGCGGGTTGCGCCAAAGTTATTAAAGCATTGCCAATTCCCTCCTAAAGGAGTCAATAGCCTCCAAGTAAACATCGCGAAGAATGATAGGAAAGCTGTTAGTATTGTCAAAGGAATCCAAGGAATCCTCTCCCCTACAACTTTCTCGCTCATCTCATTCACGCTCATTTTTATCTGTTTTAAACGATATATATGTTTTTTCATAGATCCCGCTTTAAAATTTCCTGTCACCTCTAACAAGACCTCTATGAAAACATTAGTTAATGCACCATATCCTAAATCTTTCTCCGTATTTTAAGACTCCTCATGTTATAGACTAAGGTTTAGAAATACTTAAGTCAAATCGTAAGGTATTCTCTTAAGGGTCGTTTTATGGTGGAGGAATATGCGGAGAAAGACTTGGCTTTATATGGTGGGGAGAAGTCTATAATTATCTTAACAACAGTTATTTTTTGTCTCTGAATTTTTGCAGTCTTTTTAATAGCTCTTTATCGCCTTTAATATCTCCAGCACATGTTGCTATTATACCGTCTACAATACCCTCAAGTTTCTCCGCAAAATCTTCAACATGGTCAATGGTTGTGGTAGCAGGCCATCCAATCATTTTTATAGTCTCTACGTTTTTAGGCGTCTCTACTAAGAAGTACGAGTAGATTGGCTTGTTTAAACGTTTACATTCTCTAGCTATCTGCTCCAACATGGGGAGGGATTTATCTACAAGCCTCATAAAGAAGATGAAATCCCATGTATCTCTCACCCTGGCAACAGCATCTTCAACTGATCTACGCGCCGTGAGCAAGCAACCTAATTTTAGATTTTTCACACGGACTATTGTACGTAAAAACTCTCGAGCTTCCTCAGAACTTTTTAACGCTTTTATAGGCTCTCCATACTTGGGAATATCGCCCATGGTTAACACAAGGCCGTCAAGTCCCACGGCGTCTGCTGCTAAAGCTAAACCTCCTACTTCAACTGGACCTTTGTAGTGTAATACAAATATAGGTATCACTATTTTATCGGGGTATTTGGTTTTAAGCACACAACCTACGGCTGTACCGCTTGGTGCTGGAATGCCAGCAGCGCTATCGGTAACATTCCATCCATCAACCAAATCCTTAACTTCTTCAGCAACCTTTAAAAACTTACGCGTTGGAACAAACTCATGTAATATCTTCATCAAGACACCTCCTCAACTAATACGTGAACGATGGATATAAAAAAGGAGAACCATCCATCACTTTGAATAATTTCCCGCAAAGTTAATCACACAAACCTTTAATGTTTCGCAACTCAATTTAAATTTTTCCCCATATTTCTCAATCCACGGATTAGAGGCAAATTCTACACAAGCTATTATTCGTGAAATACCATGAGCAAAAGCCCCATTTTTAGAAGGTTGAACTAAACTCCTCAGTAGAGTAAAACGGCGTATTCTTCTAGTTTTCCAGTAATCGGGTTGACGCGTAGCTGCATCGCTTCAAGCGTTATTACTCCTAACAGAACTCTATCGATATCTCTGCTCACAAGAACGGGCATTATCCTCCTCTTACCGTCAATTTCTAAAATGACATGTGTGAAGTCTAGTTCACCATAACCTTTAGCTGTAGAAACCCTTACTTTCTCACCAGTAAGTGTAAGGTTGAGCTCTTTGACAATGCTCTCCGGGATTACGGTAAATGTAGCTCCAGTGTCGACGAGAGCCTTAACCTTGGTAAGCTTTTCCCCATCTAGGTCTCCAATTCCAACCTCAACTTCTATATGGCCCATCGTTTATCTCCTTAAAACTTAAGGTTCGTCAGAGTTTTCTAAATAGTTGGCCTTATATATCTTTTTCACCGTCAACGCAATAACGCCCCAGATATGTAGTGGAGTATGGCACTGAATGGAATGAAGAGAGCTTTCGTCGCTCTAGAAAGCCGCTTATGAAGCTTCAATGGGAGCGAAACGGATACTTACAAAGGAATCAACCATCCGACAACGGATTAACCCATCAACCTAGTCTTTAGAATATGGTATGTAAAACTGAGGTTTGGGAGGTTTAGGTCTGAAAGATTCACTTCTAATTTTAGAAAAGTTAACGTTGTATTTCACTTCCTCGATTTCTAATGCTATGTTTATAGCTTTATTCAACTCCTCAGGGTTAAGTTTAACTCTAGCATTTACCAAGAAGATCCCAGAACCAGGATGTTTAACGTTTTTAAGTTCGCTTAGGTCGACGTTGTGTTCAGATGTGATGCTGGCTTTGAATACTCCCATGCTGGTTCTTAGGTAGGCTTTTACATGAGCTATAAACCCATTAAGTTTCTCTATCTGTCTACCAACCTCTTTTAAAAAGTCTTCTATGAAAGCTTTCGGGTTGAAGTCTCTTCTCGGTTTAATTTCGTAGAGTCCGTCAAACCATGAAAGTTGAAGCTCAGCCTCTGTGTATTTAACCATGTCTATATCCGGGTATGGTAGTCCTTTTGAAGCCCCTCCAAGAATAATATCTACGACCTTTTCAACGCCAACGTTCAATTTAGCGGATGTAAGTATGAAATCGGCTTCAGGTCTTATTTTCCTAAGCAGGTTGAGGGCTTCTAAGGTTGTTGAATCATCCACCAAGTCGATTTTGTTGACGCATATGACTTCACCCTCTCTTATCTGCGACGCTATAAGAAATGCAATAGGGTCTCCGGAATCTAGAAGGTTCACTTCTTGGTGGAGCTGAAGGATTCTAGAAGCATCTACCACAACTATGAGCGGAGAGAGTTCAAAATCGCTAGAGTAAAACTCTTTTATAGGTGCATACAATGTCGGCATTAAACCCGCACAACTTCCAACAGGCTCGGCTAAAATCACATCAGGCTTCAGCTCCTCTAAAATCCTCTGAGCGTGGTTGATGAAAACTTGAAAGTTACAACAGTAGCATCCTCTGATTACTTCTGCGGTTTCGAAGCCGTAGTCTTTAACGGTGAGACTGTCTACTAGAACCTCTCCTTGGTCGTTCGTTACCATGACTACCCGCCTACCATGCTCATTCACCAACATCTCTCCCACTCTAAGAAGTAATGTTGTCTTCCCACTTCCCAAGAAGCCTCCGACGAAGACCAATTTAGGCTTCATGTGCCCACTAGTTCCAGTTAAATTTCCAGTTAAATCAAATTTAAACTTTGTGTTAATATTTTCTTTACAGAGGAAGGCTTATAAAACGGTGTTATAGAAAATTCTTGAGAACTATGTCCGAAAAAACAGCCTGCCAAGATGCTGAGGCTTACCTAAAGGCTCAAACTTTAATTAACAAGCTTTTAGACTGGTTTAAAGGTAGAAACGGCGTATTGGTCGCTTTCTCCGGTGGCGTAGACAGTACCCTCGTAGCCTATGTTGCTCACAGGGTCTTAGGCGATAGAGCCTTGGCCGTTACAGCAGACTCCGTCACACTCCCTCCGGGAGAGCTTGAAGAAGCTGTTAAAATAGCCAAGCTGATAGGGATTAGACATAAAATCGTTAAGATTAACGAGCTAGACGATCCTGAGTTTGCTAATAACCCTCCTGATAGATGCTATTATTGTAAAAAGTCGCTGTTGAGAACGTTGAGCAGAATAGCTGAAACGGAAGGTTTAGAACTGCTGGTTGATGGGTCTAACGCTGATGATAGTGGAGATTTTAGACCTGGTCTTAGAGCTTTAAGAGAATTTAAAGTTAGAAGTCCATTGGCGGAATTGGGCTTCACCAAGAACGACGTGAGATTCGTTTCAAGATTTATAGGCCTTCCTACAGCTGATAAACCCTCAATGGCCTGCCTAGCGTCGAGAATTCCATATGGTGTGAAGATAACTTACGATAAGCTCAGGAGGGTTTCAGAAGCGGAGCTCTATATAAAAAAGCTTACAGGTGTTAAACAGATTCGGGTTAGAGACCACGGTACTATAGCTAGAATAGAAGTTGGTAGAGATGAGAGGAAGATGCTCTTCAGCGAAGAGCTTATGGATTCAATATGGGCCAAACTCAGAAGCCTAGGATATTTATACGTTACCTTAGACCTCTACGGGTATAAGTCTGGAAGTCTAAATGAACCTATTAAAACAGGTGAAAAGTCAACGTATTCGTGAGGGCGTCTTAGAATATGGAGAATCCCATCAGAAAATACAGTATTCTAAAGCTTTGGCGCGGAAGCTTACAGTATGTTGAAGATGAAGTCGCCGTAGAACTTCCAGTAACAATTCATGTCAATGGAAAACTTCTGACCGTGCTCTACGCAACTCCTAGAGAACTTAAAGAATTAGCAGTTGGTCATCTCATGACCGAAGGTTTTGTGAAGGATCTCGATGAAGTAGTTGATATACGTGTGGAAGATTCAAACGTCTACGTCACAGTTTTGAACATTGTTGAGGAGAGATCGATATTGCGAAACATTAAAGCTACTAAGATCGTGAAAACTGCATGCGGCCAATCTTCGGAAACACCCTCTAGTGAAGCATATAATTGGAAAGTAGACTCAAACGTTAAATGGTCTCCTACCGAAGTTTTTAAAGTTGTGAGAAAACTCAATTCCAATGCAACGATCTATCGTAGAACTGGAGGTGTTCACGCGGCGATGATTGTTGACTGTAGGGGGGCTGAGTTTCTCTGTGAAGATGTAGGTAGACATAACGCGGTAGATAAAGTCGTTGGAGCATATGTTTTAGGAAGAACCGTTGATTTTAGCTCTACATTTTTAGCGTGCAGTGGAAGGCTTTCATCTGAAATCGTTCTGAAAGCCGCTAGGATAGGAATACCAGTCATTGCTTCAATATCCGCTCCAACATCGCTCGGAATATCGTTAGCCGACAGTTTTGGAATAACCCTCATAGGGTTTGTTAGAGGAACTGGGTTTAACGTTTACACGCATCCGGAGAGACTCACCTAAATAGGGGGTCATAATGAAAGTGGTTTGCTTAGGCTATATGAGGCTGTTGGCTTCTAAAATTACTGTAAGTTATATTCTCTAAGAAAGGTTTAACAATACGTATATAACTGTGTTTTACTGTGAGTGTTTTGACCAGCAATTGCGAATTTGAAAGACCGATAAGAACATATGAAGAGATAAACGAGAAGATCAGAAAAGGTGATGCCGTAGTTTTAAGGGCTGATGAATTTAAACGCCTAGCTGAGGTTAAAGGCTATGAAAACGTAGCCAAGGAAGTTGACGTTGTAACAACTGGAACGTTTGGAGCCATGTGCTCTTCTGGCGCCGTTATTAATCTTGGACATTCAGACCCCCCTATTAAAATAGATAAGGCATGGATAAACGACGTTCCAGTATGCCATCCGGGTGCTGCTGTAGACTTGTATATAGGGGCGGCTCAGATGTCTGAAACTAAGCCTTTCGAATACGGTGGAGGGCATGTTATTGAAGACTTAATACGTGGTGAAGAAGTTGAATTGAGGGCTACGGCTTACGGGACTGACTGCTATCCGAGGACGAGGCTTGAAACAACCATAACTAAGTACGATTTAAACCAGTTTTACATGCTGAACTTTAGAAACTCTTACCAGAAGTATGTATGTGCGACAAACGGCAGAGATACAGTGATATATACCTATATGGGTAAGTTGCTTCCACAGTATGGTAATGCGACGTTCTCCGGAGCTGGTGAATTAAACCCGCTAATAAACGACCCTGAGTATGAGACGATAGGTATTGGAACTAGGATATTTCTGGGAGGGGCAAAGGGTTATGTCATAGGTGAAGGTACTCAGCATGATCCGGGGAATCAAATGGGTACGTTGATGGTTAAGGGGAACTGTATGGAGATGGATGCTAGGTTCGTTAGGGGAGCAGCCATCACCCGCTACGGGACGTCAATATACGTCGGGTTGGGCATACCCATACCCATATTAAACCTGAAGATTGCTAAAAACATCGCGGTTATGACTGATGAAAATATAATGGTTAAAGTTTTAGACTATGGTGTTCCTAGGAGGAGTAGACCCGTTCTAAGGGAGGTCTCGTATAGAGAGCTTAAATCGGGTAAGATAGAGATTTTAGGTAAGACTGTTAAGGTAAGCCCACTTTCAAGCCTTAAAGGTGCTATTGAAATAGCTGAAATTTTAAAGAAATGGATTGAAGATGGGAGGTTTTTCCTATCTAAGCCCGTCGAAAACCTGCCAAGGGATTCCGTATTCAAGCCTATGAAGGAGAGAGCCGTTACGAAAAGAATGGTATAGGAGGTGATGAAGTGGTTAAAATGCTGTTGAGATTTCACGGCAAACTTATGAGAGAGCCTGTAACTTCAACAGTCATACTGGAGAAGGGTGTTAAACTGAACATTTTAAAAGCTTCCATACATGAGAGGGGCGGAGAGATGCTTATAGAAGTTCCAGATGAACATGCAAATGATATCATAAGGGCTTTTGAAAGTAAGGGCGTTGATGTCATACTTAAGAGGACGATATCTGTAGACTCTGATAAATGCATACACTGTGGCGGGTGCTTTTCCCTATGTCCCGTCGACGCCATCCATATTTCCCAAGATTACACGGTAATTTTCGACGAAAGCAAATGCGTAGCCTGCGGTATATGCGTGGATGCTTGTCCAATGAGAGCTATATCGCTCATACTGTTCTAGTATTAGTATACAGCTTCCATTTACACGATCTACAGGTCTACGAGTTACTTTGACATACGTTTATCGCTCTGTTCGACCGAAAGGATGGCTATAGTATATGCCTAGCGTCAATTTACACTCCGAAAATATTCTTCAAACTGTTCGGCATACTTGTACCCGGTATCTGGGAATACCAACACGTAAACTCCTTCATCTTCCGCTACTTTAGTAAACGCGTGAAAAACAGCTCCAGCACTTAAACCTATTAAAAGCCCTTCTCTTCTAGCAACTGTTAACGCTCCCTCTATAGCCTCCCTCCTTTTAACATCTATAACTTGGTCGAAGTCTGTCCAGTGAACCCACTTCATACCTGTTTCAATTCTACGTATACCTGGGATCACCTCGTTGGGGGCTGGTTGAACGCCTATGACTTTCACGGAGCTACCGTATCTACTTTTGAAGTAGATGGATATTGCGCTCATATGTCCCGACGTTCCTAAACCCCCTATTATGTAGTCTGGTTTAAGTCCGACACTTCTAAGCTGTTCGTCTATCTCCTTAGCCGTGTATTTAAGATGTACTTTAAGATTTGCATCGTTCTCAAACTGGTTTAAATGAGTAGCACCTTCTGTTTTAGACTTTGCATCAACATCTTCTATGGCCTCCACGGTTAAACCCACTGGTACTCTAACAACGTCTGCTCCTAAAACTTTGAGGAAAACGTCGCTAGCCTTCTGAATAGTCTTCGGTATGAATAGCTTAGTCTTTCTTCCTAAGAGGTTGGCTATGGCGGTTATAGCTATCCCAGTGTTTGTCGAGGTAGCCTCATACAGGATATCGCCCAACCTCTCATCTTCGAGGGCGGCCATGATCATGGACCATCCTACTCTATCCTTAACGCTGTTACTGTATGGATTTGCTCCTTCAAGCTTAGCCCAAACGCTCCTATTCTCCGAGGAGAAGGACCGTAGCCTAACTAAAGGCGTCGGCCAGTCTTTGTAGAGAAGCTCTAAAGTATCATTATACACTCTAAGCCTGCCATCCTCAACCTTCCTCCAAACACTAAGCTCGCTTAAACTTACCTCCACAGTAGGAATCTCCACATCGATTTGAACATTAAAGCTATTATATGGAAGCTTCGGCCCTTTCACACCTGCCATGAGGATAACCTCCAACGTTATAGGCTTTAACTCAGCTTGTAGAGACCTCACTTTGACTTTAGATGAATCGACTTGTAACACTGGGACTTTCTCAGCTGAAAGTAGCTTTAAAGCTTCAAGTGTTTCATATCCCTTTAAAACAACCATGGTTGTTCTTTCGACTACGATGGGCTCCTTTAAAACGCCCTCGCTAAGCATCCGACTATACGTGGAGATGACGGCTCTTAAATCGACGTTTACAGGCTGTTTCACTTCGGATACATTCAAGTATGTGATCTGATAATTCATAACAGTGTTATGAGAATCTTTTCTAACTTAAAAGTTTTTGGGAAATTTCAATTTCAACGTTTAATCCTAAAGCCTGTGTCCCCTATGACCAGAGTTGGAAATGAATTAGACAAATAGATATAAGCTATGCTAAATGGAAAGACATAAAATTTGACAACTCGTCAAACCACGTATCTCACGAAGATAGATATAAATATAAGCTTAACACGGTAATACTAACCGGGTCTGCATGGTTATAGATGAAGCCCTCATAACTAGAGCTATAGTCAAGGCGGCTACTGACAAACTCTATAGATTAGCTGAGGTAGACGTTATAATTGTAGGTGCCGGTCCAGCAGGACTTACAGCTGCAACATACTTAGCCAGAAATGGTTTAAATACACTTGTAATTGAGAGGAGGCTTTCCTTCGGCGGTGGGATGGGTGGCGGGGGCATGCAACTTCCAGCGGTTCTCGTTCAGAAGCCTGCGGATAGCATACTTAGAGAATTCGGATGTAAGCTTAGACGATTCGATGACGATCTATATGTGGTTGATCCAGCGGAGATGATAGCTAAGCTAGCTACAGCGGCCATAGATGCGGGTGCGGAAATACTTCTAGGAGTATCTGTTGACGATGTGGTCTTCAGAGTTGAAGATAACACTCCTAGGATTGTGGGAGTTGTCGTTCAATGGAGTTCAACGATAATAGCAGCTCTACACGTAGACCCAATCAGTTTTAAAGCTAAAGCCGTTATAGACTGTACTGGGCATGAAGCTGAAGTGATTTCAGTGGCTGTCAAGAAGGTTCCGGGTTTAGAGATAACTTTACCTGGAGAAGCATCCATGTGGGCTGCTGAAGGAGAGAAGCTTATCGTAGAGAAAACGGGTAAAGTCTGCCCTGGTCTATACGTTGCTGGGATGGCCGTAGCAACATTATATAGGATACCGAGGATGGGACCTATATTCGGTGGCATGCTTTTATCGGGTAAACGCGTTGCCGAGCTCGTAAGCAACGATTTGAGAAAATAGTTAAAAATCCTTACAATAGTTTGGATATTTTCTCTACAGCATCACAGAAAACCTCAACCTCTTCTACAGTATTGTATACGTAGAAGGATGCTCTGACAGAGCTTTGCACCTTAAATCTTTTATGTAGAGGCTCTGCACAGTGTAAACCAGATCTGACGGCTATATTTTCAAGTTCATCCAATAGTAGGGCGACGTCGTGGCTATTCACACCTTCAACATTGAAGGCTATAAGTCCACCTCTATCCTCGGCTTTCTTAGGACCATATATTGTAACACGCTTCAGATCGCCAAGTCTTCTGAGAGCTAGCTCCGTCAGCTGAATCTCATGTTCTCGTACATTATTCATTCCGATGTTCTTGAGATAATCGACGGCTGCGGCAAGCCCTAAAGCTCCAGCGACGTTTGGTGTACCGGGTTCAAACCTCCACGGCACGTCGTTCCACTCAGTCTTCGTAAGGTCTACTCTACTTATCATCTCCCCTCCTCCAAAAGGAGGCTGAAGAACTTCCGACGCATTCTTGTTCACGTACAGGACGCCTATACCTGTAGGTCCAAGCATCTTATGACCGCTGAAAACTAGAAAGTCGCATCCAATTCTCTTCACGTCTATAGGGATATGTGGAGCTGATTGCGCTGCGTCTATTAGAACTAGAACATTGTGTTCATGAGCTATTTTAACAAGTTCTTCAATTGGGTTTATGGTTCCAAGCACGTTTGATATGTGTGTTAAAGTTAACAATCTTGTCCGCTCCGATATAAGTGATGGGAGATTTTCCACGTTCAAATATCCTTCATCCGTCACGTCTAGGAATTTAAGATTCACTTTAAACCTGTCGCGTATAATCTGCCAAGGCACTAGATTTGAGTGATGCTCCATAATAGTCGTAATAATTTCATCCCTCGGACTCCAGTTTAAACCATAAGCAACTATATTGATACCTTCCGTAGCGTTTTTCGTGAAAACAATTTCGCTGGAGTCTGCTTTTATAAACCTTGCAATAGCCTCTCTAGAGTTTTCATAAAGCGTGGTCACTTCTTGAGATAACTTATACAAGCCTCTATGCACATTAGCCGTATACCGTTCATAGTAACTGACAATAGTGTCTATAACCTGACGTGGTTTAAGTGTTGTAGCAGCATTATCTAGATAGATCAAAGGCTTACCATCTTCTCTACGTAATGAAAGTATTGGGAAATCTCTACGTGTGGATTCGACGTTTAACATCGCGACCGGCCATGAGTATGCTTTTAATATTTTAAAACGTTGTTATAAATTTTTACACAACGTCAAGGAGGTGCTCTACCAAGGAATATGGTAATATGCAAATAGAACCTAGCATTTTCAAGCTGAGTTCAAGTTAATGCGGGTAAGACATACCGTGATGCTAAGAGGGTTATTAAAAATAGAGAATATCGAAGGCATTGTGGAAATGGAGACTTAATAAGATCCGCTAACGTTGTTTATTGCCTTATAATTTAAATTTCAACGTTTTAATTTCATTATGTGAAACCCGTACTCCAGGTGTGTCTTCAATTTTACCTATTTCTCTTTCAAGTATATCTACTTCATACGTCTCCTTCGACTTCCAAAAACTCATTACATGAGCTTTGACGTCACTACCATGGGCTTCGTAAAACCTTAGAATTATTGCATCTTCACAGTCTTCAGCTTTCTTAAGAGCCGTTACCACTATGTTCTCGGGCTTGATTTCGAGGAATGAGAATACTCTAGGTAGACTTCCAACGTGTCTTTCCTCAAATACTGCAATTAGAGGATAGTTTAATTCGTAAGCCTTCCTCACCGTTTGAGCAGCCCTCCAACATCCTATATGCGGGTATAGTGCGAAGCTGAACTTATGTAACCCTTGATCCGCTATCTCCTCCTTTTGGATGAAGACTTCCCAGGGTTCACCCCACCTAGGAGGATATCTCGGGCTTCTAAGTAGAGACATTCTAACGGCGTTTCCGGCTTGATCATAACCGTACTTGGAATCATTCAATATGGATAAGCCGTATTTTCCATCATCGGATGTATAGTCCACCCATTTTTGACATGGTACTTCATACTTAGCTCTCTCGTAGAGTGTCGCATCTGGAGATAGAGGGCTTCTACGTTTAATATATCCATATGGTATTTCACAAGTCGTATAGTCGCTTTGGAAGCTGAGTGGTACGGTTAACTTAGCCATTCTGTGCGCTGCATGCCAATCGACTTCAAAATCCATGCGGACCATGGGCGAATCTGAGCACAATCTAACGTATATCGTGAAGGTGGAGTCTTCCCTACCATCTTGTTTAAACCTATACTTGATAGATACCGTAGCTCTCACTGGACCATCCTCTAAGACTTTGACTTCCTCTGCTTCTTTAAGATCGACGTATTTTACACCACCTGGTTGAGTACATATGTAAACTTCCCAAGTGTCGAAGACAGTAGCGTCGAAATCGTAGAATAGTGTCCTCCTACCTGGATACGGATAGTCTTCAAACACTTGAATTCTAACGCCTCCACTGCCTATGAGGTTTAACCCAAGCTCTTTATCGTAAAGCTCCTCTATTATGCCAGTCCTCCTATCTATGGACAGTTTAACCTTCGAGTTTTCAAGTAGCACCTTATCATCACGTTCAAGTACTTTAACGTCTGTTTGATAGGTTTTCCAAGATTCTAAGGGTTTAAGCCTATAGAGTACGTAGCCCAACGATGGAGCTTCGGCGATAAAAAGCATCTTTTTACCGCCTTCCATCAGTTGTATTGGAACACTTACACCCGTAGAGTCTAAGAGTTCGAATGGCCCTTTGATATTGGCCAGTTCGACTTCCACAACGTCTCTCCTACTCCAAGACAGTGGGTTGAATACGAGTAAAGGTATGCCATCTATTTGTGTATCAACCTTAGAAGCTATTGTCTTTAAAGCTCTATCGAGGGCTTCCGATGAGAATTTTAAAAGCTCCCTGAAATCCCTCTCACAGTCTTCATATACATCCCGTATACCTGAGCCTGACATCGTATCGTGGAATTGATGTAACATTATCTTCTTCCAGAACCTCTGCAGATCTTCTTTCGGATATTCCCCACCCATAATGCTTGCAATAAGAGAGAATCTTTCAACTTCGTCTATTAAAACCTCAGACCTCCTATTAATCTGCTTAAACCTAGACTGTGTAGTGTATACTCCCCTGTGAAATTGCAAGTACAGTTCATCTGAGATCACTGGAATATTGGCCTTACCCAAGTATTGTTCGAGTGTTTTAAAGTAGTCTATAGCTCTGGTGTTATACACTTCAGCAGGTAAATCTGCACTTTTAATCCACTTAGATATCGTCTCTAAGTCGCTCTTCCTAGGACCTCCACCATGATCTCCAACACCGTACAGTATAAGCAGGTCTTCAATACCGTGGAGGCTTTTAAGCATCATAGATTGCCTATTGAAACGTCCGATGTTCTCGTTTCTAATTTCCTCGCTGTAACTTCCCAGAGTTTGATGTGAAAGTATTCTAGTTCCATCAGGAGACTCCCATAAGAATACGCTAAACGGGTAGTAGACCATATCGTTCCAAGACATTTTCTGAGTTAAAAAATACTTTATACCAGATTTTGCCATTATCTGAGGTAGAGTCCAAGCAAACCCGAAGCTATCTGGCAACCAGCCTACTTCAACGTAGAATCCAAACTTTTCTTTAAAATACCTCTGGCCATAGAGGAACTGCCTTGCCAGAGATTCGCCTGAAGGCATGTTTGTGTCGAATTCAACCCATGAGCCGCCGACAATCTCCCAACGGCCCTCCTTAATCCTATTCTTAATCTCCTTAAAGATTTCAGGGTAAAACTTCTCCATAGACTCGTAGTAGCATGCGCTACTTTGGCAGAATGTAAACCCCGGATATTCCTTCATGAAATTCAACACAGAGTTAAACGTCTCCCTACAAACTTCAAGCGTTTCTTTAAACGTCCAAAGCCATTCAGCGTCTATATGGGCATGCCCTATTAAATGCCACCTAGCCATAATAATCCACCGGCATACATTATGTTTACGTTATCCATATAAAAGCTTATGGTTCTGGTAAAGCTATGTCAAAATTCCTAAAATTTAAAGAAAGTTCATAATACTTCACATAGATACGTTTAAGCTTCCCAGCATAACATTTAACAGTGGCTTTGAAGGCTGTAGATTTTCTAAAATCATCTCGTGGTATCAGAAGAAACAGGGTAAACGATATTTTCACTAGGAGATTGTACATAGTTTCAGAACAGGACATCTTAGTAGAGAACTATTTAAGAAAACGTCCTAAGATGGCGTTTAATCCTGGAGCATTACTGGATGGTGAAACTTTGAACGTCTTCCCAAGGCTTATCTTTGACTATTACACGTATACTTCCAGCATTGGAGTTTTCAAACTAAACGTTGAAGATCTAATAAATGGAGAAGTAGACCTTCCAGTTCACGTAAGGATCATACTATGGCCTAAAATGTTGTGGGAGTTTAGAGGATGCGAGGATGCCCGTGTATTTAAAGTAGATAATGATCTGATCATCCTATACACCGGATATGGATATTTGTCTGAAAACGGTAGACTTAACACAGCGATAGTTCAAGCATACGCTAGATTCGATGAATACTACAACTGTATTTTGAGAGACTACTTTAAAATAAAAACGCTGGACGATGGGTTATTTCTACCGAAGGCCAATAAGGATTCAACGTTCATAGATGTAAAAGCCGATGCAACAGCGATACTGACCAGACCGCTTACAAAGGATGTTGAAATCTGCTGGAGGGGGATGGCAAACCTGCCAGAGGCAGTTATATATGAAGATTCCATGGAGCCCGTACTACCCTTTGAAGATTGGGAGTGGAAAGTAGGCTGGTCAACAAACACCGTTAAAATATCCTCTGACGAATACCTAGTCGGATGGCATGGAGTTCATAAGGAAGACTACTCGTACAGAAATGGATTAGCACTTGTCGACAGGGAAGGAAAACTCTTAGCTGTAAGCGACTACTTACTTGCTCCAAAAGATTTAAATGAAGAATACGGCGATAGGCCGTTTGTGATATTTGGAAATGGCTTGGTGGTATATAAGGAGAACTTGATATGGGTTGGAGGCGTAAGCGATTATGCAATAGGATTCTTCATAACAGAACTTGATAAGGCATTGGAACAATTGAAGTGGGTTAAGGAGAAATGTATATGAAAGCTACGATTACATTGTCTTCATAATATTACAACAACTATAGAAATCAACCTATGGATTCAAGCCTTTCTATAAGCTTCAATCTCATAGAGAGGAGCTCTTTAGGTGTTCTAACGTATTCTGTAATGCTTCTAACTGCTAGATTGCATAGTTCAACAGCTTCATCCATTTTCCTCTTCTCCGCAAGCAATTTCAACATTTCGTAGTCTTCAACACCGTCTCTTAAAACTTCAAACCTTATTGAATCTAAGGGGCCAGATTTACCGGGGTAGACTATAAAGGCGTCTCCTGGGGGTAGTGGAAATGGATGATGCGGCTCATTTTCAACGTCTTCAAACGGGTTCTCCGTCCAATAGTTGTAGCCCCAGTGTAAGTACCCCTCAAGCCCATACTTGAAGTTTATCCAATGCAGTATTCTAACTTTTACAAGTGAGTAGTCTATGAACCTGTTCGGATATCTACCAGTTGGGGATAAACACGTGTAAAACCAGACCTCATTACCCCTCTTTTTACGTTCTTCGTAGAAGGCCATGTTTCTATCATAGTCGTCTAATAGCGGAACTACCACGTTAATGTAGTCTATGAGTTGTTTACAGGTCGAAGCCTCTATCGTCCTTATCTTAGGAGCGTATTTTCTAACCAAACCCACTATATACTTGTAACTTTCCGCGTTACGGTCTATAGGTTCATCTGCGATGTGTTGAAGGTAATTATCCAACAATCCCATCTCTTCTAAGTGGTTCTGAAGGGCTGGCATAAACTGAGATATAAAGTTCTCGAATATTGGGCTAGATACTTTAACAGGCTCCTGCACATATGCGAGACTACCGTCCTTATTTAACACACGATAAGATGCTGAAAGAAACTCCGGAACGGTCCACCAGCCTTCAACAGTTCTAGGGGGTCTACCTGCTAAATAACCCCCTTCTATGATCTCTATAATTCCCTCCTCCCTGAATAGGTTGATCCAGCGGTCTAAAAGCTGGAAGTCAAACTCTAAACAACCGTCGCCCTTGTAGATGCGGGTTAAATCTAAAATGGGAGTTATTATACTACTCTGCCTATGCTCAGCCATGTTCCGCGCGCAAGCCCTCAATAGAGCCCAATGTTCCTCACTCCAAGGCGTCAATTTGTAGAATTTACTTATATTGTATGGGCTTATGAAGTTTGAAAGCTTTAGCGTCCTCTTATCAGGAAGGATAACGTCATGTACTTTCAAATTAACCTTCACTATACGCTCATCTAGTCCTTTAAGCATTAATTCCCCATGGTAGTTTCCAACTGGTGCATCCTTGGGTACGTATACTGTTAACCAGATCGGTTGATTTTCACCTCTCTTCAGTTTAACAGCTTCTTCTTCAAGTAATGGGTCTGGGAAAACGTCAGGAGCCTTCCGAACTAGCTCTTCTAAAGGTGTATTGGGAGTGTTCCGTTTAACAGGTACATATCCTACAAATCGCACATATACTTTTGCTATCACGTACTCATTAGATTCATGTCTAAGATTGGTGACACTTGCTTTAAACACACCACATCTTCAAAAGGTTTCACTACGATTTGAACAGCCTCATATTCGTTGCGAACTGTATCTATAGTTACTTCACTACCAGCGTCTTCAGGCTTAATAGAGTCTCTAAAAACTTTTGTAAGAGCATCTTGAACCCATACGTCGAAAGAACCCATATTAGCCCACCAATTACGAGTAGCAAATTTGACTCAAATATCTAATTACACCTTTTATTAGATTTAACTGGCAACTCATCCGATGAACCAGCCATGTATAATATTAGAAATAGACTCTCGAGCTCATAGGGGCTACTTAATGGAAGAGAACCCCCTCAACCCTAGAAAGGGCGATAAATGTACGCTTACAGTATGTAGGTCGGGGTCTCTCAAAATATCGTGCAGTAATGTAACTAAGAAGTTTGAGCAACCGGATATTGAACTGGAGGATTTACCTCTATTGAAATTAGATTTAAACGTCTACTTCATAGCACCTGCTGCTGAAGTATACAGGATTCTCTCAAGTACTTCAGACGAATATACTGTAAAAGTATCCGTTACGGAAGATACCGTACAATTCAAGGGTAAGAATAGTGAGGGGCTATTGAATTCTCAAATGCTATTCGATAAGGGGGGCTATGCGGAGAGTAGCTACAGTATGAATTACCTCATCAACATATTCAAGTATATCAAAAACGTGACTAAAATTGTTAAAGTAGAGTTTGCTAAGGATAAACTCATGCGTATAACGTCTACGGAACCTATAAACCTTGACAATTTACATAGCTCCATACATTGAGTAAAGATTCATACAATCTATTGATGTAAAAGCTTCAATATTAAGCGTAGCGGAGCATTTTTTCTACTCTACGATTTTAGATACGCCGTTTATCTTCTCTACTTGGTAAAGTGTGTCAGCTACCTCCTCCAGCTCCCTATCATGTGTAATTATCACCATCTGAGGCACTACAGTACCTTCTCTGAAGAAGCTTTTAACAACCTCTACCAGCTCCCTCCTCCTCTCCTCATCTAGGTGTATCGTTGGCTCATCCATTATGATAGTTGAAAGCGTCCCAGCGAGAGCCTTAGCTATGGCCAATCTTAAAGCTATCGCAATGGCGACCTTCTCACCGCCACTGAGTAGTGAAAGAGGTGTAGCTTCCCCACCTCTCATAACGCTGACGTCTAGATTCTCGTCAATAATGATGCTTGTTACGTCAAGGTTGAAACGTTCAACGTATCTAGTAGCGAGCTCAGATATATGAGGTGTAAGCCTCTGTCTCAACATCCTCTGAACACCATCTTTTGAAAAAGCTTCTCTAATCTTCTCAAGTTTAGATCTAAAATCCTCAATTTTATCGTATTTAGCTTTAAGTTTAGATATCTCATCATGAAGTTGCTCTATTTCCATTTTAATGTTGGACAATTTCTTCTTCTCATTGTTAATTTGTGCTTCTAAATTTTCAATGCTCGAACTACATTCTACCAATCTCTTTCCGAGAGAATCAAACGACTTCTTAACTTCTTCATGTCTTTTAGGATCGTAGCCTAGGTTGTTAATTGATTCTTTAAGTTTCTCAAGCTCTTTTTCAAGCTTAAGCTTTCTATCAACAGCTTCCTTAAAACTCTCAGCTTTTTCTTCATACTGGCTGGCTATTGGTTTAAGCCTATCATACTTCTCCTTCTTACTTCGAAGAATCTTCAACTCAGCTTCTGGGTCGCTAGGTTTATAGCCTAGTGCTCCTATGAGCTTCTCCAGTTCGCTTTGAGTTTGAATCAGCCCCTCTTCTACTTTTGAAAGTCTTCCTCCAACTTCTCTCCTCAATTCACTAATCTTCCTTAAAATAGCATTTAATTCGTACGACTTTTCATGAAGGCTCCTCTTACGGTCCTCTAAATTTCTAAGCAGTTTCTCAATGTTCTCCACATCCGCGGATAGTTTGAGAAGTGCCTCCTTCTCTCTCCTCATTTCTCCCATTAGATTTTCCAATTCACTCCTCTTTTTATCGACTAAAGTACGTTTACTCCTTAAAGAATCCAATTCCTCTGCAATTTCCCGCTTAGCCTGCTCCCTATGCTGGGGCGTCAACCTAGTTCTACATAGAGGACATATATCAAGCTTATCTAGACTGTTGAAGTCTTGAATTAACTTTTCAATCCTACTATTAATCCAACCGACTTCTTCGTTCAACCTTTTGATGGAAGCTTCAATCTTCCCGATCTCACCGTCTAATTCCGCCAACTTTGCATTTAACGTTTGCTTAGTCGGTTTAGGTAGAAGTTTTTCAACCCTAGTCAATATAGTGGCTAGATCTTTTTCTTCCAACTTTAGTTGCTCAACTAGATGTTTAACGTCTAAAGCATTTTTCACAGCTCTATTACTGAGGCTTACAGGGTCGTCCGTTAGATCGACCGCCTCCGCCTCGTTTTTAACCTTAAACGTATAGCCAACTTCTGCTATCTTTCTAAGAGAGTCCTTTACCTCATCTTCAGCCTCATCCAGCAGTCTCAACTCATCCCGTAGGTCGCGTTCTTCTCTATCATATTCTTTAAGCTCTCTAATCTTCTCCACGTAATTTTCTAAAAAATGGATCTTCCCAATTTCAGATTCTAACCTTTCAACCTCCTCCTTAGCCTTCTTACAATCTTCAAGCTCTCTCGCTATTTCCCTAAGCCTATCTTCCAAGTGGCTCAGATCTCGGTGAATGAGTTCATAATCCCTACTTAAGTTGTTATAGATGGATTCCTTCTCATCTAAAGATTGCTTCTCCCTACTAATCAACTCATATTCTTCCTCAAGCTGCTCAACCTCTTTCCTGAATACAGCTATTTTTTCCTCCAATTCTTGTACAACATTGGAGCAGTCGTTGTAGTTACGCTTCTTCTCCTCAAGTCGTTCACTCTTACCGTGTATTTCCCTTTCAATATTATTTTTCAACCCCTCCACGTGGTTGATTATTTCACGCATATTTTCCCAAGCTTTTTCAAACGCGTCGATACCTATCATCCTACCTATAAGCTTCTTCCTATCTGCAGGTGTGACTTCAACGAGATTTGTGATTTCACCTTGACGGATAAATATAGAATTCAACAGCGTCTTACTATCGAGTTCAAGTAGCTTTAAAATCTCCTGTCTAACTTGTTTTGCTGAACGAGCTATATAGCCTAAATCGCCTCTTTTAAGCGAGGCATCTACACGTCCGCCCCTTGTTCTAATCCACTGAACCAAGTATTCTCTATTGTCCGCTTCAAAGATTAGGCTGATCTCGGCTTCACTCGCCCCTCTTCTTATTAAGTCGTCAACGTTCTCCCCCCTCGTCTTCACGTCTTTTTCAAAACCGAGGAAGGCGTGGATAACGGCATCCATGATAGCCGTCTTCCCAGCTCCATTCGGCCCTACTATCACCGTCACGCCTAAGGGAAAATCTATCTCAGTATTTCCGTGAGATAGGAAGTTTCTCAGCTTAAGTCTCTTTAACACTATCACTTTTCTTCACCAGCCACGTATTCTTCAACTACTTTTTTAGCCTGGTCTATTTCATCTTTAGATAAGTATTCGTAGAGTTTCCACGCCAGATCTACGTACATCCGATCACTTAATCCCAAGCTGTTTAAGTATTCGCCTATGAGTCTTCTCCTCAAGTTCACGGAGTCTTCTTCACGGAATTTCAATATAGGCTCTTGTTGGACTACTGTTAAGTCTTTAAAGAATACGTTATGCTTCAATGTCTTATCTTTAAGTAGGAGGTTGAGGTTATTTAGAATCTGCTTAGTGTCTATGTTTCTACCACTCACATATATGTGGAGTATGGGCATCTTCTTGACCGAACTCAGATACTTTGAGAATGGATCTTGAAGACTCTCTCTAGTCAAATCCAACTCAACTTCATACTGAGGTCTAACGTCAACGTCGATTTTATGCACTTCTAACTCATCTCCATCAAAGTCTACTATGTAAAACCCCTTCCCATCTTTAACCCACGATTTAACCTCATCTCTCCTCATAATCTCCGTTGAACCTGCATATGCGAAATACCCTCTCCCAAACTTCGTTAAAACCCTTGAGTGTATATGTCCAAAGGCATAGTAAGACGCCTTCTCAGGTAGATCAGCCTTTTTAAGCTCATATGCACCTTCAAAGGGTAGGTATTTATCTACTCCCTGATGCGCCACTAATATAGACTTAGAGTATCTACTCGCCACTTGATTGAACTTCTGAAGTTCCGTTTTAAGCAATTCTATACTTCTCCCACGTATGTTGGAAATGCCTGCAATAAACACTCCATCAACTTCCAACCACTCTAACTCCCCCACTCCTAGAACTCTGACTTCTTCAAATAGACTATGCGGCGGTAACCCACGTCTCTTAGGAAGATCGTGGTCTCCGAGGACTGTAATGAGCTTTACTTTCCCTTGAAGCTTCTTCAAATTTTCCTTGAAGTTTTTCAAAGCCTTTATCGGAGGAGTGGAGGAGTCGAAGAGGTCTCCGGAGTGGATGAAAACTTCAACACGTTCTTCAAGAACTCTTTCAACCACTTCATTGAACGCATCGTATGTATCGTTTTCCCTCTCATCTAGGTTGTACTGTCTCCTCCCAAGGTGCGTATCAGATACGTGTGCAATTCTCAAATTAAACACCTTCAACAATACTTTTTATCAGTTTCCTCTCCCTATCCAGTTTTTCAACTAGAGAAGTTTCTTCATTCTCCGCCTCTTTAACAGCCTCCTTAAGTTTACCGATTATATCTATGTCGGCACCGCCTTCTATGGTCTCTCTACTTCTAACTTTCACCATGACAGGTGCTTTCGTGATTTCACCCACTACGATGGCTTCTCCCACGTTTAGCCCAGGGAGGTCTTTTAAGAGGTCTTCGCTCATCCTCTCCGAACTCTTCCTAACAGCGTCTTGATCTTCAGGATTTGTCATTCTAAGGATGATCTGACTGTTGCATTGACTTAAAACATCGGGATCTATCTTATGAGGCCTTTGAGTGATTACAACTAGGAAGATGCCGAACTTCCTACCCTCAGCCGCGATCTTCTTTATGATGTTTTTCGATAAAGTCTTCTCCTTATACGGTATAAACCTATGCGCCTCTTCGATAAAGAGGAAGACTGGATAACCATACCTTTGATCTCTAACTGCTTCGAAAACATCTCCTAGGATTCTGAACGCTATGTAGTCTGCAACTTCATCGTCTAGACCTGAAAGGTCAACCACCGATATATGTTGAGGTTTAAGTAGCTTATTAACATCCGTGGTGGCGTCTCCGAAAACCCTAATTTTCTGCAACCTCTTCACGTATTTAAGAGCTGAGAGAGAATGTGGGTCTTCAGACTTTCCAAGCCTATTTATGAGGTCTTCCAGTCCATAGCTTCCCTCTTTCTTGAGCTTGTCAAGCGTTTTCCCAATGGCATTGACTATATTAGTCCAAGACTCACTTATACCGCAGACGGTTGTAATCTCATCTATCGACAAGTCTGAAAACTTCACCTCATAAATTTCCACCTTACCTATCTGCTTCTCAGTATATCTTCCAGTGCTTTCACGCGTCTTAAACACCGTGACTCTACTTGAAAATCTTCCACCCATCCTCCTGTGAGACATAAACACGTAATCTGCATGTGGATCTAAAACTATAGCAGTTGCACCCTTTTTAAGTAGCTCTTCAAGCAGTACGCCTGCAACATAACTTTTCCCAGCTCCGGTCTGCGCAAGTATGGCCAGATGTCTCCTAAACCCCCTCACAGATATACTTACGGGAACATCCGGTCTAGTGATTAAATAACCTATATGTAATCCTTCTTCAGGCGGGTAAGAGTAGAATTCGCTTAAAATGGTTGAAGGAGCCCTATATACCACGTTACCTGGATGTATAGCCCTCCTAGGCTGTAAAACTTCTCCTTTTAACGTAAATCCGAGAACCCTTGCTTTGGCTATAAGCCTTCTATCCACAAGTTGAGCTTTTATCAGCCTCTCAACGGCTTCAAGATTGGGCTTATTTTCAAGGTCGAGCGCTAAACTTAACGACGTTATCTCACATATCTGTGCTATTATCGGAACTTCAACTTCAAACCCGTCAACCACCTCCCTAGATTTCACGAGCACATACTCCCACCTAGGAGGGTGTTTACCTTCATCTGCTATGAAGTAAAACTGAGATGGATTCGCTTCTCCAATTACGTAGCCTAAACGTTCCAACTGCTCATGGGAATCTGACACGCCTATACCCCCGTGAGGTAGCAGTTCTACCGACTATCTCTTCAAACTTGGGAAGATATATACGCTCAAAAGTCCTCCTTCCAAGTTTAACCCTCCTGTGAGCGGCCGTCAACCATACGTTATAGTTTTCTAAGCCGCTGTAGCCGGCTGAGATTAGCCTTAAAATATCGTTTATGTTTGCATCGATAACTTCACTGAAATTGACTTCGGACAAATTTTTCTCTATGTTAAAAACCCAAGCTGGAACATCAACCCTCATAGGTGTATCCTGAGCTGATGGTAAAACGTAAAACGATACTATCGCTGGTAGCTTCGGCAGATCCTTAACGATATGCGATGCCCAATCAATGAAATCTACATCTCTTGAAGATATTGGATGAGTTAATTGTAGGTATTTCACGGGGTCTACGTCAATTAGCTTAAAGGCTCTTTTAACTCCAGATGGAGCGTTTAAAATTAAAGGCATACCGTATCCTGGTTTTCTAGTACAGCTCATTATGAGTAGAAAATCTGGCTTAAGGGAGATATATTCCATGATATAATCTCTGATAGGTGGAGGCGTTTTATCCAATATTGCACCCGCTCTCCTTCTCCCCCCATCTGAAACCATGTTCATGAGCATGTTGACTTCAAACGCGTCTAAACCGTATTTCTCAGCCAGTTTAAAAATCATATTCCTCATTAAAAACTCTCTGAAGAATGAAGACCTACTCTCCTTACTCAACCCAATTATTGGAACTTTATTTTCCCTTGCCGTATTAAAAAGTTTGATCAGTGTTTCAAAGTACTTTAACATGAAATACCTATTGTATGCCGAGTTTATCTCAAGGGGGATGTGCGCCAACCTTCCATAAATGGAGCCATCTAATAGGACGAAGCCTTTAAAACCCATACTAATAGCCTCTAGTATAATCCTATGCTCTAACCATTCCATAATCCTACCGATGACTGCCCCATAGTTTTCATCAGAACTATAATCGAAACCCGTATACAGGTCTCTAAATTCAACACCAGCATTCGATATGGCGAATGCTCTTACAACGTAGAAAATGCCACCATTAGGCATAATAGCATGTTGCGAGCTACTATCTACCGCGAGAACTCTAAACTCGTCAGATGAAACTTTAGGGAGTTCTCCAAACCTCCAGTAGTTTTCAAAACATTCTCTAAGGTAGACAGCAATGGAGGGTGAAGACGGTTGAGAATAAGCTTCATTTATCCACATCTTTTTAGCCGTAAGGTCCTGCATGTATAAGTCGAGGAATTCAGGCACAACGGCTCACTAAAAGTCTACTGTAACTTTTAAAGCTATAAACTGTTATGACTGTTGAGAGTCTACTACGTACGTATATGTATGGTCGAATAATCATGACGCGTGTAAACTTCCTCCCCATTAAACACAATTGCTCTAAAATCGTATTGAAAGGATTGTGTAGTTTTAAGATTGATCAACGTAATGATTTTTAAGCTGAAGCTGGATTCAAAACTAGAATCAGATATCATTAACCGCGAGGCTTCCCAACGATTTTCTCCACTTGCTCTATCAGTAGATTGAGTAAACGGGTTGCTTCATCTATTCTTTTAATCCCCTCTGGCTTGGGTGGTTTCTCTATACCGCAGAAGTACTTCCAGTATAGGTATTGAGCTAATGTCACCTTCCTCCTGAAAATTCTATGAAGCATTATGTCAACAGTCCCCATGTACTTTCTACCTATGAAGCTTCCGGCAAAAGCCATTCCAAGGAGGCAGCCGATTATAACCAACTCTATATTCTGCAGTAGATCGATCATGTTATTCCAATCTCTAATAGTAAGACCTTCAATTAAACATTTACTGACGCATTGAGAATGTGAAGAAAGATTTTTCCAAGGTATATTGTTTGCAGGCTTCTTATGATGGATTGAGATATTTGATATACCGTCTGATGGGCCATTCATAAGGTCTCTTAAGCGGCTATAGAATGGAGGATCAATCTTTATAATTATGTGAAGTCTGGAGAGATAATAGTCCTATTAGCTACCATAAACGTTTAGTTAAACTTGGGGAAAATACATTAAAGCGTTTTTACACATAGTTTGAATGATGTTAACCTATAGGGAGCGTTTTAGAAGACATATGGCTTTTAAAGATGTAGATAGGCCTCCGTTTTACGAGTTTCTAGGCTTTTGGGTTGAAACGGTCAATAGGTGGAGGGCTGAGGGTCTTCCAGCTGGAGTTGATGTATACGACTACTTCAATTTCGATAAGCGTGAAATGGTTCCCATAGATTACGGACCAATACCTAGATTTATACCTAGGACTTTAGAGGAGGATGCTAAGTATAGGGTCGAAGTTAACGATATGGGCATTAAGATGAAGATTCTTAAAACGTCAGCTTCAATGCCTACGTTTTTAGACTTCCCTGTGAAGTGTCGAAGAGATTGGGAGAGGATGAAGGAAAGATATGACCCGAAAGATCTGAGGAGGTATCCTAAAACGTGGAGTTCAGAGCTTACGGAATACTATAGAGAGACGGATAGAGTCATAGGACTTTCAATGCCGGGGTTCTTCGGTCAGGCTAGATACTTCATGGGTTTGGAAAGACTTTTAACATTCTTCTACAGAGAGCCTGACTTAGTCCATGAAATAATGGACTTTTGGGCAGACTTCTTGATAGAAGTTACTAAAAGCGTTGTCGAAAACGTTAAACTGGATTACGTAACGATATGGGAGGATATGTGCTACAACAAGGGGCCTTTAATATCGCCTAAGCTCTTTGAAGAATTTATGCTCCCAAATTATAAGAAGCTAACGGGGTTTCTGAGAAGTAAAGGTGTAGAGATAGTAATGGTGGATACCGATGGGAATCACGAAGCTATAAACGACTTGTTTTTGGAAGGTGGTGTTAATTGCCTCTACCCACTTGAAGTCGCCGCGGGTATGGATGCGATAAAGCTTAGGGAAAGATATGGTGAGAAGATGCTTTTGATAGGTAATATAGATAAACGTGCAATAGCAGCTGGAGGAGCGGCTTTAAAGAGGGAAGTTGAACGTAAAATAAGACTGGTTGAAGAAGGCGGGTATATAGTGAGCGTAGATCATGCGGTATCGGCAGATATACCGTTTCAAAATTACTCAACGTATATACGTCTTATCAAAGAGAAGCTTAAAATAGGTTAATTTGATATGTTGAGTAAGAATGGGGCATTTAAAAGGCTGATATGCGGGATAGAGTACCATGAAGACCATCCGTAATACCGTAAAAATGGAGGAGTTTGAGAAATTTAAGATTGCTTGGAATGATCATTGAAAACTTCATCCATATGATGTATTCAAAACATGAAAACTTTACTCTCAAACCTAGTGAATGGAAAAAATCGACTAAAGATGGAAGGTGTGGGTTGAATTCAAAACAATATTTACTTTAGTCGTAGGGGCTCCAAGAAAAATCTTTATCTAGAGGATAGAGAGGTCTTCTCACTCTTTCATATCTAAGCTTCTCTATGAGTAGGTTTGTATAGCCGGGGGATAATGCCATTAAGGCTAGTCTAGCAATCTTCCTGAAGTCTGGCGTTAAGTACCCAAGTTTTACTACGATAATTTTCCTCTCAGCCGGGTTTACTCCAAACTCCATAAAATCGTCTATGGAAGTCCAACCACGTCTACGACTCGTCAGCAATATGTCTACTCTATTTACTCTAAGGACCGCCCCACCATCTACCAAATTTACGACATTACCTTTAACTTCAACTGGATACCCATTGATTTTATCGATTTTACCACCTATGGAAGTTCTTACAGAGCTTCCCAGACCAGCATCTCTACACAATCGGACAGCCTCCGGGTCGTATATTCCAGCTACAACAGCATCTTCAACTTTAAATTCTAACAAACGCTCTACGAATATTGGAACATCACCTGGAGCTCCAGCAGTAACGTTGTCTCCTGAATCTGAGATGAATACTGGATTTTTAGTTGAGGTTTTAGCGGCTTTTATCACTTCATCTATTTCACCAGATTCGACTTCAAGTTTGAAGTCTCTCCTCCTGTTCCAGTAGGCTTCTGCAAGCTCAGAGACAGTTTTATAAGCCTCATCCGTTTTCCCATCTGAAACAACTACTACACTAGCACTTGCATGAGGTGTATCCGCCCAAGCCATGCCGACGAGCATAGAGGAATCTATTAAGCCGGGTTTTTGATCAATTTCTCCAAGACTACGGTATATGCTAGCAACTGGCCCAATCGACGTGACGACGTATTCTCCGGGCAGTAGAACAGGGGGTTTAACTATAATGGGGGTTGGCTTAATACCGGTTTTTATAGAACGTATGAGGAGTTTAGCGGCTTTCAACCTAGTTTCAGAAACATCCACATGTGGAGCGGTTCTATACGCCGTTAAAACGTTTGCATAATCAGCGATTTGCGGGTTTAAATTACCATGTAGGTCCAAAGCGACGGATACTATGGCTTTAAAGCCTATAGTTTCTCTTATGCATTTGAGGAGGTGTGTCTCCCCATCTCCAATCCCTTCAACCTCCATGGCTCCGTGGAGGAATAGGCATACGCCATCCAAACCACCGCTGTCCTCAAGAGCTTTAATCAATTCATCCTCCAACTCTAGGAAAGCTTTCTTAGAGACTACTCCACTTGGAAGCGCCCAAGCATAAATAGCCGGAATGACCTCAACACCCTCATTTATGAGAAATCTAGCAACCTCGTCTTCAAGAAGCCCTCCACCTCTAACGATTTTAAAATCCCCTATACTAGTAGGTAGGGGGCTGAACGTATTAGATTCGTGACCTATACCACCTAGAGCAACCCGTATTGAGACATCCCTGATAGAATATGTGTAAACAGCGATATTTCACTTTCACCCCGTCCATTAAAAGCCTGTACAACCTTTAAAAGATGGAGTTTAAGAGCGAAGACCCACTATACCAGCTTAGTCAATAGCATATTCGAGGCGTAATTGAGTATGAAACGGTTAATATTCTTCGTAGAAGCTGAATTGATGAGTGGCTTTATGACCTTTAACTTAATAGGTTTTCAACTAAGTCGCATTCTACAATGGGTTTTCCTCTATCCAAGGGAATCCTTAGAGTTTTTATCTCAAATTGTTTTATGTGGACGTTTAAGTCTCTTCCAAGGACTGTAGACTTTAATCTAACAGTATGATCCTTTCCGGTATATTCCACGAGTCTGACTATTACGTCGTCAGAGTCCTCGGCCAGCTTGACTGTGGAGATTGCTACTTCAGATGGGGATATTTCAAGCATAGAAAGAGCGTTCGGCATATATCCAATGTGAGGCTCTTCAAACACGTAGAAGAGACCAGTGTTTAACATTTCCGCTAGTTCAAATATTCTGTTAAAGTTATTCGTCCAACAATTGTTTAAATGTGATAGTAGGATGTATTTGAAGTTCTGTTCTCCCTGATCTATGTATGGATAATCGTCAAACTTGGGATCTACTTTATGCGGGTCGTGTTGAGCATAGGGTGGGCTTCTGATAACGCTTATACGGATTTCAGAGCCGTATACGTCGAAGCCGTATTTAGAATCGTTTATGACTGTTAACCCGTAATTTACATCACGGTTCGACGCGTGAAGCCTACCTGATACGTCGATCCACCTCTGACCCGGCTCCTCCTCTCCATTAGCTGGTCTAACGATAACACCGTAGGGTATTTCATAGGTTGCAGTGGATTCTTCAAGGTTTACTGGGAAGGATAGTTTAAGCATTCTATTCTTTTCCCTCCAGTCGACTCTAACCTTAACTTCTATGAAGTCTAATCCTCTGTAGAGTGAGAAGTACTGCCATATAGTTGAATTGCGGTAGCTTGTTTTAACTCTAAGCGTAGCTCTAATAGGGCCGGATTCAACTATGGAGAGTTCGGCGTTTCCAAATCTTCCTTCCTCAAACTTGAATTTTGAAATTCCGTGACCCCACGTATCTCCCTCATCCTTCAACACTATGGGTGAAGCACCGTAGCCGTTGAAGATGTTGACGTTAAGCCGCTTATCGTAAAGCTTTTTAATAGCTCCGTTTTCCATGTCGAATTCAACTATGAAGTAGTCGTTTTCCATCATTCCATCTGAAGCTTTTAAAACACCTTCAAATTCCTGAGGAGTCTTATCACCTTCAACTAGTTTATACGCTTTATACCCTAGACTTGGTATGTCCGCTATGAATAAGGCCCTTTTAAGACCTGCTGTAGAAGATGGGCGAATCATTTGGATTGGAATAGGCTTTTCATCCTCATCTATGAGGGAGTAACCTATAGGCCATGGTTCAACTTCCACTGGAAACCTCGTCTGGACGCAAGTCGGGTTGAAAACAACCAGGGATTTACCTATACTCGTATCTATTTTAGAAGATATGCGTTGCGTAGCTAGGTTTAAGATTTCATATGCTATATTCAGAGATTCACCGTAGATGTTTCTAACATCCCAGTATGCCTCAGGTATACACGTTCCGGCTAATATGTCGTGAAATTGGCAGAAGAGGATGAGCTTCCAACTACGCTTAAGCTTACTTCTAGGATAATCGAGTCCACAGGTCGCGTATGCGAGTACAGACATCTTCTCAGCGGCCATAATAATGCTCTCAGCCCTTCTATTCAAAGCCTTGACTTCAGATAAGACCGAGTAGCATCCACTTGCATGATGTTGAAGCTCGTCTTTGACTATTGGAACATCTCTGTGAATTTCTAAGACGCGTTTAAAGAATTCCTCTGGATTTGCAAATATAACCTTACACCCTACAGATTCTTCAGAAGCTTTACGTATCGCTTCAATATCCTTCTCGGTGGGTCCACCTCCATGATCTCCAGCACCGAACAGTATCAGCACGGCAGACATTTGCGGGTTTGCAATAATGCTTTTTATAACCCTGTAGAGTTCTTCACCTGATACAGTATAGCCGACTGGATGCCTATAGGCTAAAATCCTGCTACCGTCTGGAGACTCCCACCAGAATACTGGTGATGGAAGAGCCTTCTCATGAGGACCTGGTCTCATGAATATGTAGTATTCGTAGCCTGATTTCCTAAGTATCTGTGGTAAGGATGCGTTGTGGCCGAAACTATCAATGTTATACCCTATTTTAACCTCAAACCCTAACTTCTCTTTAAAGTACGATTTACCGTAGAGTGCATGACGTATGTAGGATTCGCCACATGGAATGTTGCAGTCTGGTTCAACTACCCACCCTCCGACTGGAATCCACCTACCTTCTCTGACAAGCCTTTTAACCTCTTCAAAGAACTCAGGTTCACACTCTTCAAGCCACTCGTACATTATGGCTGATGAGAACACGAAAGTCAGCGATGGATTCTTCATAAGTTCTACGATACGTCTAACTGTGTATCTCACAGTCCAGAGACCTTCAAACCACCTCCAGAGCCACACGGGGTCTATATGAGCATTACCCGCCAGAAAGACTTCAACCAAATTCAACATCCCCCTATAATGCTACAAAACTTATTGAAACTTTAAGGGAAATTCCATACATTCATCCCATTAAAACGCGAGAGAGATGCAATGATGGGAAAATTAAGCAGTCGAAACATACGTGTTAAAAAGAAATTTACGGATGGTACTGTTGCAGTAAACTGCGTATTATGGAAATCGACCCTTCATTCTATTTTTATCGGCTCACCTTTAGGTCCTTCAGCCTTCTTCTTTGGAAGAATAACCTCTAGTACGCCGTTCTTATACGTGGATTTAGCCTTCTTAGGGTCTACTTTCTCCGGTAGTTCAACTTCCTTATAGTATTTACGTTTTTGAGTTTCAGCATTTATCGTCAACGTTGTTTCAGTAGCGTGGAGCTTTATATCCTCCTTTTCAACACCGGGTAGTTCGGCGATAACGTTTATCTCACCATTTGTACTTATGACCTCGACGAGCGGCTCCCTCTCTTCACTGATCGATATGGAAGGTCTACCAAATCTACGGCCTACACCGGGCCTTATATTGCCGAACTCCCTCACTTGCGGTTTGCCGTCTGGGCCTACTGTAATACTATACCCGTATACGAAAGGCCCCCACTCGTACACCTTCGTGCCGTCCGGTAAGACTTTTTCACGCATCAGCTCCTTAGGAACCATTTTAGATAAATCTTCAAACTCCCTCTCAAACATACGCTCCATATCTCTAAACATTTCATCCATCCTTTCGAAGAACGATGATAAGGGCCACATACGCCTTCTAAACCACCTATCCCAAAATTCATCCCAATACTCGGACATAACGTCACCAAGATTATAGTGGTATAGCTATTTTTATAAATATTTATCCAACCTAAACGTGTACTTTCGCAGAGCACTACACTAGGTTTTCAAAACAACTAGACCTTACATTAAGCATTTATTACCATATATCAAAATTCTTTTTATTCTTTAAGTTTCTCTAGGATTATTGCTGGGCAAATCTTTTTTATTCCATCTATTGTACCTATTTTTTTCAGATAATATTTTTGTTAGTTCTTTCCCATCTTTCGCCCATATTTCAGTCATTATCATGTGGTCTCCTGTTGAAGTGGCCACGTATCTTGTTTCAGGGATCTCGCATATTTTCTGTGAGACTTCTAAAAGTTTTGATGGATCTACATCTATGCCTACTATTGCAACCGTGTTTAAGCCTATTTTAGAGGGGTCGATGATGACTGTGAATCTTTTTATCACACCTCCTTGCTTCAACTTTTCCACTCTTTTTCTAACGGTAGACTCACTGATCTTAAGTCTACGAGCAATTTCGGTGAAGGATATACTGGCATCTTCTTGTAAAAACTTTAATATGGCTAAATCAATTTCGTCAATCATTATCTCACATTTCATCTGAAAAAAAATCCAAGTAGAAAAATTAATTAAGCAGAAAGTATAAACGCAGTGATGTGTCTGAGAAAACTGAAGATAAGATTCAAAGAGGGTACTCTGGCATTCAGTGGCTGGTGGAGTTTTCCTGATAGAGCTTGCAGTAGTCTTTTATGTTGGCTTCTGGCCTTGGATACTTGCATTACTGGGTTTAATAGCTATAATTGAAGGCGTTGGCGAATATTACTCTAAAAGAAGAGAGAAATGAATGTAAACTTTGTAGGAGGATTTCAACCTTAACTTTTGGAATTTAAAACGTTCAACTCTTCAGATTATTTATGTGGAGATTCGTCCTCCTATAGAATTGTAATAACTGTAAAGTCGCGGTAGGAATGCTTGAGCTCTTTTTCCTCGGAAAATTTGGAAGGTGTGCGAGAAATTCTGGTAATGTAGCTGTTCGGCGTTAATCAAACAACGAGTATTTAGCATGAGATTGCTATAAACCTTCAGTTGTATTGTTTTTATAATTGGTTTTGCAAATTCTTAATTGAGTTATGGAAGGTTATCAGCGCTTCTTAACTCCGGGTTTTAAGCCCTTTGACCCTCTTAAACTTGCGAAGGAGACTGAGAAGATTGTTACTAGGTTGGGGGATGAGGGGTTGGAGAGGAAGTATACTGATTTCTACTGTGTTCCAGTTTATAGGGGGATTGCTACGGGTTATGCTGTTGGCTGTTGTTTAAGATGCTTTTATTGTTGGTCGAATTGGTCTAGGGATTTTCCTGAGAAGTTTGGGATATTCTATTCTCCAAGGCAAGTTGCACAGAGGCTTTTTAAAGCCGCTGAGGAGGGGATAGTGTACTCAGATTATTGGAGGAGAGTAATACCGAAAGTAGATAGGTTACGTATATCTGGATGTGAGCCGACTATAGGGATGGAGCATCTAATAAAACTCTTAGAGTATGTTAATGAGTCGAAATATCCGCTTTTCATCCTTAAAACTAATGGGATAATTCTTGGAAGCGATAGGGGTTATGTGAAGAAGCTTGCGGAATTTAAGAGTAAGCTTTACGTTAGAGTATCCTTTAAAGCTGCAACTCCGGAAGGGTTCACGTGGAGGACTGGAGCTATGGGAGAATTTTACGAACTCCCTTTTAAAGCCCTGAGATACCTATTGGATGAGGGGGTGTATGCGAGGGCTGCCGCAATGACGGATAGTAGAGTTATGCCGAGGGAGGAGAGGAAGCTCTTAATACAAATGCTAGATGAGATAGATCCGGAGGCAAATTACCCTAAAACCTTAGAGGAGGAGATTATAGACCCATATGATACCACTGTGAAGCGGATGAAAGCGTATAGGGATAAGAATTTTGCGGAAAAACTCTTACGTGAGCTGGAGCATTCATCAATCATGGAATATTAAATCTTGCGAAAGAATATAAGTTTGTTAATCTGAGGTAATGTTGAGATGAGTAAGAAGAAGACTACGTTTATCGGCCTCATAAGGGACCATAGGACGAGGATTGGTAGGATTAAGGCTGTTAGAGGTGGTTCAACTGGTTGTAAGAGTGAGGGTAAAGCTGAGTAGGAATGGTAGGGAGATTGAAACAAACGCTCTAGCGAATAGCGGTTACGAGTCTGAAACACCGCAGATTCTAGTTCCAATAAAATTAGCTGAACAACTCGGGTTTTGGCCTCTAACAGTAGATCTTGAGGAAAGCGTCTTCGAATCTGCAGGAGGCCCCTTAAGGGTTTGGATAGCTTCGAAATCTGTTAAAGTAAAGGTTATCGTAGCGGACGTTGAAACTAAGGATGTTGAAGCAGACCTCATAATATCCCCACTGGCAGATGAAGTCCTATTAAGCGATAAAATGATAAGTGAACTCAACATAGCACTCGAAGACCCTGGTAGAGGCTATTGGAGATTCACATGGGAGCCTAAGGAGAAGGTTAGGAGAAGCGAGCCTCCAAGATATTGGAAGTAAAATCGATAAAGCTATTGTCTTCTCCAATTCTAGCCGTGAACGCGTCTACGGGTATGTGGCTTACGTTTAGGCTGTACATGGATAATCTACTTTAATATTTGAAGCCTCTGAGCCTCAAGACCGAAACCATTACTCATATGTTCTTTCTCCCAGTCCGATGAAATGGAGGCCTTTCAGAAGTTTTTAACGCCTTTTCTCTTTGCTTCTACCTTAAACATGTCATTCTAAGACTTCCATTATTTCCTTTTCACCTACAATCTCGTCGCCAGCTTTAATGGCTTCTTTTTCGTCTTCTAGAGGCCCCAACAGGCATAAGCCTCTCAACAAGCTCCTTATACAGAAGCCTTATTTCCCTAAGTTCTTCCCGCATCTCCTTAAGTAGCGCTAGAACATCAGACATCGCTATTGCCTAAGAATTACTTTTCTCTTAGAGATTTAAATATTTCTATGATTCCAAGGTCTTTCACTTTCTGTAAGCAAGGTGCTATCTGCTGAAGGCCTTCAATACCTTCTTGAAGCTGTTTATAATCGCTACTTAATCTTCAGGATCTCTTTAAGCTCTCTAGGACCTCTCTCGCGTGGTGAAGAAGGTACTGAAGCCCAAGGGAAAGAAGTAAAGCCTAGTCCAAAAAATTATGCAGAACTTGCGGAAGTTAAAGGTATGAAGACAAGTGGGGATAGTTGGATTTTACTAGTGAAATTTGCCAAGCCTATGAAAAGGATATACCGCATTGGAAGATCGCTAAGATGTTTAAGGTTAGTTATGCCACAGTCTACAAGGTTCTAAAACAGAGAAGTATTCTATTAACGAGAAGAGTTGGAAACGAGCTGTTTTGCCCAGTCTGTGAAAAATGAGGCAGTTTTATGGGAAAAATTTGGGACAAACGGGGCAGAACATGGTGAATCACCATGAAAATATCATGGAGAAAACTAGAGGGGAGGGGTCGAAATTTGAGAACCTCTCTTAGAGCTAAACGCAGGTTTACGAAGTTAGAGGAGGTGAAAAATACCTAGGAGGGGTCTGAGCATCCATACAAACATCCATAGAAATAGCCATATAAAAATCCATACAAATTTCCATAATTAAGTACGCCACCAAGCCTGGCTTGATTAAAGCTGAAGGAGAAGACGGGTACGTGTGTGAAAATCAATGACATCAAGTTTTTCAGAAAACGCAAGTGAAAACTGCTGAGGTTTTATTCAAACGATGGTGGGGCCGCTGGGATTTGAACCCAAGACGTGCTGGGGACATCCCCCGCAAAATCCCCTATTTTTCTATAATTAGTTGAGTTATTTTTTCCTAGACTTCCTACTCACCCCAGAGTATGTGCAGCTTGGGTTGTAGCAGTAAAG
>Ga0209183_1000082_pt1 | contig 46095 bp, 56 predicted proteins | sample LHCtaG_2_FD_184120 | JGI IMG/M metagenome (GOLD analysis project Ga0209183, IMG submission 184120) | Hot spring microbial communities from Little Hot Creek, USA to study Microbial Dark Matter (Phase II) - LHC4sed_replicate (SPAdes)... | ecosystem: Environmental > Aquatic > Thermal springs > Hot... | reverse complement strand
GTTTTCTCATCACCCAACCACATTGTAAGCATGTCAGAGTTATTATAACTTGCTTTCTATTACCCCTTATCCTCACCCTAGCCGTTAAGCCCGGTATTAAAGGTGTTAAGCAGTTCTCGCACACGTACCTCCTATAAGTTAAAGGCTTCCTCGCCCTGGCTTTGCGGAGGAGTTTAAGCCCCGTCTCTATCTCTTTCCTCGCTACCTCCACTAAGCCTTGCCTAAGCATCTTGACTGAGGTGTCGTAAAGTATTTTAGCTCTCTGTATAGCCAAGTCCTTGATTAAGGAGCTTCTCCTCACTTAAACCACCGATATCTCATGCCGTGTTGTTTTCCCTAACATCATTTTAGGTTTTACGAATCCTTATTAACTTAATTCACTATGTCTTAACGGTGGTATGTTGGAGTTAAGGGAGTTTAGTTCTAAGATCTCGGACTTAATTACGTCGGCTTCTAAGAGTGTTGTCACGGTCTTCACCATAGTTCCCAGCATAGACATATTCTTTAGGTACAGGGAGGTTAGGGGTGCTGGGTCAGGGTTCTTCGTGAAGCCCGGCTTAATAGTCACTAACGCTCACGTAGTCATGAACGCTAGGGAGGTCGTGGTCTTAGTTCCTAGGTATGGGAAGGAGAGGGCTAAGGTGCTCGTCGTCGACCCCTTCAGGGACCTAGCCTTACTCAGGGTTGGTTTGAGGGATACTGAGCCCCTACCTTTAGGTGATTCAGATAAGCTTAAGGTAGGTGATTTAGTCTTCGCGATCGGCTCCCCCCTAGGCCTGCCCGGTCCCTCAGTCTCTATGGGTGTTGTGAGCGCTTTAGGGAGAACTATAGCGGGGGAGAACATCGTGTTGGAGGACTTGGTTCAGACTGACGCAGCAATAAACCCTGGCAACAGTGGCGGTCCCTTAATAAACGTTGACGGCGAGGCTGTCGGGGTTGCTACAGCCATAATACCTTACGCTCAGGGAATAGGCTTCGCGATACCAATAAACACCGTTAAGAGGTTTATCCAGATGATTGAGGAATTCGGCGCGGTTGTTAGGGCTTGGCTAGGTGTTTACGTAACCCCGTTAACGGAGGAGGCCGTCAAGCTCTACGAACTACCCGTCAGCGAGGGCGTCGTGATAGTTAATATAGTTCCTGGCTCCCCGGCAGACAAGCACGGGCTAGCGATAGGCGACATAATAGTTGAAGCAAATAACAAGCCTGTGAGGAAGGTAAGTGATTTGAGGGCTGCAGTAGAGGAGAGCATAGGTTCCGAGTGTGTTAATCTCAAGATCTTCAGAGGTCATAAAATGATAAGCAAGTGTGTGCCACCCGTCGTGGAGAGGGTTTACTGAACTGAAAGCCTCGCCCTTTAGGACTGGGAGGAGGTCAGTGACTCATCCCAACACGGGTCTTCACAGACGTGTGAAAGCTTTAAATAATCCTGAGAAAATTTATTATTGGGCCGCCGTAGCTCAGCCCGGGAGAGCACCCGGCTGAAGGCTTCTCGGAGACCGGGGTGTCCGGGGTTCAAATCCCCGCGGCGGCATAAAACTCACAGGATTATCTTGAGTAGCTCCTCGCAGGCGTGGATAATTATTGAAGCGACTGCCCAAGTATCTAGTGGTTTGTGGTATATGGAGTATGTGCTCACCGCGTTGGCGATTACCTCGTTGGAGAATTCCCCGTGTGGGAAGCCCCCTATGGCTATCGGCAATCCCTTCTCAAGAGCTTCCCTGCAGACGTTCTTAGGGCTTGCGATCACCCCCTTCTCGTCTAGTAGTATTAGGCCTGGAACACCTAGCTTCCTGAGTAGGCTTGTCACGGTTGAGGGGTATAGCTTGAGGAGAGGTTTTTTAGCTCCCGGCGGTACCGAGCCCTCCTTAAATAACTGCTCCATCAAGCCGACAAACCTGTTGTAGTTTCTTGGTATGCGTGTCTTAGGGTCTACCTCTATGACGTAATCCCCGTAAGTATGTATGATGACCTGGAGCTTGCCCTCTATGTTCAGCGGTGAGGACAGCATCTCGAGCAGTGTCACATGCACTATGTCCGGCCTACCCCTCTTCGAGGAGTCCGGGAGGTCCTTCATCGCGTGGTAATGTATCGACTTATCTAGGAGAATCTCAGCAGGTTTCTTATTCCTGAGTCTGGCACTCTTAACTACTGCGGCGTGGTCGCAGATCTCTCTCGGAACTAACTCTAGCGATGCCTCAGCGATTACTACCCTAACTAAACTCATGAGCGCGCCCGGAATTAACTAGGCGTGAATTGCTTAAATAAGTGTGTTACAACTGAAAGCCTCGCTCTTCAGGGCAGGGAGGAGGTCAGAGGTCTAGCACTGTGCTCACGTACCAGCAATCGTTTTCCTTAACTATCTTCATTAGTGAGTAGGTGACTGCCTTAACCTCGTTCCTGACTTCGTGTTTTTCCGAGTTTACCTCCTCCCCGCAGGCCTCGCCTAAGAACCTGAGTGGTTTGCTCAGTTCTGAGGGATCCCTCACCTTCCTATCGAACACTATCTTGAATTGGGTGAAGGCTAGTCTCTCAACGTTATATATTATAAGTAGGTCCTCTAACCACCTGTAGAGCGCGTTGTACGCGTCTATGCCGCTATCAACTACTAGTTTCCTTGTTCTGCACTCGACTTTAGATGTGTTCAGCATTGTCTCGAATAGTGCCTTACCCGCGTATTCGAAAGCCTCCTCAAGGGTTTTTCCTGATGCCTCGAAGTACGCGTCAGCCGTGTGCTCCAGGAACTTATAGCCTCCGCAAGAGGTTCCCCCCACACCACACCCCCATTTATGAAGTCTCCGTCAATAATAAGAGTATGTGGGCTTCAGCGGACGGTCTTGTTAAGATTTATATTGTGGGTCTGTTTTCTATTATTTGGCGGCGGTCGTCTAGCCTGGATCAGGACGCCGGCCTTCCAAGGCATCCGTAGAACGCCGGAGATCCCGGGTTCGAATCCCGGCCGCCGCACCAAGTTCCGAGTTTTTCGAGCTTCTTTCAGGTATGATAAAGCTTAATAAAACCCAACACTTAATTTGTTAGGAGGTGGAGTGCTAGCGTGGTGAACGTTAAGGAAGTGCCTGCGAACATGTTTATTGAGGAGTTAGCTAAGTATTTGAAGGAGAACGTGAAGTCTGTGAGGCCTCCTGAGTGGGCTTTGTTCGTTAAGACAGGCCCTCATAAGGAGAGAGTACCTGATAATACTGATTGGTGGTATTTGAGGGCTGCCAGTGTTTTGAGGAAGCTCTACGTGAGCGGGGAGCCTGTTGGTGTTGGTACTCTCAGGAATGTTTACGGCGGACTTAAGAGGAGGGGGTCTGCACCCCCTCACTTTAGGAAGAGCGGGAGCTCCATAATCAGGCACGTACTCCATCAGCTGGAGGCTGCCGGGCTAGTCGTGAAGGTTGGTAGGAGGGGGAGGACCTTATCTCCCTCTGGGAAGTCTTTGATGGACTCCATAGCTAGCGAGGTCTTCAAGAAGTTGGTTGAGTCTAGGCCTGAATTAAGTAAGTATGGGTGATTGAGTGGTGGGTGAGGAGTACTACGACGCCGAGTTAGAGGAGATTAAGAGGAGGCAGATGGAGGCTTTACTCAGGAAGCAGGAAGAGGCTAGGAGGAGAGAGGAGGAAGCAGCTAGGGAGGCACAGAGGCAGGAGATACTGCGTAGGGTTATGACTCCTGAAGCAAGGGCTAGGCTAGCTAACGTGAAGTTAGTTAAGCCTGAGCTGGCTAGAGCTGTCGAAGACTACATAATAAACTTAGCTCTCTCAGGGCAGTTAAAGGAACTCATTGACGAGGACTTGTTGAAGGAAATTCTTTACACCGTAGACATGAGGACTAGGCGTGAGTATAAGATCACGTTTAAGGAGAAGAGGTGATGGTGGTGGCTAGAGCTAAGCACGTGGCTAGGAAGTTACGTTTAGCTAGTGAGGCCAAGAGTAACCGCGCAATACCTATATGGGTCGTCGTGAAGACTTTAAGGAAGGTTGCGTGGAGACCTAGGTTAAGGCATTGGAGGAGAAGTAAGTTGAAGAACGTGTGAGGTGTGTGGGTTGGTTGAGGGAACTATATACGTGGTGAATCTTAACAGGCTTAAGTGGACTGGCTTGACTAGAAGGAATTTCAGGGCTTTAAGATATGTACGCGAGTTCATTAAGAGGCATACTAAGGCTGAGAAGGTGATTCTAGACGCCTCGATCAACGAGTTCATTCTCTCAAGGAGTTCTGAGAACCTGCCCGCGAGGATCGCTGTCTGCGTTACTAAAATAGATGATGAGGGTAAGGTCGTTAAGGCCTCACTAGCTGTTCAGGTAGTTGAGCGGGGAGCTACTGGGGAGAGCAAGTAGTTCGCGAGGTTATTTCATGCCTCTAGAGAAGCTTAGGGTTTTCGGCAATCCTAACATAGGGGTCTACATATTCACCAACAATAACGTGACGTTGGTTCCAGAGGGTGTTGAGGGTAGTGTTAAGAAGGTTTTGAGGGAGGTTTTAGGCACGGACGTCGTGGAGGCTAGGGTAGCTGACTCAACGTTATTGGGTGTGTTCGTGGCGGGCAACGATAAGGCAGTGTTGTTGCCGAAGACCGCTAAGGAGGAGGAGTTAGATAAGTTGAGGAGTGCCGGGATCCCGGCTAAGATAGTTCAAACGACCTTCACCGCGTTAGGTAACGTCATACTAGCCAATAATAAGTTCGCGTTGCTTCATCCTGAGTTAAGCGATAGTGAGGCTGAGTTAATAAGGAGTGAGTTAGGTGTTCCTTCTGTTAGGAAGGGTGCTCTAGCTAAGATACCTACGGTCGGCTCACTAGGCGTCCTCAACGACTTCAGCGGGGTTTTCCACCCGGATTTAAGTAGTGCAGAGCTGAAGTATGTTGAATCGTTGTTTGGTGTGAGGGTCGGTACGGCCACGGTGAATTTCGGCGTCGGGTTCGTTAAGGTGGGTTTGGTAGCTAATAATAATGGGGCAGTGGTGGGTGAGCTCACTACAGGTCCTGAGATAATGAGGATTATGGAGATTCTCAACTTCTACAAGGCTTGAGCGTTCCTACGTCCTGAACGTCTTGTGGGATCGTTTTTATAAGCTTCATCAACATTAATGTATGGTGTGTGCCGTGAGTAGTGAGGTCAAGACTTTCAGGATTGAGGGTCTCGCCCTCTTCAGTCCTGACAGGGTTAGGTTTTGGCAGAAGTTCTCTCTAGAGGTTAGGGCTCTTACTAGGGAGGAGGCTTTAGAGAAGGTTTATTCTTTGATGGGCAGTAAGCATAAGCTGAAGAGGAAGCACATAAAGATACTTAACGTCGTCGAGATAAGTCCTGAGGAGGCTAGGAAGAAGTTTGTTAGGGAGCTAGCCAGACTTGAGGGTTGGTCTAGTTGAGTTTGGATAAGGGTTCTGAGAAGCGGGTTGTGAGTTTCGAGGCTCTCCTAGCTCAGTTGAGTGAGTTGAGGAAGTATATTGACGCGTTACAGAACCAGCTTAATCAGGTTCAGGAGGAATTAAACGAGATTAGGTCTAGCATCAACGCTTTAACAGAGTTTAAGGGTGAGGGCATTACCGAGTTCCTAGCTCCTGCTGATAGAAGGGGTTACGTCTTGATTAAGGCCTCTCCACATCATGTTGACAGGTTCATAACGCACGTTGGTTTAGAGTATTACGCTGAGCTCTCCCTAGATAAGGCTTTCGAGGTGTTGTCTAGTAGGGAGAAGGAGTATAAGGAGATAGCTGAGGAGCTCCAGAAGGAGTTAGTTAAGGCTCTCAACCATTACGAGAAGTTGGAGAACCTGGTTAACTCTATTCTCGCTCAGGCTCAGCAGGCTAGGACTCAACAAGTTAAGGGCACCGGTTCGTGATTGAGTGATTGAAGTGTTTCGTAAGATTAAGGACGCTCTAACAAGCTTTGTTAGCTCTCTGAGCGAGACCGTAAGCAAGAAGGAGTTGAGTGAGAAGGAATTTAACGAGTTATTCGAGGAGTTTCGGTGGCGTCTACTAGAGGGTGATGTGGCTTACGAGGCTGTCGAGATACTCCGCTCCAGGCTGGCTAGCAAGTTAGTCGGTTCTAAGATCCCTCGATTAGGTGATTCGAGGGGGTATGTCTTAGGTATTGTTAGGGAGACGCTTAAGGAATTGCTTGACGGGAGTGTCTTCGACAGGGACTTAAGCTCCTTGGTTAAGGAGTCTCAGAAACCCTACGTCATCGTGTTCTTAGGTGTTAACGGGGTTGGTAAAACGACTACCATAGCTAAGGTAGCGCGTAAGCTACTGCGTGACGGGTTAAAGCCCTTGGTTGTCGCGGCTGACACGTTCAGAGCCGGCGCGTTAGAGCAGCTGGAGATACATGCCGGCAGGGTCGGGGTTCCCATAATTAAGGGTAGGTACGGCGCCGACCCGGCCGCCGTAGCTAAGGATGGGGTCATGCACGCCGTCAAAAACAGGTATGATGCCGTTTTAGTGGATACTGCGGGGCGGATGCACACGGACAGGGATCTGATGGAGGAGCTCAGGAAGGTTGTGAGGGTTGTGAGACCTAACCTGAAGGTCTTGGTTCTGGATGCTTTGGTAGGGAATGACGCTGTTTTCCAGGCTAGGTGGTTTGATGAGGCAGTAGGCGTTGACGCGGTCATACTGACTAAGGTTGACGCGGACGTTAAGGGTGGGTCGGCTTTAAGCATCATACTCACGTTGGGGAAGAAAATACTTTATGTTGGTGTTGGTCAGGGCTACGACGACTTACTCGAGTTTAACCCTGACTTAATACTTAATAATCTTCTCAGCATTAACACTTAGATAGGTGGTGGCATGAGGTTAGAGGAGATAGTGGCTATGTGGAGGAAGATAATAACTATCTCTGAGAAACCTGAGAGTGATGAGTATAGGACCTTACTTAAGATAACCTTGGGTGGGATGATTTTAGTAGGTCTTGTAGGTTTTGTCGTGCACTTAATACTTTCCTACGTTCAGGGTTACTTGTGAGGGGTGTTCGGGTTGAATGAGGAGGGTGTTGCTCAGGGCGGTAAGCAACGCAAGTACGTCATATTGAGGACCACCGCCGGCCAGGAACTCAACGTTGCTTTAATGCTTGAGTCTCTGGTTAGGAATACGGGGACTAAAGGTATTTACTCAATAATAATACCTCCTAGGGTTAAGGGCTACATAATAATCGAGACCGAGGGACATCACATAGTTCATAAGGTGGCTAAGGACATAAAGCACGTGAAGGGGCAGGCCATGGGTTCTCTATCGGAGGACGAGGTTGAGAGATTAATTAAGGTTGTCTCACCTCTTGAGGAGTTCCGTCCGGGCGATATCGTGGAGGTTGTTTCAGGGCCTTTTAAAGGCTTAAAGGCTCAGATTATAAGTGTTAACGTGAGTAAGAGGACGGTCACGTTGAACATATTGGAGGCCTCTTTCAAGATGGAGGTCACGTTGCCCGCAGATGATGTGAAGCCTGTTAAGAGGTGAGTGTGATGGTGTGGCGCACTGTTAGGCTGAAGGTTAAGGGCGGGTCGGCTTCCCCGCAACCACCTGTAGGGCCTGCCATAGCCCAGTTCGGCTTAGATGTTAACGAGGTGGTTAACAAGATAAATGAGTTGACTAAGCATCTCAAGGACTTCGAGGTCACCGTGTTGCTCCACGTAGACACAGATTCTAGGAGTTACAGGGTTGAGGTGAGGTCGCCTTCTTCCTCATCCCTTCTCTTGAAGATGGCGGGTGCTTCCGGGCCTTCAGGCGATCCAGCTCATAAGAAGGTAGGTAATTTAAGTATTGAGGACGTGATTAAGGTTGCTCTCATGAAGAAGAACGAGATGAATTCTAGGAGTTTGAAGGCCGCTGTGAAGTGCTTGGTTTCCACCGCCTCAACGATAGGCTTAAGCGTCGATAATAAGAGCGCTAAGGAGGTCATTAAGCTGATTGACGAGGGCTTCTACGACTCTGTTTTTCTTAAGTATGAGGATGAGTGGGGGAGTAGGTGATTCGCTATGGTGAGTGAGGATAGGTTAGCTGAGGCTCTTAAGCTTGCTCTGGAGTTGGGTAAGGGCCGTGAGTTCAGGCAGTCAGTAGAGTTAGTCGTTGTTTTTAAGGGTGCTGACCCAAAGAGTTCTGAGGTTAAGTTCAGGGATTTCGTTCAGCTCCCTAGAGGTCCTGGTAAGGAGACTGAGGTGTTGGTCATAGCCTCAGGCAATCTCCAGCTCCAGGCTAGGGAGGCCGGGATTGACGTGCTAACTCCTGAGGAGTTGAAGAGCCTTACTAAGCGTGACGCTAAGAAGTTGAGTAGGAGGTACGACGTCTTCTTAGTTCAGCCGGATTTGATGACTCAGGTCGGGAGGGTTTTGGGCCCAGCTCTAGGTCCTAGGGGTAAGTTCCCCATACCTATCCCTGCCGGAGCTAACCTGAAGGCTCTGGTAGCTAGGTACGCTAGCTCCACAAGGCTCAGGAATAAGGAGCAGGCGTGGGTTGGTTGCAGGATAGGTAGTGAGGACATGCCTTTAGAACATCTCGTCGAGAATGCTGTGGCGGTGCTCAACTTTATTAAGTCTAAGTATGCTAAGCCTTTAGAGACCACTGCCAAGATATACTTTAAGACTACTATGGGTCCGGCAGTCGAGGTGAGTATGTGATGAAGGGATCTACGAGGAATAAGTTGGTAAGGCTTGTTCAGAGTCTCCAAGCCGGTGGGAGGGGACGCGCGGAGGTTGTGAGGAGGTCTATCGTTGAGAAGGAGAAGGTGGTTGACGAGGTTAAGAAGTTGCTGACCACGTATAGGGTTTTAGGTGTTGTGAGTCTTGAGGGGGTTTCTGCTAGGGAGCTCGCGGAGATTAAGAAGAGTCTTAGCGAGCACGGCGTTGTGAGGGTTCTTAAGAACACTATCGTCACAAGAGCTTTAAGGGAGTTGGGGGTTCCCTCACTTGACGAGTTCCTTAAGTATCTTACAGGCCCCAACCTATTCATATTCACTAATCTTAACGCGTTTGCTCTCGCTAGCTTGGTGGATAAGGTTGTTGTCTTAAGGTATGTTAAGCCCGGGGAGAAGGCGCCTGCGGACATATACGTTCCGGAGGGTCCTACGGGGATTCCTCCAGGTCCTATGATGTCTGTTTTCGGCAAGCTGAAGATTAGGACAATGGTGAGGGAGGGTGTTATATGGATAGCTAAGGAGTCTAAGGTCGCGTCAGCAGGTGACGTGGTTTCCCCGGAGCTCGCTTCCCTGCTTAGGAAGCTGGAGATTAAGGCGTTTCCCGTTAAGCTCTCCGTGAAGGCGGTACTGGACGGGGGTATCGTCATACCTGCTGAGAAGCTGAGGCTAGACATCGATAGTTTCAGGAAGGATCTCCTGGCCGCTGTCCAGGCTTCGAGAACCTTAGCTGTCGAGGCCGTTTTACCGTTGCCTGAGGTCATTAACGAGGTGATTGCCAGGGCTTACGTCAGGGCAGTCAACCTAGCTTGCGAGGCAGGTTACTTAACTCCTGAGAGTTCCCGCTTGGTCTTGATGAGAGCTTTCGCTAGGGCGCAGTCACTAGCCATCGCTTTAATGATGAAGAAACCTGAACTCAACTTACCGATCGTCTCACAGCCTGCAGCAACTACTCAACTAGTTCAGCAACCTAAGCAACCTGAGGAGTCCGGGAAGCCTTCAGAGGAGGCTGAGGAGGAGAAGGAGGTAAGTGAGGAGGAGATTGCTGAGGGGATTTCCTCACTCTTCGGTTAGTTTTTGACGGGTTTCTGATCAGCAAGACTTTATTACCTTGAACCCCGTATTTCATTCTTAGGTAGGTGGTCGTTGATTGCCTGTCGCTGGCTCAGAAATTTATAGGGTTAAGTTATTTGAGAAAGAGAATTACTTGAGGTTAAAGTGCGGTGTTTGTGGCGCTGATTTCTGGTCTAGGATTCCAAGAGATAACTGTAACGACGCTCCCTGCGCTGATTACACGTTCTTCAACTTAAGGATTGGTTCAGGCCCGCTCACGGTTAGGGAGGTTCGTGACAAGTTCCTCAGTTTCTTCGAGGAACGCGGTCATAAGGTTATTAAGCCCTACTCTGTCGTGGCTAGGTGGAGGGATGATCTCTACCTAACCATAGCTTCGATAGTTGTTTTCCAGCCTCACGTGACTTCCGGTCTTGTCCCACCACCCGCTAATCCTCTGGTGATCGCTCAACCTAGTATTAGGCTTGAGGACATTGATAGTGTTGGGTATACTTTCGGGAGGCACTTAACTAACTTCATTATGGGGGGTCACCACGCCTTTAACTACCCTGACAAGTACGTGTACTTCACTCACGAGACGGTGGAATACGCTAGAGAGTTCTTCACGAGGGTTATAGGGGTTCCTGAGGACGAGCTCGTTTTTAAGGAGTCTTGGTGGGAGGGGGGAGGTAACGCTGGTCCTTGCTTCGAGGTAGCTGTAGGTGGGTTGGAGGTCGCTACCCTCGTCTTCATGATGTATGAGTCCCTGCCTGACGGTACTTACAGGGAGATACCTCTCAAAATAGTTGATACTGGGTACGGGATTGAGAGGATTGCTTGGCTTACTCAGAAGACCCCCACGGCTTTTCACGCGATCTACGGTAGCTTAGTGAGCGATTACCATAGGTTTTTGGGGGTTGAGGAGCCTTCTGAGGATGTGTTGAGGGTGAGTGTTAAGTATGTTGGTAGGCTGAATCCGAAGAATGAGATTCTCTACGCTAAGCTAAAGAACGAGGTTTCTAGGGAGTTAGGGCTGAGTGCTGAGGAGTTAGGTTCTATTCTTGATAAGGTGATCAAGGTTTACGCTTTATTAGATCACGTTAAGACAGCTTCCTTAATGCTTTCTGACGGTATCGTTCCCTCGAATAGTGGCGAGGGTTACTTAGCTAGGCTTGTTCTAAGAAGGATTTTCAGGTTGTTGACTCAGCTAGGTTTTGATTTGAGTGAAGCTTACGTGCTCTTCGATAAGCAGATCAAGTTCTGGGGAGATATGTACGAGCAGTTGAGGGGTAGGGAGAGTTACGTGGAGGATGTTCTGAGGCATGAGGTTAGTAGATATCTTGATGTCTTGGGTAAGGCGCCCACACTCGTCAGGAAGTATTTGAGGAGAGGGACCCACGGACTAAGCTTAGACGAGTTAGTGGAGCTTTACGATAGTCACGGGATCCCTCCGGAGGTTGTCGCCGAGGTTGGTAGGAGGGAAGGTGTTGAGGTCGTCGTACCTAGCGACTTCTATAACAGATTAGCTGCTAAGCACTCAAGAGCTCCTGTGCATAGGGAAGAGAAGACTAAGGTTCCTGCTGAGGTTGCTGATGCTGTGAGGGGTTTGAGGCCTACTAGGCAGTTATTCCATGAGGATCCGTACTTGAGGGAGTTTACCTCACGCGTGGTTAAGGTCGTGGGGGGTTACGTGATATTAGAGGAAACCGCTTTCTATCCTGAGGGCGGTGGTCAGGAACCCGACACCGGGTACTTGTTCTTAGGCGATAAAGCTTACAGAGTTGTTGATGTTCAGAAGGTCAATGGGGTGATACTCCATAAGGTTGAGGGTTCTCTGCCTGCCGATGTCGTGGGCGGTGTGGTTAGGGGGGCTATTGATTGGGAGAGGAGGTATAAGTTGATGAGGCATCATACGGCGACCCACGTGATTCTCGGGGTGGCTAGGAAGGTTCTTGGTTCTCATGTCTGGCAAGCTGGTGCTGAGAAGTCTGAGGGTAGGGCTAGGCTAGACATAACCCACTATAAGTCCTTAACAGATGAGGAGGTGAGGGTTATTGAGGATCTAGCTAATAAGGTAGTTCTTGAGGGTAGGGAGGTTAGGACATACTTCATGCCTAAGTATGAGGCGGAGGAGAGGTATGGGTTTGTCTTGTATGAGGGTGGTGTTGTTTTAGAGCCTGTGATCAGGGTTGTTGAGATTGAGGGTCTTGATGCTGAGGCTTGCTTCGGCACGCACTTGAGGAATACTAGGGAGATAGGTGCTTTAAAGATTGTGAGGACTGAGAAGATTGCTGACGGGGTTGTTAGGCTGGAGTACGTCGCTGGTACTCAGGTTAGTGAGTATGCTAGGGAGTTAGAGAGTAAGATTAAGGTTGCTGAAGGCCTGCTGGGCGGTGACCTCGCCTTAAGACTTCAGTCAGTGATTAAGGAGCTTCAAGACTTAAGGCATAGGGTAGCTGCTCTCAGGAAGTACTACGTTAAGGAGTTAGTCAAGCTTATCGAGTCTTCTGCTGAGCGCGTGAGCGGTTTGAGGGTCTCCGTCATCTACTTAGACCTAGTGGAGAGTGATGCTTTGAGAGAGGTCTTGAAAGACATGAGCGAGAGGTATGAGGACTTATTGTTGGTTGTTCTGACCCCGAGGAGTGGTGGGGGACTTGACGTGGAGATCTCCGAGGGTTCGAGAGCTTCTACCGTAGTACCTGCGAACAAGTTGTTGAGGGAGCTCGCCTCAGTGGTTGGGGGTCGCGGCGGTGGCGGCGCTCTCCACGCGACCGGTTATCTAGGGGTTGATGACGTGGGGAGGGTTAGAGAGTTAGTCCTTAAGTTAGTTAGAGGGTCTTGAGGTAGGGTGGTCTCAAGCCTTATTAGGCTAGAGGTTGTTGAAGCTTCCAGAGACTACAGGTACTTACTGAATAGGGGTTATAAGCAGAAGGTCGTGCTCGACTTAATTACCTCTAGGTATGGGTTAAGCAGTGTTGAGAGAGCCTTACTCCTCAGATGCGTTCATAGTTCTCGTGACGTGGAGTTGATAAGGGGTAAGATAGTTGGTTGTGTGACGGGTCACCCGCTCATAATCGACGGGTATAATGTCATGTTAACCATTCACTCAGTCCTCGAGGGCATGAACGTCTTCTTATGTGATGACGGATTCATCAGGGATTTAAGGAAGTCTTACAGGAAGGGTGTGGAGTTGAAATCTCTTGAGGAGGTTGCGGGACTCCTCGCGAGTGAGTTACCTTACTTAAGCCCTAGTAAGGTGACCATAGTCTTAGACAAGAACGTCAGCTACTCAGCAACCCACGCTAACGTGCTGAGGAACCTGCTTGGTGGTGTGGCTGAGATAATACTAGCTGATAAAGCAGACGTTAAGGTGATAGGCGGTGACGGCGTGATCGCATCAAGTGATTACGTCGTGATCAGCAGGGTGGGGAGAGTATACGACCTAGCCGGGGAAATAATAAGGAAGCACTTCAAAGAAAAGATAATAGACCTAGCAAACATGATAAACACCTAACCAAACATTTATAATAGCTAAATAGAACACATTCTAGGGGCCCGTAGCTCAGCTAGGACAGAGCGCCGGCCTTCTAAGCCGGAGGTCCCGGGTTCAAATCCCGGCGGGCCCGCTACATGCCGAACCCGGCTCCTAAAACCCGACTCACGTACTCCGTGTTTGTTTTAGGGAAAATCCCTACCTTAGGTTTCGTGTGGGAGCTACTTCCTCCTTAAAAGGTTACTACGACTACCGCTACAATGTTAGCCCCCATCACCGTAATGATTATAATCATGTTGTTGTAAAAGTAGTCTCAGAGCTAAAGAAGCCGGTCAAGGCCGGCCTCGTCAGGCACGTACTGTGAGGGCTTGAGAAGGGGAGTAGTTAGGTTAGGTATGGTTTATGTTTTAATTATTAGTCTGTTAGCTGCTTCTTTGTATACTCGGTCTAGGAATTCGTAGTTTCTTATTATTCCTAGTTTTTCGAGTTTGTTTATGTGTCTGCTGAGGGTGGATTTGGGTAGTGCTAGGCCGTGTTTTTCGAGTATGTAGTCTCTGACTTGGCTCCAAGACTTCGCGTTGTTTGCGAGTGCTTTCAGTACTAGTTTCTCTCTCACGCTTAGTTTGCTTAGTTCGTCTAGTGCTATTGCTATGGCCGCGTTTTTGATGGTGTTGAAGTCTTTCTCGCCGTCAACGTATCTACGACCGAAGTAAGCTAGCCAGCCCGGTATTCCGTCGAGGAAGTCCACGGCTTCTTCTATGACGTCGGTAGGTGGCTCCACACCCTCTTCCCTGAATCCTTTCTCGAGGAACTCTCTCGAAGATTCTGGTGTAAACCTCTCGACCACTACCTCGTATACTCCGCGACCGTATAGTGGGGAGGACGGGTTCTCGTACCCCATGAAATCTCGTAGCATGCCGACCTCGGAGCCGGCGATTATGAAGGTTATGTTATCCAGGTTGTCGTAGGAGAAAGCTATCGTGTTCTTCAACTCGTAGGATAGGGGTGGCCGCGTGGATTGCGCCTCATCTAACACGATCACGAACCTCTCCCTCCTCTTATTAATCTCCGTTAAAAGACCTACCAAGCTAACCGAGTCCCGCCCCCTCCACCTGACCTGAACGGATAAGCCAGATATCTCCACCCCCCTCACACCCTCTAAAAACCTTCTAAGTCTAGTCAACGAGGACTCAAACGCTTCCGTGAGCTTAGCCTCGAGATCACCCCTCCTGTAAACACCCCTCATATCCACGTATAAGCCGTCGACCTCATTCAAGAAAACCCTCAGCAAGCTAGTCTTGCCGACACGCCTCACACCAAGCACCGCTATCATAGGATAGCCACGCTCAACACCCCGATGTAGGAGTTCTAGCTCCCGCTCCCTATCAAACAAATCTTCACGCCTCGTCTTCGGCCTCAGATCGAATAACCCCGTAGTTCCACCCCGGAACATAGTTCCGCACCGGAACTAATAAATCCCACACGCAACGATCACTAGTCAAACACCGTGAGTCCTACGATTTTAGATCTAGACAATATAGTCGAAATAACCTAGGCGTATAGTGTGGTGAAGGCTCTCTACTTTCATATTTTATTATATTAAAATCGATAATCTAAATGAAGAGGTGAGTGTGTTGTTTAAGTTTGCTATTTGTGGCGAAGTATTTTTCACAAGAGAAAGCGCGAGAGAGCACGTAAAGATCAAGCATCCAGAAAAAGTGCGAAAGATACTATCTAATCTGAGATCTAGTAGTATTGTTAACCTTGAGAAACGAGGTGTAGACCCTGAAAACTGGGCAGCCGGCTATTTCATCGCGTTTTCACAGAGGGAGGAAAGCAACTAATTATAATAAAGGCATCAAGCCCCCTATTACTGTTAAGGAAAAAGCTTTACAAGCCTCGTTAACGAACATTCTCAACTAGTACTCTAAAAACCTACTTGAGGAGCACGCCAGTGTAAGAGTAAATGGAGATAACGTGAGGAGGTACGCTAAGAGAATAAGCTACTCTTATTAAAGATGTGTGAGGGGTGGCAAAAATTCATGTGGCTTTTCTAAAGTTAAAGATTGGTTTGGTGTGTTGTTTTATGGTGGGAAGCTTATGTTTGTCGTTATGTTTGTTGTTAGTATGGTTATTTTGACTGTGGCTGTTTTTCCTTTGAGGTATTCTATGTAGTCTGTCCGGATTGTTATTGGTTCGGGTAATTCTTTCGTTTGTCCCGGTAATACTACGTCGTATCCTAGCCCTCCCCACCAACCTATCAGCACGTCTGGGTTGCTTGCTAAGTATATGTCGCCGGCTCTCACGAATATCGGTATGTCGCCAGTGTTCTTGATGGTTAGTTTGAGTGTTTCGTTCCATTGATTCAATGTTGTTGGGGTTATGCTTGCTTCGAAACTCATTTTGAAGTTGAATGTTTTCTCGAATAGTATTACGTAGATTCCTGGCGAGTGATATAACCACACGACTACCTCGTATGTCCCCTCAGGCCATATCTCCTCCTCACGTGTCCAGAAAGGCACGCACGCGTCAAGAACCTTAGATCCGGTGAGGCGGAAGAACTGTGTGAAGACGTCCACATAGTCTCCGGGCTCGTAGAGCAGGACTTCCTTCCCTCCAGGATGCGTCACGTTTATTCGGCCGAACCAAACACCCGTAACACCGTTAATCGTCGTGATATTACGTAGGTCGGCCTCACCGAAAACCCTAATCCTCCAGCAAACCTCATCACCCTCAACAATAACGAAACCCTCGGAAACAACATCACTAACCTCAGGCCCCACAGAACTAACGGGGGACGTGGTAGGGGCAGGCGTCGTTGACGTAACCCCGGGACTCAAGGTAGTTGCAGGACCTAGGAAGAAGAACGCAGTGAATACCCCTACAACACCTAGAACGACTAACAAGATTACCAGCAAGAAAATAGTCTTCAAGACCCACACACCATACAACAACACCTGCAATTAAGAAAATGTCTCCAGAAATATAAATACCCATCACCAACCGATTCAATGCAGTGAGCGGGGATCATAGAACGGTTTCCTAATAATGAATCTACCGTCAGATTCGAGGTTCACACCCTCTTCCAAAGCTCCTTATCTACGCTATTAATGAAGCCAGCTAATTTTACCTACACAGGAGGGAGCACATCCTCCCTAGCTCTTTAATTAAGGAAGTTTCTTCCGGGGTACTTCGCTCATCTTATTCGGGGTTCATGATGATTAAGGGTGGTGCTAAGATACTGTCAGGTTTATTAGTCTTAGGAGCCTTTAGTTATTTTGGGTGATTAGAAGCTGTCACAATCTCAGAAGTTTTTCATAGAATCCCCTAATTTTCCCGTTAATGAAGTTAATCAAGCTTCTGCGTCTGAGAAAATGGGTGGTGGGAGACCTGATTACTGGGAGATGGTTTTCTGGTAGACTAGGAAGCCTCTTATCGGTGCTCGCTGCGTTATTGCTGGTGCTTTACTTGATGCGAGCGTAGACCCGTGCGAGTTCTATACGATCACTAGGCTGTTTTCCAGGAAGACCCCTCATAGGGAAAACCCGCGGATACCCAACTACGAAACAGCCCCCTCTCTACTCAGTATAGAGAAGTTACTCATAGCCCTTCTCTCATCCTTTAATAAAATAATGAGGAGAGGGTTGTTGGTTACGAAGCTTTTTATAAAATCATTACTCATTTGATTTCTCTTCCTTCTCCTCCTTAATACCTTTCGCTAGCCCCTTACTGAAGCTCTTAATCGCGCTAATCCCCTTCTTAACTCCCTTACCCACTACCTCACCTGTTTTCTCAGCTACCTCTTCTACCTTTCCTTTCTTTTCTTCCTCACTCATTGTTGGGGCCTCCATTAGGTAATTCGTTGCTGATAAATTTAAGTTTCTCGCAGACAATTACTTATGGTGGGTTGGATACGGTTGGGGATGAGGAAGTTCAGGGTTCTGTGTAAGAGGTAGATTAGTCAGCTGGAGATGGCTTTGATAATTGGCACGCTCTACAGACTTGAGGTCTTGGAGTTGATTAAAGATCCTGTTGAGAGGTCTACGTGGATTGATAGCTTAGCTGTTGCTGCTGGCTCGTTAGCTAGGGCGAAGGCCGGGATGCTCGTGACTCAGATAGCTGACGAGCTTGGAAGGACTGAAGCTACTATCAGGAGTCACTTATCTGGTAAGACGAAAGCTGGGAAACTTGTTGCTGAGACTTACGAGAAGTTGAGGAAGGGAGAGCTTAAGCTCGTAGTTCCCTTAATCAGGGTGCCTCTCACCGGTTCTGAGGAGGAGATTAAGATACTGAGGGAGGAAGCATCTCGACTTAGAGAGAGGGTTAAGAATCTTGAAGAAGAGGTTGAGCGATTGAAGGCTAAGTCAACACAACTCACAGAAGCGTTGAAAGAGAGGGAAGCCCTCATAGAGAAGATGAGGGCGGAACTCACGGAAGCGCAAGCTAAGCTAACGCAGTTAGCTAAGGAGAGAGGAGTTAGCAACTAAGCACGCGGAGTTGCTAGGGAAGGTGAGGCAGTTCACGCAACTATTAGATGAGTTAATGAAGCTCAGCCAACATAGCTAGCTACGCTCTCACCTCAAAGCTTGTCAGCAAGCTCCTTTAATATCTTCCCACACAACCTCACAAACCCCGTGACCGCTTTACTCGGGAGCACTGCAGGTTCTTTAAACCTCTCGTAGACGTAGAGCCTCGTGTCTATGCTTCCATCTCTCTTGAAAACCCTCACAAACCTAAGTGTTACGTCGGAAATCGCCGTCTCCGCGTTACAGACATCTTCCTTCAGGCAGGAGCCTACCCTGATCGTTGTCACGTTCTTGGACTTCAGGTACGTGAGCTCGTTGAATAACTCCTTCAATTCATCCACGTACCTGACATAGCTAGGTATATGAATCCCCCAGAAGACCACGATATCTGGCTTAACACGTTCTATGATCATTAACTCACGCGCGATTAGTTGTGTGAGGCCATAAGCGAAGGGGTTTAACGCCGCGATATTCACGTACTTGTCTAGGAATTTATCAGCTCTCTCATCGTTCAAACCACACTCCATGAGCTTGTTCTTGAGAGCCTCACGCAGCACTGACTCCGGGTTAGTATAGCTGACTACGAGCATCCTCATATTATTTTTAATGGCTACTGCCAACGCCCATAACAAGGTATCTAGGCCTGCCCCAGGTTCTGGAGGGTAGAAAACATTTATTATGTAGCCCTTGCGGAACCTGATAAACTTCATATACTCTTCAAAAGTGATGATCTCCTCGCTTTCTCGCGGGAGTTCTGCGAGCACTGGCGGCGCGAATACTACTATGCCTGTGCCTTCAGTTATCGTGAAGTACGTCTCCGCCACGTGCACCGGCGCTCCGCGAACCTTCCTCACCTCTATGACCCTCGTTAGGAACCCGTCCTCAATCCTGTGCTTCAGCAGTAGCGTGGCGTCCGCGACGAACTCTATAGGGTCTAGACCTAACTTCTCCTCCCCGAACGGTAGCTCAGCGACTAAGATCAGGAAATTATTCAATACGGTCGGTAATTGGTAGAAGTAGTTGAGGAGCCAAGCCCTCCTCTCAGCACCCTCCCTAACAGACCCCAGTAAGGCCGTGATCGTGTCTATGACCACTATATCGTACTCCTCAGTAACGACCTTGCTTATCCCCTCAACAGCTTGCTCAAAACTCAGTACTTGTGGGAACCTGACGAACCTGAATAAACCTCTAAGCTCGACGGACTCAAGGTCTAGACCCAGACGCTTCATAAACTTAAAGAACTTCTCTCTATCCTCGTAGAACGTCACGTACAGGCATTTCCTACCCTGTAGAGCGTTGGCATAGCACACTGCCGCGGCGAGGGTTGTCTTACCGGCACCCGGGTGTCCAGCCACTAAGAGCGTGTAGGGAGTCTCAACCTCACCAACAAGCTTGTCAAGACCTGGAACCCCCATAACGAACTTCTTCACGTCACCCATAAGTAGAAAAGCCCCCGACTCCAAAATTATATTTCGCATTAGATTTTAAAAATCCTTACAGCTCAAAACATCTATTCATAAAATATTTCCACTATGTATCTTAGTGTAGTAAAGCTACGCGTAAGATGTTAACCCTTCCCTCGTTCTGGTCAGTGGTGCTCAGAGTGTTGTTATGGCTATGCCGGCTGAGGTGAGTAGGGCGCCTACGATGTTCGTCGGTGAAGGCTTCTCCCGTGCCACGGTCTTGGAGGTTATGGTTGTTAGTACCGGGGTGAGGGCTGTGATGACTACCGTTGTCGCAACCCCCACCAGGTTTATCGAGTATATGAACACGTACATGCCGAGAGTCCAGTCAAGTGTTGCGGTAACCGCAGCAACTAGTAGGAAGGGTTTAACGCTGTTGTTCGGAGGTCTCCCCTCATGCAGGACTCCTGCAGGTAGGAAGATGAGAGAGATTGCCGTGAGTCTCAGGATAGTAAGCGCTAATTCGTCGGTAAAGCCTAAAGCGATCTTAAGCATTGAAGTAGACACGCCCCAGGAAACTGAGGTTATTAATGCGTACGCGATACCTTTCCAGTAACGATTCCTGCGTTGATTGATTGTGGTGCCGCCGTGAACAGCTACCACGACTCCTGTGAAGGCGAGGAAGCTACCGATTAATAGTCCCGCCGTCATGGACTCTCCAAGAAAGAAGACCGCTATCGTTTGAGCCACGAACATGTAGGTGTATCCAAGCACGACCGCTAAGAAACCCCCTATTAGTTGGATAGATTTAGTATAGAAGACATCCCCGACGCCAGGTCCTATGACGGCTGAGAGGATTGCGATGACTAATACGTAGGTGCTTAAGTTGCTCACTTCGACTCCACCACTCAAAAGCGAGACGAGGAATAAGGTCACGGATGCTATAAGCGCTCTTAAACCCGTAAACGTCACAGGCTTTATGTACTTACTGAACCTGCTTATGATAGCTGGGCTAAGACTCCACAGGAGGGAGGCGAAAATCATTAACGCATATCCCAGCAACTCAGAACCCCTCGACGCGTTGCTTGCTAGCCACACCCATCACCAAGACTCAATACCCCTAAACATCATGCACATGAAATATTAAGAAATTAAGTCTAACAACTACCAGAATATTGACGTAGCTTAGTATACGTGAGTTCTTAATCATGGGTTACATGACGCAGCAAGTTATAACCATCCCACAAGGTTCACGAATCACCCACTAAAAGTTATTTCGACCCCGGCATCAGATCATTACATAGGATTTATAGTGATCTGCGTTGATGAGAGCATGAAGACCTCACTCTTAAGTGGAAGCTTCGTTCCTTAGAGTGGGGAGGTGTTTTGGTTTGCCGAAATTAATTATTGGGTTAGGAATGTGCGAGCTTAGTGAGCGAGGAGCCCCTCAGCCGGCAACGGGGACCGAGTAAGATGATGCCGTGCTCGTGGAGAGCACCCGAGCGAGTGAGGAAAGCTCCCCACATCCCATGACCCTATTAATCAAAACGTCAAGAATATCTCGACTACCGCTTCCAGCATGAGTAGGATGCTTACAGCCAAGGATATTAGGACGGTGAACACGGTCGCTTGCGTCAAATCCTTAATGACCATAATAATAAGCACAAAGCACAGGAGGAATTGAAGAATGAGCAACCTCCTCTTCAGACTCCTGTACTCATCACTATTCACAACACATCCCCCAACCCTTCCTATTATATTTACGTGTAAACTACATTGTATTTTTACTCATAAGAAATTAAGGAATTTTCACACGAAGTATGCTAGGCTGTTTCGTAGTTGGTGTTTGTAGGTTAGGTTATAAGTCTTGATTTTGTTTATGATTTGTGTCTGCTTAGGCGATGGGAGCGGTGCTCCAAGCGTGGGCGGGCTGACTCTCGAGGGGTCCGTGCCGTTGGCCTCGATGCCCGATGACCCCGCCCCAGAAGTAGCTGTGCTATCGATGAGGGAGTGGGTGAGGAGAAAGTCCAAATGCAATGAATACAAAATAAGGAGAATCAACATCTGGGGACAAACGGAAGTCCAGACCCCGCTTTTACGTGTCTAGGGTTGAGTAAGGCTTATTACTTCCGGTACGGAAGTTACTTTCGGTGTGGAAGTTGTTGTTTGACCCGCGACCTAAGATGTCTAGAAGTGACTTATACGATTTTGAGGAGGAGTTGAGTGTGTTGACTCGGTATTTGGGCGAGCCCTTAGTGGTGGTTTCAGGGTTGAGGAGGACTGGGAAGACCTCGCTCGTGCTCACGTCTTTGAATGAGTGTGGCCGGCCCTATGTATTCGTTGATCTTAGGGAGGGCTTTGCTTCGTGGAGGGAGCTTTATGTGTTGCTTTCAAGAAGTTTTAGCGAGTTTATTGTTAGGGCTTCTAGGTGGGGTAGAGTGAGGGATGTTTTCCTCAGGCTGATCTCTAGGTTGAGGGGAGTGTCCGTGCTTGGCTTAGAGGTGTCGGTGAATTGGTTACCTGAGAAGAGACCTTTGCTGAGTGAGCTCTTCAGTATTCTCGACGAGGTAGGTGAGAGAGTTGGTGAGAGAGTCGTGATTGTTTTCGACGAGTTTCAGAGGACTCGCGGTCCTGTCGGGGTAGCTCTCCATAGCGCGATATCGCACTCCTACGACTTCCACAGAAATCTTTCGTTCGTACTCACAGGCTCGGAAATGGGAGTGCTCTACGGGATCTTGAAGAATCCGGAGAATCCGCTCTACGGTAGGGCTTACCTAGAGGTGAGAACCCGTAAGCTTTCAAGAGAGGAGTCCCTAGATTTTCTCAGGAGAGGGTTCGCTGAGGCGGGGATGAAGATTGAGGAGGATGAGATTAAGAAAGCTGTTGAAGAGTTAGATGGTATCATTGGCTGGCTCACCTACTACGGCTACCTAAAGGTGAGTGGTAGAGGGAATTTCGAGAGCGTAGTAAACAAGGCTATCGAGCTAGCTAAAAACGAGCTAGAGTCTTTTCTATCGAGTAGGGTAAGCAGGAGGTATAGAATAGTCTTGAAGCTTCTCGCGGAGGACCTCAGGGAATGGGGAAGACTTAAAAAAGCTCTCGAAAACGCCGAGGGGGCTGAGTTAAGTGATAGAGTCCTATACGAAATACTTCAAAACTTAAGGAACCATTCAATCATAGATAATGAAAACAACTTCACAGATCCTGTTGTTAGGAGAGCTGCTCAGCACCTCTAAGAACTTCAAGCTTCATATGGCTTCACGCTCAGTCTTCTATCTCATCAGGAACCCTCACCTTAACAGCTCGCTCTAAAGAGCGGAGTTTTCGGTTGTGAGTGAGTTTATTAAGTTCTCTACGGGATATGTTACGGTGAGTAATTAATGAACACAGTATATGTGTTCATTATATTGCAGACTATCGCGTGTTTAACTCCTGTTGCTGTAGCGGCTATAATTCTTCGTAAGCTTAAGAAGAGCGCTCGGGGTGTGTAGGGATGAACTCAGAAATAATAATCTACATCATGATATTATATTTCGTGATTTACGGTATCGTGGGTCTTCTTGCTGCTAGGAGGGTTAGGACTCTAGAGGAATATGCCGTGGCAGGACATAAGATGGGTTTAATAGCTCTTACGGGTACTTACTTCGCTACGTTCATAAGTGCTCTCTCGTTTTTAGGAGGTATCGGCGGCATATATAGGGTGGGAATCTCAAACGTGGTTTATCCTATCATGTGGGCTACTGGTAGTGCCATAGGCCCTATAATAGCGCTTAAGTTTAGGAGGGTGCCCCTAATAACTCCGGCGGAATTCTTTGAAAAGAGGTATGGTAGCCAATATCTTCGAATACTGATAGCAGCTATCACATGCGTATCACTCATACCTTTCTTCATGATTCAGTTAAACGCTTTGGGCGCGGTTTACACGTTAGCTACTGGCAGAAGTTTTGCTGAGGGGGTTATTCTGGGCGGTATCGTTGTGGCACTCTACACCATCTTAGGCGGTATGGTTGCAGTAGCTTGGACGGATGTCATTCAAGGGTTTGTGTTAACCGTAGGCGCTATAATGGGTGGCGTGATAGTTTATCAATTATGTGGTGGTCTAGACAACATAATTGCTAATGCTGCCACGATATCAACGCCTCCCGAAGTTGGGATGGCGCCGACAAGCCCGGGGAGTTTAATTGCTGTTGCGTCATTCCTGACGTTACCCTGGTTCGTGGCGCAGTGGTTCACTCAGGCTCCAGGTACTGGAGCTCACCCCCAGTATCTTCAAAGAATTCAAGCCGCTAAAGACATTAAGCTCTCACTACGCATGTACATATATTCTTGGATAACTCTAGCCGTAATCTACTTCTGTTTCGTGATTATAGGCTTAGGCGGTAGAGTCCTAGTACCCACGATGCCTGAAGGCTTTAAGTCTGACTGGATATTCTTATACATCATGCTTAGATACGTACACCCAGTAATTGCTGGCGCGGTCTTCGCCGGCATAATAGCTGCGGCGGCATCAACCCTCGATACTCAAGTACACTTAACTTCAGTGTCCCTATCCATAGACGTAGTGAGAGGCCTAAAGAGGGAGATCTCGGAGAAGAACGCACTACTAATATCCAGGGCTCTGACGGCGGTGTTGGTTGCGATAGCTATATACTTCTCTATATATCCTGCCGCGGAGATACTGACTTTAGGCGGTTATACGTTAGGACTTATGGGTGTGCTCTATTTCGTTCCGGTACTGCTCGGTCTTTACTGGAGGAGGGTGACGGCAGCGGGCGTAGCCGTCGGCACCATAGTCGGCATCATAGTATTCGTGGTTTGGCAGACATTGTGGGGATTCAGTATTTACGGTCTACCGCCTGTCGGTATAGGAGTTATGACAAGCCTCGTGCTAACAGTGTTAGTATCCCTCTTCACTAAGCCGCCTCGCGAAGACTGCATCAAACCCTACTTTGAGTGAACCGGAGTGAGTAATGCTCTTGGCGGATTAGCGGGTAGGGTAGCTTTCGTAGATCTGTCTAGGAATAGAGTTAGGTTAGAGAATTCTGGGAAGTACAGCTGGTTAATCGGTGGGCGCGGGTTTGGAGCCTATCTCCTCTTTCAAGAACTAGAACCCAGCACTAGACCCTTCGACCCTGATAACTTAGTAGTGATTTCTCCGGGACGCTTAGTAGGTACTGAATGCCCTCAAGCAAATAGGACAAGCCTCTCTTCAAAGAGTCCCGTCACTAGCGGGACGGGCTATTCCAACGTCGGCGGATCTTTCGGGTATAATTTGAAGCGAGCTGGTTTTGATGCCGTAGTCATTCACGGGAAGTCTGAAAAACCTGTGTATCTATGGATCACTGAAGACTCAATAGAAATAAGGGATGCGACCCACTTATGGGGCTTAACGACCTCAGAAGTGGTTAAACATTTAAGGGAGCTTGAGAGTAAAGTTAGTGTTCTCTCAATAGGACCTGCAGGAGAGCGTCTAGTCTTCGCTTCTGCCGTGATAGTTGATGAAGGAAACGCAGCAGGTGGTTGCGGGATAGCCAGCGTCCTAGGTTCTAAGAAGCTTAAAGCTGTGGCGGTTTACGGCGATAAAGAAGTTCCGGTAAGTAATCCAGAAAAACTTCGTAAGTTAAGGGAGGAAATAATTAGTAGAATGGAAAAATCCAATCACGTCAAGATTCATAAGACTCGCGGCTCGGTCGGCAGGGTATTGCCTCGATTTCAGAAGCTTTCAATGCTACCTGTTAGAAATTATGAAGACGATGCTTGGGATGAGAGCAAGCTAAACAAATTACTTGAAGGAATTTTGAGGTTCCGGGTCGACGTAAAGGGGTGTCCTCAATGCTTCATGCAATGCATGAATGTGCTTGAGATTCGGGAGAGTAGATACGCGGGGACTAAGTGTGTGGGACTTCAGGCGAACGCCGGTTATGGTTTTGGTCCCAGGTTCGACATCGATAACCCGTTAGTCGTAATCAAAGCTAACGCACTCTGTAATGAGTTAGGGCTTGACATAGATAACGCTGCAACCATTATCTCATGGGTCTTCGAGCTATACAATAAAGGGTTAGTAAATAGGGAGGAAGTTGATAATCTAGATCTTAAATGGGGTAATGGTGAAGCATTACTAGAGATGCTCAAGAAACTAGCTTACAGAGATGGCTTCGGGGAAGTCTTGGCTAGAGGCTTTAAGCAAGCAGCCTCAATAATAGGTAGGGGTTCTGAATATTACGCGATGCATGTCAAGAATCAAGGAATAATAGATTCTGTGAGAACAGCCATAGCGTGGGGTTTCGGACACCTAACTTCTGTTAGAGGAGCGAGACACCTCGATGGGTCACCAACCACGGAAGCAAGAGACTACACACCAACTCAATCACTCGAGCTCTTCGGAGTACCTACCGCGTCCATTCAAACAGTCTATGAAGGAAAGGCAAAATTAGTCTTCTGGTTTGAGAATTTCAAAGCGGTCACGGATTCCCTCGGAATATGCTACTTCGCAACTTACTGGGGTAACGCACTAGAGCTTCTAGGACCTAAAGACTACGCAACACTCTATCAAGCCGTAGTAGGTGAAGAAATATCGCCTGATGAATTACTCCTAATCGGGAGGAAGATACGCGAGTATGAGAAAGCGTTCAACACTATACACGCTAACTTCACTAGAATGGATGACATGCCTCCGCCAAGAGTGTTTGTTGAGGAGGTTAAGAGCGGATCCCTCAAAGGCACCAAGATTAACAGGCGAAAATATGAGGAAATGCTAGACGAGTACTACAGACTACACGGATGGGACGAAGACACAGGATTTCAGAAAAGAGAAACCTTAGAAGAACTCGGACTTCACGACATAGCAAGCAAACTTGAGAGGTTCGGGAAGCTTATTAACTGAAAAACGTACGTACCACGTTTCACAGTAAATCTCATCTCAATCTTTTATTTAACACCTTTCTACTGAAGAGACTAACTGATTTCTGGTTTGAGGGTAGGTTCTTGAGAGCAGATCCCATGTTTCGTTTTTAGATAACGTGTTAGCCTCCAAGCTCGATCATTTTCATTAAGAGTTTTGCCCCGTTCCTCATGCTTATCATTATTGATTCAGGACTCCAAGGAGATCCCGTGAGTTCGTTGTTGGATATCACGGCTATTTTTATGAATGGTATTCTCAGCCTATAACATGTGAGTCCAAACCCGTAGGCTTCCATTTCCTCAGCGTCTGTGCTTAGTTCCTGGTGTATTCTGAGAATGTAGGTTGAGTTAGCTGTCCATATGTTGGCTGAGGCTATAGTTCCATTCAGGAAGATTTTGGAGTAGTAATCTTGGTTTCTTCCGATCAGGTTTGCTGGAGTGGGAGGAAGTGATATCTCCCTACTAGCTCTCTCAGCTAGATCCAGCAACTCATTACTAGTGTTTAGGTAGAGAAACCTGAACCATGTCCCGTTAACGAGCGTTATGCCGAGACGCATGTAGCGCCAGTTCTCATAACTTAGATACCTCCTATTACCGTACGGAACTATCCTAGCAGCGACAATAACGTCGCCAGTGTCATGATCGTAGCTATGAGCCCCGGCCGTACCTATGTTTACTGCCCACTTAATATTAAATAACGTGCTCATAGCCATAACCGCGCCCGCAGCTGCTTCCTCGCCTATACCGCTTATAACTATTACAACAGGTTTACCAGCTATTTTTCCAACACTAAAGTTATACCCCATAGCCGCAAAAGACTTCTCCAAATCAAATATCTCAAAAATGTACCGCGCTTCATCAAGCATCGCAATAACTATCCCGACCCTAGGTGTGGTATCCTTAATTATAGCGTTAGAGGGGGTTACAGTGGAAGTAAGAGTAGTGAGGAAAGTCGCAGTAACAGTAGTTGTTGGAGCTAAACTAATCCCGGTATAGAAAGCCCCTATGCCAATAATTATTAACAGAAATATTATCATCAAGACATTCCAGCGCATCTTACACACCACACATGGGTCTCTAGCCATAAAATATAAATCTTTTTATGCGCTTCTTTAATAAAATCATGAAAGATTTACTATGATCTAATTGCATCACGAAAGAATAAAGAACAATATCATTACAATGAACAACTGTAACTTCACACATGAAAAACCGGCAATGCTATAAATAAACAGAGATTGCATCAAGTATAGTATAGTATATATTAGTTACATTAGTTTAGCTTAGTCAGCGATGCACGTGGGTTAAGCATAACTTTATCTTAATACATGGTGCTGAGCCTCTCCTCACCCTAAAGAGAGGTTTTCAGTTGTAAATTTGTTAATCTGTTAATTTAGACACGGCCCCCTATACCACGTGAGGATAACATAGCGAAACTTTGAAAGATCTCTTAAGGGAATATCCGTTAGTACGAATATTCGTTAAGTAAGTTTAAAAGCATGTTTTGATTCTTGTGGAGCTCAATGCTTATAAGCCTTACCTACGGATATAGGCTTATAGTGTGACGTATGAAGTTTGTGGTTATTGACTTGGCGGTGTTATGGGGTTTGAGGTAGGGGGTTGGTGAGTGATGGATTACTCTAGGTTCCTGTCTTCGGAGACGGATCTAATGCGTGACCCGGAGATAAGGGAGTTGCTGAAGCTGACTGAGCGGAGTGACATCGTAAGCTTTGCTGGAGGTCTTCCAGACCCTCAGGCATTTCCGTTGGATGAGTTGGCTGAGATAACGGTGTTCGCGTTCAGGGAGTTCGGGGTCTCAGCTCTCCAGTACGGGCCCACGAGGGGGGCGACCCCCTACGTTAAGGAGTTAGTTGAGTTCTTGTGGAGGGTTAGAGGTGTTAAAGCCTCGCCTGATGAAGTGGTGGTTACCGTTGGTTCTCAGCAAGCTCTAGATATTCTTTCAAGGGTTTTCGTGGATCTAGGTGACTACGTAGTTGTCGAGGAGCCGACTTATTTGGCAGCACTCAATGTCTTAAGGGCTAGGAAACCGAGGTTCGTCGGGGTCCCGGTAGATGATGAAGGCATATTAGTTGATGTTCTGGAGGATAAATTGAGAGAGCTTCGCAGTGAGGGTAAACGTGTTAAGTTTCTCTACACGATACCCGTAGCTCAGAACCCTGCTGGCGTGACCTTAAGTAAGAGAAGGAAGAAACGCTTGGTCGAGTTAGCTGAGGAGTACGACTTCCTGATAGTCGAGGACGATGTCTACGGTCTCTTAGTGTTCGAGGACGGTATTGACACAACGCCGATAAGGGTTTTAGCTCCTGAGAGAACCGTGTACGTGGGGTCCTTCAGCAAGACCCTATCACCAGGTATGAGGCTCGGCCACGTAATAGCTCCTAAACCACTAGCCGACGTCCTTGAGAGAGCTAAGCAGTCCATAGACCTTCACACACCAACACTAACTCAGTATGTAGCGATGGAAGCTCTGAGGAGGGGTGTGGTGGAGCGTAACCTACCACGCATTAAAACCCTCTATAAGATGAAGAGAGATATAATGCTTGATGCCCTCCAGGAAAACATGCCTGAGAGAGTCTGGTGGACTAAGCCCGTGGGAGGGATGTTCATTTGGCTGAAGCTCAACGCTCAAGTCGACACATCACAGCTACTGCTTAAGGCGGTTGAGCGCGGCGTAGCCTACGTCCCGGGCAAGACATTCTACCACGACATGAGGGAGACAGACACCATGAGACTTAACTACACGAAACCAACAGCAGATCAGATAAGAGAAGGTATTAAAACGTTAGCGGAGGTAGTTAGGGAAGCGTTAAGGAGTTGAAGGATTCAAATATAGTGTGGTTAGTGTTGAGGGATTTGCTAGAGTTATTGTTACTGTCAATATCTTTTTGTCTCTAACGTGATCGTTGAAGATCTCTATAGTTACTGTGTGTCCAGGGCTTAATGCTATAGGTAGCTGGAGATTTGTTTTGGTTTTCGTGTTATCTGGTCTGGTTATTACCACGTATGATTCGTTGTTTGACGCGTTATACTTAGAGAGGATTAGCTTGGTGCCGTCCGCGAACACTATCGTAATCCCGGTTATCAGTATTGCTTGAGAATATCGGCTTGTGATATTTATTGTTATGAGGCTATTCTCATGCGTCCACACACCGTGGACCACCCTGATTATGGACTCGCTCTCAGCTCTCTCCCTTAAAGACTCGCCCATCATTTGGGTGAGGTCCGCTAACCTATAGAGTGTTGTTAGGAGGAAAGCTATTATAGCGATGAAAATAAGTATTAATGCCGCCACCCCTACCACAGAGCTAATGCCGTGCTTAAATCTCGGATGCGAGAACCTCAACTAAACCACCACTATACGAGATCTTAACCCTAACCACACCCTGCGGCTGAGGAAGCTTACAAGCAATCTCGACGACGTCGTAAGGTCTTAAGGATCTGAAGCCCTCGCCCGGACACCCCTCAAGCAAGACGTCGTCAACGTAAACACTGTATACCTCCACAGGATACTCACCAACAGATACTATCACGTGCAGAACACCGTCACTACCAACGTAACTCGCCGTAACTACCATGAGTGAACGCATGCTAACACTATACTCAGTCAAGCTCTTAGAGAAGAGCGACTCACTCAAAGAAATCACGGCGTTGAAGTGAGCATAAATCAGGACGAGAGCCCCTAAAACTATGATAACCAATATCACAGCAGATACATACTCACTAACACCAAGCCTACTCCTTGAGCGTGACACGCTCATCTCCTTAATCCGTAACATAGTTACGTATGCGCTAATAAATAATGCCCGCTCCTAGTAAGAATACATAACCGCGGCGGATCTAGGCCAGGAATAGCTACTCAGGACAAGAACTTCAAAGAAACTCATTGAAGGGATTTGTAGTAAGGGTTATAATCCTTTCAAGCATAGCTATTATATGGTGTTAAAAGGTGAAGATACGTTCAGGTGTCTCACCAATCGTGGCTACAGTGATCCTGATACTGATAGCTACGGCTGCAGGAGTTTTACTCTGGGTTTGGGTTAGCGGATACGTGTCCAGAAACCCGACCGCTCAATCAGCGCTAGATGAGAGAATCAAAGTGGAGGCGGTGAGGGTGGAGGTGGAAACAAATAGCTCTAAAGTAACCGTGTACGTGAGGAACGTGGGTAGCGTAACAGTGAATATCAGCTCCGGGTACGTCCTCGACGTGAACGGCAACTTAATAATGGGAGGTCCCGTCAACAGCACGCTAGTGAAACCTGGTGAGGTAGGTAGCGTCGTCATAAGCTCAGAGCAAGAATTAATTAAAGGGAATTTATACATAGTCAAGATAGTCACGCAGAGAGGTACAGAGTCGCTGTACTCCTTCGTGGTCCCGCCTTAATCGCAACTAATAAACCTGCGGGATAGTCCTGATTTAAGGAATTGTTATTGAAAGAAATATATACTTGTGTTTTTAACTATTAAGTAGTGGTGCGTGACGTAGGTGGCACAACTTAGTGAGGAGTCTCTGAGGACTAGCTACACGATCCCGTCAATAGTTGAGATCAGGGTTGACATAGCTGAAGGAATTGATAAGAAGCTCAGGTACCGTGTTCACGAGCCGGTCCTCAGCGACAGAGGCAGAACACTCTTGAACAACTTCATCTACAAGGTTTACCGAGACTTAAACTTAATGAAGCACTTATCAACATATGGTTTTTCCCGTAAAGCTTACGAGGTCGTGGTAAGCTTACTGAAAGATTACGTTAGGAAAGAGTTTTCTTCGAGACCGACCGTAATATTCAGGGGTTCCTCGTCAGCGAGCAGGGTTAGTGAAGCCGAGATATATAATGTGGCTTACTACATCGTCCGAGACCTCATGGGTTACGGCCCTATAGACCCGCTCGTGAGAGACCAGCAAGTGGAGGATATAACGTGTAACGGGGTTGAGCTACCTGTTTACGTATTCCACAGGGAGTTCGAGTGGCTTGAGACTAACGTGGTTTTCCCTAATACAGAAGCTCTGGAGAGAGTGATTAGGGTTCTCGCGGTGAGGTCGGGTCAAGAACCCTCGATAGCTAACCCCATAGTGGAAGGCGTGTTAAGACCTGAAGGCTACAGAGTCCACATAGTCTTAGACACCGTGTCTGGGAGGGGGCACTCATTCTCTATAAGGAGGTTTAGGGAAACCCCCTTCACCGTGGTCGAGTTGTTGAGGAGGGGTGTTCTAGACCCCGGCCTAGCAGCACTACTCTGGATGGTTGTTGAGAACAAGCAGGGGATAGTTATCTACGGACCTACAGGATCCGGCAAGACGACGTTACTCAACGCTCTAGCCATGTTCTTGCCGCCGGAAACTAAGATAGTGAGTGTTGAGGACACCCCGGAAATCTTCCTACCCTTCCACGACAACTGGGACTCCATGAGTACTAGACTGAGTAACGACCCGAAAGTCCAGAACGTCACACTCCAAATGCAGATTGAGTCTGCTATGAGGCAGAGGCCTGACGTCCTGATATTGGGTGAGATAAGGTCGAGGGAAGCCTACGCGTTCTTCCAGGGGGTCTCCACAGGTCACGGAGGCCTCACCACAGTCCACGCAGAAAATATCGAGGCTTTAATAAGGAGGCTCACGTCACCGCCTATGAACGTCCCCAAATCAAGTATAGCGACCGCTAAACTCTACATTAACATACTCAGGATCCCGACACCGAGCGGCGTGGTTAGGAAGGTCACTTACGTCTATGAAGTCGAGGAATACGACGCGGTGAAGGACTTGATACACTTTAAGCTAATCTCTAAGTGGGCTAAGGACGAGGATGTATGGTATCTTGACTTAAGAAGTAGCAACGTACTGAAATCGATATCTGAGTTAATCCTCACGAGATATGAGGATCTGCTCACGGATCTAGCCATGAGAGCTACTACCTTAAGCTATGCCGCAAACAAGAACGTCGACATATTCGAGTTCCACTCACTCTTAAGGCGTTACAGGAGAGACCCTATAAGAACGTTTAACGAAGCTAAGGAATTCTTAGGAGATTCATATAAGTTGGTGATTCGCGAACTTGAAGAGAGAAAAAGTCTCTAACTACTTGCACGCACTACCTAAACTACTCACAGACCCGCTCACCACCCTATACTATAAGTACTCGAGGCTAGAAGACTACGTCCTGGGTGCGGGGGTAAGCAGTCTCGAAGAATATGCCGCGACCTCCGCAAAGCTCACCCTAATCACCGTGTTAACTACCTTCATCTTAGCGAGTACTTTCTACTCAGTACCCCACGGCCTCGCAATCTCCTTAGGCGTTGTCTTTCCACTATGTTACGCGGCCTCATTAAGCCACGTAATCCTCAAGTACAGGAGTAGAGGCACGGTCATGGAGGCTAAGTTCCCCCTACTCGCGTCCCTCATGTCTTTAGTAATCACGTCCGAGAAAGACATATCGAAGGTTTTCGATGTTCTAAGCCGTAGTTACAGGGAGGTTTTGAAGGACTTCCGTGTAGAGCTGGAGATGATAACCTCGCTGATTAAGCTGAATTACCCGGTCAACGAGGCGCTCGCAAGAGTCGCTAGGATAACCCCCTCACCAACCTTCAGAGAGGTTTTGCTGAGTCTCTCAGCTTCGGTGATGATAGGCGCTGAGCCTCTGGAGATAATGAATACGGTCACCAGCAAGTACTTAGAGAAGTACTCACTTAAGGTGGAGAAGGTAGTTAATGAGTTAAGTGTTATGCTCGAGATATACCTAGCGATTGCGCTCTTAACCCCGGTCATTATAGGATCGTTGGGCGCGTTGCTCGTCTTAAACCCTGTGGGAGGCATATCCTTCGAGCTAGTTGTCTTCGTGCTCTCATACTTGGTGGTGCCGGCTTCTTCTCTAGCTTCGATGGTCTTAATAGACGCTATGATCTCTAAGGTGATGATATGAGCTACCTGAGGAGAGTCATCACGGTCTCCGCAACCCTTATAACATTCACGGTCTTACTACCCTTAGTAACCCTAGCTTTCTTAAGATCCTTCAACGTAGTGCTAGACCAGGAGATCGGGGTAAGCCTCTTAGTCTTCGACACGATCCCGCTAATCATGTTAGTAGGTAACACGACGTACCTACTCACGGGCTTCATCATCAGCGGCTTAAGCCTCTCAACATACTTATGGCTTAACCCGAGGTTAAGGAGGATGGAGAAGATCAAGAATCAGTTAGGGGATTTAGTGAGTGTTTTCATGTCTCACGTAATGGCGGGAGTCTCAATCATCGACTCACTTAAGAAGACTGCCGAGTTTGTGGGTCCGCCGACTTCCGAATACCTCGAGACCTACGCGTATCTTATATCCATGGGTGAAGACCCTCTGAAAGCCGAGGCTATAATAGCTCGTGAACTACCTAAGGAGATCAGGCTAGTCTTTACCTCGATCTCGCAAGCCATGAAGTCCGGCGGCAGATACCTGGAGGTATTGAGTCAGAGTGAGAAGTACTTAAGGCAGCTAATCAAGCTAACCGAACTTAGGAAGAGCAGACTGTCTGAGTATAAGCTAGTTTTAATCCTCTCAGTGATCGCTTACACATTCTCAGCGATAGTGACTCTAAAACTAGTCACTTCCTTAGGAGCGAACATCAAGGGTGTCCCAATCCCGGCAAGCCAAGTAAGCATCAACACTCTTAAGTCAGCATACTACGTCTCATCACTCATCTTAACAGGAATTACCTCGATCATAATGAGTAAAGCGATTGAAGGATATGCCGTTAAATCACTGAAGTACATATCCATACTCGTGTTAGTGGTGACAGCTATGTTCGTCGGGTCCGAACTAATATAAGGCTAGGTAAGAACACCACGAAGAAACAAGCTACTAAACAATGATAACAAGCAGCATCAGAAACCGGGGATTCATAAGTCTACGTTGAGGGATCTTAACATCTCCTTGAACCCTTCAGGGTTCTTCATAGCTAGTGTAAGAGCCTTGTCTACTAAGTCCAGCCTCCCAAGCTTTATCAGCATAGGCTTAATCAAGAGGTAACTCATTATGAGTGTGACGGTGTCTTCATTATTGTATAAACTAAGTAGGGTTTCATAAACCTTCTTAGAATCGTTCAGAAATAAAGCCACCATATCGGTGCCGAACCTAGCGATGAAGACTTTATTCAGTATGTTTAAGAGACCAGGCATAACCCTCAAGGAGTAGGACCGCACGTAAGAAATTAGCTCATCCTTATCTACTCTTGAAGATCTCGCGATCATTGAAATCTCACTCCTAAATATTATGATCGTAGGCTAAAATAATTGTAAGACCTGAAATAAATGTAAGTTTTAACATGTTCATATAAACCCTCCATATAGGAAAACCCTCAAAATATTCATCAAATAATTGAAATCTCCGACACATAATTCAACACCGTATGACAGCCTTATTACCAACACCTTCCACGACACTAACGAGGATTCTTAAACCTCCCTCACCGTATGTTTTCCTTAACTCACCACATACGTAGTCGCCTAAGCACTCAGCAGTGATCATGCCGCAATCAAAGACCTTCCGCCTATACTTGAACGGTGCTTCAATACGTATTCTTTCAGCATCTCCGGCGGGGATGAGGAAAGTGTAGTTCAGGTCCCCAACAAGTTTCTCAACAAGCTTCCTTAACTCAATGAAGTCAACGACCCATGAACCACTTAAGTAACCCTCAACACAAACCTCAACACTAAAGGTGTGTCCATGTAACAACAACTCACCCTCAACTAAGCTGTAGTGAGCAGCGTCAAAACTAATCCCGGAAACACAATCCCTAACCAACCTACTCGAAACCACTGAAAATCCTCCTCAACTCATTAATATTCCAAGACATCTTAGGAACATACTCCTCCCAACGCTTATAAGGCAAAGTATATCGTTTACTAAACTCTATATTAGAGAGCCACATCATATCCCTAGAAACCTCAAAACCATACTCAGCACCAACCTTCTCAAGAAACTCGGTGACAAACCTGACCATAGAGAAAGGAATAATGAATTGAGCCATACCTAGACCGGAGTCGTTCCTGTAAGCGCAAGAAATCACCGTAGGGTGAGTCACTAAAGCCTCACAAAGCTTCCTAACAACGCTAGCATCCTCAGATTTAATTAACACTAGTAATGAAGTGCCTAAGGCCTCAGGATATAACGGTAGACTCATCAACCTAATACCCTTAATTAAGTAAGGCACATGTAGATTCGCGTGTCTCCTAAGCTTACCTAAGGAAATACCCAAGGCTCTAGCTATCTCAGCTTGCTTAACGAAAGCGTTCTTCTCCAACTCCTTTATGATACCCAAGTCTATAGCGTCAAAAACCACTCTCTTTCTCTCACCTACATACGGCTCCTTACCTAGACTACCGAACACCTCCTCAATAGTTTTCCTCAACTTGTTAAATGATTCCTTGCTAAACCCTTTCTCAGAAGAAAATACCGAATCTATTCCGTAAGTTGTGAACGAGGTTTTATTCCTTAACCTCTCGTGAAGCTCTACAACAACTGTCTCACCACCTATTCTTAAAGGTTGGGATAACTCCTGAGTGCTGGCAGGCATGTAGAGTGAGTAGAAGTGTTTATTTGGGAAAACATAAGCTATCGCTTTAACGAACCTCATGAACTTAGCTGCAGATTCCTCTAAGAGAAGGTTTTTATTAGTTATTATTACTATTAACTTTAGACCTAGCTCGCTCAACGAGTAATCAACTGAGAACCTAAAGTATTTCCCTTTTAATAGGACGTTTATTCTGTAGAGTACTGATCTAACATCCTCGCCTAAAATCTTGGCTAGTTCTTTAACTATCTGATACTTACCGACTGTCCTTATTTTATACAGTGTTTCAAGGAATTCAGGTTCTATTAGCTTCATGAATCTCCCTTACTCACTCCTACACTACATCTAATATTGGGTTTTCTAATAAGATATTTGGGTAATAAAATCAATTTGTATAATTCGCAGTAAAGTTGATATCTTACTTAATGTTAACTTACTTGGTGAGTAATCGTATGAAGCCTGAAGTAGCTGTTAAGTTGGTTGATGTTCTTGAGACTCTGAACAAGAATAAGAAGTTGCTGGTTGTAGCTGCGGCATTGACTGTGGCTCTAGCCAAGGTAGACTTCGGTATACTTGGTGACGAGAACCCGGATGATTGGTCTCTTCTGTAGGGGTTTTAAGTTAGTTTTTGATTTTATTTATTAATAATTTTGGTATTTCCTCGTTCTGGAAAATCTTGAATAAGAGTGATGTTATTACTTCTTCCGCGGTCCCGTTATTTGATTCTAAGACTATTGTTTCTAGGTCTTTGCCGTAGGTCATCCTAGACATTAGGTTGAGTACTGGTAGTAGTCCTGGAGCTACTCTCCTTAGCTCTCTTAAGTTTATTTTATGACCTACCACTATCTCATCCCCAAATATAGTCTTGTTTTTTGTTCTATTGTAGATTGCTGTAAATGAGTTTACTTAGTGGTTTGTAGTAAGGTTTATAAAGGTTGTTATGTGTTGGTTTTTGTATAACGTCGATTACCTATCGTCGGGAACTCTCCTTAAAACCATGAAAGTCTCTGTTGATTCTATTTCCTCGATTGAGGGCAGGTATTTTAGTAGGTATCTTGATAATTCTTCCCAATTCCTTATCCACACCCTCAGTATTATGTCGTAAGCTCCGGTGACTATGGCTGCTTCTTCTATCCTGGGTAGATCATTGCTATTCCTGGACTCGTTAACTAGTTTCTTAGCTAGTTCGTATTGGTCTAGCTTGCCTGTAAGACCTTTCCTCACCTTCACGGCTACGTAAGCGTAGTAATTGTAGCCTAGGACGTCGGGTTTTACAGTGATGGTGTACGATCTTATGATGCCTGCTTCCTCAAGCTTCTTAATCCTCTGAACTATAGTGGTCCTAGGTCTCCCAAGCCTCTTAGCTATCTCACTAGACTTTAGCCTAGCGTTCTTAATTAAGAGATCTATTATCTGTATATCCAGGTAATCCAGACTCACCCTACTCTTCCTACTCCTCATGGCGCGTCAACTACCCCAGGAGGTTTAGGGAAGGGTACTGCCTCCCATATATATTTGAGGTTAAGTAAATATCTAGTATATCTCTCAACCCCTAACCCGAACCCAGCCGTGGGAGCTATCCCGAACCTAAGAGCTTCTAAGAACCACGAATACTTGCTTAAGTCCTCACCTAACTCCTTAAGTCTCTCAACCACTCGCTCATACCTATACTCCCTCACGCCACCGTCAATCAACTCCCCGTAACCCCCGGGCATTATCAAGTTGAAGTCTTGGTTCTTCCCGGGCTCTTCCTCGTCAGGCATGTAGTAGAAGCCCCTACCAGATGTAGGGAACTTAATTAGCCAGAAAGGCTTCCCCACCCTAACACTTAGTAATTCTTCAGCTTCCTGAGGCAACTCCCTAAAATCACTAACCACTAAACCCAATCCTCTAACGATGCTTAGGGCTTCACTAAACGTTATCTTCTCGTAGGGGGGCTTGAAACACTTGAGTCTTGGGTTGAATTCCTCAATAATCTCCTTAGCATTCTCAGAAACCTCTAAGCAAGACTCGTAAATAAGCTTCTCGCCGAGATTAATGACATCATTCATTGAAGCACCAGCCCACTCCAAATCTAGCTGAGTAAACTCCGTTAAGTGTCTGCCGGTCCTGACGTTCTCCACGGGCTCCTCCCTAACGTTCCTGGCCACGAAGTACATCTTGCCGAGGGCCGTGGCAGCTAACTGCTTATACATTATGGTACTCGAGCACAGCTCGTACCTAGACCCGTAAACACTCACGGCAACCTTCTTAGCACCCCTCAACCCAGGATCACTCGCTAAGTTAAGAATAGGGGGTAAGAGCTCGACAAAACCCTCAGAATCTAGTATATCCCTCAAACTCTTCAGGAGCATATGCTGAAACCTCACTACCTTAGAATACCTCGGGAACCTCATCCACAACCAAGAATACTTAGTGAATACCTCAGGTCTTGAAGCATCAGCTCGAAAACCTCTAAGAGAAGCATCACCAACGCCAGCAACCCCTAAAACCTTAACACTAAAACCATCAACAAGCAACTTAAGAAATACCTCACGACCAGACTTAATGGCGTTCAGTAAGTCCTCACTACATATAGAACCATCCAACGTAACATCCCTTAAGAAGCCACCAACACTAACCTTAACTAAGCAACCATCACCTAAATCAACAACCCTCCCAACCACTACGCTCAATTAAACACACCGACCCGTAATGAGGGGTACGAGAATATAAGTTTTAAAGTTGAAACGATGAACAATCAATTATATCTAAAGCCGAAATAACTAAATTAAAAAGAACAAAAAATACAATAGCTAAATTTAAGCATTGAAAACAGACGTAATGACTCACCCATCCAATATCTTCTAGCTGAGGGAGCAGGAATCTAAAATCACTCGTGAAGATTAATTATAGAGCTACTTAAATTTAAATATCTTAATTCTAACAATTAGTAGGTTGAGGCGCCGCCGTAGCTCAGCCTGGTGGAGCGCTGCCCTGGTAAGGCAGAGGTCCCGGGTTCAAATCCCGGCGGCGGCTCTCTACTTCGTGAGGAACTTGTGTTGAGGATATAATAAGGTTATTGAGTAATAGTATTGGGGGTATGCAATGGGGGAAGTAAGTGTTGAGAAGAGAGGTAACGTCTACTTAATCAGGTTCGATGATGGTTCTAAAGCATGGCTTTCCTTCAGGGAAGAGAACGGCAAGCTATACCTACTTGAAACCTACACCCCCGAACAGCACAGGGGGAGAGGCTACGGCGCTAAGTTAGTTGAGGCAGCGATTAAAGACGCTGAGGCAAGGGGTCTTAAGATTGTTCCAGTATGTAGTTACTCTGTCTACTACTTCCTGAGGAATAAGGAAGCTAGGAAAGTGCTTTCTGAGGAATACGCTAGGATGAGTGATTCAGAACTAGAAGAATACTTTAAGAAGAGGGTAGATGAGGAGAAGAGGAAGCACTGAGTATAGGAACCTAACTCACTGATTAACGTGATCTAAACCAGAGATCCAGAAACCTCTTAAGTCGTAGAAGGTGTGGTGAGTTATCTCAACATACCCGCTAACACCGATCTCCTTCAAACCGTTGATGACTACCGGCTTATAATTAACGGTCCTACCTATTGAAGACCCTCTGAAAGACCTTCTCGACACGATGACCCAAGCTCTTGAACCCACGTACGCGGAATTCAGGACTGAACCTATCCTCTCCACAACCTTGCCTAACTCAGTACTTCGACGCTTCTTAACCGCGTCAGAGATTTGCTTCATGGAGGCCGCCTCAGTTCTGGGCCTTATCGTGTACTGAGCTATGTGCACCTTATCAGGAATTAACTCCTCAAGAGCTCTAACAGTTAACTCAAAATCTTCCTCATCCTCACCCGGATGCCCCACTATCACGTCCGTGGCTAGCTGAACCTCAGGTATCTTCCTCCTAATCTCAGAAACCAGCGACTTGAAGTCGTCGTACGTGTACCTCCTCCTCATGAGCTTCAAGACCTTATCACTACCTGACTGTAGAGGTAGGTGCACGTACTTGAAGATGTTGGGGTGTTTCATGACGTCTAAGAACTTATCAAGTATTGGGATCAGGTTATCCGGGTTAGCCATCCCAACCCTCAACATGTAATTACCCCTCACCTCCTCAGTTATTGTTTTGAGGAGGTCGTGGAGTCTGATACCGCCTAAGTCCACCCCGTAAGCCGCGGTATCTTGAGCCGTGAGGTCTATCTCCAGAACACCCTTACTAACCGCTTCCCTAATCGCTCTAACCACCAACCCCGGCTTATAAGACCTTAACCTACGCCTAGCTATCTTAGTTATGCAGAAAGAGCAATTCCCTAAACACCCCTCAGCTATCGGCACCGCCGCTACGTAACCCTCTACTAGCGGGCAGAGGAACGCGGTGTTTCTCTCACCGCTCAGCAGAACAGATCTCCCAGGACTCTCCACGACCTCGTGGATTCGCGTGACGTTCTGCGGGGACAGTAAGGAAGCCTCCGGGACCACCTTAGCTATCGTGTAGGGCTGTGCAGCCGTCATACAACCCGCGACAATCAGCCTAACACCGTCTTTTAAGAACTTCCTGAGTTCGCGCAATCTCTTCAAGATCCTCTGCTCGGTATCCAACCTTACAGTACAGGTGTTTACTATGATTACCTCAGCTTCCTCAAGAGAGGGAACTACTTCATGCCCTCTGCTAATCAAAATACTCTTCATTAAGGCTGCGTCAGCGTTGTTTAGAGCACACCCGTAAGTCTCCACGTATACCTTCATTTCAGGGCGTCAACCGCTAAAACAGTGTTTGCTCAACTTAAAAGTTTTCTTCAGGTTATTATGTGGGGTGGTGCAGAGTGAGTGGGTTACCGTCTTACGAGGAATTACTTAAGGAGCTGTACGAGAAGCTCCCGGAGAAGAGGAGTCAGGTAACGACCCTCGACATACCGCCGCTAGAGATAGTTCACGTAGGGCTTCAAACCCAAATCAAGAACTTCAAGACTGTCTGCGAGGTCATCTTAAGAGAACCTAAAGTCTGTGCTAGGTATCTCCTAAAAGAGTTGGCTGCTAGGGGCGCGGTAGACGAGTCCGGGGTATTCACAATATACTCCCGCGTCTCCTCCCAAACCATCAACGCTTTATTTAAGAGATTCCTAGACAGCTACGTCATATGCAAGACATGCGGTTCATACCAGACTGAGTTAAGGAAGCAGGGTAAGGTATGGATAATAAGGTGCTTAGCTTGCGGTGCTGAAGCCCCGGTAAAGCCTGTGTGAGGTGCGTGATGAGGCGTCGAGTGACTTGAGCGGGGAAGAGTCTCAAGGTTTTGGAGGACGGTCTGAGGCTCAAGACCTAGTTTACGTGAAGATACATACCACCGTAGACATGTCTCAGGACTTCAGCGAGGTAGTAGCTATATGTGATAAGGAACTCCTAGGTAAGGAATTCCGGGAGGGGGACGTAGTACTAAACGTAAATGAAGAGTTTTTCAAGGGCTTCATAGCAACTCTCGAGGAAGCGATGCATCACGCGAGGAACGCCCCCATAGTAGTGTTAGCCGGGGAAGCCTCGGTTAATAGGGCGGTCAAGGAAGGGCTAGTACACCCTGACGCGATACTGAGGGTTGGCGGCGTGCCTTACGCGCAGGTGATTAAGTTATGAGTTTTACCGGAAGGTTTTGCTTGAGGTGCGGGAGGAAGGAGAGTGATGAGGAACCGTTGATTGACGGCTTATGCCTGGACTGCTTCCTAAAAGAAAGAGCGTTAGCCAAGATCCCGAACAACGTAGTATTAATGAGGTGTCCTGCCTGCGGATCCGTCTACGTTGGCGGTTCGTGGACCCCTACCTCAGGCAGTGACGAGGAAGCATTACGTTACTACATCGTGGAGACCGTGATAAAGAAGGGGAAAACCCATAAGTCCTTCAAAGACGTTCAGTTAGCGGTCTTAAACGCTAGCAACAACCGAGCGGAGGTCTTAGTTAGGTCTTTCTTTATGGGCAAACCGGTAAAGCAGGCTTTCACCATTAATTATAGGATAGAAGCTAAGTTATGCCCCAAGTGCTTAAGCGTTAAGACCAGAGATTACGAAGCAATACTTCAAGTAAGGTTCACGGGAGAGCCCTCGGAGGGCGTGAGGAGGAGGGTTAGTAAGTTAATAAGTAGCGTGAGGAGCATCAGCAGTAACGTAACGGACTACGAGGAGTTAAGGGAGGGCGTGGACGTGAAGTTCAGCAACATCTCAGCAGCTCGTCAAGCCGCGAACTACTTACAGGGGGTCTTAGGAGGGTATATTAAGGAGTCATGGAAGCTTCACGGAGTGGTTGGAGGTAGGAGGTACGGCAAGCTCTCCATAGTTTTAAGAATCCCGCAATTAATTCCCGGAGAGTTAATAGTCTTCAGGAATTCCTTGATGGAGGTATTAGATATTCAGAGAGACAAGCTCGTTTTGAGGGATCTAACCAGAGACGAGGTCATCAAAACAAGCTTTAAATCCCTAACTAAAGAAGGGTTCAGAGAGTTAAGTCCTGAGGATTATCTGATAGACGAGTGTGAAGTAACTAAATTCGAGGAAGGCAGGGTGACCGCCTCATGCGTAAGCGGAGCGATGGTTGAGGCGAGCTTCCCGAAACACTTAAGTGTTGGGGAGAGGATTCAGGTAATAACTTATAAGGACTTAAAATATGTTAAGCGTTTAAGAGAGTAAGTCTCATAATTAGAGAACGCTCGCAGCATCAGATACCTCATAACACTTAAAATATATTAAAAGCACTTACAACTGAAAGCCTCGCCCTTTCAGGGCGGGGAGGAGGTCAGAGTCACTATCAAGTATCTTCAAACCAGTCGTAGCGGCCTCGATTTTTAGGACTGAGAGGAGGTTGTTTTCTTATATATTCCCATGCTATAGATATAGAGGTGATGTGTTGGGGAAGAAGAAAGCTGACGTGGTCTCGGAGACTCCGTACCCGAACCCTGAAGAGGGTACAGTGGTTTGCGTTGTCACGGAGCCTATGGGAGGTAATTACGTGAAGGCTGTGTGTATGGACGGGAAGGAACGGAAGCTGAGAATACCTGGCAAGCTCAGACATAAAGTGTGGATAAACGTTAAGGATGTGGTCCTCGTCGGTAAGTGGGAGTTTGACGAGAGTAGGGGGGACGTCTTATATAAGTACGGGAGGGACGAGAAGAAAAAGCTTATTGAGATGGGTTTCCTAGACCCATCACTCGTTGAGGGCGTGGGTGAGCTTTAATACCGCGTGAGGACATCGAAGACTCGGAGATCGATTCGTTTTTCAGAGCTAGGGATAGAGTGCCTAGGATAGTAGATAAGGATTTGTTCGAGACTGTGGAGGAGGTCTTCGATAAAGCGACTGTTCAAGCAGTCCTTAAGTTGATGAGGAAGGGTGTGTTACACAGTCTTAAAGGAGTGGTCAGCGCTGGCAAGGAATCACGCGTGTATTGGGGTAAGGGTCCTGGGGGTCGTGACTTAGCCGTTAAGATATACCTGACCTCCTCGGCAGAGTTCAGAAAGGGGATGATGAAGTACATAATAGGCGATCACAGATTTGATAAAAGCGTTCCTAAGTCTACTAGGAAGCTGGTCGTACTCTGGGCTAAGAAAGAATACAATAATTTCACAGAGTTTTACAAGGCAGGAGTCTCAGTTCCTGAACCGATATGCCAGTACGAGAATGTGTTGGTAATGGAGTTCGTGGGGGAGAACGGGGTTAGAGCACCTTTGTTGAGGGAGGCTGACCTAACCCTAAAGGAGTACATGACGATTTTCAGAGAACTCGTGGAAGACGTTAGGAAGGCTTATTTAAGAGCGGAGCTAATACACGGCGATTTAAGCGAGTATAACGTGATGGTATGGAATGGAAGGCACTACATAATAGACGTTAGTCAGGCAGTGCCCATAACACATCCGAACGCTGCTGAGCTACTTTTGAGAGATTTAAGGAACATAACCAGTTTTTTCGAGGAGGTTGGGGTGAGCGTCCCACCCTTAAGCAAGGTTCTTCAATACGTTAAGGGGGAGATAAACGAGTTAGAGTATTAAGTTAGCTCAAACCTTATATTAATCGGTGATTTGATAGTGGGTGAGGCGAGCAAAATACCTCAAAACCTGACCAGAATCTACTTGAGGGTGAGTCCTGAGAGGCTCGGCGCGTTAATCGGTGAGGGTGGGAAAACCCTGAGAGATCTTGAGAACAGGACTCAAACGATAGTAAGCGTTGATAGCGTAAACAGTAACGTAGTCATTGAAGCCGCAACTCCTCAAACTCCGATCGACATGTTGCTGAAGGCCTCAGACTTCATTAAAGCTATTGACGCGGGCTTCAGTCCTGAAAGAGCTTTAAGGTTACTGGATGAGGACGCAGTATTGATAATAATGAATCTGAAAGAGATTGTAGGGGACTCGCAGAGTCATCTATACAGGGTTAAAGCGAGGATCATAGGTGAGGAAGGTAGGGTAAGGACAAACATAGAACAACTCACAGGAGCTTACATAAGTATTTACGACGACTTAGTAGCTATTATAGGAGATTACGAGGGAGCATATCTAGCTAGGGAAGCCATAGAAATGCTCGTTCAAGGTAGGGAGCACTCAACAGTCTACAAGTTCCTCAATAAGAAAGCGCGAGAACTAAAACGTAGGAGACTCACGGAGTACTGGGTAAAAGACATCAACATCAAAGAAATGAAGAGCTGAAGTAGAAGAAACCCGTACGTTAGGAGCCCTCTCCCAGTTATGTGGTGGGCCCGGGGGGACTTGAACCCCCGACCTACGGGTCTCGCCTGAACCCCTCCTATCATCCCTTTCGGTCCGTAGACCCGTAGAGGACTGGAGCCCGCCGCTCTGCCTAGCTGAGCTACGGGCCCACCTCCGCTCATCACATACAGAATATAATCAGAGTTTTTAAATACTTTCTGCAACCCTTAACACGGTCAACACATCCCCGACTTTGACCTCCTCCTTGCCCTAAAGGGCGAGAGTTCCCGTTAATGCGGGGAGGTTCATTACCGTTTCTTGATAGATGGTGGTTCATTGCCGTTCATGTGTGTTGGTTTCACGGCTCCCACCATCGAGCTTAAATACCTAGTAGTCCTGAGAGCACTGAACCAAAACAAGTAAAACATGAAAACCGAAACAACCCTACCCTCTCTTTAAGGGGCTCGGGGTTGTGGATGTAAGAATCCTTACAGCAATACCTTAAGCGAAGAAGCGCGTGATAAAGTCTTTAACTATTTTGTCCGCTATCTTCGCCGCGTCCTCGTCGCTGAAGTCTAGTGAGGGCAGTTTATTAACTCCTTCTTTAGCTACCACTACCTCGTACGTTGGTTCTATCCCCTTCTGTCTGAGGACGTTCGAAGCACACATCAGCTGGCACCCGTTGATCGCTAGGACCGCCTTAGCCTTCTTAAAGATCTCTATGTGTGTCTTGCTGCCGGCCCCCACAGCTGAGAGGCAGCACATCCTGACCTTGTCCGGGAATGCCTTAGTCAGCCTCCTGGCAACCTCGTTGCCGAGTTGACTTGTTGAGGAGGCACCGTCGCACGTGGCGACGATGATTAAGTCGCTGGCGTGTGTTACGCAGTGCGGGAGTAGCTGATACTTGCTTGACGCGGCGTTGCTCAAGCCTCACCAGCCTCTGTGGTGGCTGTGCGATTCACGCGGTCCCACAGCCTCTTCTAGATTTCCCTCCACAAACATCCTGACAGCCTCTTCTAGAGTTATTAAGCCCTCAACAGCTTCCGGGATGAAGTACACCTTAACCCCGCGCTCCCTCAACGCAGTGAATGCGTTGTATCCCATGTTTTGAACTATTAGAGCGTTTACGCCACGTGACGTCACCAGATCTATTACACCGGCTCCCCTCCCGTGCTCATGCTCTACGTGAGGATTCTTAATTACTTCCAAAACCTTATATTCGTGACCGTTAATCTCTACTAGAGCGAAGTAGGGTGCTCTCCCGAAGTGCGGGCTGAGATAGTATTTCTCACCAACTTTTATTATAGGTAGTCCTAAAATCATTTAAGGACCTTGACCCCCACTTCTCAATTCTTCGAGTCTCTTATCGATTTCCTTAAGAACTACGTCTGTTATATACTTCTTAAGTTCTTCTAAGTATCTTATCTCATCCTCCTTGCTCAGCCACGGCGTGTGCAGGTAACGAACATCCTGACAAGGAAAATCATTTATTAGTTGAGTGATAGGTATTAATAATCAAGGGTTAAGTGAATTGGACGCGGCTACCTCTTTAAAGAAGAAAATACTTAAACTACTTAAGGAAGACGAAGAGTTTAGATACGCTGTCGCAGGACTCCTAGGATTAGATACCATACTTAGTGAGTTAAGGAAGTTAAGAGAAGACTTCAGCAAATACGTGGAATTAGAGGAGAGAAGATGGGAAGAAAATAATAGGAGGTGGGAAGAAAATAGTAAAAGATGGGAAGAAAACAACAAGAGATGGGAAGAGAACCTGAAGAGATGGGAGGAAAATAATAAGAGATGGGAGGAGAATGCTAGAAGATGGGAAGAGAATAATAAGAGATGGGAA
>Ga0209183_1000081_pt1 | contig 46198 bp, 38 predicted proteins | sample LHCtaG_2_FD_184120 | JGI IMG/M metagenome (GOLD analysis project Ga0209183, IMG submission 184120) | Hot spring microbial communities from Little Hot Creek, USA to study Microbial Dark Matter (Phase II) - LHC4sed_replicate (SPAdes)... | ecosystem: Environmental > Aquatic > Thermal springs > Hot... | reverse complement strand
CGGCTGTATAGAATCTGCATACAAGATATGGATTTACGCCGAAGTCCACTGGAAACAGCACAATTTCAACTGGAGGAATGCTCACACTCCCTTACATATTTTTCTGTATCCGCAGTTCCTACATTTCTTATGATTTATCCCCCTTGGATCCTTCACCCCTTCAATTATCAACTTCACTTTACCGATCGTCCATAATACATGCCTCTTCAAGTCCTCTGCTACAGGTATTTTATTTCATATACAAGATCCATCTGACCGTTACTATTCTAACACTTTCATACGTTGCTGAAGTCTGAGGAAACGATATTTTCTCTTAGTGTAGAAATACATATAGTAGTTGGAGGATGCTTGAAACGCCCCCTACTTCAACTGAAGACAAACCTAGTAAACGATGAATGAAAGATTTCATTGAAAAGATTGTAAGAAGAGGTTAAGTTAGAAGAATTTTGAAGCCCAAACTGAAACCTACACGCTATGGGAAAAATTTGGGACAAACGGGGCAGAACATGGAGAAAATCCATAGAAAATATAATGGAAAAACTAGGGGGAGGGGCTGAAAAGTCTAAGTAGGAAAGAGTTATTTGGAGAGCTTAGCAGAAGTAAGGTAGGCTATGTTGATGTCGAGCAACATCGATACGTTATAGGCCGTCTTATGATTATTTTAAGCTATGGGTTGCGCCGTTATACTTTAGATTAGTTTTATCTTCGGCTCTCTTCCAGTATCTATGAGCATCCTCATATACTTCAGAGCCGCTTTAACCCGTCTATCTACTACGTCTATACCTTGAGGTTTGTGGTTTTCAAGTACTGGAGCGCATTCTTCTGAAGCTATGAAGCCTTCATACCCTATCCTTTTAAGCTCGTTTACAAAAGCCGCGTAGTTTACACGGTCGGCTTTCATCCAAGGATATATTTTACGCTTGATTATTATTGTTCCGTCTTCTGCAAGGTCAAAGGAATGTGAACCATAGTGTGAATGTACAATGCCTATTTCCCTACAGGATTCTACGGCTCTATGTATGTATTCATCGCTTTGGTCTGCGAATAGAGGTACGTCTAGACAGAGTTTAACGTTATCTATGTTTACCTCTTTAACCATTTGAAGGGCATCCTCATATCCATAGCTTATTACCGGAGGATGATTTTGAAGAGCCACGGTAATACCGTAATCTTCAGCCCATTTAGCAGTCTCTCTTATCCCTTTAACGGCAAGCCTCCACATCTCATCACTCGTTATAAAGTTCCTCTTATAGTCAAAGATTCTATTGGCAAACTCGTACGTTCCAAGGCCATCATATCTGCTAGTACCAACCCAAGCCGCGAAGACCTTTACAATTGGAACTTCCAAATCTCTAGCCAACTCTACTGCTTCTTTAACCATGCATAGGTTATTCTCAACCTCTTCTATGATCGGGCTTACGAAGTTTGACATGGTTTCTACGGCGCAGAGCTCTATCTGATGAGAATCAGCAAGTTCTTTAATCTTTCTCCTTCTACTATTATCTAAGTCGCATGGAAGAGCGACCGGCCTCTTAGTTTCGATCGATAATCCTTCAAAACCGAGCTCTTTAGCCTTAACTATCTGCTCCTCCAGAGATAAAGCCGGCCCTCTATACCATAAACCACAGTACGTTACAGTGAAAAGAGCTAGTTTAATCAAGCAGTTACCACCCTCTAGAATTAAATACTGGTTTTAAGTATTTGTAAGTTTTGGTGTTTACATGAGCGGTGAACGTGGAGCGTGGTTTAAAGAAGCACGTTTCGGAATGTTCATCCACTGGGGCCTCTACTCAATACTAGGTCGTGGAGAATGGGTTATGTACCTTGAGCATATACCTGTTGAAGAGTATTCAAAGCTTTCTGAGAAGTTTAAACCTACAAAATTCAACCCTGATGAATGGGTTTCCTATGCCAAGGAAGCTGGTATGCGCTACATGGTCTTAACAAGTAGACACCATGATGGCTTCAGCCTATTCGATAGTAAGGTTTCAGACTACACGGCTGCTAAAACAGTAGCAGGTAGAGACCTCGTAGCAGAATTTATCAAAGCATGTCATAAGGCTGGTATGCGTGTAGGACTCTACTATAGTCTTCTAGATTGGAGGTGGCCAGAATATTGGAAGGGGCCTAAAAGAGACCCGGAAGGCTGGTCTAGGTTTTTAGAGTACGTTCACACTCAAGTTGAAGAGATATGTAGCAATTACGGTAGATTGGACGTTCTATGGTACGATGGAGCATGGCCGTATAGTGCTGAAGACTGGAGATCAGCTGAACTTAATGCTAAAGTCCGCAAGCTTCAGCCTGAAATACTGATAAACAACCGCTCTGGGCTTCCAGAAGACTTCGATACTCCAGAGCAACACGTAAGCTTTTCACCTCCAGGTAGACTCTGGGAGTCTTGTATGACCATGACGGAGTACTTCTGGGGCTACTGTAAGGGAGATCCTTGGAGGTCTACCAGAAGACTCATTCAAACACTCGTGACCTGTGCGAGTGGTGAAGGCAACCTCCTGTTAAATGTAGGTCCTAAAGCTGATGGGGCGTTTCCGGCTAAAGCCGTAAGAATACTTAGAGAAATAGGTTCTTGGATGAAGGTTAACGGTGAATCTATATACGGCTCTGAAAGATGCCCATTCAGCACGTCTGTTGGTACATTCACGGCTAAAGGTAGCAAAGTATACTTACACGTATTCAGATGGCCGGGTAGAGAAGTTTGTATAGCAGGTGTAGGCAATGATGTGAAAGACGCTTATATGTTAGCTACAGGCGAATACGTGAAGTTTTCTAAGAAGGATGGTAGAGTGTTCCTGAGAGGATTACCCGCTAAAGCTCCAGATCCATATGATACTGTCATAGTTTTAGAGCTTGACGGTAAACCTCAAGGTTTGACGTTTAGAGTTGAGCAACGATTATAACAGGTGATTCTCGATTTTTATTTTTAAAGTCTAACCTAGGCTAAAATATATTTTCCTCTCTTCGAGTAGTTGGTGTTTAAAGCGTTTTTAGAAGTTCTTCTAAACCCTTCTTTAAATTTTCCAATTGTTTTCTGTAATATTCTTTCTCACCTTCAACTTTTCTAAGGGTTTCTTCTAATTCTCTTAGCTTAACTTCATAAGTCTGTTTAATATCGGATTCAAATACAAGCCTTTCTATATGAAATTCTTCAAACGATATTTCACCCTTATCCTTATCGTAGAATGCCTTGACCGTTATCCTTACGAAGTCTCCCTTACCGAGTTTAAGTTCTTCTACGAGTTTTCCATATAGTACTTGATTGAGTTTAGCTATATCTCTAAGTATTACATCTCGAGGAGCTAAATTTTTAAAAACAGCTAATGCTACTTTTCTAAGTTTATCCGCGTATAGGGCAACTGGTATAACACCAGTTCTAAGCTCGACTTTCTCCGAAGATGATGTAGACATTCAAGAAAAATTTTCTGCTTACAAATATATGAATTTTACCGAAATCAGTCTATAATAGCCTCTACAATTAACTTATGAAAAGCTCTTCTTACATCATTTATCCTCTCGCAAGCGGGATTATTCCTAGATGGATGAATACGATTAGTCAACAATATTACAAATAAATCCATTTTAGGATTTATCCAGATCGATGTTCCAGTAAAACCAGTATGCCCGTAGGATTCATCGGGAAAAGGCCATTCAAAAGGTTTAGCCCATCCAAGTCCAAATCTTCTAGAGCCATCTTCAACCCAAACTTTCACAGCCTCATCAACAGTCTCCCATTTTAAGACTCTAACAGAACCATAACATCCTCTATTAAGCATCATCTGGCTGTGAAAGATGGTTTGGTTTGAGTCTCACCCACCAACACCCTCCCCCTCCATGGACAATTCTCCGTAGCAACAGCCTTAGCTTTTAAAGAGCCTGTAGGTTTAAACGTCGTTTCATACATTTTAAGCGGCTCGAATATCTCAGAATTAGAGAGCCTATCAAGGCTCAGCCCTGAAACAGTCTCCAGTATAAAGCCCAATAAGATAAAGCCTAAATCGCTGTAGACAATTCTAGAACCCGGTTCATATTCACAATTCAACCGGGTTATCGCATTTAGAAACTCACTTCTACTTTTACATGTTTTGTAAAGCGGTAACCAAGCTGGTAATCCGGAACTGTGAGTTAGAAGATGCTTTATTCTAACGTCCCTCCTCCATCCGCGACTCCACCCGTCGAAGAACTCTGATATAGGAGAGTTTAAACTCAAAAGTCCTTTTTCAACCATCTTAAGCGTTAGAGTGGCCGTGCAAACGGGTTTAGTGATGGATGCTAAGTCGAAGAGTATCTCTCTAGTAATAGGTTTTTCTTCAGGTATAAGTTGAGCATAACCTCCAGCTTCATAAAGAGCTATTATGGCCCTTCTAGCCACTAAGACTACAAAGCCTGGGTAAACTCCATCTTTAACCCCATTCTTTAAAACCTTTAGCGCTTCTAGTAGTTTTTCAGAGTTTAAACCAGCTTCCGACGGGTCTCCGAACTTTAAAAAACTACACATGAAATCGTCTCCTCTAAAATAATCTAAAAAATAGGGGTTTCAACTGGGCATGCATATTATCTCTTTTATCTTCAATTCTGTAAACTTTCGAGAGTATGACGGTTTAACTACAATTGCCGTGTCAGCTCCTCTATCTGTCCCAGCTATAGCGATTACACTTCTATCGACTGGTATAAGCCCTGCGTCAGCAGCCATTAAAACGACTTCGACGCAGACCTTCATACCTTGACTAAACCTATATAATGTTTGAGCTATTACTTCTTTAACCGATAGAAGACCTGTAAATGCTTCGTCAACGCCGTCGCTTAAAGAATGAGTACATGTGAGCACTTTAATACCCTTTTTCTGAAGAGCCGCTCGCTCGTCGCTTGTCATAGTCCATCCCTCCTCACTATAACCTTCAGATATCGTCACGGCGACTATATTGAACTTCGATGGATTAAAGACTTCAGCCAGTTTAAGCGCTGTAGAACCGTGGGTTGAAGCCACTACTACATCTTTTATTCCAAGCTCTAAAGCTCTCTCATAGGCTAGTCTAATCGTCTCCTCCGTATTCTCTGGCCCAGCTTTTTCAAAATACGTTATAATTTTCTTCATGTCGATTTTACCTATAGTCTCAGACGGGAAGATAAGATTTTTCAAACTTGGAAAACCGTTAAGAGTTAAAGCCAATATAACTTTAGCTATGGCTCCTCATTTAATGATCCGTGAATATACGGCCGGTGATGAAGAAGCACTTGTTAACATTTGGAATGAATTCTTCAGAAAAGATCCATTAACTTTGAAAGTATTAGAGAGGAAGGTTCTACTCGATCCAAATTTCGATAAATCTGGGCTGAAAATAGCAGAATACAACGGTGAAATCGTTGGTTTTCTTATCGGAATTGTAAGACAATATCCTCTGTTTTACCACGGATTGGATGATGAGAATGGCTGGATAACGGCTATAGCCGTAAGGCCTATGTTTTCTGGGACGGATGTTGCCGACCGTTTAATTATGGAAGCGTTTAAATTTTTCAGGGAGAAGAAGCGTAGGTATGTCTGGTTTTCACCATACACTCCAAACTACTTCTTCCCAGGCGTAGACCCGGAGAGGTATGGAGAGCTACTCGCGTTATTGGTTAAGCATGGTTTTGAGAAGATGTACGAGGCTTTAAGTATGGATGTTCAGCTATATCCAGACTACAGTCTACCTGAATGGGTTGTAGAAGCTGAGAAGAGGCTTAAGGAAGATGGAGTGGAAATCCGGCCTCTAGAAACTAGATATATCTACCCGCTTTTGAAATTCCTCAGAGAGAACTTCCATGCGGATTGGTATAGGCATACGTTGGAGCTTCTTCAAGGCGGATGCGAAAAAGATCAAATATTCGTAGCTGTTAAACATGGCGATGTCGTAGGATACTGCCAGTACTTTCATAGTGAAGAATATGATTGGCATAGGCCCGGAACACACTTTGGCCCCTTTGGCGTGAGGAAGGATATGAGAGGTAAAGGTATTGGAAGTGTTCTAATGGCTAAGTGTCTTCAGAGTATGCGGTCAAGAGGTTTCCATAACGCCTTCCTGCTTTGGACTGATAGGGAGACTGCGAAGTTTTACTCACGCTTCGGTTTTAAAATAACTAGAAGCTTCTATATTATGAGGAAGTCTCTATAGGTGGTTATATGGTAAAACTGATGGTGGTAGGTGCGCATGCCGGCGATGCAGAGGTCACCTGCGGCAGGATTATCGCTAAGTGCTCGAAACACGATGTAGTAATTGTACACATGACCTTAGGTGAAAAGGGTCACTTCAAGCTTTCAGCTGAAGATTACGGTCTTCAAAAGCGTAGAGAGGCTGAGAATGCAGCTGAAGTCTTAGGCGCCAAAGTAATATTCCTACCCTACAAGGATGGAGAGCTACCAGTTAATAGCGAAGTCAAGTTTAAACTTTGCGATTTAATTAGAGAATATAGGCCTGAAATATTGGTGACTCATTGGAAGGGAAGCATTCATAGAGACCATAGGAATACCTATTTTAACGTGAAAGACGCCATCTTCTACGCCGCATTACCAGCCGTTGAGAGGGAGAAGCCTCCATTCCAGATTAAAGCGTTATATTATGCGGAGAACTGGGAAGACCCTTATGGTTTTAAACCGCAAGTTTACGTAGACATAGGTGATGAATTTGAAAAGTAGAGGGAAGCCGCTAGTATGTATGCATTCGCTAGAAGGGAGACTGGTTTCCCGTACATAGAGTACTACACCTGTCTCTTCAGGTTGAGGGGGATTGAATCCGGCTTCAAATATGCTCAAACACTTATGGCTCCTGAAATCCAAAGGAAAATGCGGTTGAGAGAATTGCCATAATTTCTCCAATCCTTCAACTGTACAGTAGATACTTCCTCCTATTTTTTTCAAAAAGCTCTATTTCATCGCATAATTTGGCAACCTCCTTAAAGTCGCAACCCTCCTCTATGAGCTTACGGATGACGTCGTTTCCGATCAGACGATCGAAGTAACATCTCGCTTGATGTTTAATGGATGAGGTGCTGACTCCACAAACAGAGCATCCCAGCGTATCCTCATAGCATTTAACGTTAAACTGGAGTTTATCAGGATGTAGCCTTTCAGTCGCCCATATTATAGCCAATCCGAGTTTAACGGGCTCCAATACGTCTCTATCTGTAACGTGTATTTGCAACCCATTGCATAGTTGACCCGCATACTTGCCATGCCTAGGTATGAATGTAGATGGTCGAAACTTGACGCCTTTGAGATGTAGAGCCTTCAATTCTTCAACAATCTTATACCCGTATCTTATACCCGTCCATCCACGGTGCACCTACTAGTTCAAAGGGCTTGGTCGTTCCCCTCCCCTCGGATATGTTAGTCCCTTCTAGTAGGCATGTTCCAGGGTAGAGAGTCGCCGTGCTTAAACACGGCATATTAGGTGACGGAGGAATCCATGGAAGACCAGTTTCATCAAACCACATTCTACGGCTCCACCCGACCAGCTCATACACTTTCAGCTTCGCGTTTAATCCAGCTTCTCCATTAAATAGTAAGGCTAACTCTCCAACCGTCATTCCATGCATAACCGGTATCTCCCATATTCCAACGAATGACCTAAATCTGGCATCTAGAATCGGCCCTTCCATGCGGACCCCTGTTATAGGATTCGGCCTATCCAGTAGAAGCACTTCTACACCAGTTTCTCCGGCAACTTCCAAGACGTAGAAAAGCGTTGAGATATATGTGTAAAAGCGAGCTCCAACATCTTGAATATCATAGATCAATACGTCTAGCTCATTTAGAATATCCTTGGAAGGCTTTAACCTAGCTCCGTATAGGCTGTAGACTGGAAGTCGTGTCCTATCATCTACATAACTCTTTACGGAGAAGCCTTCAGGCAAGTCTCCTCTAAAACCATGCTCCGGGGCGAAGATAGCTTTAACGTTTAAATGAAACTTGAAGTAAAGCACGTCTACTAAATGTTCAAACTCAGGTGTGACCCCTGTATGGTTTGAAACGACACCTATACGTTTATTGGTTAAAGGTGGTAAACCGTCTTCAACTAAAGATTGAATACCTATTCTAACACTAGTCACGAATAAATATAGCAAAGTGTCAGCTATTATACTTTTAGAGTATGAGGTTTTTCTGCGGTATTGATGGAGGAACTACAAAGACTTCATGTTTAATAGCTGATGAAAGTGGTCAAATCATCGGTTTAGGTCTATCCAAATCCTCCAACATATCTGTAGTAGGTGTTAAAACCATGCTCGACAACGTTAAGATGGCCTTAGATAAAGCCGTTAAAGAAGCTGGTATAACCATAGAGCAAGTTGATTTAATCTTCTTGGCGACAGCTGAAGGTGGTAGCGAGTATAGGAGAAGACTGATAAGGCGAAGTCTTAGGAAATTGGGGTTTTCCAATAGGGTTTATGTGGACAGTGATGACATAGCGGCGCTTATGGCTACAACTCTAGGTAAACCAGGCGTTGTTACGCTATCTGGTACAGGCTCTATAGTTTTAGGGTTAGACGTGGATGGCGTTTACCATAGGGTAGGTGGCTGGGGCTATTTAATCGATGATGAGGGAGGTGCTTTTCACATGGGTAGAGAGGCTTTAAGACATGCATTGATGGCCTATGATGGGAGGGGCGAGGAAACGGCTTTAATAAAGCGTATACCAGAATATTTCAACGTAAACTCTATCGTAGACGTTGTAGACCTAATATCGTTAAGGAAGATAGGAGTTGTTGAAATAGCGTCTTTAGCCCCTTTAGTTTTAAGGCTTTGGAAGACTGGAGATAGCATTGCATCCGTAATTGTACGTAAGTCTTGCTTAGAACTTGTCCGTGCAACTTCAACCGTTATAATGAAGATGAAATTGAGGAGGCCGTTGGTTGGTGTATGCGGAGGTGTTTTTGAAGGTGATGCCGATTTCACCGAACTATTCTTCCGTCTTTTGAAAAGAAGAGTGCCATCTATTAGAAGATCGAGGTCTAAATTTAAACCTGTTTTTGGAGCATTGCTTCTAGCGTATAAAGAGGCTGGGAGGCCGTTGAGTCGCCGTTTGATGAAAAAACCTCTTTGAATCGGCATTTAGTAGAGTACATGTAAGGGAGGCTGTTTTCCTGCATGGATGATTTGGAAGAACTTGATAGGCTCATATCTGAACAGAGGAATGTTAGATCCATCGGCTTAGATAAGCTCGATGTAGAAGACATACTCAGACTGATAAATGATGAAGATAAGAAAGTGGCCTACGCTGTTGAGAGGGAAATACCCAATATTGCTAAGGCGGTGGAAGCCTGCTTACACAGTTTGAAGAATGGAGGGCGTGTTTTCTACGTAGGTGCTGGGACAAGCGGTAGACTAGCCGTCATAGATAGAGCGGAGTTGCTGTCAACTTTCAACGTAGACCCTAAAAAGATTGTGGCAATTCTCGCCGGGGGCTTTAAAGCCATGTACGGTCCATCTGAAATGGCTGAAGATAGGGCGAAAAATGGCGTTAAAGTTATCGCTAAGTATAAAGTCTGCGGGGTCGACACGGTTTTGGTCATATCCGCTAGCGGGCGCACTCCATATGTAGTCGGTGCTCTGAAAGAAGCTAAGAGGAGAGGGGCTACCACCGTGGCTATTACTGTAAACCCAGATGCTAAAATATCAAAGTATGCTGATATCGTCATATGTACAATCGTAGGGCCTGAAGTGATAGCGGGCTCTACACGTATGAAAGCTGGTACGGCTCAGAAAATCGTTCTTACTATGCTCAGTACAACTGTTATGGTTAAACTGGGAATGGTCTATAGCAACCTCATGGTCAGTCTTAGGCCGATTAGTTTCAAACTACGGGAGAGGGCTAAACGTATAGTAATGGTTGAAACGGGGGTCGGCTATGAAGAAGCTTCAAAGGTTTTAGAAGCTACAGACTACGACGTTAAAGCATCGATAATCGTACTTAAAACGGGAGCTGACTACGAACTAGCTAAGAAGGCTTTAAAAGAGGCAAATGGAAATCTGGAAAAAGCTTTAACGGTAGCAGTCGAGTTGAAAAATAGAATGCAAACCCCTTAGAAAGTCCTTATTCCTCCTACTTCAATATTGAAACGTATTCGAGAAAGCCTTCATTGAGGAGGGATGTTGAAAATTAAGTGGGCCGGGCCGGATTTGAACCGGCGACCTCCCGGTTTCCGAATCCACGCATATTCTTTCCGTTTATCAGCCGGGTGCTATAACCATGCTAAGCTACCGGCCCTCAACTTTTATAATGAAAAATTAAAGATTTAAGGGTTTAGGGTTTTGAGTTAACTGTGGCCCATAGCATTTCATCCCTACTCAACCTTCCCCCTAAATCAACCCATTGAGGATTCTTTGAAGAAACCCTACTATCCACGTCTGAAGGTTTAAAACCGCTATAACATCTCTATCCATAACTAGTTTGTATCCTTAACATTCCATCAACATGTCCTCATAGGCTACTAGATAGTCTGAGTAGAGGAGCGGTTTTAGAAGCGTTCTCCGTTGTAATATCGAAGACTTTACCTATGTCTTTCGGTTTCACTAACTTTCCTCAATTTCCATCAATCAACAGAGCCTAAGCAAACGAGTAGTACTCAAGTCCACTTAGCTTAAAACCATTGAAGCTAGCATTACCAAAACCGTTAAATCCCCGGTTTAACGGTTTTCCTAGCTCTAGCTCCTCTACCAGCCTTCTTAGCAGCTATAAGTCCAACTTTGGCACCCGGTGGAGCAGTTCTACTTACAGTTGTCGGCTTACCTGGATGTTGATGCCTACCGCCACCATGCGGGTGGTAAACAGCAGCCATAGCGACTCCTCGAACAGTTGGGTATTTGCGACCCCTGGCTCTCATAAGCTTAAGCTTTACGCCAGCTTTTAGAAAGGGCTTTTCAGTCCTACCGCCTCCGGCAACAACGCCGATTGTTGCTCTACACATTTCATTCAGTACCATTGTTTTACCCGACGGCATTTTCACTACAACGCCAGCATCTGTATGTGCCAAGACTATACCGTAGCTTCCGGAAGCCCTTAAAAGTTTACCTCCATCTCCGGGTTTTCTTTCAACGTTGCAGATTACAGCTCCATCAGGCACATCGGAGAGGAATAGCGTATTTCCTACTTTAAATGAGGCTTTAGGCCCCATTTCAATCATTTCATTAACACCTAAACCTTCACACGCAACCGTGTAGTAGCGTACCCCGTTTTCAAGTTCTACTAATGCTAGTGGAGCACCCCTGCCGGGGTCATGGAGGAGGTCGACAACAACACCCCTAATAATACCATCCTTAGGTAAGACCGATAAAGACGGATATTTAGAGGGGGCTACCCTCCTATGGGTTGGAGCTGTGAAAGTTTGGGAGCCCCTACCCCTTCTCTGTGAGAGAATTCTCTTACCCATATATGATCACCATTACAGTATTCCAAGTCTAACAGCGATATCTGAAGCCTTATATTCGGGGCTGAGTACTATATACGCTTTTTTACGTCCATCAGGCATCACGGCGGTTCTAACCTTAAACACTTTAACGTTGAAAAGTTTCTCAAAAGCTTTTTTAATATCATTTTTTGAAGCTTTAATATTAACTACAAATGTTAAGGTATTATGAGATTCTATTAGATTTACTGCTTTCTCAGTCATAAGAGGGTATAGAAGAATATTGGCCAATCTTATATTTTCCATAAATTTTACATCCGTACTTTTAACCATTACTATGACACCTCCTCTTTAAACATAGACCTTAAAGCCACTATACTAGACCTATCCCATATTGTAAGCCTACCCGGGTTACCTCCAGGTGCCAAAACCTCTACATTAATATTTTTAAGTTCTACTACGTCAACGCCTGGAATGTTTCTGGCGGATAAACCTATACCATCGTCTTTAGCAACTACTATGAGTGGACCTTTACCGCCTTTATACTTTCTACCCCTCATCTTGCCTTTACCAGCCCTAATCTTACTCATATTATCCTTAACCCTTAAAACGTCCTCCCAAACTCCTAAACTTTTAAATAAGTTGACAACATCCTTAGTCTTCTTTAAAGACTGAATGTCGTCTACAACCACTAGTGGAAAATATTTGACCTTCTCGACTACGTGTCCTCTAGCTTGAACGTATTCCTTAGACGCCGTAGCAGCTATAGCTGAACCTAGTGCTAGAAGTTTCTCCTTCTTATTCACCCTCTTGTAAATGTCTTTTTCAGGAGTAGGTGGATGTGCAAGTCTACCACCTACAGCGAAGGGGACGAACGAAGCCCTAGTAGTACCCTTAAGCCTTGGAACCCTTGAAAGCCCCCTACCTACACCCAAATACTCAACAACATGCCGCTTACCAGCCAGTTCATCTCTACCCTTCCTCTGAAGTCTATGCGTTTGAAGTGCTATAACAACTCTATGTATTAAATCTAAGCGGGCATCCATCGTAAAGACTTTCGGGGCCTTCACTCTGCCTACAACTTTACCGTCTAAACCTAAGACTCTTAAGAAACCCTCGGAACTAGCTTTAGACAAGATAAACACCCTCATTAGACTTTAATATACGTTATTTGCGGTGCTGTTTCAGGAGTACCCTTATGCAAGCGTGTAGCCACCCTAAGTCTCACCAGTCTTTTAACAGGACCGGGTACACTACCCTTAATTAGAATATAGTCTCCCTTGATTACACCATACCTAGTAAAACCACCTTTAGGTGTAATTTCCTCTCCCCTCGCACCTATTTTCATTATACGCTTATTATGTTCAATCCTTTGGAAGAAGCCCAGTTGACCCGCCCTAGGAACTGTATGCAGAACCATCGCTGGAGTCCACGGTCCAAGTGTACCAACCTTTCTAACACCTTTTCTCGATTTATGAGGACGGCGTTTAACACCCCACCTCTTTATAACCCCTTGAAAACCTTTACCCTTGGTAACGGCTGAAACGTCAACGTACATTCCATCCTTTAAAACGTCGCCTGCTTTAACCTCCTTACCGAGAAGATTCAAACAATATTCTAACCTCTCCTCTATAGAGCCTCCTCCTACACCGATCTCAAATAATTCAGGTGTCTTCTTCAACCCGGAGAGGCGTGGTTGAGTACAAGTTAAGACCCTAATCTCCGATATCCTATCTAGGTTACTCTTGATCTTCTTAATCATTCCATCACTGTCGAATTTTTCAGGGATCGTAAGAATTCTTTTAATATCCTCGGGGGGTTTATCAATCCATACTTCTCTAAGTGTCTTTAAACCATAGGGGGTATTTTCATAAAATCTTACAGCAACTACGTAGAGAGGAGGAGCATCTAAAACCGTCACGGGTATTAGAACCTCTTTACCATAATGTGGAGAGCCGCGAATATCATCAATAGTCAAAACATGAGTCATACCGGCCTTATAACCGGCAAACCCCAACAGTCTGGGTTTATCGTAATCTACACTAGGCCAAAATCCAATTTTCCCAACTATTGAGCTGGCTCTAACCTTGGGAATATATGCTAATGAACCTCTCTTTGGTGCTCTCTTTTTCCTACGACCCATCAGTTAACCCTCTTTTAAGAGGTACGTAAGAACACAACAATAAGAATCTAAATAAAAGGTTTTCGACATTTACTTCCATCTTCTTAAAAGCTAGGTCTGGATAGACTAGATAATATCCCGCTCATAGATTTATAAGGAAAAGTTGATGGAGTTTACACGGATGCGAATTTGAAATTTGAATCATTTAACATTTTGAAACACTAGTTTAGCCGCTTCCAAGTCCACTTTAAGCTCTTCGATTGAAGCAACTCCCAGCATGAAGTGTCCAATGTTGTTATGAGCAAGAAAGCTAAATGCTTCATATGGGTTAACCCTTCCTCCGGCTAAAGGTTTAATAGCAATCGTCTTCTCAGCAACCGGTTTAATTGCCTTCAACGCGGCTTCAGCTGTTGGAAGCATGAAAGCACCTATGGGATTCACGGGAGTAGCGTACCCATCTATTTTCAAAGCTGAGTTTTCAATAATAGGTATCGTAGACCCAGCGTGATGTGAAGATATAAAAACACGGTCAAAACCCCTAGATTTCAACCATTCAATTAGCATGATTAAGAGATCCAGCCTACCAATCATCGCTAGAAAGTCGCACTCAGAGCCTAAGTTTATAAATGGACTTTCAAATCCTTCAAAGACATAAACTCTTTCTTCCAGTAGCTTAAAGTCAACCTGAATATCTTTAGAATCCTCCTGTTTATACGGTTCTCCCTTCTCCATCATCTGAAGAAACCTCTCCCTCCAATTCGGCCTCGTCAACAGTATTGGATCATTTAAATACTTCTCCTCAAGCTTTTTCGAATTAAAGAACTTACACTCGTAATAGAAGTAAGTAAGCCATCTCCTATAATCGTCGATAGGAGAGTTGCCCAATTTCAACGGTATGCTTACACAAGGTGCTACTTGAAAAACAATACCCTGCTCCTTAAGAATTTTCAAAGCTTCTAAGAGCTTTTTGAATAACTCGTTATCCGGCATGCTCATGACCGATATTATATCTAAACCGTCTTCATAAGCCGTCTGCAAAAGCTTAACAGTATAATCTACACTTGAAAACCTAACTCTATACATCTTGTTCTTCTCTTCACCTTGATAAGATTCACCAAGCAGTGGTTGAGCGCCTAATATTATCCTCGGCATTTCCAGCTTCAAGCTTAAACTTATATAAGGTTAAACATGTTTAAATGGATTTTCAGAGCGAAATGAAGCAGATTATGGTTGCTACATGGGAATTCGGTCTTAAAACCGTATCGAAAGGCTTAGCTATTTTAAAGTCTGGAGGGACAGCATTAGACGCCATTGAGGAGGGTATAAAAGCAGTAGAGGATGATTTAAACGTCTTAACCGTTGGTTTAGGTGGGCTTCCAAACTTCAAGGGAGAAGTTGAACTAGACGCATCCATAATGGACGGTGAAACGCTTAAATGCGGTGCTGTCGGAGCCTTAAAATACATAAAACACCCGATATCTGTAGCTAGAAAGGTTATGGAGCTTACGCCGCACGTCCTACTCGTAGGAGAAGGTGCTCTAGAATTCGCTTTAAAATGTGGTTTTAAAAGGGAATTCTTATGGAAGCCTAATGCAAGGGAAAAATGGGTTGAAACGCTGGAGAAGATTAAACTGGAGGCTTTAGAGAAAGATTCATTTTACGATAGGGTTTTAAAGGTTATGCGTGATTCCTGGAGAGAAACGGTGAGTGCTATAGCCTTAGACGCGAGGGGTGCTATGGCTGCAGGGAACTCTACAACCGGGCTCTTCATGAAAATGCCCGGTAGAGTTGGCGACTCTGCCGTAATAGGTGCTGGCATATATGTTGACAGTAGAGTAGGAGGAGCTGTTACAACAGGAGTTGGTGAAATAGCTATAAACTACTGCCTCTCGAAAAGAGTATGCGATCTTATGAGTGCTGGTTTAAATCCTCAAGAAGCCTGTGAGAAGGCTATACGTGAAACCCTCTATCGTAGAAACTTTGTAAATGGAATAGCTGTTTTAGCGTTAAGCAATAAGGGCGAAGTAGGCGCTGCGTCAAGTCTTAAGGAGTTTACATATGCATATCAAGATTGTGAAATGGATCATCCTGAGCTGAAAAAAATTAAGGGAGTTTCTTTTGTCTAAAGTTGAATTATCAATTCTCTATAAATCGTGTACGTATTGTCTAACGTTATCTCTCCATCCTCTTCTTTAAACCCAATACTTTCTCCATCTACTAAGATGGACTTGATTTTACGACCTTTTAAGAATGGAAGCTTCAGCCTCTTCAGCCTCAACTTTCCATACTTAACTTGAATCAATACTTGAGATTTATTTGACTTAAAAACTCCCCACCCTGATCCGAGAGACCAGAAGCATCTAAATTCACCCTCCTGATCTAGACGTGGGTTAAAACCTATATATTCCTCAGCCGAATCAAATTCAAATCCGCTTAAAGCCAATAGAAGGGCATACGAGGCCATAGAGCGAGCGTAGTTGCTTCCACATTCAATTTCATTCCAAGGGTTCCGTTTTTCACCGTCATATCTATCTCTGACGGCTTTTACTATCTCCAATCCTTGTTCAACGAGCTCCTCCTGTATCATATGACTTGAAACGGCATATTCAAATCCACTCATAGTTTCCTCAGCATAAGGTATAGGTATCACAGGTTTACGTCTTCCCTCAGGCCATTCACATATGACAACGCCAGCTTCGTCGTTTAAACTGAAAATACGGCATGGATTTACAAAATTCCTTAAACTCTTCTTGAAATTATATCTGTATATGGATTCCAGAGCCCTCTTCACCTTCAACTTATCGAATATCTCTCCAAGCCCTGATATATTTGCATGCCATTGAGCTACCACTTGATCTATTTCACAGCCATCACCTATTTGATATTTGATTTCACCGTGTTCTTCATCCCAGTAGACGTCTACAACCCCACTATCTACGTGTTTAAACTTCTCAAGAATACTCTTATCGTTTAAATCTATAAGTTGATGGTAATACTCACCATTAAAAAGATTCTGATCAACCCATTTCTTACCCTTTTCAAAGATCTTCAGGTACCTCTCGGCTGTATGCCTATCTCCCAAATACCTCGCTATCTCCGCCCCTGCTTTAAGAGCTGCGAGGTAAAACCCTGTAAGCCAAGAATTTGGACCGAAAAGTTCCATGTCTAAAGTATGATGTTGTCTTCCCTCAATTACACCATCCATATTTAGATCCCACATATCCTCATTTGTTTCAGCCCAAGCGTATTCAATTGCCTTCTTAATATTGTTCCATATAGATTTCAGCCAGGAAAAATTTCCAGAAATTTTCCAGAATCTGTAAGCTCTAATTACACAACCGAACTGTCCATCTACTGCAGCGTGTGGAAACTTCCACAACCCTCTGCCTAAGGGAAGTTGGAGGCGAAAGCTGAGCCTCCCATCCTGACGTTGACAGTATTTGAAATATAAGTCTAACATGGAGCGTTCAAGGTTGGGAAATAGAAAGGCCGTTGCAACTGCGTAATTCCACACATGCATACAGCTTCCTTCACAGCATCCAGATGATGGATGACATCCTTCAAATCCATATAGTGATCCATCTTCTAAACGTAATACTGTTGGTGTTTTCAAAATCGATAGGTTCGCCGATATGGCATCTATCACAAATGATGGAAGTGAAGAAGAGAATAGCGCCTCTTTGAACTCTAGCGTTTCCCTGTATAGCCTACTCCAGTTCTTCAATCCGTAAACGGCAACCTCAGTAGAATCTTTAAAAATAGTAGCATAGTAGTTTTTCCAAACTTTGACTTTTCCATCTTCTTCAGGATTCCAATAGTTATAACAGTTTGGAAAATACCAACTTATTATAAATCTAACGCTTTTTTCATCTTTTGAATCCAACTGAAGATGAGCTGCTAGTGAACAGTGGTCTTGAACATTATGCTTACATTCATCATAGCGTCTGTTTCTAAGCCTACCTGGGCTAGAGAAATCCTTCCAATAGATTGTTAACTCGTCAAACCACGCCCCGCGATACCAGTACTCTTGATAGCTTACATCCACGGCGTCTGTGGCTATGGTTAAATTGCCGTAATTTAAGTCGTCTTCTTTAAGCGTCTTAGAACTAAGCCTTATGAACTTAACCCCTTCAACCTCACCGTACGTATTCATCGTTGTACCTGGCGGTAAGGGATTCCTCACGGAAAGGCAAATAGTGTAGGTTATTTTCTCCTCAGTTGTATTACGTACTTTGATTTCAAAGAATGCCGCTGGTATACTAGAATCTTTATCGTTAAGCGGAATGAATGGGTTAAATGCCAACATCTCCACTTCTCCCGGGAAAACGTCATCCTCAAATATCACTTTAGCTATGGGGAAAGTGCCTTCAAATCTACTTCTTTTGAAGTGGGGGAAACCAGCCATATACTCTCTTGGAGGTCCGAAGCCAAACGACTGAAATAGCGGTTTGGAAAATTCTCCACTATAAGGAGGCGGTAGATCACTATTCAAGACCCTAGAGTCTAGCACTTTCCCATCAGCTTCAGCTTTTATGGCGAAATGTGAAAATCCGTTTAAACCTCCCTTATTAGGTCTATTGAAGATCTCCCAGTCTATCAACCTGCCATTTCCAGCTAAACCAATGTAGCCAGTTCCAATACCACCTAGAGGGAAAGAAATTTGCCAAGTTTTCCTACAATCGTAGATAAAGGGTTTATCCATATCAATAACTAGTAAAGATGATAAAGAAGTATTTAACACTATAAGCGGGGCTCCGTATAGCTTATGGACGATTATTGAGTAGAAAACAATCTTAGTATTTCTCCACGGAATCCGCATCTAAGAAGACATAGTTTTCTATCAATTCTCAAATTCGTATACCGCGTAAGCTGGGTAGATTCAGCCTATGCTAACGTTGAGTAAGAACATTTCCTCTAGAAGAATATGTTCTCTGAAACAATCTGATAGCTATGATGCTCCTCAGAAATTTTTAAGAAGACCTTTTTAAAGACTGAAGTATTGCTCTAAGCGTAGGGTTAAGACACCAATATATGAGAAGATGATGACATTGAATAGCGTAAAGACGCCTTTAGTAGAGCTTGTAAACGTCTCTAAAGAGTATAGAGTTGGCGAAGTTGTAACAATGGCTCTTAAAGATGTAGACTTTAAAATATACGAGAGAGACTTAATTGCAATAATGGGTCCATCTGGCTCCGGTAAGACGACGCTACTCAACATGATTGGTCTCCTCGATAGACCAACTAGTGGAAAAGTAATATTCGAGGATCAAGACACCTCAAAATTAAACGATAAAACGCTCGCTAAACTAAGGAATACAAAATTGGGCTTTGTATTTCAAACCTTCAACTTGATCAATAGGTTAACCGTTTTTGAAAATATAGAACTCCCACTAATACCTAAGGGTCTTCCAAGGAGCGTAAGGGCTGAAATGGTTGAGGAGGCTTTGATTAAGAGTGGAGGAGAATTGGAATGGTTAAAGAAAAAGCCTAATCAGCTTTCTGGAGGACAACAGCAGAGGGTTGCTATTGCAAGGGCTATTGTTGGAAGACCAGCCGTAATACTGGCCGATGAGCCTACTGGAAATCTCGACAGGATGTCAGCGAAAACTGTCATTACAACTCTTCTAGAACTGAATAGAGGGGGGCATACTGTGGTGATAGTAACACATGATCCTGAAGTTGCAAATTGCACAAGGAAGATATATGTGATCAGAGACGGTTCAATAGTTGGAGAGTATGATCCTAACCCTGACGAATCGCTTATTAAGAAGCTATCTTAGGTTAGTATTTGAATCTATGAAAGGTGCATGGTCTTGAAAAAGAGGCTTAGAAACCTCATAAAAAGAGTCTTTCTACCCATGATACTTGCAGAGTTACTGGTATTGACAGTTTTCTCCTTTAGAATAGACACTTACTGTCAGCAGGAAATGTTCAGTATAATTGGGGTAAACGTCAAATCTTCTTCAGGCTCGTCTAACATATATCCGGGAAGTAGTAGGGTTAGTTTAAAAATTGAAGCCATATATATAGGTGATATTAAGGCGGAATCGATAGTAGGGCATTTAAAAACGGTTCCAGGCATAGACTTCAGCATTGGAAGCGGCTCACTAGCACCAGCAAAGCTTCTAAATGGGTCTATTGCATATGAAGTAAACACCGGGGATTATGTAACTTTCGAATACTCATTAGACATATCGAAGTCGCTACCACCCGGCGTATATTATCTAACATTGAACATAACCTATCGTTATGGGCCTTCTCTTTCTTATGAAGAACACATCATAGATGTGAGTGTCTCTGATTACCCCAGTATTTTATTGAGAGTTGTCGATAGCTATCTATCGCCAGCTGCCTATCCGGGCTCAAGCGATACAAACCTTTACATCTTACTGGAAAACATAGGCGACTCTACAATAAACTCAGCCAATTTCAATCTTTCACCACCAAAGGGCTTCACGGTTAAAAATCCTAAAGCATCAGTCGGCTTGGTTAATAAAGGCGAGAGGTTTACTTTAACATTCTCAGGAATTTCAATACCAATTGGCGCATCAATTGGCGTTTATACAGCTGAAGTTTACGTAGATGCAAGTATGAGAACTGATGATGGTGTTACATATAATACTGCGGCAACGCTAAATGTACAGTTTAGTGTGACAAATCCTCCGCGTGAGGATCCAATAGTGATTTCATACGTTTCCGTGATGTATCGGGGTGAAGAAGCACCGTTACTTCCATCAGCAAGAGGAGTCACCATTAGAATCGGCTTGATGAATAGGCTCTCTGATGTTATAGGTGCCATGAGCATTATCCCCGTGTTTCCAGACGGTATGGAAGTAAGATCTATTTCTGGAACCTATGCCAATGGGATAGGAGCCGGAGGCTCATCTTTTGTAGATGTAACGATTGACGTAGATTCAACGGTGAAACCTGGCCAATACGACTGCTGGCTTAGCATATCTTACATTAAGATAGTTTCCGGAGCTTCCTTCATATCTTATCAGAACGTTAGATTCCAGGTCGTAGTGGAGAGTTTCCATAGCTATATACCGGAGCTTGCAATATCATCTGCTTACTGGGGCTCTCCAAATCCGAATCCAGTATATGAAAATTCACGGTACACCCCATTGACTTTGAGTTTCATCAACAATGGACGATACGACATCGTCGGCGGCTTCATTAACGTTAGTTCAAAATACTTAAGACCTGTTAAAAGTTCAGAGACATTGCCGACTAGGTTAATGCCCGGTTCCTCTACATCTATCACCCTATATTTTGATGTAAACACTTCCACGGAAGTTATTCCAATCGAAATTTCCGCAAACTACATATTCGATGAATTCGGAACACACATCGAAGTGTTTCGAAGGTTTACAATAAACCTTCCAGTTGAGAAATATCCTGCTTTAAGCAGTAGACTTTTAATAGTTGACTCTGGTTGGCAGAACAACTACAGCGTTTTTCCAAAGACCGACAACGCAACATACCAGGTGACCATTGCAAACCGAACGCCATTTTCAATAGGCGGAGTAAGTCTTCTACTTAAACTACCTAAAGGTATGACTTCAAATGGACGAGGCGAAGCTGATGCCTATGTTGAAGGACCAGTAAGAAGTTTAAGCACTTTTACGGCTTCATTTACAATTTCCATTGGCGAAGTCCAACCTGGAAGGTATAATGCAATTTTAATAGCGGATTTTATGGTTTTATCTGGCGGACCTGGAGTTAGATATGTCGAAGAGCACAACTTAACGATTAACGTATGCGACGATACGAGGGCAGTAGAATTCATAGGTAGTAGATGGTATGAGGGGGCAGTTGGACCTAACACTTATGGCGTGCATCTGCTAATTTCGATCAGAAACAACTATGTGGACAATATGAGAGGTGCTATTTTAGAGTTGATTTTGCCGAGCGGCTTCTCCAACTCTCACGATAATTCCTCATATATTAAAATTACTCCAGTAACTGGTGGAACTACCAAATTGATCCAGCAGATGCAAATCCCGATTTCAGCTTTAGAGGAGCTTTTAAGTGCATATCAAACTGGAGCCCCTCAAACCTTCTCTAGAGGCGATATTTTAACGTTTGTTGCAACACTCAATGTACTTGATCTAGATGTTGGACAGTATAACGCTGAAGGTAAGCTTTCCTATATAGATCAATGGGGTACTAGAAGAACGGTTAATGCTGAAATTCCGATTACGATTTTAGGGAGGACAGAGTACGTTGGAATATACATGAATGGGAGCTTAAGCGTTAGAAAGCGCTTTACAGATGCATTATTAACTGTTGTAAACTTTGGAAGTTCTCCAATGTATGAGGTTTATATAATGGTTTCACCTTATCGGGGAGTTACTACTCTAATACCGTCGCCTTCAGTGGTCTACGTTAAAAATATTTCCCCGAATGAGAGACGTGAAATACCGATTACATTAGCATACAACCCCCTCGGTTCAATAACACAGCTTGAAGGGTCGACGATGATCACATACGGTCCCGTACCGCTTATGATTTCAGTAATTTATAAGGATGCAAGTGGTATGCTTAAAAGCTTTAACAATACTGTAACCATTATAGTTGAGCCGTTTATAGACCTTCGGATAAGAGATATTAAAGCTACTGGCACAAAAACATCTTCAACAATTTCAGGCACCATCGTAAATTACGGCTCTGCTACAGCTTATAGGGTTGAAGTTAGCTTAGAAGTAAACAATGTAGTTAGATCAACACTTATCGGTGATATTGACCCAGGCTCAGAAGTAGCGTTTAGAGTAGATGTCCCCGGATACAATGAAACTGGAGTACTACGTATAAGCTATTATAACGTCTTCAATGAGTTAAGCTGTAGTGAAATGGTCGTTAATATAGTTCTACGTGAGGAGGCTGTTGTACCGGTTCAAAAAGAAAGGGTCGGTGTTGAAACCTGGATAATAGTAGGAGCAGTCGCGGTGTTTCTGACCGTTTCAGCGTTTCTAATTTATAGGTTTTTAAAGACCCATTCAATTGGTAAATCTAAGTCTTAGTGGGAGCGTTGATGAATCCATATATAATCTTAGACTTCGTCAGATTATCGTTGAAGGCTTTAAGTGAGAGAAGAATTAGAGCGCTTTTAACTACGGTCGGAATCTCCATAGGACCCTTAGTGTTGGTTATGATGAGCTCCGTAGTAGGGGGATATTCAGATTACATAGTTGGAAAAGTAACATCGCTTGGACAGAATGCAATAGCAATCTTTCCAAATGAAAACTATAAGCTAAGTGAGGAAGATTTACAGTTCGTGAGAGCTCTATCAGAGGTTGCGAGAGCTGAACCATTCTACTCAATACAAGGGGTGCTTAAAAGAGGAACTGAGGAAGTTAAAGTTTCAATTTTCGCCGTAGACTACACATTGCTTTTTGAAGCAATAGGAAGCTTGAAAATAAGCGAGGGGAGCATTCCATCTGAGACGGAAGTGCTATACTCTATAGTTGGTAGAAAAATAGCCTTCAAAGATAGCGGTGAACGATACTTTTCCATAGGCGACGTTTTGATGTTGGATGTGCCTAAAATAGAAGGGGGGAAGATAGCTGGTAAAAAAAGCATAAACATAGTTTTAGGTGCGATTCTTGAAGAGTACGGTGGAGCTTTAATAGTCGACCCAGATTCAACGATTTTTCTAAGTCCAGAAGCTGGTAAAAGGTTACTCGGTATGAGGGATTGGTCTGGGATATTCGCACTCGCCAAGGATCCATCATTTGTTAAAACTATAGTTTCGACGTTAAGGGACAAGTATGAAGATAGATTACGGGTTATAGCATTTAGTGCTATAGCTGAAACTATATCCAGCGTCACTGACGCGATAAATTTCATAAACTTTTCAACTTCACTCTCAGCATTTGCTGTTGCAATAGCAGGTACTGCTGCGACCATGATAACCGCCGTTATGGAGAGAACGAGGGAGATAGGTGTGATGAAGGCTATAGGTTATACGAATGGTCAAATCCTATTCATGATACTCTTAGAGTCGGTAATGATGAGTTTAATCGGAGGGTCGATCGGCATATCGCTGGGAGTGGTGGGTGCACATATACTGTCCTCTAGAGGGTTGAGTATAAGAGGAATGGAGTTGACGTTTATAGTAAGTCCGAAAATAACGTCAACCTTGATCGGACAGACGATATTATTGACAATTACGGTAGGTTTAATTGGCGGAGCATTGCCAGCATATAGAGCTTCAAAGATCCCACCTGTAGTGGCTTTAAGATACGAGTGAAGTATTTTCCATGAGAATGCTCTTTAATCTAAAGGGATGGGGTAAATCTTAAAATCACTATACGTTTAAACGTCGTATCTGCCAATCCATTCTCTCTTCTTCTTCAAATAGTATAGGTATGTCTGATACGAGACCTCCGGTGGGCATCTGTGATCTACCATGGGTATGTAACCTCCATCTTTAAGTAGTGGTGTAAGTCTTTCAAGCTCCTTATCTATGGCTTTGCCACCAGCTATTAAAGCCATTTTATCCACACCACCCATGAGTAGAACCTTATGTCCATATTGCTCTCTAAGCTTATATACGTCTGTACATCGCGCCTCTAACGGGAACATGCAATTAATTCCTCCTTTAAGCCACCCTGGAACTAAGCGGGTTATATGTCCATCACAATCGACTATATTAATCGTAACCCCGTATTCTTTGAGCACATCCGTCACTTTCTTATATCTTGGAACCATGAATTCTTCAAAGTGGCGGACTGATATCAATGGACCTTTATTATAGCACATATCTTCCCACCAAGTTGCAAAGTCTACTCTGATACTTCGTAGAGCTCTACGGATGACGGATATCCATAGATTAACTAGAGTATCCATCATTTCAGCGACCCAATCGGGATCCCTGTAGAATGCTATGGATATTCCTTGAACCCCCATCAAGTTTCTAAGCCATCCGTATAAGCTTCCGACGAATATCCCCAGAGGGGCTTCACGCTCCCTATACGTTGCAACCACTTCATCCCAGTTTAGTGGGAAACGGCCTGGTGTATTCGGGTCGAAGAAGGGCTTAAGCTTCTCCCAATCCTCTCTAGTTCTTAAAGGATATCTGATATAGTGTGGTGGAGATGATGTGCTTTTCGTGGCGAGGTATATGCCTCCCATTCCATCATAGATGAGCATTCTATCCCTTTCCTCCTTAATTATCCTACTCGGCAGAGGCGGCCATAGTCCAGTCACTACTGGCAACATATCTATACAATCCCATCCTTCAAGCTTAAGATAGAGCTCAACATCTCTATTAGTCTTCATCTCTAATGGGAGACCTTCCCTATGCCACCTATCGATCGTCTCATCCCAGTATCCAAACTCATAGTCTGGGACTCTATCGACCTCCTTAAACTGGAAAACCCTATGAAACCGCTCTAGATGGTTCAAAAAAGCAACACCCACCTATAGCTGGTAAAATGAGCCTAATAAAATCTAATCTCCTAAAATAATCCGTAAAACACAACCTATATATGCATCATACTATTGTAACATAAGATGCATACATAGAAAACTTTAATAAAGTATTCGTATTTAAATGACGTGAGCCGCCATGGTAAGGTTCACTACGAAGCTACTGATGCAAACTATACTTTTGATCGTTATAACATTTGAACTCTTTTCAATATCTGAAATAGTTAACAGAGCGTTCTGTGAAACGTGGAGCGTTTACGGTACCGTTGTAGATGAAAAAGGTATAGGGCTAAGCGATGTTTTAGTCGAGGCTTATTCGTCTAATGGGGCTTTTATAGATTCCACTCGTACACAATCAGATGGATACTTCGCACTATCATTGGAGGATGGTTCATATAGGCTTTGCTTTTCAAAACCCGGCTACGTTAAAGTTGAAAAATCACTAAACGTTCGGAGCCACATGAACATAAGTACCATAGTCTTAAATAGAGCCATAAAACTGTACACTTCAACTTTAAAGTTAACTGCTAGCTTAGGAAGCAAGGTTATTATCCCATTCACTATCAGTAACATCGGCGATTCAGACGAAACATTAGAGCTCCTAGTATACAAGCCAAGTAATTGGCTTACTAGGGTTTTAGATCAAAGCAATCATGAAGTTTCTGAAGTTTACATACCAGCTTCTGCTAAACAGAATTTTCAACTAGAGATATTCATCCCTTCAACGGTTCAAGTAAATAGTGAATATGGTATTGCCGTGGCAGCTATTGGAACGTTGAAAACATATATGACGATTATTGTGTACGTTAAATCCGCCGTCACGGTTTCGGGTAGGTTAGTAGATGAATTTGGCAATGCTGTTGGAAACGTTACTGTTGATGTGTACTCTTATGACGGTCTGCCAATCACTAGCGTTAGTAGCGACTCCAACGGGTACTTTACGGTAGAATTAGAAGCCTCTAAAAGCTTTACACTCCGCTTTTCAAAACCAGGCTATGCTAAGTATAGTAAAACCATTACGGTAGGCGATGAAAGTATAAACATTGGAGAGATAGCTCTACAAAAGAGCATAAAGTTATATGGCTCCATTTTAACGCTAACGGCTGAGCCGGGTCGAAAAATGCTCATCCCTTTAACTGTTACAAATAATGGTGAAGAATATGAGATAGTTGAATTATCAACCATCAGCCCTAAAGACTGGATTACGCGAATAATAACCCAATCAAACCAAGAAGCTTCAAAATTCACACTAGCTCCTAAAACGAGTTTAAGCCTTCAATTAGAAGTTACTGTTCCATTCTCCACGGCTATTAGCGAATACTCGCTTAAAGTGATTGCCATAGATTCGTCAAATTCCTCACTAGAGCTTACAATTAAAGTGCAACCTTTAAGTGTAAACGTTATATCATGCCAGTTTCCAGGTAAAACAATTACACCCGGAGGCACTGTTAAATTCCAACTGAAAATCAGGAACCCCACGGATGTAAGGCAACGTTTCAGCTTTTCAATTAACCCGCAACCTCCCGGTTGGTTCATATCAGTTAAAAGCAGTAGTGGTGAAACTATATCAGACGTAGAGTTAGATGGAGGTGGATCTGTAGATTTAATTGTTGAAATTTCCACACCGTCGACTGTAAATAGTGGAGAATACTATTTCACATTCCTAGCTAAATCTCAGAATATTTCCGAAAGCCTCCTCTTACGTCTGATAGTGGAGAGACCAAAACCATGTATTGAATTAACCGCTACCCCACCCTATCTTGATGTGTATGCAGGTTCAAATGCACGCTTCAAACTTGTAGTATCAAATACTGGGGGTTACGATCAGCTACTCAATCTTACCGTTGAAAGCTTACCTGAAGGATTGAATATTCGGTTTGAGGATAGTAATAAGCAAGAGATAACGAGGGTATACGTTGAGGCCGGTAAATCAAAGGAGTTCTATGTTGTAGCTTCTATACCGAAAGGGTTTAAATTGGGGATATACAATTTCACGGTTTCTGTGTCAAATTCAGATGTGAGAAACTTTGCAAGTCTTACCTTAAACGTGCTAGGAGTCTATGAAATTACCGTGACCAATCAAAACTTTTACACGTCTTTAAACGTTGGAGGAGAAGGAGCATTCGATCTCACAGTTAAGAATACTGGGACTCAGGATCTTACGAACGTTAGAGTCGTCGCCGTAGCTGGAAGCATACCCAGCGGCTTCTCCGTAAATATCTCACCTAGTTATATTACGTCTTTAAAAACAGACAAAGAGGCCACTTTCACGATTACAATCACAACGGAAGCTGACGTAAACGCGGGCAACTATTACATAGACTTTAACGTGTTATCCGATCAAGCTGAAGTTAAATCTTTCACATTGAGAGTGGAGGTTTTCCATGAAACCAGCTGGGTCATTTATGGAGGTATCCTTATCATGGCGGCTGTGATCGGTTTAATCATAATATATAGGAGATTTGGAAGGAGGTGAAAAAGTTGAGCTACGTAATTGAAACATACGACCTTACGAAGATTTATAAGTCTGAGGGGAGGAGCATAGTAGCCGTAGACCATCTAAATCTTAAAGTTGAGAAAGGCTCGGTTTTCGGATTGCTTGGGCCTAACGGTGCTGGTAAGACTACTCTGATTATGATGCTAACTGGACTTACTCTTCCTACGAGCGGCTCAGCTAAAGTTCTCGGATACGATATAATTAAGGAGTCTATACAGATACGGAGAAAGGTGGGGCTTCTACCTGATCCATTTGGATTCTACGACCACCTTACAGCTGAGCAAAACCTCGAATATGTAGCGGCTTTAAATGACATTCATAAGAGTGAGAGGAAGAAGCTTATAGAGGATGTATTGACAACAGTTGGACTATATGAAGTAAGGGATAGGAAAGTTGGAGGCTTCTCAAGGGGGATGAAGCAGAGGCTCGGTATAGCTCAAGCTCTACTCAAAAACCCGGAACTTCTGATATTTGATGAGCCTACGGCTGGATTAGACCCTGAAGGAGCTAGAGCCTTTAGGGAGTTGGTAGTTAAACTTAGCAAGGAGGGGAAGACCATAATGCTCAGTACTCACTTGCTTTTCGAAGTAGGTCCTCTATGTAATTCAATAGGTATAATAAATAGAGGAAGGCTCATAGTTCAGGGAAAGGTTAGAGAACTTATAGAAAAGTTAATGGCTGAGGAAGGTTACAAGATCCGTGTTAAAGGTAGAGGAGACGTGCAATCGTTAATCTCAGCTATAATGCGATTAAGCGATGTGAATAAAATTGAACGTGAAGATGACGCTGTGATCGTGAGGGCGAAGAGAGACGTTAGAGTTGAAATAAGTAAACTTGCATCGAGTTACGGCGTGGAAATTTCAACACTTCAAGTGGAAGAGCCAACGCTTGAAGATCTATTCATGAGGTATTACCGTATGGAGGGGATTGAACATGCCTAGTACGTTTACAGTAGCCTTGAAAGAGTTTTCCGATATAGTAAAGGGGAAACGGTTTATAATTTTAGTGGTCGTTTTTGGACTATTGCTTACTGTAGCAATAGCATCTGTCTACCTCACAGTAGTCCAGAATATTCCCGGTGTTGCCATGCCACGGGGTTTTCTAGGTAGAGCCGCGTATACGTTAGTTTCGATGATGTCCTATTTTGCGCCGATAATAGGTTTAGCTTTAGGCTTCGACGCCATATCTGGTGAACGGGAGAAGGGTACGTTGAAAATAGTCCTCGCCCAGCCAGTATACAGGGATATTGTAATAAATGGAAAGTTTCTCGCGGCGTTATTAGCGATCACTTTAGCAGTTTCCATAGCATCGATCGTAAGTGTAGGAGGATCCATACTTGTTCTAGGCGTAACACCTACGAGTGAAGAAGTGGCTAGACTTGCTCTATTCGTAGTATTTTCCGTACTCTTCGCCATGACATACTACGGCATAGCAATACTATTATCAACTGTTTCAAAGAGGACGACGCAGAGTATGATCATCGGGGTCGTATTATGGGCGGTCTTCTCCTTCGTCATACCAATTATAGCTTCCTTGGTGGCTTTCACCATAAGGCCAATACGCTTCGCTCAGAATGTAACCTCCCCCGAGGAAAGGCAACGTTTAATTGAAGAAATGAGGAGTCGTGCAGCCATAACTGAGACCATAAACAGTTTCACGCCAAACCACCACTTCAGTAGAATAGCACAATACATACTGAACGTCTACACTGGGATCATGATTGGCCCCAGACAGACCCCTACAGATGTTAGAAATATCTCTATAACGGAGAGTTTGACTTCGGCATGGCCAAATATTCTAGTGTTGGCGTTAGTTACGGCTATAACCTTCATCGCATCCTACATGATATTCGTGCGTCAAGAGATCCGTTGAGAAGTTATGACCACTCCTAAGGCTTCAATGTCTTTTTCAACCGTTTAAAACAGAAGCCTTATCGGATGGATTTATCTGAAATTTCGCTTACTAACTAAAGACTTCTTAGGGAATTTTCAAAATGCTACAGGTCTATTCAGATGGCAATTTTCCCAAGACTCGCATATGCCGCTAAACCGCCTATTATCATCTCAAAACCAAAACATGACCACCCTTATGAGGGCCTTTATCGCACTTGAGATAGACAAAAATTAGGCGTAGATTTTTTAAATTCGTTGGTAAACCGTATATGAACTGCAAACTTCTAAAGGTCTTATGGAGATGAGGGTAAGCTTGGTATTGGAGTCTTCCAGTTGAAGCGTTTAATAGCATGTAGAGCATAGTAGATGATTATTGGGGTCGATTTTATGAATGAACGTGTAAGATTTGGATACGTGGGATGTGGTTTTATGGCTCAAAAAGTTCATATTCCAAATTTCAAGAGCATCCCTGAGTGCGAGTTCTTAGCGATAGCTGAGGTGAGGGAAAAGTTAGGGAGGAAGGTTCAAGCGAGATATGGAATTCCACGCTTTTACAGAAGCCATTTAGAACTAGCAGATGACCCTGATATAGATGCAGTGGGCGTTTCAGCACCTTTTACACTACAAGGTGAAATTGCAAGATATTTGTTAGATGCAGGAAAGCACGTCTTTATGGAGAAGCCTATGGCAGTCTCCATTGAGCAAGCTGAGAGGATACTGGCAGCTAGTAGAGCTCGGGGGAGCCGGCTTATGGTTGCTTATATGAAGCGTTATGACGCTGGAAACGAGCTGGTTAAAAAACTCGTATCGAATTACACTAAGACTGGTGAACTTGGGAAGATAATACTAGCGCGTAATCACGGCTTCTGCGGTGAATGGGTGTGTAACATAGATACACCTATGGAGGTGACGGATGAGAAGCCGCCTGAGCCGCCAATAATAAAGCCTAGTTGGTTGCCGGATGAATACTTAAACTTGTACATAGGTTATTTACAACAATATACGCATAACGTTAACCTATTAAGATGGTTTCTCGACGCAGGTGATAGGGTGATTGTAAAATACGTAGATTTTGATGAAGACGGTATGACGGGTATTGTGGTTTTCGACATGAACGGTATAAGAGCCACAATCGAATCTGGACAGATGTCACACTACCGCTGGGATGAAGTAACTGAAATATATTTCCAGCATGGCTGGATAAAGACTTGGGCTCCTCCGCTACTACTGAAGAATACTCCGGCTGAAGTAGAGGTATATAAGGCTGGTGGAGTTCAAGAGTTTATACGCCCTATACCTAAACCGATGTGGACTTGGTCCTATAAGCGGGAGGCGGAGCACTTCATACACTGCATATTGAGTGGAGAGCCGTTCCGTTCATCAGGTGAAGACACACTAACAGACGTTAGGGTCTTCGAAGACATTTACCGTTTATACTTGAAGAATAAGGGGGTTATTTAGGGAGCACCATCGCCATAAATCCTCTCATTAATAACATTGCAAAATTAAACTTTTAGTAAGCATGTTTGTTAAATCCAATATGCTATGGACATTTAAACCTTCTATGAAAATTCTCAGAAAACCTTAAAAGGGTAAATTAGATTTTGCATCTAAAAGTGAAGACGCGTTGAGTTTAAACTTTACTCTTAGGAATTTTAAACCTCAAGATCTGGATGCGGTTATACACATAAATCTGACGTGTTTGCCTGAAAACTATACACCGTCGTTCTATATGAGCCACTATGAAAATTTCCCCAAAGCTTTCTATGTCGCTGAGGCTAACGGTAGAATTATAGGTTATGTCATGTCTAGAGTTGAGAGGGGGTTATCCAATCATAAACCGATAAGCGTGGTTAAGAAAGGCCATATAATCTCCATAGCAGTTTTACCGGAGTATAGGCGTAAAGGTGTTGGAAGAAGCCTCATGATCAATTCTTTGAAGGGGCTTAAAAGCTATAATGCTGAAGAATGTTATCTTGAAGTCCGTGTTTCAAACATACCAGCCATAAACTTGTATAGAACTCTGAACTTTGAAATTATTCGTATAATCAAAGGATACTATCTAAACGGTGAAGATGCCTATCTTATGAGTAGAAGATTAGACTCAATAGACATCTAACTTCTTTTCTCCGAGCAGAAGTCGATTGCACGTTAATCTTAAAAGGGAAAACACTTTTCAGAAAGCAAAAGCGACTATAAATGCCCGTGAATAGAAATAGGCTTACTGCCGTATACTTGGCTTTCACCTCTTCAAGTCTAGGGTTCTCGTTATGGTACTCTCTATTTCCAATTTATCTTAGAAAATTTGGATTTGAAGTCTGGCAGATAGGCTTCATATTTTCAATTTTAAATTTAGCGACAAGTATATCCTACTTAACATTAGCCTCGTTTTCAGAGACCATGGGTAGAGAAAGGGCGCTTATTATAGGCTTCAGTTTCTCAGCGATCATACTTTTAACTCTAGCTCTTGTAAAAAGTTCAGCATTTATAATCGTCTTAGTCGTTCTTTATAATATTCTAGGAGGTTTGAAGACACCTGTAGGTGAAGCGATTATAGCGGATACTGGTAGAAGTTTAGGTTTATCATTATCGATATTTTATTTAGCGACTACAATGGCAAGTGTAGTTGGCTCTGCGCTTTCAGGTTATATAGTAGCGTCTTTAGGCTTTTCAACGATTTTTACACTAGCTGGTGTTTTAACGGCCCTCTCAGCTATATCTATAACCTTTACATACGGCTACCTTAGCAATACCAATTTTAAAGTGGTCAGACGAACTTTCATAAGATCTTTTGAAAATGCAAAATTGATATTTTCAGATGGAAACATTAGGAAGCTTTCAATTGCCTTAGTTTTTCACAGTCTAGGTTTTTCCATAATAAATCCATTAGTTCAACTTTATGCTAAGGAGGCTCTGAACCTAAATGAGCAGAGTATAGGTGTAGTAATGGCTATGTGGAACGCAGGTCTTTTAGTGGCGCAAATACCATCGGGTGAATTTACAGATAGGTTTGGAGGAATAAACGTGTTATCAATGCATATAATTCTTTCATCCGTTTCGTGGATTTTCTACTGTTTATCGAAAACGTGGAGTGAAGCCATATTTTCAGCGTTTATACTCGGAGTCGTAGGAGCCTTAGATATGCCTGCTAGAAGAACCATAATCGTTCAATTTAAGAAAGCGATCGACTCTGCATCCATCATAGGATATTTAGATGCTCTAACGAATTTGGTCTTCATCGTAGGTTCTTCTCTTGGAGGAATCATATGGAACACTTTGGGATATAATATGCCGTTTATAATAGGCTCTATCATAAACGTGTTTGCTCTAATACCCCTCGTAACCCTTATTTCGTCAAAGAAGCGATTTTCCAGTATGTAGGGAGGGTACGATTTGGAGCTTTTAATATGTGGTGGAACTGTAGTTACGATGAGCGAGAAGGGCGTAGTGAAAGATGGAGCCGTACTGATTGAAGAAGATAGAATAGTTGAAGTCGGCAAATGCGACGATGTCAAACGCAGAAACCCAAGAGGTTATGAGAAGTTAAATGCTAAAGGTAAAATAGTTCTACCTGGGCTTATCAATACACACCACCATCTAGCTATGAGCCTACTTAGAGGATATGCCGACGATATGCCTCTTAAAGAATGGCTTGAGAAGAAAATATGGCCGATAGAAATGCATATGACGAGCGAAGATATATATCTTGGTGCAAAACTCACGGCAGTTGAATCCGTGCTTGGAGGATGTACAACGGTAAATACCATGTATCACTATGCACCGGATTTTAATGAAGCTAAAGCGATAGCTGAAGTTGGCATTAGAGGAGTTGTCGGACATGTATGCTTTTCTTGGCGTAAAGATGAAGATTTAGGACTTATAAAGTCGTTGGTTGAAGCATGGCATGGAGCGGATAACGGTAGAATAAGAGTTAGCATAGACCCACATGCCCCCTATACAGTGGACCCCGATTATATGGTTGAACTTTGGAATTTAACGCTAGAGCTTAATGAGAAGTACAGAGATAGAGGCCCAATTATATTGCATACACATTTAGCTGAAACTCTAGATGAAGCCGATAAGATCAAGCATATATTCAAAGTAGAGTTTGACGGAGGAATTGTAGAATATCTCGACAGGCTTGGAGTTTTAAGCGGATTAATGTTAGCTGCTCACTGTGTCCACCTTTCAGACAAGGATATAGCTATTCTCGCTTCCAGAGATGTTAAAGTTGCCCATAATCCAGTTTCAAATCTCAAACTCGGCTCTGGTATAAGCCCCGTGCCCAAACTTTTGGAAGCGGGCGTAAACGTTGGCCTTGGAACGGATAGTGTATGTTCAAATAACAGCTCCGATATGTTTGAAACCATGAAATTTGCGGCGTTGATACATAAAGGTGTAAGCATGAACCCGTCTATCATGAATGCTTGGAAAGTTTTACAGATGGCTACGGTAGATGGTGCTAAGGCATTAAATTGGCATTATGAATTAGGCTCTATAGAGCCTGGGAAGAAGGCTGATATAATATTGGTTGATGTGCAGACTCCACATGCAATACCCATGTACAGTGAGGCTAGCCACTTGGTCTATGCGGTTAAAAGTAGCGACGTTGAAACAGTCATTGTAGATGGTAGGATAATCGTAGAGGAGCGGGAGATTAAAACAGTTAAAGTTGAAGAATTAATTGAAGAGTTTTTAAAGGCTAGAGATAAGCTTATGGAAAGAGCTGGTTTAACGCAAATACCCTGAGAAGGAGTTGAAAGTAGAAGCTAACTTATAGAAGACTTGTTAACGTCATACGCGGCGCTAGATCTAATGGTCTTATTTGTCAAATTCATGTTTAAGAACTGGCGGGCTAAGACGTCTTAAGTACAAAAAAGTAAATAAAAAAGTATATATTTTTGTATTTCTTCATAGAAGAAGCGATTCGACTTGAAGCCGACCATTTATACAACTCCCAATTGTCCAAATTGTAAGCTTTTGAAGAACTTCCTAGAGAAGCTTGGAATAGCATACGAGGAGAAGAGCTTGTTAGACCTAGACGTTCAGACAGAGCTTATAATGATGGATGTGTTCACCATGTCGGCTCCTATTTTAAAGATCGGTAAGCGTATACTAACATTTAAAGAGCTTTTTAACGGAAGTAAATTGAATGAGAAGCTTATAGTCGATATACTGGAGGCTGAAGGAGATGGCTAAAGCTGATAAACCTCTTCCAATGGTTAGGTCTTCTAGCGGGCATTTTATACCTTGGAATAGGCGGAACATTGTAAACTCTCTACTTAAGGAGACGAAACTTGCAACAATGTTCTTCAACGTCAGACCGATGACGGAGGAGGAAGCTGAATCCATAGCTTTAGAAGTTGAGGAGAAAATAAGAAGTATGGATTTGAAATTCGTCTCTGGGCCTTTGATAAGAGAGATAGTCAACACCGTTTTACTTGAGAAGGGTTCAATCAACCCTCTATACAGAATATACCGTAACATCTATACCCGTGTGGGAACACCCGTCTACGATGCCTATGAGATAGATATTGGAAGAGGATTTGAGGCTAAGGAGAATGCTAACCTTCAACCTAACGCAGAAACATCTCATAAGAAGAAAGCTGATAAAACCTCTAAAGAGGAATACTTACTCTTAATGCCGATAGACCTTGCAGATGCCCATTTAAAGGGGGAAATCCATATACATGACCTAGAATATTTTGGAACAAGACCGTTTTGCCAAGATTGGGATCTTAGATACTTCTTCTACTATGGTTTTATGCCTGACGGTATGGGCATTAAAACTTCAGTAGCTAGGGCTGCTCAAAGGGCTGAGGTTGCTGTCTTACACTCAGTTAAAGTTTTAGCGGCGGCTCAGACAAACTTTTCTGGCGGAGAGGGCTTCTACAACTATCTAGTCTTCCTCGCTCCATATGTACGCGGTTTAAGCTACAATAGCGTTAAACAGCTCATGCAGATGATGTTTTACGAGCTTACACAAATCTACGTAGCTAGAGGAGGTCAACCCGTCTTCTCAAATATTCAAATAACTCCTGGTGTTCCAAAGCTGTGGGAGGATGTTCCAATAGTAGCCAGGGGTAGGATTGGGCCTGACAAATACGGCGAATACGAGGATGAAGTCAGAAAACTCTATAGAGCATTAAACGAAGTGGCACTTCAAGGAGATTACTGGGGTAAACCCTTCAACTTTCCAAAACTTGAGAATGGTATAGTACCTGAACTCTTCAACTCTGAATATGATGAAGAATGGCTTCTAGCTCACAAGGTCGTTGCAAAATTTGGCACACCATACTTCGATAACATGATACCAGACTATAGAGGTTATGGTAAAGGCGTTTCATGCTATCAATGTCTACCTGAGGATGAGCTTATCGTAGTCAAGAGGGGGCAATCTATTGGAGTTTTAAAGATTAGTGATATTGAGCCAGAAGATGAAGTATTATCTTGCTCTCTAAACTCGTTTAAGGTGAGCTTTTCAACTCCAAAGTCTATACTGACTAAGCCTTACGTCGGGGATCTATGCGTAATACAGCTTGAAGGTGGGAGGAGGATAAGGGTTACAGAGGATCATCCAATACCAGTACTTAAAAGTGTAAGACCAACTATAGTTCCAGCGTGTGAAGTCAAGCCGGGAGATAAGGTTCCCGTCATTTTGAGGTTTCCAAGGGATATAGTTGAAGAGTTAGAAGTAGACGAATCTATATTATCAGTCAGGGCTAAGTATAGGCTTCCGAAGAGAATACCTATAACAAGAGAATTCGCCGAACTTTTAGGGCTGTACTTAGCTGAGGGAAATGCTAGAAGGCTTCGAAGAGGAGGAATTGTAAGGTTTTCCTTTAGGAAACATGAGAGAAGACTGGCTGAACACGTTAAAAAGCTTTTGGAGAAATTATTCCACATCAGCCCTCACATTTACGAGTTTAAGACAGCTTTAGTAGTTCAAGTAGGTAGTATACAACTCTACAGGTTTTTAACGGAGCAACTTAAGACCGGGCATCACCCCACGGATAAGGATGTTCCAGATATCGTATTTCAGTTTCCGGATGAAGCTATATGGGCTTTTCTAAAAGCCATCTTCAAGAGTGGTGGCGGTTTATCGGTTGGCAGAAACCAATCTGGCCATGAGACCCATAGCCTACAACTTAGACTAGCCTCTAAGAGAACATGTCAAAAGATAGCCCTCCTATCAGGCTTAGTAGGTTTACCGCTTAGCTATTATGAACACAAGTACGGTATGGATGATAGAAGAATTTATGTATGCAGGCTAACGTCTAAAAATGCCATCGAACACTTTATGAAGGAAATTCCCCTACTGGAGGATCCCCTCGTATTCTTAAAGGTTAAAAAGGTCTATAGGGAAAAGTTCAGCGGAGTTGTTTACGATCCAGTGGAGGTTGAAGGAAATCACTTCTCCAATTCCCTTGGGATAGTTGTACATAACTGCTGTGCGTACAATTTTGTTGATACACCTGATAGTGATCCTGAGTTTGAGGAGAAGTTGTATTTCGTAGGTGGCAAGCATTTCAGTATGGGTTCATGGCAAGTCGTTACGATAAATCTTCCACGGGCTGCGTATAAATCTAGAGGTGAAGACGTAAGACTCTATGAAGAGGTGAGGAAGCTTATGGAGCTCTGTGTAGAAGTGTTTAAGACTAAGTATCAATGGATGAAACTGATGATTGAAAACAACAGGATACCGTTTGCAACGCAGAGGCCTAGGGACCCCGTTACTGGCGAACGGGGGCCGCCGCCTGTAAACTTCGAAGAGCTTGTATGGACTATAGGGATAGTTGGGGTGAATGAAATGGTTCAGTATCATACTGGGTATCAGCTTCACGAATCCGATGAAGCAGTTAAAGTAGCTGTTAGAGTTATACTTGAGATGAAGAATTATCTTAAAGAGCTTGAGGAGAAGAGCGGCTTTAAATTTGCACTAGCCCGTACGCCAGCTGAATCTTGTGCTCAGAGATTGGCGGTCTGTGATTTAATAGATCCAGAGTTTAGAGAGGCGGCTAGGAAAGTGGTTAAAGGCGACTTAGAGGCTACTGAGAGGCTCTTGGCTATAGGTGAACGGGACGTGCCAATCTACTACAGTAATGGCACTCACGTTTACGTAGGTGCTAGAATACCTCTATTAGAGAGGATGAGGATAGAGAATAAGTTCTTCCCTATTCTAAGTGGAGGAAATATGTTTCACATTTGGTTAGGTGAGGCTTCATCGGACCCGGAGGCTCTCTATAGGTTCACTAAACGTATTGCCATGCAGACTCAAATAGGATACTTTGCATACACTAAAGATTTAACGATATGTGAAGATTGTAACAGAGTTTCAGGAGGGTTGAACTACCATTGTCCGGAGTGCGGCTCAACAAGGGTTAGATGGTGGTCTAGGGTTACTGGATACTATCAAGAAGTCAAGGGGTGGAATAGAGCTAAGAGGCATGAGTTCTTTGAAAGGTACAGGGTTTCAATAACCTAGTTCATTTTTATTTTAGGAGGTTTCATGTGATCGTTAAAGGGTTTATCGATGTAAGTTTCGTAGACTGGGATGGACATATAGTCTCCGTCATCTGGACCCCAGGATGCAACTTCAGATGCCCATTCTGTTTTAATAGAAGCCTAGTATTGAATCCGGATTCACTACCCAGTATTTCAGAAGAATACGTCATAGACTTTCTAAGGAAAAATAGAAGTTTTCTAGATGGCTTATGTATAACTGGTGGAGAGCCAACGCTTCAACCAGATTTAGATGAATTCTGTTCAAAGGTTAAAATGCTTGGTTTAAAGGTTAAATTAGACTCCAACGGTTCAAACCCGGGGATTCTTAGACGTTTGATTTTAAATGGTCTCGTAGACTTCATCGCCTTAGACATTAAAGCCCCCCTTGACTTTGAGAGTTATAGGAGATCTACAGGTATACAGTCTGAGGATATCGTTGATAAGGTTGTGGAGAGTATAAACCTCCTAATGTCTTCAAACATCGATTATGAGTTTAGAACTACAATCGTACCAAATTTGCATGGAGAAGTTGACGTTGAACGTATCTGTAAAGCCATAAGAGGAGCGAGAAAATACGTTTTGCAAGCTTACAATCCTAGAGACCCTATCGACCCTGCATTTAAAGAAGTTAAACCTCCCAGTAAAAGCTTTATGCTTCAGTTGGCTGAAATAGCTTCAAAGTACGTAGAAAAAGTATCCGTTAGAGGGCTATCTTAAGGTATTACTCTCTCAGGATCTCTGGGTATCAATGTGGCCTCCCTTATATTCTCGATTTTTAGTATCACTGATGTTAACCTTTCAAGCCCGGTTCCCGAACCTCCGTGAGGCGGCATTCCGCATTTGAAAAACTCTAAGTAAAAGCTTAAGTCTTCAGGGTTTAAGCCCTTCTCAATACACTGTTCAAGCAGTTTATGGTATCTATGTTCCCTCTGACCTCCAGTTGTCACCTCTAGACCGCTCCATATGAGGTCAAATGATCTAGTCCATTCCGGTTCTTCTTCAATCCTCATCGTGTAGAAGGGTCTAGGCTTCCAGGGGAATTCAGTTAGGAAGAATTGCTTATAGCCGTATTCTCTTTCTACGATATTTGAAAGTCTCCTCTCCCCCTCAGGGTTTAAATCCTCCATATACTCTGGTTTAAAGCCCTCAGCCTCCAATAGTCTGTAAGCTTCACGCATAGGTATTCTCGGTATCGGTGTTTTAATAAGCTCTACTTCAACGTTTAAAATTTCAAGCTCTTCCCTACACTTTAGTGAAACGGTTTGACAGACGGTGCTAGCCATCTCCTCAACAACCCTCATGACGTCTTCATCGCTCTCTATAAAGCTCATTTCAAAATCTATGCTTATGTACTCACATAAGTGTCTAGGTGTGTGATGTTTTTCAGCTCTAAAAACAGGGCCGACTTCAAATACCTTTTCAAAGCCAGCTGCCATAAGCATCTGCTTATAGAATTGGGGGCTTTGGGCAAGGAAGACTTTTCTTCCAAAGTAGTCTACGGGGAAGACGTTGGCGCCGGACTCAGTGGCCTGAGCTACGAGTTTAGATGTATGGACTTCTCTAAAACCTCTCTCCCTGAAAAAGTTATCCAAGGCTTCGCAAATAGTGCTTTGAACCTTGAATATCGATGCAACCTTCGGATTTCTAAGGTCTAGGAATCTATATCTAAGCCTCTTATCTAAACCAGTTTTTATCAAGTCCGTCTTGTAGAATTCTATAGCCGGTTGCTCTACGGCTTCACATAAGATCTCAACATTTCTGGGTTCAATCTCTAGGCCTAGTTTGGCAATATTACTTTGAAATGCATTACCTTCAACTGCTATGACGCTTTCACGTTTAATCTTCCTAAGCAGTTCAAATAGGCTATCAGGTACTGAGCCTCTTTTAGCCGTAACTTGTATGAATCCCGATGCATCTCTCAATATGAGAAAGATTATGTTTTTCAGCTCTCTAACTTCATGTACGAATCCCGCAATCACTACATCTCCTTTAGCGTCTTTGATTAAGACTCGTTTTCTAAGATCGATCAATCTGGGTACACCTTTAAGCAGTTCGACTTTTAACTGCTTCGTTTAACCTGTTTCAGTATTGTCTTATACTGTTCTTCATCCAATATGCCCAGCTGGTAGAGGATTTTCGATGCTTCTCTTATTGTTAGGAGGCTGAAGAGCTGTATACCCGATTTAGCTAAAGCTTCTCTTCCACCCTCCTCCCTATCTATCAGGACAAGTGCCCTATCTACGATACCACCTTCAGCCCTAACGATGGAAGCTGCCCTCAGAATACTTCTACCAGTCGTTATGAGGTCGTCTATAAATACCACCCTATCTCCGGAATTCAACACACCTTCTATGTTCCTCCCCATACCATGAGCCTTAGCTTCTTCCCTAACGTATAAGAATGGCTTTTCAACTCTGAAGGCAATGACAGAAGCAAACGGTATACCAGCCGTGGGTATGCCAGCTATCCTATCGAAGCTATTTAAGCCTATATCTTCCACGAGCATCTGCACGTATATGTCGCATATTTTTTTAAATGCTTCAACGTGGCTTGGTATGAGCCGTAAATCGATATAGTATGGGCTTACTTTACCACTCGTAAGTTTGAATACTCCAAACTTTAAAGCTCCAAGTCTGACGAGTATATTGCAAACATATTCTTTAGCTTCAGCCTTCCAACTCAATCCTATCAACTAGAAGAATATCCAGAAATACTAATAAACTTAGTTTCTCCAGTTAACACTTAATATCGCGTTGCTTTAAACCATATGGGTAGGGAAAAAAGAAAGTTTAGATTTAACCCATGAGGCGCCCATTTCCAATAATCGGATAGACGCTTAACTATAAGTCCGTTCCCACTAAGCGTGTTAAATTAGACTTCTTAAGTATTCTACACACTTCGGTAGCTCCTTCTCCGGGTCTCCTGGAATACCGCATTCAAGCGCCATAAAGTTCCTATAGTCGATCTTTTTCAACGCGGCGAAACACGATTTAAAGTCAGTATGTCCATATCCGGGTAGTAGACGGTTGCTATCCGCTAGATGTACATGCAGTATATACCCAGCCGCTTCTTCTATGCTCTTAGGGATATCCGCCTCTTCGATATTCATGTGGAAGAAGTCAGCCATTATTTTCACGTGTTCTTTCCCTGAGGCTTTACATACGTCAACCGCCTGTTGAAGCCTATTGATGAAGTGGGTTTCATACCTGTTTAAAGGCTCCAATAAAACGTAGGAGCCGACTTCTTCAGCGTAATCACCTAAAATTTTACACTCTTCTATCAAGATCTGCCTTTCAACATCTCTAACATTTGGATACCAGGGATATAAGTCTGAAATTTTAGGTCCACCAAACGTCGGAACGGTTATAACGCCAACTCCTCCGAGTTCAGCACAAATCTTAAGCCTCTCCTTCAACCCCTCAATAGCTATTTCCCGCGTTCTCCGATCAGCACCCAATAAGTCTCCACCATAACCTGCACAGACCGTTGAGAGCTTAACTTTTGAAGTACTTAACGCATCTTTAACCTCTTTAAGCCTCTGAGGTAAATCGCTTCCCCATACCTCCAAACCCTCAAAACCATATGCCTCTATTTTCTCAAGCTTCTCGATCAACGTTCTACCTGGAGCTAAATTTTCCTGAATAGCTAGCTTCATAGGGAACACACACTTAACTTAAAGCGATAAAGTATTTTTACTTTTCCTATCTTATACGTGTAGCCGCAGTAAAACGTGAACGTAAACACGTCTTTTCAAACTAAAGATTATATCCCCCTCCTCTTATTGACGGTAAGGATATTTCCCGTATTTCTCAGCCGTCATATACATAGCTAGCGCATTCTCGGGAGGCACGTATCTAGTCAATACGTTTGTCGTACTCAGTATATATCCTCCTCCTGGAGCTACCTCCCTTATCAGCCTCTCGACTTCCGCTTTAACATCTTCAGGCCTCCCTAAAGGAAGTAGGTAGTCTAAGTCTAAGTTGCCCATTAAACATATAGTATCGCCCCACCTTTTCTTTATAGAAACTATATCTACACCAGCGTTGGGTTGTAGACTGTGCAATCCATCGAACCCAGCTTTCACGATATCTTCCATCAGCGGTGTTACATTTCCATCACAGTGGAATATCACTGGTAGGCCGAGTCTGTGTGCCAATTCAACTTCTTTAGCTAGATATGGAAAGACGAATTCCCGTAGATGGTTTAGAGATATGAATGGACCCTTATCGTAGGCTAGATCATCACCTAAAAGTATCACGTGTGCACCTGATTCAGCATACAGTTTTATGACTTCCAACTCGAATCTAAAGACTTCTTCGATCACTCTTCTAAGTAGATGCGGATACTTATACATCGCTTTCACATAGTTCTTTAAGCCCATCAATGGATATACTGAATCGAAGGCTCCGCCCACTTGAGCGAAAACGCAGAAGTCTGTCTTTTCAGACCACAATTTGACGCTGTCGGCTTTATACAGCGATATACCCGGCATTTTGAAGTCTCTGAAATCTTCAGGTTGAGATAGACCATGTTTTAGGTAGGTCTTCGTCTTCCCACTTTCAACCCATTCATTGCCAAAATAGTCCCTATATATTGGATAGCCTTTCTCAGTCCTGCCAATTACCTCTACTCTAGGTCCACCTTCAAGCCCAACGTTTACTAGGTCAATCTTTAATAGATTTCTCACCTTGATATGCGCCTTAAACCAATCCTTTAAGGGTTCATTTAAAAGGGCGGATACGAGTTCATCGTGTATTTGAAGCTCACCTTTGGGCAATCTATCGGGCTCTTCAAGACTTAAAGCCCTGTAAACTCTATCAACTTTATTCATCTAGCTCATCACGGTAGTCGAATTTTAGACTAGAAAACTCTTAAACGTTACTCTAGGCGGAAATTTTTCTGGAGATTTATTATGGATAGGTTTAAAATGTTGATTGCGGTTTTACTGGTGGTAGTTTGCTTGACTGGTTTCTACTATTTACTTTTCTCTAAAAGGGGTGAGGGTAGACTTTTCGAGTTCTACCTTCCATGGGACGACTCCGTAGACTCCATTACAAACCTAAGCGGTTTTCTCGATAAGCCAGCTGGACTGTTCGGTCATGTATATGTTGGAGAGGATGGACATTTATACGCTGGAACAAAACGTATAAAGTTTCTCGGAGTCAACATATGCGGTAGAGCAGCTTTCCCAGATAGAGAAGACGCTGAGAAGATATCAGCTAGACTTGCAAAATTCGGTGTGAATATCGTCCGATTCCACCACATGGATGCTCCATGGGAGAACTTCAACATATTCGATAAATCTACTGGTGGAACTAGGATTTTAAACAGTCAAGCATTGGATAGGCTTGACTACTTCATAGCGATGTTAAAGGAAAACGGTATATACGTAGACTTGAACCTTCTAGTCTCCAGACAACTATCAAGCGCCGACGGTTTACCAGTAGAAGTAGAGTCCATATCTTGGAAGGATCAGCAGGTTCTAGGCTTCTTCGTCGATGAAATTATGCAACTCCATAGAGAATATGCAAAAACCTCTTAACCCATTACAACCCATACACTATGACCACTTACGCTGAGGAACCGAGCGTAGCGATAGTAGAGATAGTTAACGAGCAGGGTCTTTTACAGGGTTGGCTTGGAGGAGTGTTAGATAAACTGCCACCGATATTCAAAAATCGGTTGAGGTATAAGTGGAATAATTACCTATTGGGAAAATACGGTTCAACTGAAAACCTTGAAAAAGCTTGGGGTGTTGCTGGAAGAAGTAGGCTTGAGGAGCATTCGTTGGAAATAGTCTTAATTCAGTAGATTTAAAAGCGAACCTTTGACTGTAAGAAGAGATTGGGTTGAATTTCTATGGAAACTGGAAGAAGAATACTTCAAAAGTATGTACACGTACCTTAAGAATGAACTTAAAGTCAAATCGCTAGTTAGGAACTATAACTAGTTGTAGCATTATAAACATACAAGCTCAACTCGACGCCGTAGACACCCACAACTACTGGAGCCACCCCATTTTCCCCGGTATACCATGGGATCCTGAAAACTGGTATGTAGTAAATGAGCCTATGGTGAATCACCCAGAGGGCAGTACCATACCCGATATCGCTCTTAGAAGGGTTTATGGTAAGCCCCACTTTGTAACGGAGTACAATCACCCTGCACCGAACATGTACGATGCTGAGGCTGTTGTAACGTTAGCAGCGTATGCCGCCCTTCAAGATTGGGATGGGATCTTCTTCGACTATGGAAGTTATAGCAATTGGGATTCGAAGATAATTAGAGGATACTTCGACATAGATCAACATCCGGTTAAAATGGCCAGTCTAATACCAGCGTACATGATATTCATCAGAGGAGATGTCAATTCATCTGATAAGCTCGTGGTAGCCCGGCTCAGTAGAGAGAAGGAAGTAGACGTGATCGTTAACGGTATGACTTGGGCTTGGAGGTTAATAGACGGTGTACACGTCGGATTCCAACGTGGAGTGCCGTTAATCCATAGAACTGCTTTAATAGTTGAAGTCAATGTAATGCCGAGCAAAATGTTAATGCCACAAGAGGTTGATGTAAAGGGTTCAGTTTACAAATCTGACAATGGTCAAATTACTTGGGATGTTTCAGATAGTGGTAGAGGCGTCATAGTAGTTAATACTTCTAGAAGCATAGCTTTGATAGGCTTCTGCGGTGGTAAGAGCTACGACTTCGATGTGGTGGTTATTGAGCCCGGGAAAACGCTTTTAGAAGGTTGGAGTCTGATAACGCTTAGTGTTATGCGTGGGGATAGTTTAAAAGATTGGAGGGATCTTCTACTGATCGCCGCTGGTTACACGATCAACAATGGTACGAAGATTATGGAGTATTCGAGTGGAAGAGTATTAGCTGAGGGAAGGGTAGACCTCTCAGAGGTGAAACAATATAACGGTGGGATAACCTGTAGGAGAAATTGGGGGTAACCTCCGACTCTAACGGAAGGAGTTACAGTCACAGTGAAAATTAAGACGGATAGAGAGATAGATGTCTGGGCTTTAGATAATAGAGGCCGGAGGAGACAACAGGTCCCAGTTCAAGATGATGAAGACTATAAAACGTTCACGGTCGGACTTGAATATGCAACAATATGGTATGAAATAGTAGCAGAAAAGTGAATACATTAGGAATATTGAAGAAGTATGACCAAGAACTTGCCGCCGTTCACCAATTTTAAATTTAAATCTGCATAAAGATCCCCCTAACATTTTTAAATAACATTTTTCATAGTCAAAAGTAGTGCCGGGGTAGCTCAGCGGGCTAGAGCGCCAGACTCATAATCTGGAGAACCCGGAAGCCCAGGGTCCAGAAGCCGAGGGTTCGAAGCCCTCCCCCGGCACTCTAGATAATCCCTCGACACTTTACTTCCTCTTCCTGAAGAACTTAAGACCGTCATGCTCGCAGACGTAGTCAAAGCCCTTTTTAAGGCTTCTTCTATGATGTTTGACATAGTCTAACACCTGGGACTGGTATGGATCTTGTATGGGCTTTTGTATGGATGCTCAGACCCCCTCCTAGGTATTTTCCATCATACTCTCCAACTCCGCAACTATGCTTGTTATGTATCCTACGGGCTTCAAGCCTTGTCTTCACTTTAACCCCCATCGTTGGCCATCTTTTCGACACGCTTCAAAGCATTCTTCAACTTTAGATAGAGCTCTTCACGCTCACGATCCACTTCGATCAGACGGGGATTTTTAATATAGAGCTTCTTCACTCTACTCCTCCCCTAGTTTTCTCCATCATATTTTCTGTTTTCTCCATGTTTTGCCCCGTTTTTTAAGAAAATTTCCATAAAACGGCGCCGTTTTATCTATCAGCTACCGCCTCCTCAGCCTGTACATGCTCGGAAGCCTTTCATGCCGCTTAAGCCATTCTTCACCACTCAGAGTATTTAGAAACCTCCAGAAGTCTCCGCTGCCAGCTCTAACATACTCGTCAACTGCGTCGGAAGTCTTCCAGTAGCCACCTCCAAAGCTTTTACCGCAAATTAACTATCGCTTATTTAAACTCGCGTCACATGAGTAGAAGCTCCATAGGCCTCAGCTCACCTTTAATTGGATCCACCTCTAAGCCTAATTCTTCAAGCGCGGTCACGCCGAGTAGGTGAACACTTTCATCGCCAAATACTGCTAGCGTGTGTGCTCTAACTTCTTGAACTTCAACACCGATGACACCCACCTCCCTCTCAACAACCTGATTATTAGCCAGCTTGAACTTCCTGACGCCGATGACAGGCACATTCATGGATTTCAATAAGCTACTGGGCAGTACACTATATATGGCACCAGTGTCCACAAGTACCTCGACTTCCCTAACATCGTC